>Ga0302190_10000686_pt1 | contig 22050 bp, 17 predicted proteins | sample II_Bog_E2_3_FD_198784 | JGI IMG/M metagenome (GOLD analysis project Ga0302190, IMG submission 198784) | Peat permafrost microbial communities from Stordalen Mire near Abisko, Sweden - II_Bog_E2_3 | ecosystem: Environmental > Terrestrial > Soil > Wetlands > Peat | place: Sweden: Abisko... | reverse complement strand
CGGGCCGCGATGCGGTGGTGGAGCGGGTGCCTTTGCTGCGTCAGAGCCTGTCTTTGGACTTCGTGGTGGTGAACGGTGAGAATGCCGCCCATGGCTTCGGCATCACCCCGAAAATCTGCGAGGAATTCTTTGCCGCCGGGGTGGATGTCATCACCCTGGGCAATCACAGCTGGGATCAGCGGGAAATCATTCCCTATCTGGATGCCGAGCCTCGGGTGCTGCGTCCGCGCAACTATCCGCAGGGCACGCCGGGCAAGGGGGCTGGTGTCTTCACCGCCACCCGGGGCCGCAAGGTCATGGTGACCCAGGTGATGGGCCGGCTGTTCATGGACCCGCTGGATTGTCCCTTCTCGGCCCTGGAAGCCGAACTGGCCCGCCATCCCCTGGGCGGCGTGGTTCAGGCCGCCATCATCGACGTCCATGCCGAGGCTACCAGCGAGAAAATGTCGCTGGGCCAATATGCCGATGGTCGGGCCTCGCTGGTGGTGGGGTCCCACAGCCATGTCCCCACCGCCGACGCCCAGATCATGCCGCGCGGCACCGCCTATCAGACCGACGCTGGTATGTGCGGCGATTATGACTCGGTGATCGGCATGAAGAAGGAGCCGGCCATGGCCCGCTTCATCCGCAAGGTCCCCGGCGACCGCCTGAGCCCCGCCGAGGGCCCGGCCACTTTTTGTGCCGTCTTCGTCGAGACCGACGATCTGACCGGCTTGGCCAAACGCATCGAGCCGGTGCGCATCGGCGGGCGGCTGGCGCCCAGCATGCCCTGCATATAGGCGTATGCGCATAGTACCAAAGTCGAATATGTCAATTGTAGGAACTCTGTTTATCCCTTGAAAAGCCGGGTCTATCATCCTTGTCCCTTACCTTGGGGAAAACCGCTCGGGAAAGAGCGGAGCCAAGGAAAATGGCAATTTCAGGAGGATATCTGCATGGCTTCAGGCGCTGATGGGGCTTGCCTCGACTTTATTCGGGTCTTTGAGACCGACGCCTCCCTTTCGGGACTGTCGGCGGAGGCCTTTCAGTTCGATGGAGCGCCTTCGACCCTGGCCGTGGCCTTTATCTCTCCCCATGTCAGTTTCCCATCGGTCACCTCGGCCCTGACCCGTCTGGCCGGACGCACGCCGGTGGTCTGCGTCTCCACCGCTGGTGAGCTTTGTTCCCAGCGGGCTCCGCTCTATAAGCCGACCGGCAACAGCTGGGAAACGGTGGTGGTGCAGATTTTCTCGCCCGCCTTGGTCGCCCAGGCCAGCATCCATGACGTGCCCCTGCATAACGACGACATCCGCCGGGGCTCCCCCAATGTCAGCCGCGAGGAGCGGGTCAACCGTATCGCCGGCTCGCTGGGCTCGGTCTCTCCCGCTTTTCGCATTGACGCCCGGGATACTTTGGCCCTGACCTTCGTGGACGGTCTGTCGGCCTGCGAAAGCTATCTGATGGAGGCGGTCTATCAGAGCGGCAAGTTCCCCTGTCTGTTCGTCGGTGGTTCGGCGGGCGGCAAGTTCGATTTCAAGAACACCTATATTTATGACGGCCAGCGGGTGCTGGAAAACCACGGGGTGATCAGCTTCATCAAGCTGGCGCCGGGCATGCGCTATGGCGCTTTGAAGAGTCAGAACTTCCGCAAGACCGGCAAGTCGGTGGTGGTGGTCGAGGCCGATCCCGATCGTCGCTTGGTCTCGGGCGTGTTGGAGGGCAATTCCACCAAGGTCATCCCCATCACCGAGGCCTGGAGCAAGATCCTTAATGTTCCCGCCGCCAAGCTGGGTGACAAGCTGGCCGGCCATACCTTCGGCATCGAGCTGAACGGCGAATTGTTCGTGCGCTCGGTCTCGGGCATCGATGCCGACAAGGGCACTATGTCCTTTTTCTGCGATCTGTCCCCCGGTGACGAGCTGCTGCTGCTGGAGGCGACCAATTTCACCGATCAGACCAAGCGCGACATCGAGGCCTTCCTGCACGGCAAGCCTCAGGCGGTGGGGGCGATCCTCAACGACTGCATCTTGCGCCGTCTGAACAATGACCGCGAACTGTCGGGGCTGGCCAATGCCTGGAATGCTCCGGCGGCGGGCTTCTCCACCTTCGGCGAATTGTTCGGCATCAACATCAACCAGACCCTGTCGGCGGTGGTGTTCTTCGATGCCCGCGAGAATGATTTCCGTGACGATTTCGTCGATCAGTTCCCGGTGCATTACGCCCGCTTCCACGAACATTTCCTGCGTTGCCGCTATAACGGCGTGCAGGTGCTGAACCGCCTGCGCAGCGGCATGATCCATCGCTTGGTGGATTACTTACGCGCCAGCGCCAGCCTGACCCGCGAGATCGAGGGTGTGGTCTCTCAGGCCACGGAAATCCGCCAGACCATCCAGCAGGTGATGAGCGCCGTCTCTTCGTCGGGCGGAGCTGGGGATACCATGGACTCGGAAGCCCTCAGCAGCAGCTTCACTTCACTGGGCGGCTATACCTCGGGCCTGCGCGATGTTTTGAAGATCATCGACAGTATCGCTGGTCAGACCAACCTTCTGGCTCTGAACGCGACCATCGAGGCGGCTCGGGCCGGAGATGCCGGCAAGGGCTTCGCCGTGGTCGCCAACGAGGTCAAGAAGCTGGCCAATGACACCAAGGCCTCTTTGGGCCGGACCCAGGCCTCCATCAATGGCATCGAGCAGGCCCTGTCGGTTTTGGGCACCACCATCGAGGCGGCCCGCAATCGCTTTACCCAGTCGGAAAGCCGCTATGACTCGGCTATTTCTCAGGTGCATTCCATCGTTTCTCTGACCGGCCAGATCGAGAATACCCTGGTCTCCTTGAGCCAGACGGTGTCTCAGCAAGTCTCCTCGCTGGGCAGCCTGGACGAAGAGGTGGCTCTGCTCAGCCGTCTGGAATAGCTTGTTCTGAGGGTATGGGCTTCCCACATTTCTGACATAAGCATTTGGAGTCAGAATGATGGGAAGCCTTTACGAGATCGATCTTCAGACCATTGACGGCAACCCGGCCAAGCTGGGAGATTATGCCGGAAAGGTGCTGTTGATTGTCAATGTCGCCAGCAAATGCGGCTTCACCAAGCAATATACCGGGCTGGAAGCCCTTTACCGCCGCTTCAAGGACCGGGGCTTGGTGGTGCTGGGTTTTCCTTGCGATCAGTTCGGCCATCAGGAGCCGGGATCGGAGGCCGAGATTAAGGCTTTCTGCAGCTTGACCTATGACGTCACCTTCCCGCTGTTCTCCAAGATCGAGGTCAATGGCCCCGACGCTCATCCCCTTTACGCCGCCTTGAAAAGCGAGAAGTCGGGCATCCTGGGCACCGAAGCCATCAAGTGGAACTTCACCAAATTCCTGATCGACCGCCAGGGCAATGCGGTGAAGCGTTATGCTCCTACCGATACTCCCGAAAGTCTGGCTGGAGACATCGAGGCGCTTTTAGTCTAGGTGGTAGCCGGCTAACACCACGACCGCTTTGGCCTGAGATAGGCTTTCCAGCAGTGAGGGGCGCATTGAAGCGCCCCCGTGCTGGGAGCCGTTTCGTCATGCCCAAGAAAATCCTGATGATCACCGGCGATTACGCCGAAGACTATGAAACCATGGTGCCCTTCCAGGCCTTGCTGGCCATGGGCTTTACCGTCCATGCGGTCTGTCCCGGCAAGAAGGCCGGCGAGACCATCGCCACCGCCGTCCATGATTTCGAAGGGGCTCAGACCTATTCGGAAAAGCGCGGGCACAACTTTACCCTCAACGCTACTTTTGAAGGCACCGATCCTGCCGCCTACGATGGCTTGGTGATCCCCGGTGGGCGGGCTCCGGAATATCTGCGCCTCGACGCCGCGGTCTTGAAGGCGGTGAAGCATTTCTTCGATGCCAACAAGCCGGTGGCCGCTGTCTGTCATGGCGCTCAGCTGCTGGCGGCGGCGGGGGTGTTGAAGGGGCGGACCTGCTCGGCCTATCCGGCTTGCCGTCCGGAAGTGGAACTGGCCGGCGGAACCTATGCCGAGATCGCCATCGATGCCGCCGTCACCGAGGGCAATCTGGTCACTGCTCCCGCTTGGCCGGCTCATCCGGCCTGGATATCCCAATTCGCCAGTCTGCTGGGGCTGAAGCTTGTGCACTGAGCCGCCGCTTTCCATATGAGCGAGATGCCGGAGGCCGCTCCAGGTCTCCGGCTCACCTATGGGGTGACTGGAATGTGCGAAATCTTTGTCGGCGCGGACCCTGCCCTCTATGAGATGAAGGCCCGTTCGCTGCGCCTGCATGGAGTCTCCACCAGCATCCGGCTGGAGACCCTGTTCTGGACGGTGCTGGAAGAAATCGGCGCCCGCGACGGCCTTAGTCTCAACCAGCTGTTGACCCGGCTCTATGACGAGTTGACCGAGGCCAGGGACGATATTGGCAATTTCGCCTCGTTCCTGCGGGTCAGCTGTGCCCGCTATCTGTCGCTGCAGCTGTCGGGCCGCATCCCCGAGGACCGGGCGGTGCCCCTGCGCAGCCTCGACCCGGCCTGGGTGCTGGCCGAGGAACGCGGGTTCAGGGCAATTCCCCTCAGGCCGTCTTCACCCCGAACAGTAGGTAATTGACGTCCAGATTGCGGCATAGTTCCCAGCGGTCGCGGATCAGGCTGAAGTGCATGCCCTCGAAGGCTTTGACCTCGACGCCCGAGGCGCGCAGGGCGGTGGCGAATTCGGCGGGCTTGATGAACTTCTTCCAGTCGTGGGTGCCGCGGGGCAGCCAGCGCAAGACATATTCGGCCCCGACGATGGCCAGGGCGAAGGCCTTGGGCGTGCGGTTCATGGTGGCCCCGAAGAAGGCTCCGCCCGGCTTCAGGCTGGCGGCGGTGGCGGCCAGGAAGGCCGGGACGTCGGGGACATGCTCCACCACCTCCATGGACATCACCACGTCGAACTGGCGGCCTTCCAGCTGCTCTGGGGTGCAGGCGCGGTAATCGATGGCAAGGCCGCTTTGCTCGGCATGGAGCTTGGCGACGGCGATGTTCTTCCCGCCGGCGTCGATGCCGGTGACGGCAAAGCCCAGCCGGGTCAGAGGCTCGCACAGCAAGCCGCCGCCGCAGCCCACATCCAACAGGCTCAGGCCCTCGAAGGGGCGCAGGGCGTTCACATCGCGGCCGAAATGGGCGGCCAGACGGTCGCGCAGGAATTCAAGCCTGGGGGTGTTCAGCTGATGCAGCGGCTTGAACTTGCCCTCGGCATCCCACCAGACGTCGGCGATCGCCTGGAAGCGGGCGACTTCCTCCTCGGACGCGGTACTGGTCGAGGCTGCTGCGCTCATGGCTTAAACTCCCTTTTATGACCGTGCGGCCAATCTTGCTTCCAAATCTCGTGTGGAGTATGTATACGCGCCTTTTATGGCCGGCAACCGGTCTGACAGAAAGAATTCATTCAGGGGATTTCGATGGCCCGCATCGTGATGAAGTTCGGCGGCACCTCCGTCGGCGACTGCGACCGTATCAAGAATGTGGCCCGGCGCGTCAAGGCCGAGGTCGAACGCGGCAATGAAGTGGCCGTGGTGGTTTCGGCCATGTCCGGCGTCACTAACCAGCTGGTGGACTATTGCAAGCAGATCGCCCCGCTGCATGACGCCCGCGAATATGATGCGGTTGTCGCCACCGGCGAGCAGGTGACCACGGGTCTGTTGGCTATCGCCTTGCAGGAACTGGGCATGGACGCTCGCTCCTGGTGCGGCTGGCAGCTGCCGATCCGCACCGATGACGCCCACGGCAAGGCCCGCATCGAAAGCATCGAGACCGAGGACATGCTGGCGAGGATGGCCAAGGGCCAGATCGCCGTGGTGGCCGGTTTCCAAGGCTTAGGTCCCGACAACCGCATCGCCACCCTGGGCCGTGGCGGCTCGGACACCAGCGCCGTGGCTCTGGCCGCCGCCCTGCATGCCGATCGCTGCGACATCTATACGGACGTGGACGGTGTCTACACCACCGACCCCCGGATCGTTGCCAAGGCTCGCAAGATCGATAAGATTTCTTATGAAGAGATGTTGGAGCTGGCGTCTTTGGGGGCCAAAGTGCTCCAGACCCGCTCTGTTGAAATGGCGATGAAGCACCGCGTGCGCGTGCAGGTGTTGTCCAGCTTCGTCGATATGCCCGGCACCCTGGTTTGTGATGAGGATGAGATCGTGGAAAAGGAACTGGTGAGCGGCATTGCCTACAGCCGCGACGAAGCTAAGATCACCCTGGTGAAGGTCGCCGACCGTCCGGGTGTGGCCGCCTCGATCTTCGGGCCGCTGGCGGACAACAACGTCAACGTCGATATGATCGTGCAGAACGTCTCGGAAGACGGCAAGAGCACCGATCTGACCTTTACCGTCGGCAAAGCCGATCTGGAGCGCGCCGTGAAGGTGCTTGAAGGTTGCAAGGCCGATCTTAAATATGAGCGTCTGCTGCCTGACTCCAACGTGGTGAAGGTCTCGGTCATCGGTATGGGCATGCGCAGCCATGCGGGCGTGGCTCAGAAGATGTTCTCGACCTTGGCCGAGAAAGCCATCAACATCCAGGTGATCAGCACTTCGGAGATTAAGGTGAGCGTTCTGATCGCCGAGGAGTATACCGAGCTTGCTCTGCGTGCTCTGCACACCGCTTACGGTTTGGACGCGCAGTAAAAGACACAGGGGGCTCCGAACCGGGGCTCCGCTAGGGATGGAGTGGGACTGATGACGGCAGCGAAAGCGCGGCTCGAGCAATTGTGGCGGCGGGGCAGGGAATTCCTGGGTACCGAGGTCGCCATCATGGGCGGAGCCATGTCGTGGATCAGCGAGCGTCATCTCGTCTCCGCCATCTCCAATGCGGGTGGTTTCGGCGTGCTGGCCTGCGGCTCCATGGGCCCGGACCTGCTGGCCGCCGAGATCGAGGCTACCCAGCGTATGACCGCCAAGCCCTTTGGCGTCAATCTGATCACCATGCATCCCCAGCTGGCCGATCTGATCGAGGTTTGCGGCAATCTCCAGGTCAGCCATGTGGTGCTGGCCGGCGGTCTGCCCAGCCAGCCGTCGATCACTCGGGTCCGTGAGCTGGGGGCCAAGGTCGTCTGCTTCGCTCCCACCGCCGCCTTCGCCAAGAAGCTGGTGAAGATGGGCGCCGACGCCATCGTCATCGAAGGCACCGAGGCTGGCGGCCATGTGGGTCCGGTGGCCACCAGCGTGCTGGCTCAGGAAATCCTGCCGGTGGTGCGCGATGTTCCGGTGTTCGTCGCCGGCGGCATCGGTCGCGGCGAGGCCATCGTCTCTTATCTGGAGCTGGGGGCTTCCGGCGTGCAGCTGGGCACCCGTTTCGTTTGCGCCAGCGAATGCGTCGCTCACGAGAATTTTAAGAAGGCCTTCTTCAAGGCCAATGCCCGCGACGCCATGCCGTCGGTGCAGGTGGATCCCAACTTCCCGGTGATCCCCGTGCGCGCCCTGGGCAATCAGGCCACCAAGCGCTTCATGGAATATCAGCATGAGGTCATCGCCCGTTTCCGCTCCGGCGAGATGGATCAGAAGGCCGCCCAGCTGGAGATCGAGCATTTCTGGGCCGGGGCTCTGCGCAAAGCGGTGATCGACGGCGATGTCGAGAACGGCTCGGTCATGGCCGGCCAAAGTGTCGGCATGGTGACCAAGGAGCAGCCGACCGCCGAGATTATCTCCGATCTGGTGGGCCAGGCGGTGGCGGCGCTCGAACAGCGTCAGCCGGTCCTGGAAGCGGCACTCTGATGCAAGCCAGCGCCAGCACCGTCTCCCGACGTTTGCTGGGTCGCCTCCGTGATGTGATGGCCGGGGGCGGCTCCGCCCAGGAACGTCTTGATGATGTGGTCAGACTGATCGCCGCCGATATGGTGGCGGAGGTCTGCTCTTGCTACATCATGCGCGCCGGCGAAGTGCTGGAACTGTTTGCCACCGAAGGCTTGAAGAAGTCGGCGGTGCACTCCACCCGCCTGCGGGTCGGCGAAGGTCTGGTCGGCGATATCGCCGCCCATGCCCGGCCTTTGGCCCTGGCCGACGCCCAGAACAACCCTATGTTCGCCTATCGCCCGGAAACGGGGGAAGAGCTGTTCCACTCCCTGGTGGGCGTGCCCATCATCCGTGGCGGCCGCGTCATCGGCGTCCTGGTGGTGCAGAACAAAAGCCAGCGGCAATATACCGACGAAGAGGTGGAAACCCTCGAGACGGTGGCCATGGTCCTGGCCGAGCTGGTCACCTCGGGCGAGCTGATCAACCGCGAGGAACTGGCTCCCGTCGATGGCAATGCCCTGCTGCCGGTGCGGGTCGAGGGCGTGCGCCTGAATGGCGGCTTGGGCATCGGTATCGCCGTGATGCACGAGCCGCGCATCATCGTCCAGAAGCTGGTGGCCGAAGACCCCGACAACGAACTGCATCGCCTGCGCGACGCCCTGGCCCGCCTGCGGACCCATCTCGACGAGATGTTCGAGGCCCAGGATCTGGCCTTCGGCGGCGAGCATCGCGAGGTTTTGGAAACCTACCGCATGTTCGCCGAGGATGCCGGCTGGATTGGCCGTATCAACGAGGCCATCCGCTCTGGCCTGACTGCCGAAGCGGCGGTGCAGAAGGTGCACGAAGATACTCGCGTGCGCATGAGCCAGGTGCAGGATACCTATATCCGCGAACGTCTGCATGACTTGGAAGATCTGGCCAACCGCCTGATGCATCATCTGGTGGCGCAAGTCGGGGGCGGCACGGCTGCCGGCGGCGTGCTACCCGACAATGTCATTCTGGTGGCCCGCAACATGGGCCCGACCGAGCTTCTCGACTATGACCGCCGTCACTTGCGCGGTCTGGTGCTGGAGGAGGGCTCGCCGACCATGCATGTGGCCATCCTGGCCCGTGCCTTGGACATTCCGGTGGTGGGCCGCATCAAGGATGCCTTGGCCCGCATCGAGGCTGGCGATCCCATCATTGTCGATGGCGACAACGGCCAGGTATTCGTTCGCCCCTCCGACGACATCCAAGACAGCTTTGCCGCCAATCAGGAGGTTCGCGCCGCCAAACTGGCCGGCTATGCCGCCATGCGCGATCTGCCGGCGGTGACTCGCTGCGGCCAGTCGGTCAAACTGACCTTGAACGCCGGTCTGCTGGTGGATTTGCCCCATATCGAGGCGACCGGCGCCGATGGTATCGGGCTTTACCGCACCGAAATGCCTTTCATGGCCCGGCCTCAATTGCCGGATGTGGCGGCTCAGACCCTGCTTTACTCCAAGATCCTCGATGCCGCCGACGGCAAGCCGGTGATGTTCCGCACCCTGGATGTGGGCTCGGACAAGCTGTTGCCCTATTGGGACAGCGGCGAGGAAGACAATCCGGCCATGGGCTGGCGCTCGATCCGCATCACCCTGGACCGTCCGGCGGTGATGCGCCATCAGCTGCGTGCCCTGTTGATGGCGGCGGCGGGACGTGATCTCAACGTCATGTTCCCCATGGTGGCCGAGGTAGCCGAACTGGATAAGGCCCGTGCCCTGCTAGACATGGAAGTGGAGCGCCTGAAGGCCAGGGGCGAGGCTGCTCCGGCCCGCCTGCGCGTCGGCACCATGCTGGAGGTTCCGGCCCTGTATTGGCAGCTGCCGGCTTTGTTGAAGCGGGTCGACTTCATTTCCGTGGGCAGCAACGATCTGACCCAGTTTCTCTTTGCCATCGATCGCGGCAATCCCCGTATTTCCGAACGCTACGACGTGCTGTCGCCGGCCATGCTGAACTTCCTGCGCCGTCTGGCCAAGGAAACCGCCAAGGGTGGCGTGCAGCTGTCGGTCTGTGGTGAAATGGCTGGACGCCCGCTGGAAGCCATGGCCTTGTTGGGCATCGGCCTGCGCTCGCTGTCCATGTCGGCTTCTTCGGTCGGACCGGTCAAAGCCATGGTCCGCAGCCTGTTTTTGCCGGCACTGGAAGGCTATATGAACCGGCTTTACGACCTTCCCGACCGTTCGGTCCGGGAGAAACTACGCAATTTTGCCATCGACCATGGGGTTCAGCTTTAGCCTTATTTGGTCCAGACCATTGCGTCTCATGGGATTTCTGCGCTAAGAAAGCCCAGCATCCCTGATTGTCTTTTCGGGGATTTAACCCTCGGGCAAGGATCGTCCTACCGTGGCATCAGAGATTCAGGATAACGCGCCGGCTCCGTCGGCTTCTTCCGGCCAAGTCATCGGCTCGCTTTTGCGGGAAACCCGCGAGCGTCTCGGTCATAGTCTGCCGGCGGTGGCCACCGCGCTGCGCATCCGTCAACCTTACCTGCAGGCCATCGAATTGGGCCGCTATCACGAATTGCCGGGTGCCGCCTATGCTGTCGGTTTCGTGCGCAGCTATGCCGATTACCTGGGGCTGGACGGCAATGAGATCGTCCGGCGCTTCAAGCAGGAATCCGGCGGCGAATTCTCCAGCCGGGCCGAACTGAGCTTTCCCTCGGCGGTGTCCGAAGGCAGCTTCCCCACCGGCGGCATGTTGTTCCTGGGGCTGGTGGTCGCGGTCATCGCCTATGGCATCTGGTATTGGAGCAGCCGCGACACCTCGGTCGCCGAAGCCGTGCCGCCGCTGCCCGACCGTCTGGCCGCTTTGATCCATAAGCCGGTGGGTACGGGTTCGGAAGTGGTGCCGGTTGGTCAAACCTCCGCCGTGCCCAATCCCCAAATGCCGGCTCAGCCTCCTGCCGCCGAGACTGCCGTGGTTCCGGCCCAGCCGGCCAATCCCGTCACGCCCCATGAAGACGTGGTGCCCCCCAATGAAGGCGATGCGGCCGACAAGGCTCCTGCCGCTGTTCCCGCGCCGGTTCCCGTGGCGTCTCCGGTGGTGGCTCCGGCCCTGCCGGCTCCGGTTCAGCCTCCAGTCCAGCCTGACGTCAAGGCCAAGGCCAAGCCTGCGCCCGCCGTCACCGCTGCCGCCGAAACTCCCGATCAGACCACACAGGTCGCTGCTGCCGATTCCGCGCCGGTGGCCAAGCCCTCTTCGGGCAAGGTCGATCAGCCGGTGGCTCTTCCCGACGCCGCCCGGGTGATCCTGAAGGCCAACGAAGATTGCTGGATTCGCATCCGCGACGCCTCGGGCACCATCATTCATTCCGGGGTCTTGCGTAAAGGCACCAGCTTCCGCGTCACCCCCCATCCGGGTCAGACCCTGACGGCAGGCAATGCCGCCGCTCTGACCGTGCTGGTGGACAACCGCCCGCTGCCGCCCTTGGGCGCTCAGGGCGAAGTGAAGAAGGGCCTGTCCCTGGATCCCGATAAGATCGAGAAGGCGGCTCCGGCTGCTGCTCCGACCACGGATCAGGCTCCGGCTCCGGCGGCTGATGCCGCCAAGGCCCCGACGGAATAAATGAGCGTTCGTCCCTACCGAGAAATCCGCCGCCGCCTCAGCCGCCAAGTCATGGTCGGCAAGGTGGCGGTGGGTGGTGATGCTCCCATCACCGTCCAGTCCATGACCAATACTCTGACCACCGACGTCGCGGCGACGGTGGCGCAGATTCATGCCCTGGAAGAGGCGGGGGCCGATATCGTCCGGGTATCCTGTCCCGACGAGGAATCATCGCGGGCCCTGAAGGACATCATCCGTCAGGTTCATGTGCCGATCGTCGCCGACATCCATTTCCACTATCGCCGCGCTATCGAGGCCGCCGAATCCGGTGCCGCCTGCCTGCGCATCAATCCCGGCAATATCGGCTCGGCCGACCGGGTGCGCGAAGTGGTGAAGGCGGCCAAGGATCATGGCTGCTCCATGCGCATCGGCGTCAATGCCGGCAGCCTGGAGAAGGAGCTTCTGGAACGCTACGGCGAGCCTTGCCCCGAGGCCATGGTGGAAAGCGCCATGAACCATGCCCGCATTCTGGAAGACAACGACTTCCGCGATTTCAAGATCAGCGTCAAGGCCTCGGACGTCTTTCTGGCGGTGGCGGCCTATCATGGGCTGGCCGAGGCTTGCGACTATCCGCTGCATCTGGGCATCACCGAGGCCGGTGGCCTGCGCGGCGGCACGGTCAAATCGGCCATCGGCATCGGCTCCATGCTGTGGGCCGGGATCGGCGACACCATCCGTGTTTCCCTCTCCGCCGATCCGGTGGAAGAGATCAAGGCCGGTTTTGAAATCCTCAAATCCCTGGGTCTGCGTCATCGCGGTGTGCGCATCGTCTCTTGCCCCTCCTGCGCCCGTCAGGGCTTCGATGTGGTCAAGACGGTGGAGACTTTGGAACAGCGCTTGGGTCATATCGTCACGCCCCTGACCCTGTCGATCATCGGTTGCGTGGTCAATGGTCCTGGCGAAGCCCGCGAGACCGATCTTGGCCTGACCGGCGGCGGCGGCGGCAATCATATGGTTTATGTGGCCGGCAATCCCGATCACAAGATCAAGGGCGAGGCCATGGTCGAACATATCGTCTCGCTGGTCGAGAAGAAGGCCGCCGAGATCGAAGCCGCCAATGCCGCGGCCAACCCTTAATTAAGAAGCGAGAAGCAGACGTGTCCTCCCTGCAGCCGGTGCGCGGCACCCACGACCTTTTGCCCGAAGATTCCCGCCGCCATCGCCGGGTCGAGGCGGTGGCTTTCGATGTTGCCCGCTGCTACGGCTTCGGGGAGATCGTCACGCCGATCTTCGAGTTCACCGAGGTCTTTTCGCGCACCCTGGGCGATACCTCCGACGTGGTGACCAAGGAGATGTATAGCTTCCTGGATCGCGGCAATGAGTCCATCACCCTGCGCCCCGAAGGCACGGCGGGCGTGGCTCGCGCCTTTATCTCGGGCGGTCTGTCTCAGCATCTGCCGCTGAAGCTGTTCTATCGCGGCCCCATGTTCCGCTATGAGCGCCCGCAAAAAGGTCGTCAGCGCCAGTTCCATCAGGTCGGCGTCGAGCTTTTGGGCGTTGAAGGCCCCCAGGCCGATATCGAAGTCATCGCCATGGGCCTGCATCTGCTGGAAAGCCTTGGCCTTAAGGGCAAGGTGCAGTTGGAGCTGAACAGCCTGGGCGATACCGAAAGTCGCAATGTTTACCGCGAAGCCCTGGTGGCCTATCTGTCGCAGCATAAGGACAAGTTGTCCAAGGACAGCCTGGACCGCCTGGATCGCAACCCCATGCGGGTGCTGGACTCCAAGGACGAGGGTGACAAGCTGGTGGTGGCCAATGCGCCCCTGCTGTCCGACTATCTGAACGAAACTTCGCGCAGCTTCTTCGAGACGGTCAAGGCCGGTCTGGAAGCCGTCGGCGTTCCTTTCGTCCATAACCCCAAGCTGGTGCGTGGGCTGGATTATTACAGCCACACCGCTTTCGAATTCACCACCACCGAACTGGGCAGCCAGGGCACGGTGCTGGCCGGTGGCCGTTATGACGGCCTGATCGGCCAGATGGGCGGCCCGGCCACTCCCGGCATCGGCTGGGCGGCGGGCGTCGAGCGCCTATCCATGCTGCTGGACGAAGTCCCCGACGAGGCCCGCCCGCTGGCGATTATTCCCATGGGCGACTGTGGCACCAAGGCACTGGAGCTGGCCCAACGCCTGCGCCGTGACGGCTTTGCGGTGGAACTGGGCTATTCCGGCAATATGAAGAAGCGCATGGCTCGCGCCAATAAGGCCAATGCCCGTGCTGCTCTGATCTTGGGCGAAGAGGAACTGGCCAGGGGCGCCATCGCGGTGCGCGATCTGGACAGCGGCGAACAGGTGGAAGTGGCGCTGGACGCTTTGGGCGCGCATCTGGCGCAGTTCCGCTAAGGACAAGCAGATGGGCTGGGATGGCTCCATAACCCGGCCGGTGGTCATCGGCGCCAATCATCGCTCCAGTGCGCTGGCGGTGAGAGACGCTCTGTTTGTCGATGACCAGACCCAAGCTGCCTTTTTGGCCGAACTGCGCGACGCCGGGATGGAGCAGGCCCTGGCGGTCTCCACCTGCGACCGGGTCGAGGTCTGGACCCTGCACCACGATCCCGCCTATGTGGAAGCCGCCGTCACCAACATCCTGGCCCGGCGGGGCGAGATCACCTCGCAGGCCCTGCAAGGTCAGCTCTACCGTTTGGCCGATGATGCCGCCCTGCGCCATATCTTCGCCGTCACCGCCTCGCTGGACAGCCTGATAATCGGCGAGCCCCATGTGCTGGGGCAGATCAAGGCCTGTCAGCGCATGGCCCGCGACGCCGGCATGTGCGGGGCCGAGATGGAGACCGTCCTGGCCGCAGCCTATACCACCGCCAAACGGGTGCGCTCCGAGACCGTGGTGGCCGAGCGGCCCGTCTCCATTGCTTCGGCGGCGGTGCAATTCGCTCAGGACCTGCATGGTGATCTGAAGGACTGCGAAGGCCTGCTGCTGGGCGTCGGCGACATGGGCGAGCTGGTAGCGGAAGCCATGCTGGCTGCCGGTCTCAAGCGTCTGGTGGTGGCGGCTCCGCGCCTCAGCCGGGCCGAGACCCTGGCCGAAAGTTTGAATTGCCATGTGGCTCCCTTCGACGATCTGGCTCCCTTGCTGGCCGATGCCGATCTGGTGATGACGGCGGTGAGCGGTCGCCATACGGTGATTGCCCCGGAACAGATGCAATTGGCCCTGAAGAAGCGCCGCCGCAAGCCGGTCTTTCTGGTGGATACGGGCATTCCCGGCGATATCGATCCGGCGGTTAATCGGGTGGATGGGGCCTATCTCTATGACCTGACCGACTTGGAGCGGGTGGCCATGGAGGGCCGGGCCAGCCGCGAGCAGGCGGCCCGCGAAGCCTGGGCCATCGTCGATGCCGAACTGGCCAGCTTTACCAAGGGCCGGGCAGCAAGGGCGGCGGTGCCGGCGATCATTAGCTTGCGGGGCCGCTTCGAGACCATGCGCGAGCAGGTGTTGACCGAATGCGGGCCCGACGCCGAAAAGGCCACCCGGCTGCTGATCAATCGCCTGCTGCACGAGCCGACCGAGGCGATGAAGGATATGGCTGCCAGCAGAGACTCTGGTAAAGCCGAATGGGATGCGATGGAGCGGCTGCTGAAGCGGCTGTTCAAATTGGATGAGACGGATAATCACGGATGAACCTTGACCTGACCTTTGACCGCGTTTTGACTCGCCATGCCGAGCTTTCGGCCATGCTGGCGGGCGAGGGAGGGACGACGGATTCCGCCAGCTTCGTCAAAATGTCGAAGGAGCTGTCCGAACTGGACCCGGTGGTGGCCGGGGTTCGCGCCTTGCGCCAGTTACAGTCCGAGATGGCCGACGCCGCTCAGATGATGACCGACCCTGCCGCCGATTCCGATATGAAGGCCATGGCCGAGGAAGAGTTCTACGCACTGAAGGAACGGCTGCCGATCCTGGAGCGTGAGGTGCAAATTTCGCTGCTGCCCAAGGACGAGGCTGACGATAAGAACGCCATCCTGGAAGTCCGTGCCGGCACCGGCGGCGAGGAAGCCGCCCTGTTCGCCGCCGAGCTGTTCCATATGTACGAGCGTTACGCTTCGCTTCGCGGCTGGCGCTTCGAGATTTTGGACGTTAATGACACCGGCATCGGCGGCTTCAAGGAAGCCAGCGCCGCCATTTCGGGCAAGGGCGTCTTCGCCCGCCTGAAGTTCGAATCCGGCGTGCACCGCGTCCAGCGGGTGCCGGTGACCGAGGCCGGTGGTCGTATCCATACCTCCGCCGCGACCGTCGCCGTGCTGCCGGAAGCCGAGGAAGTGGACATCAAGCTGGACGACAAGGACCTGCGCTTCGACGTCTATCGCTCGCAAGGCTCGGGTGGGCAGAGCGTCAATACCACCGACTCGGCCTGCCGCGTCACCCATATCCCCACCGGCTTGGCCGTCGCCTGTCAGCAGGAAAAGAGCCAGCATAAGAACAAGGCCACCGCCTTGAAGCTGCTGCGCTCGCGCCTCTATGACATGGAGCGGGCCGCCAAGGATGCCGTGCGAGCCGCCGACCGCAAGACCCAGGTGGGTTCGGGCGATCGCTCCGAGCGCATCCGCACCTATAACTTCCCCCAAGGCCGGGTCACGGACCATCGCATCAATCTGACCCTCTATAAGATCGACAAGGTCATGGAGGGCGAGGCGCTTGAGGAACTGGTAGAGGCACTGATCTCCACCGATCAGGCCACCCGTCTGGCGGAAATGGAATGATCCTCACGGTTGGCGTTCTGCTGGCAAAGGTGACGGAACGCCTGAAAGCCGTTGATATTCCATCAGCCCGCCTCGATGCCCGGCTGCTGGTGGGCCATGGGTTGGAGTTGAGTAATACTCAACTCTTCAGCCGGCCCGAGCGCCCGGTATCGGACGAGGAAGCCGCCAGGGTCGAGGCAATCATCGCCCGCCGTGAAAGGCGTGAGCCGGTCTCGCACATTCTGGGCAAGCGGGAATTCTGGAGCCTGAGCTTCACTGTCACCGCCGATACCCTGGACCCGCGCCCCGACACCGAGACCCTGATCGAGGCGGTGCTGGCCGCCGTGCCCGACCGCGCAGCACCGCTGAAGATTCTCGATTTCGGCACCGGCACCGGCTGCATTCCCCTGACCCTGCTGTCGGAACTGCCCAACGCCCGCGCCGTGGCGGTGGATATATCTGCCGCCGCCCTGGCTGTGGCTCGCGACAATGCCGCCGCCCTGGGGCTGTCCTCGCGCATCGCCTTTGTCGAGGGCAGTTGGGGGCAGGGGTTGGATGGCAGTTTCGACATCATCACCAGCAATCCCCCCTATATCCCCGAGGCCGAAATCGACGCCCTGGAGCCCGAAGTGGCGACCTGGGAGCCGCGTGGCGCTTTGGCTGGCGGTAAGGATGGCCTGGACTGCTACCGCGCCTTGGGCCCAGATATAGCCCGTCTGCTGGGGCCCGCCGGACTGGTCGTTCTGGAAGTGGGCCAAGGGCAGCCCGATGATGTGGTGGCCATCATGGCTGCCTCGGGTTTGGCCCTGAAAGAGGTCCGGGCCGACCTTGGCGGAATCGGCCGCTGTCTGCTATTGGGGCGCTCTTGAGCCGTTCCTGATAAAAGCTGGGGAAAAACGAAAAAAACTATTGGAATGTTAAGGCGTTCTGACTACGGTGTGAACCGCGCGCGACAGCCACTCTCAGACAGCGTCGAGTGTTAGCACTCCGCCCTTTGATGTTCGCAGCGTTTTCCACACCGTCGCTATTGCAGCGCCTGCGGAGCCGATCGGGAAGGCCTGTCTTGTCAGGTCTCCCAGTAAGATAAACCCTTGTCACACAAACAAATTGTGCATGTAGGTATCATGAAGCCAGGACAAAATCCCAAGCAGCAGCGGTCCCGCGGCCCGCGTAACAACAACGGCGGCGGCGGCGGTAATGGTGGCGGCGGCGGTGGCGGCGGCGGCGGTGGTAATGGCGGCAAGCGGCATATGCCGCCGCGCAACCAGACCTTCGACAGCAACGGCCCCGAAATCCGCATCCGTGGCAATGCCCATCAGGTGTTGGAAAAATATCTGACCCTGGCCCGTGATGCCGCCGCTCAAGGCGACCGCATCGCTGCCGAAAACTACTATCAGCACGCCGAACATTATTTCCGCGTGATCAACAGCCAGACCCAGGCCGGCGGCCGTCAGCTTCCCCGTCCTCTGAACACTCCGGCCGATAATAATTCGGTTGGCGAGGAAGACGGCGAGCAGCAGGGCGACAACGAATCGTCCGATGGCGAAGGCGACGGCGAGGGCGAAGGCTCCGACGCCGATGGCGACAACGAGCCCGGGTCCGAAGCCGAAGTGGTGGAAGACGCCGATCGGCAGCAGCAGGCTGAGGCCGTCAACGCCTGATACCAGCCGACTGGTATAAAGCGTTGAAAAATTGACTTGGCGCGGCGGCGCCTGGATAGCACACTCCCATCCATGAGCGCCGCCGACAACCACGATCATCACGATCACCAAGCCCATTGCGATCATGGTCACGACGATCATGATCATCACTGCACCCATGATCATGATGATCATGCTCATGACGAGCATGCTGCCTCTGTCTCCAACGAGCGGCGGACCCTGATCGCCCTGGGCGTGACCTTCCTTTTCATGCTGATCGAAGCCGGTGGCGGGTTGATCTCCGGCTCGCTGACCCTGCTTGCCGATTCCGCCCATATGCTGGCCGACGTCATGGCTCTGGGCCTGACCTGGGGCGCCTTCCGCTTTGGCCGGATGATGGCCGATGGCCGTCGTACCTATGGCTATCGTCGGCTGGAGGTGCTGGCCGCCTGGGTCAATGGCGTCACCGTGATCGGCCTGTCTATCGGCATCGTCGTCGAGGCGGTCTTGCGTCTGGTCCATCCCGAGACTGTGCAGCCCCTGCCCATGTTCCTGGTGGCGACGGCGGGGTTCGTCGCCAATCTGGTGACCTTCAAGGTTCTGGAGGGCGGTCATGGACATTACCATGGTGCTCATGGCCATGGCGGCCACGGGGGCGGCAATCTTAATCTGCGCGGCGCCGTGCTGCATGTGCTGGGCGACCTTTTGGGCTCGGTGGCGGCCATGGCGGCGGCGGGCATCATCTGGTGGTGCGGCTGGATGCCTATCGATCCCATCCTTTCCATCGCCCTGGCGGTGCTGATTGTCACCAGCGGTTATCGGCTGGTGCGGCAGGCCACCCATGTCCTGCTGGAAGGCAGCCCCGAAGGCTTCTCGCCCGAGGCTCTGCGTGCGTCTCTGCTGGCGAAGGTTCCGGGCTTGGCGGCGGTGCATCATATCCATGCCTGGTCGGTGGGCTCGGGACAGCCTATGCTGACTCTGCATGCGGTTGTCTCGGAAGAGGCCGACCGCGATGTCTTGCTGTCCACGGTCAAACAGATCGCCGATAGCCAGTTCGGATTCTCCCATAGCGTCGTTCAGGTCGAGGGCGAAGGCTGCGGCGACGAGGGCGAAATCTGCGGGTAAAACCCACCGGACCTCTTCCGCTTGCGGCTTTGCATTCCCGATCCATATTAAGGGCATTCCGAGCCGGAGCTCTGGTCGCCTATGATAGGGGCTTGAGTTCCGAGCCGCCGTCATAGGGGCAAGATAAAATGAACTTCGATAAATTTACCGAACGGTCGAAAGGCTTCCTGCAGTCGGCCCAGACCCTGGCCGCCCGTCTGAACCATCAGCGCCTGATGCCCGAGCATCTGCTGAAGGTTCTGCTGGAGGATAAGGAAGGTCTGGCCGCCAATCTGATACGCGCCGCCGGGGGTGATCCCATCCGCGCCCTGGCCGATACCGAAGCCGCTGTCGAGCGTCAGCCCAAGGTGGGCGGCGACGGGGCAGGGCAGATCTATATGGATGCCTCTACCACGCGCCTGCTGGATCAGGCCGAGCAATTGGCCGAGAAGGTGGGCGACAGCTATGTCACCGCCGAGCGGCTGCTGCTGGCTTTAGCCCTCGCCGCCGGCACTCCAACCGCCAAGATCCTGGCCGACGCCGGAGCCAATCCCCAGGCCTTGAACCGCGCCATCGAGGAGGTCCGCAAGGGCCGCAAGGCGGATTCCGCCAGCGCCGAGGATTCCTACGACGCCCTGAAGAAATACGCCCGCGACATCACCGCCGTAGCCCGCGAGGGCAAGCTGGACCCGGTGATCGGCCGCGACGAGGAAATCCGCCGGACCATCCAGGTGCTGTCGCGCCGCACCAAGAACAACCCCGTCCTGATCGGCGAGCCCGGCGTCGGCAAGACCGCCATCGTTGAAGGCTTGGCCTTGCGCATCGTCAATGGCGATGTGCCGGAAAGCTTGAAGAACAAGAAGCTGTTGAGCCTGGACCTGGGGGCTCTGGTGGCCGGGGCCAAGTTCCGTGGCGAGTTCGAGGAACGCCTGAAGGCCGTCCTCAATGAAGTCACCGCCGCCGCTGGCGAGGTGATCCTTTTCATCGACGAGATGCATACCCTGGTGGGGGCTGGCGCCGCCGAAGGCTCCATGGATGCCTCCAACCTTTTGAAGCCGGCTCTGGCCCGTGGCGAGCTGCATTGCGTCGGTGCCACCACCCTCAATGAATACCGCAAGCATGTGGAAAAAGACGCCGCCCTGGCCCGTCGCTTCCAGCCGGTGTTCGTCTCCGAGCCCAGCGTCGAGGATACCATCTCGATCCTGCGCGGCATCAAGGAGAAGTACGAGCTGCATCATGGGGTCCGGATCGCCGATGCCGCCTTGGTGGCTGCCGCGACTCTGTCCAACCGCTATATCTCGGATCGCTTTTTGCCCGACAAAGCCATCGATCTGATGGACGAGGCGGCCAGCCGTCTGCGCATGCAGGTTGACAGCAAGCCGGAGGCTCTGGACGAGCTGGATCGCCGCATCATGCAGCTGAAGATCGAGCGGGAAGCCCTGAAGAAGGAGACCGATGCCGGCTCCCGCGAGCGCCTTGAGAAGATCGAGGTGGAACTGGCTGAGTTGGAAGGCGAGGCCACCCAGATGACCGCCCGCTGGCGGGCCGAGAAGGAAGGGCTGGCTCAGTCCACCCGCATCAAGGAACGCCTGGATCAGGCCCGCGCCGAGCTGGAGATCGCCAAGCGCCATGCCGATTGGGCCAAGGCCGGTGAGTTGGAGTATGGCGTGTTGCCCGACCTGGAGCGCCGCCTGGCCGCTGCCGAGACCGAGGGCAAGGACGGGGCCATGCTGGAAGAGGTGGTCGGCGAGGAGCAGATCGCCGGCGTGGTCTCGCGCTGGACCGGCATTCCCGTCGATAAGATGCTGCAAGGCGAGCGAGCCAAGCTGCTGGCCATGGAAGACGCCCTGAAGAAGCGGGTGATTGGCCAGGACGAAGCCCTGGTGGCGGTGTCTAACGCCGTCCGCCGAGCCCGCGCTGGTCTCCAGGACCCCAATCGCCCCATAGGTAGTTTTCTGTTCTTAGGGCCGACGGGTGTGGGTAAGACCGAACTGACCAAGGCCCTGGCCGAATTCCTGTTCGACGACGAGACGGCGCTGCTGCGCATGGATATGTCGGAGTACATGGAAAAGCACTCCGTGGCCCGACTGATCGGCGCTCCTCCCGGCTATGTCGGCTACGAGGAGGGTGGAGCCCTGACCGAGGCCGTGCGCCGTCGGCCCTATCAGGTGATCCTGTTCGACGAGGTCGAGAAGGCTCATCCGGATGTCTTCAATGTGCTCTTGCAGGTTCTTGACGATGGCCGTCTGACCGACGGTCAGGGCCGTACCGTGGATTTCCGCAATACGGTGATCGTTCTGACCTCCAACCTGGGCTCGGAGGTTCTGTCCCAGCAGGAGGAGGGTGATGATTCCTCGGTGGTCCGCGAGCAGGTCATGGAATATGTCCGCGCCGCCTTCCGGCCCGAGTTCCTCAATCGTCTGGACGAGATCCTGCTGTTCCATCGCCTTAGCCGCAACCAGATGGACGGAATCGTCACCATCCAGCTGGGCCGCCTGCGCAAGCTGCTGGAGGACCGTAAGATCAGCCTGGAGCTGGACCATGCCGCCACTCAGTGGCTGGCCGACGCCGGCTATGATCCGGCCTGGGGCGCACGTCCCCTGAAGCGGGTGATCCAACGGGCCTTGCAGAACCCCCTGGCCACCTTGCTGTTGGAAGGCAAGATCGGCGATGGCCAGCCGGTCAAGGTCTCGGCCGACGCCAAGGGCCTGGTGATCAACGGCCTGACGGCAGGCAATCTATAAGCTTTGTGCCTTTGGTCGGGCGGAGAAGGTCATCCTTCTCCGCCCGCTATCTCCTCAAATCGTCACCCTATGACCTCTGGCTAATTCCACAATCTTGGTAAGGTTGTGTCTACTAGTGTCCGGGTGAGGTTCGATTTCAGAGAGGGGGGGCGTGATCATGCCCTTGGAATGGCGCGAGGCCATGGGAATCGGCCATGCGGTCATCGATGCGGACCATCAGCATCTGATCGAGATCATTAATCATTTTGAAGCCAGCCCTGATCTGGCCCATGCCGAAGAAACGGCCAAGGCCTTGCTGGAGCATGCCCGCAATCATTTCCACCGCGAGGAAGTGCTGCAGAAACTGATCGGCTATCCGCTTTGCACCTTGCACCGCATTGCTCATGAAGAGCTGCTGGACAAGCTGAAGACCTTGATTCGCACCTTCTTCGTTGATCAGCGCAGCCGCGATCCCAGCGTGGTGATCGAGGTCATGCGCGATCTGATCCGCGACTGGTTCATCGGCCATGTCATCGAGATGGACAT
>Ga0302190_10000661_pt1 | contig 22501 bp, 22 predicted proteins | sample II_Bog_E2_3_FD_198784 | JGI IMG/M metagenome (GOLD analysis project Ga0302190, IMG submission 198784) | Peat permafrost microbial communities from Stordalen Mire near Abisko, Sweden - II_Bog_E2_3 | ecosystem: Environmental > Terrestrial > Soil > Wetlands > Peat | place: Sweden: Abisko... | reverse complement strand
CCCCGAGCCCTCGTCGACCTCGATGTCCGCTACCCGTAGACCTCCCCGTGGTGTCCGGGGAGCACCAACGTGCCGGTCGGGGCGCCTCGACGCCGGCCCGGACCTATCCGACGAGCGGCCGGATCTCCTCGCGCAGGAAGGTCAGCACGGCGTCGGAGAAGGCGTCGTTGCGGTCCCCGGCGATCATGTGGGCTGCGCCGGCCACGTCCACCACGGTGGCCTGGGGGATGCACTCGAGGAGGTGGTCGACCCCCTCCTGGGTGACCACGTCGCTCAGCAGTCCCCGCACCAGCATGGTGGGGACGTGGACGTTGCTCATCGCCGCGTTCAGCATCTGGACCAGCACCTCGGGGACCGCCTCGCTGCGGCCCTGGCTGATGAAGGCCGGGTCCCAGTGCCAGTACCACCGGCCGTCCCGCTCGCGGAGCACCTTGCGCAGGCCCTCGGGGTTGACCGCCCGCTGTCGTTCGGGGGTGTAGGCGGCGATGGCCACCGCGGCGTCCTCCAGGGTGTCGAACCCGCCCAGCCCCGAGGACATGAAGTCCTTGATGCGCTGGATTCCCTCGACGTTGGTCTTCAGGGTGATGTCGACGAGCACCAGGCCCGTCGACACCTCCCGGTCCGTGGTCCCCTCGGCGCACAGGGCCGACAGGCCGCCCAGGGACGCGCCGACCAGCACGGGCGGTCGGCCCAGCTGGTCGGCGACGCACACCACGTCGTTGCCCAGGGTGGCGAAGGCGTAGTCGCCCCGGGGGGCCCAGTCGCTCTCCCCGTGGCCCCGCAGGTCCAGCGAGACCGTCCGCCACCCTTCGGCGGCGATCCGTTCGGCGGCCGGTCCCCAGGCGTGGCGGGTCTGCCCGCCCCCGTGGAGCAGCAGCACCGGGGGGTCGTCGGGATCGCCCCGGACGTCGCCCACCAGCTGCACGCCCTCGAACCCGGTGAAGACCCTGCGCTCTACGTCCACACCCCATGCTGGCACGCCGGGGGTCCCCGCCCGGACCGGCCGGCCGCCGGGTCCGGTGCCGGTCAGGCCGGACGGTGCACCGGGACGCTGGCGAACCCGGCCACGTTGGACATCCGCACCCGGGTGCACTCCGCCTCGTCGACCTCCAGCCGGGGCCAGGTCCGGGTCAGGGCGGTGAGGGCCACCCGGCTCTCCATCCGGGCCAGGGCCGCGCCCAGGCAGGTGTGGATCCCGAACCCGAAGCCCAGGGCCAGGCCGGGGACCCGGTCGATGTCGAACGAGTCGGGCCGCTCGTAGGCCCGCTCGTCACGGGTGGCCGAACCGGTGACCAGCAGGGTGGGATGGCCGGCCGGGACGGTGACCCCGCCGAACGTGGCGTCACGCACCGAGAAGCGCCCCTGGTACTGCGACGGCGGCCAGTAGCGCAGCACCTCCTCCACCGCACCCGGGATCAGCGACGGGTCGGCCACCACCCGGGTGTACTGGTCGGGGTGGCGGGCGAAGAGCACGACGGCGTTGGCCACCAGCTTGGTCACCGTCTCGGCGCCGGCGCCGCCCAACAGGCCGATGAAACCGGCGATCTCCTCGTCACTCAGCCGGGTGGACCGCCCGTCGTCCCGTTCGATCTCCGCCTCGATCAGGCGGGAGATCATGTCGTCGCCCGGGTGGCGCCGTTTCTCCCGGGCCAGGTCGAGGAAGTAGGCCCAGCAGGCTCCCAGGGCATCGATGCCCTCGGGGGTCGGGTCCATGCTGCCCGGACGGCGCTCCAGGGCCCGGTCCATCCAGTGGCGGATCTGCTGGCGCTCGCCGACCGGGACGCCCAGCATGCGGCAGATGATCTCCACGGGGAAGGAGCCGGCGAAATCCACCACGGCATCGAAGCCGTCGGCCGAGGCCGAAGGGGCCAGGGCGGTCTCGATCACCTCGACCACCATGGGCTCGAGCCCGGCCACCGCCCGGGGGGTGAAGACCCGGCCCACCAGGGACCGCAGGCGCTCGTGGTCCGGGGGATCCGACATGATCATCGACCCGAAGCTCCGGACCACCTCGGGGTCGGTGGCCAGGGTGGACAGGTCCACGCCGTGGGTACTGGTGTAGGTCGGCCAGTCGAGATGGGCGGCCCGCACGTCGTCGTACCGGAACAGCGCCCAGAACCCGTACTCCTCATTGAACGACACCGGCGCCTCGTCCCGCATCCGCCGGTAGAGGTCGTAGGGGTCGTCGAAGTACTCGTCGGAGAACGGGTCGAACACGGGCGGCCGACCGACGGTGGTGCCTCCGGACATCTCCCCTCCCTCCCCTCCCCGGTGCGACCACACCGCGCACCGGCGAGCGTACCGTCCCCGCCCGGCCCACCGGGGCCGACCGGTCAGGTGGAGAGCGGTGCGATCACCTCGCGCCCGAAGGCCGCCAGGGTGGCCGGCGGGGCGAAGTCACCGAACCACACGTAGCAGCGGTCCACCCCCCGACGGGCCAGCTCCCCGAACGTCGCCACCAGCTCGGCACCGTCACCGACCAGCAGCTCGGAGCCCATCGCCCCGTACCGGCGACGGGCCGCCGAGGTGACCTCCTCCCGGTCGGCCCCGGCAGCCACGAAGGACACCAGGTGCTGGGTCGACACCCGGACCGGGCCGGCCAGGGGCCGGAGCTCGTCGAGACGGTGGAGGCCGGTGACCGGCAGGTTCCACCAGTCGGCGAGCCGGGCAGCCAGGGCCGCAGTACGCCGTGAAGCCCCGCCGACCACGACGGGGATGCGGCCGAGGGGGGTGGGCTGCTGGCCGGCACAGTCCACGTCGAAATGCCGGCCGTGGTGGACCACGGGCCCACCCGACCACAGGGCCCGGAGCAGCTCGAGGCTCTCCTCCAGGCGTTCGGCCCGGGTCGTCGGCCCGTCGGTGGTCACCCCGTAGGCCACCAGCTCGTCGGGCACCGACCCCGATCCCAAGCCCAGCTCGAAGCGGCCCCCCGAGGCGTGGTCGAGGGTCACGCACTGGCGGGCCAGCACGGCCGGGTGGCGCAGGGCGTCGCACAGCACCAGGTGGCCGACCACCAGGGTCGATGTCCGGGCTGCCACCCAGGTGGCGAGCGTCAGCGCCTCGTACATGGGGGAGGTCACGGCCAGCGGTGGGGCCAGGTGGTCCATGAAGGCCACCCCCTCGAACCCCGCCGCTTCGGCGGCCACCGCCCGCTCCACCACGGCGTCGACGTCCATGCGCAGCTGGGGCAGGTAGAGGAAGAACCGGGGACCGCTCACGTCGGTCCGCACCCGTCCGTGGCCATCCCCCACGGTACCGCCGGTGCCCGACAGCCGGCGTTACATTGACGCATGCACACCATCACGTCCTTCGACGACCTCACGCCCCTCATCGGCCAGCACCTGGGCACCAGCGACGGTCTGGTGATCACCCAGGAGCGCATCGACACCTTCGCCGCGGCCACCGACGACCACCAGTGGATCCACGTGGACACCGAGCGGGCGACCTCCGGCCCTTACGGCGGGACGATCGCCCACGGCTACCTCACCCTCTCCCTCGGCCCGCGTCTCCTCCATGACCTCCTCGAGTGGAAGAACATCCGCTTCGGGGTGAACTACGGCCTCAACAAGGTCCGGTTCCCGAGCCCGGTACCGGTCGGCTCCACCGTCCGGCTGGGCGCCGTGCTGTCGGCGGCCGAGGCCCTGGGCGACGGCGGCGTGCAGGCCACCCTCCAGCTGACCTACGAGATCGAGGGCGGGACCAAACCGGCCTGCGTGGCCGAGCTGGTGCTGCGCTACTTCTTCCACCAGTAGCCACCAATAGCCACCAATAGCCACCGGCGGGCCGTCCTGCTGTACCGCTGTACCGCTGTACCGCTGTACCGCTGTACCGCCGAGCGGCCCCGACCGGGGCTCCCACCAGGGCCCGGTCCGGGGCCCGGTCAGAGGTCCCAGAACCGCTCGCGGCCGAACCCGGCCATCTGGGCACGGAGCGCCTCGGCCTCCTCCGGGCCGAAGGGGCGGAAGGCCGCGTCGCCGCGGAGGCGGAACCACAGGACGTCCTCCCCGGTGCGGTCGGGGCGGTACTTCTCGTGGACCAGTGTGCGGGTCAGCACCTTGTTGGTCGGCGACACCGGCAGGGCCGCGGCCACCCGGACATGGGTCGGCCGCCACTTGGGGCTCAGGTCCTCCCGGGCGTCGATCCACCCGGCGAAGGCCACCGGGTCGAACACCGCCCCGTCACGCAGCACCACGGCCAGCATCACCCGGTCCCCGGCCTCGGGATCGGGCACGCCGTAGGCGGCGCAGGCCAGCACGTCGGGGTGACGGGCCACCACCGCCTCGATGGGCCCGACGGGGAAGTTCTCGCCGTCGACCCGGATCCAGTCGGCGTTACGGCCGGCGAAGTAGAGGAACCCCTCGGCGTCGAGGTAACCGAGATCCCCGCTCCAGTACCACCCGTTGCGGGTGGCCCGTCGGTTGGCCTCGTCGTTGTTGTAGTAGCCCTCGAACACGCCGACCCCCGAGGTGTTCACGATCTCGCCCACGCAGGCCACCGGGTCCACCAGGGCACCGGCGGCGTCGAAGGTGGCCCGGGGGAGCTCCTCCCCGTCCTCGGACATGATCTTGAGCTCGGGCCCGGCCCGGCCCACCGACCCGGCCGGCGTGTCGTCCACCCGGTTCACGGCCAGGCCCCCCTCGGTGGCCCCGAAGGCGTCGATGACCCGCACGCCGAACCGCTCGGCGAAGGCCTCGACGATCTGGGGCGCACCCTCGTTGCCGTAGGCCACCTGCAGGGTGTTGTCGGCGTCGTCGGGCCGCTCGGGCTGGGCCAGGATGTAGGCCAGCGGCTTGCCCGTGTAGTTGAAGTAGGTCGCCCCGTACCGGCGGACGTCGGGCAGCCAGCCCGACGCCGAGAATTTGCGGGCCAGTCCCACCGAGGCCCCCACCACCACCGACGGCGCCCACCCCACCATCACCGAATTGGAGTGGAACAGCGGCATGGACACGTAGCCCACGTCGTCGGGGCCGATGCCCATCATCTGGGCCATGCGGTTGCCGGTGACCAGGATGCGCCGCTGCGAACAGATGACGGCCTTCGGGGCCGCGGCGGTCCCGCTGGTGAAGATGAGGGCCCACGGTGTCTCGAGGTCGGCCTCGGCCCGGGGGTCGTCCGACGTCTCGGCGACGAGGGCCTCGTCCAGGGACTCCCCCACCACCAGCACGTCGTCCAGGCGGTCGAGCACCGGGGCCACCAGGTCGTGGTGACGGGGGTCGTAGACCACCAGGCCGCAGTCGGTGTGGCTGACGTCGTGGAGCAGGGCCTCGCCGCCACGGGTGTGGTTGACCCCGACCACCGTGGCCCCGGCCAGGGCCGCACCTCCGAAGGCGAAGAGGTACTCCGGGGTGTTGTCGAGCAGGACGCCCACGTGGAGCGGGCGGTCGGGTCGCCGGTGGCGCAGGAAGAGGTTGGCCCACCGGCACGACTCCTCGTAGTACCCGGCGTGGGTCACCACGGTGTCGTCGAAGCGGATGGCCGGGCGGGCCCCGATGTCGGGGTCGGCGGCGTTGCGTCGCAGCAGGGCGGCGGCGCTCTCGGCGGGCAGGGCGGCCTGGCCCAGGGCCGGACCCTGGCCCACGGCGCGTGGGGTCTCGTCGGTCGCCCCCATCACATCACGTCGATCCCGGCGGCCACCGACTCCCGGAGACCGGTGGCCAGCAGGCTGCGGTGGTAGGAGGCGTCGCCGAAGTCCAGTTGGGAGAATTGGGCCCGCTTGATGAACAGGTGCAGGTCGTGTTCCCAGGTGAAGCCGATCCCCCCGTGGACCTGGAGGCCCGAGGCCATCACCCGCTTCGAGGCGTCGGCCCCCCACACCTTGGCCGCCGAGGCCGCCAGCACCCACCCGGGCTCGCCCGTCGACGCCGCCCAGGCCGCGTACCAGGTGGCGGAGCGCATGCCCTCCACGTCGACCAGCATGTCGGCACAGCGGTGCTTAACGGCCTGGAAGCTGCCGATGGGCGCCCCGAACTGGACCCGGTCCTTGGCGTAGTCCGTGGCCAGCTCCAACACCCGGCCCGCACCGCCCAGGAGCTCGGCCGAGGTGGCCAGGGCACCCAGCGCCCCCAGGCGGGCCGCCTCGTCCCCGTCGCCCAGTCGCACGGCCGGGGTGTCGTCCAGCACCAGCCACGACAGCGACCGGGTGAGGTCCATGGCCGGTTCGGGCCCGGGACGCCCGAGGGCGGCCAGGTCCACCAGGAAGACCCCGTCGGGCACCACCACCACGGCGGCGTCGGCCGCCGCCGCCCCCTCCAGGGGACCGAGACGGCCGGTCAGCGTCACCTCCCGGCCGTCCCCGGCCACCGCGACGGCGTCGGTCCGGCCCGACCAGGCCACCGCCGCCGTGGCCGTGCCCCCGATCAGCGCCTCGACCAGCCCGGCCTGCCCGTCGTGGGCAACCAGGGCCTCGAGGGCCAGCAGCTGGGGGGCGTAGGGGACCGGGGAGGTGTGGCGGCCGATCTCCTCCAGCAGCACGGTGGCCTCGACCCAGCCCAGTCCCAGGCCGCCCCGCTCCTCGGGCACGGCCACGGCCGTCCAGCCCTGGTCGACCATGGCCGCCCACAGGGCGGTGTCGTAGGGGGCGTCCGAAGCCAGGTGGGCCCGCACCTGCTCGGGGCCCGAGGAGTCGTCCAGCAGACGGCGCGACCCCTCCTGGAGCGCGAGCTGATCGTCGGAGAGGTCGAAGTCCATAGCTGGATAGTATGACCGCGGTGCCGTCCTGCGAGTGGGTCCCGTGGACCTGAGTCCGACCAGCGCCGAGTCCTCGCTCCGCGCCGACATCCGCGCCTGGCTGCAGGAGCACCTCCCCTGGGAGTACGGCAAGGGGCTGCCGCCCCGTTTCGACGACCTGGCCGACGAGGTGGCCTTCGGCCGGAAGTGGCAGGCCGAGCTGGCCGCCGACCGCTGGGTGGGCGTGACCTGGCCCGAGGCCTACGGCGGGCGGGGTGCCGGCCCGGCCGAGCACTTCATCGTCCAGGAGGAGCTGGCCCGGGCCCGGGCCCCGGAGATCGTCGGCCGCATCGGGGTGAACCTGGCCGGGCCCACCCTCCTGGCCCACGGCGACGAGGACCAGCGCATGCGCTGGCTGCCGGGCATCCTGAACGCCGGGGAGATGTGGTGCCAGCTCTTCAGCGAGCCCGGGGCCGGCAGCGACCTGGCCTCGGTGTCCACCCGGGCCACCCGGGTGGACGGCGGCTGGAGACTCGACGGTCAGAAGGTCTGGACCTCCTACGCCCAGTTCGCCGACTGGGGGGTCTGCCTGGCCCGCTCCGACCCCGACGCCCCCAAGCACCAGGGGCTCTCCTACCTGGTCGTCGACATGCACTCCCCCGGGGTCGAGGTGCGCCCGCTCGTCCAGCTCACCGGCGAGGCCGAGTTCAACGAGGTCTTCCTCGACGGGGTCGTCGTGCCCGACGACCGCCTGATCGGCCCCGAGCACCAGGGGTGGATGGTGGCCAACTCCACCCTGTCCCACGAGCGGGGCACCAACCCCCGCCAGCTGGTCATCCACATGCAGCTCCTCGAGGAGCTCCTCACCCTGGCCGAGTCCCGCGGGGCCTTCGACGACGTCCGACTCCGCCAGCGGCTGGCCCAGGCCTACGTGGAGGTCCGGCTGTTCCGGCTGCACAACCTGCGCAGTATCTCCCGGCTGGCCAAGGGCCTCGACCCCGGCCCCGAGGGCAGCGCCCTCAAGCTGTACTGGAGCGAGATGAGCAAACGGCTGCACGACACGGCCATGGCCGTCCTCGGCGAGTCCGCTCCCCTGTGGAAGGGTGCCACGCACGCCCCGGGCGACGGCGAATGGCAACGGTCGTGGCTCTACTACCAGGCCTCCTCGGTGTGGGCCGGGACCAACGAGATCCAGCGGACCATACTGGGCGAGCGCGTGCTCGGGCTGCCCCGGGCGGCCACGGCCCGCCCCGCACCTGCGGCCGGGACGGACGACAAGACGAGAGGGGGTGTTGGGGCCCGTGCCTGATCCGGTGGTGCTCTACGAGGTGCGGGGTCACGTGGCCACCGTCACCATGAACCGGCCGGAGGTGGCCAACGCCCAGGACACCGCCCTGATCGACGGCATCGACGCCGCCTTCGACCGGGCCGACGCCGACGACGACGTCCATGTGGTGGTCCTGGCCGGCAACGGGAAGCACTTCTCGGCCGGCCACGACCTGAAGGCCCTGGTGGGTGGCGACGACCCCGACGAGTGGGTGGCGATGCGCGATACGCCCGAGGGGAAGTTCCGCCACGAGCAGGTCATGTACTTCGACCGCTGCCAGCGGATCTACCACTTCCGCAAGCCCACCATCGCCGCCGTCCAGGGGGCCTGCGTGGCCGCCGGACTGATGCTGGCCTGCATGTGCGACCTCATCGTGGCCTCCGACGACGCCACCTTCCAGAACCCCGTGCTGCGGATGACCGGGGCCGGTGTCGAGCTCCTGGTCGAGCCCTGGGAGCTGGGCATCCGTAAGGCCAAGGAGTTCCTGTGGACCGGCGAGAAGCTGGACGCCCAGGAGGCCTGGCGACTGGGCCTGGTCAACCGGGTGGTCCCCCGGGCCGAGCTGGCCGAGCGGGTGGCCGAGCTGGCCGACCGGGTGGCCCTGGTGCCCCCGGCCACGGCCCAGGTGGTGAAGGACTCGCTCAACAACACGGCCACGCTCATGGGCAAGGAACAGTCGTGGAAGTACCACTTCATGGCCCACCACTGGATGCACAACACGGCCACGGCCACCACCGCCCTCAAGGCCCGCCAGGAGAAGACGTCCATGGCGGAGGTCTTCGCCGAGCACCGTGACTGAGCCGGACGGCCCGCCCGGACCGGCCGACCGGCCACCGCTCGAGGGGATCCGCGTCATCGACGTGGGCACCCGGATCAGCGCCCCGTTCTGCGCCGGGCTCCTCGGTGACCAGGGGGCCGAGGTGATCAAGATCGAGGACCCCCGGGGCGGCGACTTCATGCGCACCATCGGGCCCTTCGCCCCGACGGACGACGAGGGCCCGGGGTACTCGCTGTGGTGGGCCGTCGAGGGCCGGGGGCGGCGGGGGATCACCCTCGACCTGCGTCGTCCGGCCGGCCAGGAGCTGTTCCGGCGGCTGGCCGCCACGGCCGACGTGGTCTGCGAGAATTTCCGGCCCGGGGCCATGGAGCACTGGCACATCGGCCCCGACGATTGCGACCCCCGTCTGGTGTGGGCCCGTATCAGCGTGTTCGGCCAGGACGGCCCGTACTCGGGGCGCACCGGCCTCGACCGCATGGGCATCGCCTACGGCGGCCTCCTCCACCTGACCGGCTACCCCGACCGTCCCCCGGTCCGCCCGGGGCTGTCGGTCTCGGACTACCTGACCGGCACCTTCGCCGCCTCGGCGGTGGCCGCCGCCCTCTACCGCCGCGACGGGCCGGGCGGCACCGGTGTCGGTGGCGTGGTGGACGCCCCCCTGTACGGCTCCATCCTCCGGATCCTGGAGTGGACGGTGGCGGCCCAGGACCGCCTCGGGTTCACCCGGGGCCGGGAGGGCAACCGCATGCGGACCTCGGCCCCCCTCGACAACTACCCCACAGCCGACGGGACCTACGTCTGCGTGGTGGCCGGGTCCGACACCAACTTCCGCCGGCTGTGCACGGCCATGGGCCGGCCCGAGCTGGCCGACGACCCCCAGTGGGCCACCCTGGCCCAGCGGGCCGCCCGCTCCGACGAGATCAACGACACCGTGGCCCGTTGGACCTCGACCCTGACCGCGGCCGAGGTCGAGGCGGCGTGCATCGCCCACGAAGTGCCGGTGGCCACGGCCTACTCGGCCGTCGACATCCTGGCCGACCCCCACTTCGCCGCCCGGGGCGACCTGGTCACGGTGGACGACCCGGTGGCCGGCCCCCATCTCCAGCAGGCCCCGTTCCCCCGGCTCGACGGGCACCGTCCGGTCGCCCCCCGCCCCGCCCCGCGGCTGGGCGAGCACAACGACGAGGTGTGGCGGGACCTGGTGGGCCTGGGCGCCGACGAGCTCGAGGCCTACCGGGCCGACGGGGTGATCTGACCCTCGAGCCGGAGCGGCCGTGGGCGGACGATGGGCGGACCCTGGGCGGACCACGGGCGGATCGCCGCCGGGGCGGGCCGGCGCAGACCGGCGCGGTACCGACCTCGTGACAGGTGCCCGGAACGGCGATAGGTTCGCAGGTGGGCGAGGTGCCGGAAAGGTGAGGGCTGCGTGCCGGAGGATCTGGATCAGGAGCTCATCGGGACCGTCGGGCGGGTGTCCGTCCCCATCACGAAGCACCGCATGGGCGAGGTGATCGTCGCCGTACGTGGGGGGACCGAGGCGTACGGCGCCTGTGCCGACGAAGCGATCCCCAAGAATTCCCGGGTCGTCGTGGTCGAACGCCTGTCCGGACGGACGCTGTCCGTCACCCCCTGCCCCTGACCGGGCGGGCTCAATCAAGGAGGATCCCATGCTGTTCTGGCGCGTACCGGCTCCCAACGAGGCGTTGCTGATCTCCGGCTCCAAGGCCAAGTCTCCCGAGACCCAGTTCCGGATCGTGACCGGTCACGGTTGCTTCGTGCTGCCCATCAAACAGAAGGCCCGGTTCCTCTCCCTGTCGCTGCGCGAGTCGGAGATCGCCGAGGAGTGCATCACCACCCAGGGCATCCGCCTCAGCATCCGGGCCATCGCCGCCTTCAAGATCGGCGACGACCCGGGCTCGATCGCCAACGCCGCCCGGCGGTTCCTCTCCGAGCAGAACCAGATGGAGCAGCTGGTCGGTCGCATCTTCGCCGGCCACCTCCGGTCGATCATCGGCAGCCTCACCGTGGAGGAGATCATCAGGGAGCGCGACCGCCTGGCCCAGGAGGTCAAGGACGGCAGCCACGGGGAGATGGAGAAGCTGGGCATCGTCGTCGACTCCCTGCAGATCCAGGAGATCGAGGACGCCACCGGCTACATCAACAACATCGCCGCACCCCATGCTGCGGCCATCGCCAGCCAGGCCCGGATCGCCGCGGCCAAGGCCGACGAGGAGGCCACCAAGCGGGAGCAGGAGGCCCAGGCCCTGAAGGCCGAGTACCAGCGGGACATGGAGATCAAGTCGGCGGGCTTCAAGGCCGAGACCGAGGAGGCCAAGGCCCGCTCCGAGCAGGCCGGTCCCCTGGCCAGCGCCGAGGCCAAGCAGAAGGTCATCGAGGAGGAGACCGCGCTGGCCGACCGGCAGGCCGCCTACACCGAGAAGAAGCTCGAGTCCGAAGTCCGTCGCCCGGCCGACGCCGAGGCCTACAAGACCCGGACGATGGCCGACGCCGACCGCGACCGGGTGAAGGCCGAGACCGAGGCCGCGGCCTACCGCCAACGCACCCTGGCCGAGTCCAACCGTGACGAGGTGAAATTCGCCACCGAAGCCGAGGCCAACCGTCAACGCGCCATCGCCGACGCCGAGTCCGACGCCGAAAAGGTGCGGGCCGCCGCCGACGCCAAGGCCCGCCAGCTCGCCGCCGACGGCGAGGCCTACTTCCAACGCACGGTGTCCACCGCCGAGGCCGAGGCCATCAACGTCCGGGCCGACGCCCTGAGCGAGGGGAACCAGGCTCTCATCGCTGCCAACAAGCTCATCGACTCCCTCCCCGCCCTGGTCGAGGCGGCGGCCGGCGGCATCGCCGGTTCGCACCTCACCGTCCTGAACGGCTCCGACGGGATCAACGAGCTGGTGGCCGGCGTGGTGAGCCAGGGCATGACCGTCTACGACGCCCTGCGGCGGTCGGTGGCGGCCAACGCCGCCGATTCCGCCACACCGGCCGGACCCAGGGTCGCGGCGACCGACGCGCCGTCGAAGATCGCCGCCACCGGAAACGGCAGTGGGTCTCCGGAGGCACCAACCAAGGGCTGAGCCGCCCCGGCTGCACCGCCCCCGCTGCACCGCCCCGGCGGACGCCGCGGCCGCGGTCCGGTTGACATCACGGATGGTCGGATTATTCTACAACTATATGGTTGTAAGACCTGCTGTACCCGACCAGGGGACCGACCGGCTGTTCTTCGCGCTCAGCGATGCGACCCGGCGCGACATCGTCACGCAGACGCTCGACCGTCCGCGCTCGGTCAGCGATCTCGGCCGGATGTACCCGATGAGCCTCACCGCGGTGCAGAAGCACGTCGAGGTCCTGGTCGACGCCGGTCTGGTCTCGAAGCACCGGAGCGGACGGGAGCAGCTCGTGCACGGCGAGGTCGATCGGCTACGCCGGGTGCACGAACTGCTCGACGAGCTCGAGACGGTGTGGCGGGCCCGACTCGAACGATTCGACGACGTACTCCATGAGACCACGAGGAAGGGAATCCAATGACCGTACTGACTGTCGACACGAACGCCGAGGTCATGACGATGGTCATCACGGCGGAGTTCACGAACTCCATCGCCGACGTGTGGCAGCTGTGGGCCGACCCGCGCCTGCTCGAACGGTGGTGGGGTCCTCCGGGGTTTCCGGCCACCTTCGAACGGCACGACCTCACACCGGGTGGCACGATCACCTACTTCATGACCGGCCCCGACGGCGGCGAGAGGTTCGACGGCACCTGGACGGTGGTCGAGGTCGACGCACCGACGAGGCTCGTGGTCGAAGACGCCATCGTCGACGATGACGGGACACCGAGCGACGGCAATTCCATGACCCGTCTGGAGATCGACATCCACGCCGTGGGCGGCGCCACACGCATGGTCCTCACCACGCATTTCGACTCGCTCGAAGGGATGGAGCAGGCGATCGCCGCCGGCGTGGCCGACGGCATGCAGGCGTGCATGTCCCAGATGGACGCCCTGCTGTCCGAGGACACGGCGTAGACCCACCCGTCCGCAGGCCGCCGATGCCGGGCCCCCGGGTGGGCACGGGCCACCCGCAGGGAGGACGGTCCGCCGTCCCGTTCCTCCAACGGGCTCTCCGGGTCCGTAGGTGGCGGCCAGCATGGCAGACCGAGGGACTGCCGCGCCCGTGGACCGCCCGCGAACCGCCCGCACCTTGGCGCAGCCCCCGCGGTCAACCGAGAGCCAGAAGGTCCACGTCGTAGTCGGCGAACCGAGGGTCGACGATGACCACGTTCAGCCCCTCGACCCGGACCTGGGCGATCAGCAGCCGGTCGAACGGATCACCGTGATCGTCCGGGAGCCCACCGGCGGCCCGTGCACGGGCGGCGCTGATGCCGAAGGTGCCGAAGTCGTTCTCCCCGAGGGTGCCGCGCAGGTCGTCGGGCGCCTCGAGATGGCCGGCGGACCGGTTGACGGCGATCTCCCATGCCGTCGCCGCCGACACCGGGACATCGAGGTCGGGATCGGTGATGGTGTCCTCGGCCACGGCCGGCAGGCTCGGGTCCGCGGCGAGCCACCACCGGAGGATGCGGGTGTCGAGCAGGACCCTCGCCGGTCCTCGCCGCGGAACGCCGCGGCCACCTCCCCGGCGAGCTCGTCGACGTCGAGGGCCATCCGGGCCCGCCCCCGACCAGGTCCCCGGGGACCGGGCCGTCCGGACCCGGACCGGGACGATCCGGACCACCACGTGGCCGGCCCGGGCCAATTCGATCTCGTCGCTCTCGCCGGACTCGACGGAGGCCACCGGGCGGGTGAGGTTCGTCGTGGCGTCGTGCATGTTCACGCGCATGCCCACACCTTGGCTGACATGGCCAGACCTCGAACCAAGCCCGGCAGACGGGCTTCCCGTAGGGAATCACGGGATTCAGTGGTCGAAGATGAACCGGAGCGCCCGATCGACGAGATCCATCGCATCGACCGGTGCACTCCCGCGGCGACCCCCGAGGCGACGGACGGAGACCATGCGGACCTGATCGCAGCGGGCGAACGGGACGTGCCCGAGGCCGCTCGGACCCCGTTCGATCTCGACGTCGCTCCGGAGCCCGTAGTCCCTCGACGTGATGGGGACGATCCCCGCCAGGCTCACGGCACCGTTGTCGACGACGTCGGCGGACACGACGGGTCCGGGCCGGACCCGGGCCGGCTCGTGGCCGACGGGGACACCGAGGTCGACCTCGTAGATCCCGCTACGCCAGATCAAGCCTGCGGATCCCGATCGGCCTACTCGGCCTGCTCGGCCAGGAGGGCCTCCCGGGCGTCCGCATCGAGGAGCCGGTGGTCCTCGTGCAGACCCTGCAGGAACTCCTGGCGCTCCAGGGCGTCGATGGCCATGTGCACGACCTCGACGACCGTCGCCTGCCGGCTCGTCGCCATCGCCGTCAGTCGCTCCGGGTCCGTCCGGCGCACCCGCACCGTGGTCGTGTCCTCCGCGGCCATCGACCCGGTGCGGACGAGTTGTCGACAGCCGTCCCCGTGATCGACCTCCGGCGATGGTGGTATTGAACTCCGGCGATGGAGGCGCAGACGGGCAGTCGCCGACCCGGCGATGATCGGGTGGCTCAGTCCCCCGGCTCGGACGCCCCGGCGAAGTCCGGGGCCCGACGCTCCTTGAACGCCGCCATGCCCTCGGCCATCTCCGGCGACACCGTGCCCAGCGCCTGGAAGTGCGCCTCCCGGTCGAGCGACACCGGCAGTGCCGTCTCGAAGGTGGCGTTCAGCAACTGCTTGGACAGCCCCAGCGAGCGGGTCGGCCCGGCGGCCAGCCGCACGGCCAGGGCGTCGGCCTCCCGGGCCAGCTCCACGGGGTCGGCCAGGCACCGGTAGGCCAGGCCCAGGTCGACGGCGTCGGCCCCGACCACCTCCTCCCCCAGCAGTACCAGGGCCTTGGCCTTGGGCAGGCCCACCAGTCGGGGCAACAGGTAGGCCCCGCCGGCGTCGACCACCAGCCCCCAGCGGGCGAAGGACCAGATGAACCGGGTGGTGGCCTGGGTGAGCACGAAGTCACAGGCCAGGGCCAGGTGGGCCCCGGGTCCCACCGCCGTGCCGTTGACCGCGGCCACGGTGGGCTTGTCCAGCTCCCACAGCTCGCGGATGAAGGTCTGGACGCCCTTGCGCAGGGCCTCGCTGGTCGACCGGGGGTCGAAGCCCGAGGCCCCGGCCTGGCTCACCGTCGAGGCCCGGAGGTCCATGCCCGAGCAGAACGAGTCGCCCGTCCCGGTGACCAGCAGGGCCCTCACCTCGGCGTCGTCCCGGGCCGAGCGCACCGCGTCCACCAGGTCGTCGCGCATCTCCACGGTCAGCGCATTGCGGGCGTCGGGGCGGTCGAGGGTGATGCGGCCGACGCGGTCGTCGGTGACGTCGTAGCGGATCATGCCGGGATGCTATCCGCCACGGCCGTCCGCTAACTTGCCGTCATGCCCGGCTCCACCACCGACGGTCCGCCGCCCGCCGACGCCCCGGCGGCGGCCGACAAGGTGTGCTCGCTCGACGAGGCGGTGGCCCACGTCCGGGCCGGTGACGCCGTCCACGTGGTCACCAACCACACCCGGTGGACGGCGGCGGCCCGGCACCTGGTGCGCCACTGGTGGGGACGGGACCCCGGATTCACCCTGGTGATGCTCAGCCTGTCGAGCCTCGGGACCCTGTTCTTCCGGGGCGGCCTGGTGACGAAGGTGGTGACCGGCTACTCCGGCGACGTCTTCCCCAGTTTTTCGCCCAATCCCCACTTCTCCGGGGCCTACCTCCGGGGCGAGGTGGAGGTCGAGCACTGGTCGTTCCTCACCTTCCTCCAGCGACTGGAGGCCGCGGCCACGGGGCTCCCCGCCGTCACCACCGGCTCGCTGGCCGGCTCGTCCATGGCCGGGAACCCCGGCTACGCCGAGGTCGACAGCCCGTTCGGCCGGGTGGGCCTCCTCGAGGCCTACGCCCCCGACATCACCCTCCTCCACGCCCCCCTGGCCGACCGCCAGGGCAACCTGGCCTTCCAGCCCCCGGGCCTCGAGGGGGTCTGGGGGGCCCTAGCCGCCACGCGGGGCGTGGTGGCCACCGTGGACCGGGTGGTCGACGACATCCGGCCCTGGTCCCACCTGGTCAAGGTACCGGCCCACCGGGTACTTGCCGTGGTCGAGACCCCTCTCGGGGCCCACCCCGGCGGGCTGTTCGCCCGCGACCTGCCCGTCGACCCCTACGGCGAGGACCTGGAGTTCTGGTCCGAGGCCCGTTCGGCCAGCCACGGCGACGACTTCGACCGGTGGATCGACGAATGGGTCCTCGGCCCGGCCACCCAGGAGGAGTACGTGGCCCGATTGGGTGAGGCCCGGATCGCCGGGCTCCGCCGCCGGGCCCAGGCCGACTCGTGGCGGGACGACGAGGCGGCCCACCCGCCGGACCTCGAGGCGGAGCCGGTGGCCTGGGAGGTCGCCGCCGTCCACGGGGCCCGGTACCTGGCCGACCGGATCGTGGCCCTCGATGCCGACGCCCTGCTGGCCGGGGCCGGGGTGGCCAACCTGGCCGCCTGGCTGGCCGCCGACCTGGCCCACGAGCGGGGCTCCGACGTGGAGCTCTCGGCCGAGCTGGGCCTGTGGGGCTACCGGCCCACCCCGGCCGACCCCTTCATCTTCAACCACCGCAGCTTCCCGACGGCCACCATGCTGGGCGACGCCGAGCAGGTCCTGGGCGGACTGGTCGGGGGGCCCGGGACCACCCTGCTGGCCTGCCTGGGTGCGGCCCAGATCGACCGCCACGGCAACATCAATTCCACGGTGATCGGGGCCGAGACCTTCCTCGTGGGCTCGGGCGGCGGCAACGACGTGGCCTCGACGGCCGACGAGGTGGTGGTGATGTCCACCCTGACCCGGCGCCGGGCCGTGGCCGACGTCCCCTACATCACCTCCCCCGGCCGCAGGGTCCGGGCCTTCGTGACCGATCTGGCGATCTTCGAACGGGACGACTCCGGGGAGCTGGCCCTCACCGCGGTGGCCGCCGGGGAGGGGACGGTGGCCGAGCGGGTCGAAGCCGTACGGGCCCGGTGCCCGTGGGACCTGCACGTGGCCGACCGGGTGGCCGAACTGGACCCGCCCGACGCCGCAGCCATCGAGAAGCTCCGACGCTGGGACCCCCAGGGCCGGTTCCTCCGCCCCGGGGCCTGAGGGGACCACCGGACGACGGTCCGACCGGGGGCGGCTACCCCTCGAGCGGGTTGCGCCAGCCCGGGGAGACCGTGGTGCGCCCGGCCACGGCGGAGGAGCCGATGAAGTTCCGCTGGGCCTCCACCGTCCCCGCCCCGAAGCACAGCCCCCGGATGTCCCGGTAGGCCCGCTCCACCGGGTACTCGTGGCTGTAGCCGTAGCCGCCGTGGATCTGCATGGCCTCGTCGCAGACCAGCTTGGCCGCCAGGTTGGCCGCGGTCTTGGCCAGGGCCGTCTCCAGCGGCGGCGGGGTCCCGCCCGGCCCGGCCAGGTGGACGGCCCGGGTCAGCAGGAGCCGGGCCCCCTCCAACTGGACGGCCATCTCCGACAGCTTCCACCGCAGGCCCTGGAGATCGCCGATGGGGCTGCCTCCCACCTCGCGCTCGTTCATGTAGCGCACGGCGTGCTCGAAGGCCCCCTGGGCCGCCCCTACGCACATGGCGGCGTTGCCGCAACGCTCGTGGTTGAGGTGGCCGAGCAGCAATTTGAACGCCGAGGTGGTGGCGGGCTCGCCGGCGATCAGCACGTCGTCAGTGGTGATGGCCACGCCGTCGAAGGCCACCTCGGCCTCGGTGGCCGCATGGATGCCCATTCCCCAGTGCCGCCCCGTGAGCTCCACGCCCTCGCGGTCCATGGGCACGACCACCGCGCCGATACCCTTGGCCCCCTCACCGCCGGGCCACCGGCACCACACCAGGATCCCTTTGGCCCGGTGGCCGAGGGTCGAGTAGTTCTTGTAGCCGTTCAGCCGCCACCGGCCCGGTCCGTCCTCCACCAGGGCGCTCCGCATGTTCTGCACGGCCGAGCCGGCGTCGGGTTCGGTGATGCCGATGCTCACGATGGCCTCGCCGTCGGCCACCTGGGGCAGCCACCGGTCCTTCAGGGCGTCACCCCCGAGGTGCTCGATGCCCCGGGACGGACCGTTGAAGGCCAGCTGGCAGCAGATGGCCGTCGAGACGTCGTAGCGGGCGATCTCCTCCAGCACGATGGCCGCCTCCACGTCGCCCAGGCCCAGTCCGCCCCACCGTTCGCCGATGGTGATCCGGAAGAGGTCGGCGTCGGCCAGGGCGGCCACGGCGCGCTCCGAGAGCTCGCCCGACCGGTCGGCGTCCCGGGCCACCGGGGCCACGGCCCGCAGTCCCACCTCGTGGGCCAGTTGGCGCAGGGCCGTCTGGTCCTCCGACTCGGCAAAGGGATCGGTGCCTCGGGAGGTGGACACGGTGGACCGTCTTTCTGCAGGTGGGATCGGGCGGGCCGATTCTGGCAGATGCCCGCTCGGGCGTGCACGGCTCGCCACCCCACAGGGACCGTGTCCTAGTATTCCCCCGCTGGCGGCGTCGACCGGCCCGAGGGGGGGCGACGCCGGAGGACCACGGAGCCGAGGAGAGCAATGCTGCTGGAGAACCGCGTGGCGGTAGTGACCGGGGCCGGTCGGGGCATCGGCCGGGAGTTCGCCCTGGAGCTGGCCCGACAGGGGGCCGCCGTGGTCGTCAACGACCTCGGGGTGAGCCTCCGGGGTGATGCCGAGGGGGAGGACCCGGCCACCTCGGTGGTCCGGGAGATCGAGGACCTGGGCGGCAGGGCCGTGGCCTCCCACGAGTCGGTGACCGACTTCGAGGCTACGGGACGCATCATCGGGTCGGCGGTGGAGACGTTCGGCCGGATCGACATCCTGGTGAACAACGCCGGCATCGTCCGGGACCGCACCCTCGTCAAGATGGAGGAGTCCGACTTCGACGCGGTGATCGCCACCCACCTGAAGGGGGCGTTCAACACCACCCGCCATGCGGCACCGCTGATGAAGGAGGCCGGCTACGGCCGCATCGTCAACGTCACCTCCTCGGCCGGCCTCCGGGGGAACTTCGGCCAGACCAACTACGGGGCGGCCAAGGCCGGCATCATGGGCATGACCTTCGTGTGGGCCCTGGAGTTGGGCCGGTCGGGCATCACCGTCAACGCCATCGCCCCGGCCGGGGCCACCCGCATGACCGCCGCGCTGGCCTCCGAGGACGGGGAGGTCGACCCCCGGCTCGACCCGGCCATGAACGCTCCGCTGGTGGCTTTTCTGGCGTCGGACCGGGCCGGGCACGTGAACGGGCAGCTCTTCGGGCGCACGGACTTCGCCTACACGCTCTTCCAGCACCCCAAGCAGATCGCCTGGATGGACAAGGACGGCGGCTGGACCGCCGACGCCGTGGCCGACCAGTTCGACACCATGCTGGGCCAGCACCTCCAGACGGTGGGCATGGTCATGCCCTCGGGCCTGTCCCAGGACTCGGCCCGGAAGTGACCGGACCGCTGCGCCAGGGTCGCCCCGATGCCTGAGGTCACGGTCAACCACGTCGGGCTCTGCGTCACCGACCTCGATCGATCCCGCCGGTTCTACACCGGGGCCCTGGGGTTCACCGAGGACCGGACCCTGCAGCCACCCGACGGCGTCTGCTCGACGCTCCTGCGGGTGGAGCGACCGGTGGGCCTCACCGCCGTCTACCTCTCCCGCGGCACCTTCATCCTGGAGCTGCTCCACTTCGACCGGCCCGGCAATCCGGCCGCCCGCGACCGGACCATGACCGAGCCCGGGCTCACCCACCTGTCGTTTACCACCGACGACCTGGCCGCCTCCAAGGCCGCCGTGGGCGAGCTCGGCGGCGAGGTGCTGGAGGACACCGACGTGAGGGCGGCCGTGATGGTCCGCGACCCCGACGGCCAGCTGCTCGAGCTGATCCAGGCCACCTGAACCGCCATGGCGCCCGGCGACGACCGACCGGCCCCGGACACCGTGGCCGGGCTGCTGCTCGGTCAGGCCGACAACGACGACCGGGCGCTCCTCTTCGAGGGACGGGAGTGGACATGGCGCCAGGTGGTGGCCGAGTCGGTGGCCCGGGCCGCCCTGGTGGCCGGGCTGGCCGGGCTGGCCGGGGGTGGCGGGGGTCCCGGTGACCACGACGGGGACGACGGGGACGACAGGGACGCCGGTCCGCTCCACCTCGGTGTCCTCCTGGAGAACACCGACGAGTACCTCTTCTGGTTGGGCGGGGCGGCACTGGCCGGGGCCGTGGTGGTCGGGTGCAACACCACCCGCCGTGGTGAGGAACTGGCCCGGGACGTGCGTTCGACCGACTGTGGGTGGATCGTCACCGACACCGCCGGGAGCAGCCGGCTCGAAGGACTGGACCTCGGGGCGGCCACCGGGAACCTCCTGGTGGTGGACTCCGACGACTACCGGGACCGCCTGGCCGCCGTGGCCGCCGTGGCCGACATGGCCGCCGTCCCGCTGCCGGATGACCGCCCGTCCCCCGACGACCTCTACCTGCTCATCTTCACCTCAGGGTCGACCGGGCACCCGAAAGCCGTGCGGATGACCCAGGGGCGGGCCGCCCGGGGAGCCACCCGGATGCCCTTCACGGCGGAGGACGTCCTCTACTGCGCTATGCCCCTCTTCCACGGCAACGCCCTGTTGTCGGCGGTCTTCCCGTGGATGGCCGGCGGGTCGACCCTGGCGTTGCGACGGCGGTTCTCGGCCTCGGCCTTCCTTCCCGACGTCCGTGAGGTCGGGGCCACCTTCTTCAATACCGTCGGGCGGGCCGTGGCCCACATCCTGGCCACCCCTCCGAGCGACCACGACCGCGACCATTCGCTGAAGTTCGTCCTGGGCCCCGAGACGTCGGCCCCCGACAAGGCGGCGTTCACCGAGCGCTTCGGGGTGCCCCTCTTCGAGGGGTACAGCTCCAGCGAGGGGGCCATCGTCCTCCACCCCGTGAGCGGGGCCCGGCCCGGGGCCCTGGGGAGGCCCCCGAAGGGCGCCGACATCGCCGTCGTCGACCCCGACTCCGGTGCACCCTGTCCCACGGCCCGCTTCGACGACAGCGGCCGGCTCCTCAACCCCGACGAGGCCATCGGCGAGTTGGTGGGCCGCAACGTGGCGTCGTCCTTCGAGGGGTACTACCGCAATCCGGAGGCCGAAGCCCAGCGCCTGCGCGACGGCTGGTACTGGTCGGGCGACCTGGCCTACCGCGACGGGGACGGGGTCTTCTACTTCGCCGGCCGGTCGGGCGACTGGCTCCGGGTGGACAGCGAGAACTTCACGGCCGCCCCGGTCGAGCAGATCCTCGGACGCATGGACGGGGTGCGGGGTGTCGCCGTCTACGCCGTGCCCGACAGCCGGACCGGTGACCAGGTGATGGCCGCCCTCGAACTGGAGGACGGGCTGGTCTTCGACCCGGGGGCCCTCGCCGACTTCCTGGCCGGGCAGGCCGACCTCGGGACCAAGTGGGCCCCCCGGTACGTCCGGGTGGTCGACGCCCTGCCGACCACCGCCACCCACAAGGTGGACAAGGCCCCGCTGCGCCGCCAGCAGTGGTCGACCACCGATCCGCTGTGGCGCCGGGAGGAGCGGGGCGAGCGGTACGTCCCGATGGGGCCGGACGACGTGGCCGCCCTGCGGGCCGAGTTCGGGGCCAACGGACGGGTGAACCTGCTCACGTCCTGACGGGTGCCGTCGGAAGCGCCACCCCTGGGCGGTACGAGGAGTCCGGGGCGGTGTCCGCCCTGGCTCCGGGACCGACGCGCCGGATCCCGGCGTGGATGGGTGCCACGCACGGTGCCGTCCGACAGGTCGACGGAGATCGTGCCCCGACGCGGAGAGCAGCCGGTCGCCGGGGCCTCACGCTCGGGCCCGCTGTCGTCCTCGTTCCGGTAGCGCCCGGAACCGGGCGTGCCCACGTTCCACCGCCTCGGCGGCTCGCCACGGGTGCGTTGCATCATCTCGATGAGCACACCGCAGTCTGCGACCCGCTGGTCGTCGTCGAGCGACCCGAGGTGGTCCTCGACCGATCGACGCTCCGGGTCGGCCGAGGTGGAGGACGCATCGACCTCCGTGGCCCACAAGGTCCGGCAGACGGACCCGCACGGAGTCGGTTGTACGCGGTGCCCGGACGTCAACTCGAGGTAGGGAGAGAACGCCACGAACGGGCTGCGGGCTGCGGGCTACGGGCTGCGGGCTGCGGACGGCGGCGTCGGCGTCGGCGTCGGCCCTCGCCACCGCGGCGTCGGCCCCTCGGATCTCGGACAGGACGTGCGTCCTGCGACGCCAGGCCGGCGTACCTCGAGGTGGTCCCCGGTGGGGTCGACAGAGGACCGCGCCCAGCGGGCGACGGCGACGAGGCCCAGGACCATGCCGAGGCCGACGACCGGGGTCAGCACCTTCGTCCCGGCCAGGCGCAGCATGACGTCGCCGTGGCCGGCAGGCGGCTCCGGAACCGGGGGTGCAGCGGAGGGACCCCGGGGCACACCGGACGTGCCGGTGCCCCGGCGGGTCCGAAGACCACGCCGGGGCACCGGTGTCCCGCGCCGGGAAGCGCCCGGATCGCCCGCGGAGGGTCAGCTGACGGCGATGCCCTCGCTGGCCACCGGGATGTTCCACACCGTCTCCACCGGGGTCAGGGACCCGTGGGCACCGATGGCGAAGGCGTCGAACGCTCCGGAG
>Ga0302190_10000649_pt1 | contig 22709 bp, 16 predicted proteins | sample II_Bog_E2_3_FD_198784 | JGI IMG/M metagenome (GOLD analysis project Ga0302190, IMG submission 198784) | Peat permafrost microbial communities from Stordalen Mire near Abisko, Sweden - II_Bog_E2_3 | ecosystem: Environmental > Terrestrial > Soil > Wetlands > Peat | place: Sweden: Abisko... | reverse complement strand
TCCTCAGGCTGGCCAGCCCCTCGGGGGCGGCCAGCAGGGTCCGGAACCCGTCCATGGGCGCGTCGGTGAGCCGTTCCTCCAGGAACCTGAACACCGGGGTGCGCACTACCTGACCACGAACCCCGGCTGGGCATCCGCCGGGGGCGCCACCAGGTACGGCTTGGAGCTGTTGTCGCTGGCCGCCAGCAGCATCCCGTGGCTCATGGTGCCCATGAGGGCCCGGGGCGCCAGATTGGCCACCACCACCACCTTGCAGTCCACCAGCTCTTCGGGGGCGTAGGCCACCCCGATCCCGGCCAGGATGGTGCGGGTCTCGAAGCCCACATCGACGCTCATCTTGATGAGCTTCTTGCTTTTGGGCACCCGCTCGGCGGTGAGCACGCGGCCCACCCGCAGATCCATGAGCGCGAAGGTGTCGTATTCGATGATCGGCTTCAGCTCGGGCAGATCCACCTCCGCCGCGGGCGCCGGCGCAGGTGCGGCCGCGACCGGCGCTTCCGGGGCGGCCGGAGCAGGAACCGGCGCGGCGGCCGGCACGGCCTCCGGGACGGGAACGGCCGCGGGGACCGATACTTCAGCTTGCATGATGCTCTCCTTGTCAATGCGCTGGAACAGAGGGGTGGGCTCGGCCACCGGCGCCAGCGCGGGTGCCTCGTACTGGAAGCTCGCGAACCGCTGGTCGGCCACTCGGCCCTCCAGGCCCAGGCTGGTCCACAGCTGCTGGGTCAGATCGGGCAGCACGGGTGCGGCCAGCACGGCGGTCAGCCGCAGGGCCCGGTACAGCTGGCACAGCACGGTGTCCAGCTTGGCCTGGGCCGGGGCCTGATCCTGCTTGGCCAGCTTCCAGGGCTCGGCCTTGACGATGTAGCCGTCCAGATGCCGCAGGTAGGTCCACAGCAGATCCAGCGCGCCCTGGAAATCGTTGGCCTGGGCCTTGGCCAGGTAGGCCGGCGCCACCGCCCGGCCCGCTTCCAGCACCTGCTGGTCCTGGGCGTCCAGCACCAGGGCGGCCGGTACCACACCATGGCGGTAGCGCTGCAGCATGCTGAGGGTGCGCGAGGCCAGATTGCCCAGCCCGTTGGCCAGATCGGCGTTCAGGCGGTCCATGAAGCCTTCGAAGGAAAAGCTGCGGTCCAGGCCGACCTGCATCTCGCGCATGAAGAAGAACCGCACCGCGTCGTTGCCGAACCGCAGCAGTTCCTCGGGACGCACCACGTTGCCCTTGGACTTGGACATCTTGTCCTCGCCCATCAGCCACCAGCCGTGGGCCAGGATGGTGTGCGGCAGCAGCTCGCGCAGGCGCTGGGGCAGTGGTCCGGCCAGGTCCTCCCCGGGCTCGCGGAACATGGCCATGAGGAAGGCCGGCCAGTAGATGGCGTGGAAACGCAGGATATCCTTGCCCACCAGGTTGATGCTGGGGGGCCAGAAGCCTTCCTTGCAGGCGGACAGGTAGTTGAGCAGGGCGTCGAACCACACATAGACCACGTGCTTCTCGTCCCCGGGCACCGGGATGCCCCAGCTGATGCTGGTGCGGCTGATGCTCAGGTCCTGGAGGAAGCCCCGCTCGCCCCCGGGGGCGACGAACTGCTTGACCTCGTTCAGGCGGAACTCCGGCTGGACGAACTCCGGATACTGCTCGTAGAGCTGGATCAGCCAGTTCTCGTAGACGGAGAGACGGAAGAAGTAGCTTTCCTCCTCCAGTTCCACCAGCTGGTGGGCCAGCCCCTGGGCCTGCAGCTCCTTGGCCTGGGTCTCGGTCACATAGGCCTCGTCGCTCACCGAGTACAGCCCCTTGTACGAGGCCTTGTAGATGTCCGAACTGGCCAGCAGCTGGACGAACCGCTCTTGGATGACCGCCTTGTGCGCGGGATCGGTGGTGCGCACGAAATAGTCGTGGCTGATCCCCATGCGCTCCCAGAGGTTGCGGAAGTTCGGCATCACCTCGTCGGCCAGGGCCTTGGGCGTCATGCCCCGGGACGCGGCGGTCTTCTCGATCTTCTGGCCGTGCTCGTCGGTGCCGGTGAGGAAATACACCTCCTCGCCCATCATGCGCCGGTGGCGCGCGATCACGTCCGCCAGCACCGTGGTGTAGGTGTGGCCGATATGGGGCTTGTCGTTCACGTAGTAGATCGGGGTGGTGATGTAGAACCGCTTTGCCACGATAGGGACTCCAGGGCCGATGCTTGGGGGTTCGCCGCTCCGGAACGACCGGCCGCGCTGCGCGGAACAGGGACGCCTAGGCTTCGGTGACGATGGCCTTGAGGATGCGGTCGTTGGCCTTGATCGCCTGCACCACCTTGATGTCCTCTGCGCCCACGCACTTGCCGAACACGGTGTGGACCCCGTCCAGGTGCGCCACGTTGGCCCGGTCGCCGTTCACCACGAAGAACTGGCTGCCGCCGGTGTCCTTGCCCGCGTGGGCCATGGACAGGGCGCCCAGCTCGTGCTTGTGGGGGTTGCCCGCGGTCTCGCACTTGATCTGGTAGCCGGGCCCGCCGGTGCCGGGCATGCCCTTGGCGCCCTCGCGGCTGTTGGGGCACCCGCCCTGGATGACGAACTGCGGGATGACCCGGTGGAAGGCCAGCCCGTCATAGAACTTTTCGGTGATCAGCTTCACGAAGTTGGCCACCGTGCCGGGCGCTTCCTTGGCGAACAGTTCGACGTTGATATCGCCCTTGCTGGTCTGCAACTGCACACGGGTCATGGCCGCTCCTTGGTCAAACCACCAGCATAACCTAGTCGGAACATGCGTGGCCAGCGCGGCCCCCGTCGGAACAACAGTGGCCAGCGCGGCCGGGAAACGCTAGGCTCAAGGATTGGAGGCGTCCATGAAGGGTTCCCTGAGACTGCTACTGCCCGCGGGCCTCGTCGTGCTGACGGGGCTGGCCTGCGGCAAGCCGCAGCCCATCGTCCCCAAGAAGCCAGTCGCTTCCGGCAGTGTGCTCATGTACTTCACCAAGAAGGTGACGGGCCCCCTGGAACTGACCATCGACGGCACCCGGATCCCCGTGACCCGGGCCCGCAAGGGCTCCAAGTTCCGGCACCTGGAGGTGGACGGGCTGGCCCAGGGCCGGCACCGCCTGGTGCTGATGAGCCCCCTGGAGGCCTTCGGTCCCGACCAGTTCGACGTGGACCTGGTCCCCGGCCAGGGCGAGTTCCGGGTGCTGTTCGCCCAGAACCTGAAGTCCGTGCTGTACGGCTCCCCCGAGCCCATACCGGCCACCGAGGGTCTGCCTGGCGTCAGCGCCCGACTCGAGCCTTGATCCGCACCGCCAAGGCCCTGCTGGGCCTCGTCGGCCTGGTGCTCCTGGGCACGGGCGGATTCACCGCCTACAAGATCCACGCCGTGGCCCGGGAACTGGTGGACCCGCCCTTCTACCGACCCCAGCCGCTGGCCCGGGTGGAGGCCACCTACCGGGACCTGGCCCGGGGCGACGCCCAGGATCCCGGCGGCGTGTGGGAATCCCGCGCCATGGGCAACCAGGTGCTGTGGCGCCTGCGCCGGCGGATCCCGGCTCCGGGGGTGGTGGTGCTGCTGCATGGGTTCGGCGACGACCGCTGGGGCACCAGTCCGGCCCTGCGCTGGTTCCCGGATCTGGATGCCGCCATCTTCACCTACCTGCGCCGGGATGACGCCATCCGGGAAGGCAGACAGGTGCCACCGGTCACCTTCGGCGCCCGGGAATCCCGGGAGGTGGTGGACATCGTCCACGGCCTGGAGGCCCAGGGCATGCCCCGGAGCCGGATCCTGCTCATGGGCCGCAGCCTGGGCGCCAGTGTGGGCCTGCTGGCCCTGGCCCAGCTGGAGCGGGAGGGCAAGGGCCCGCTGGGCGGCATCATCTGGGAAGGGGCCCCGGCCAGCAGCCGGGATTTCGCCGAGCGTCTGGTGCGCGGGCCCCGGGACCGGTTCTGGCACCCCCTGCTCGCGCCCATGATCGGCGCCCTGGCCAGCCGCGTGGCAGCTCACTCGGGCGGCTACCAGCTGAGCGACACCGAACTGCTGGCCCGTATCGATGGCATGACCCTGCAAACCCCGGGACTGTGCTTCATCGCCACCCAGGACCGCCTGGCGCCGCCGATCGTCCAGCGGCGGCTGGCCTCCCGGTTCACCCGGATCCGGGTGGTGGAGGTGCCCACCTGGCACCTGCACTGCTCGGAGATCCTGGGGGCACAATATGCCCAGGCGATCCAGGAAGCCACAGCCACCTGGCTATCGACCCCTACCAACAATAGCAAATAATATTAATTTATATAATATAAGCTAATCGTCGATCAGCCGGCTGCGCAGTTCCTTGCCCAGTTTGAAATACACCACCCGCTTGGGCGGAACATGAATCGACTGGCCGCTCCGGGGGTTCCGGCCCTGCCGGGCCTTGCGGTCCCGGAGGCGGAACGAACCGAAGCCGCGCAGCTCCACCCCCTCCCCCCGGTGCAGGGAACCCACAATGCTATCAAGAAATGAATTTACGAGCGTGTCAGCGTCCTTCTTGGCCATTTCCAGGTTTTCAATGAGATGTTTAGAAAGATCGGCCTTGGTGAGGGTTTCCATGGTTTCCATCGAATGCTCCAGAGACGGGAGTGAATGACGTGTCACCCATAAGATCCTCTAGTCTGCGCGCAGGTCAAGAGGACAAAAGCCATGGAATGAAAAAGAAGCTGGAGACGGACCGGCCCAGGATCGAAGGACCCAGTTATCAGCCACATGAGCAGCCCGCCCCCCGGGTTGGCTACGCAATGATTTGACAATATTTTCGGTTCACAAAGGCATGAAATCCCGGTAGCGGTCGCCGGACACGCCCACACCGGCCGGGCACCGAGGAAGCGGAGTCCGGCCGGCGGGGGGGCGATGCGCTCCTAGCTGTTGATCCAGTCCAGCAGCCAGCGGGGGCCTTCTCCGGTGGCGCCGGCGCTCCGGTAGTCCCGCTCGGAACTGGACCAGTTGCCCGAAAGGTCCACGTGGGCCCAGGACTCGGTCTTGACGAAGTCCTTGAGGAACAGCCCGGCGGTGATGGCGCCGCCCCAGCGGGTGCCGGTGATGTTCTTGATGTCGGCCACCTGGCTCTTGAGGGCTTCCCGGTACTCTTCCACCAGGGGCAGCTGCCACAGGTACTCGCCCGAGCGGGAGCCGGCGTCCAGGATCCGCTCCACCAGCTTCTGATCGGTGCCCATGACGCCGGAGACGCCGTCGCCCAGCGCCACGACGCAGGCACCGGTGAGGGTGGCCAGGTCCACGATGTGGTCCCCGCCCACCTCGGCGGCGTAGTTCAGCAGATCCGCCAGGACCAGCCGGCCCTCCGCGTCGGTGTTGAGCACTTCGATGGTCTTGCCGCTGCGCGAACGGATCACATCCCCGGGCTTGTAGGCGCTTCCGGACGGCAGGTTCTCCACCAGGCCGACGATGCCGGTGACCGCCACCGGGACCTCGGTCTGGGCGCAGGCCACCAGGGTCGCCAGGACCACGGCGGCGCCGGTCATATCATCCTTCATGTTTTCCATGCCATGGGCATCCTTCAGGGACAGCCCGCCGGCGTCGAAGGTCACGCCCTTGCCCACCAGCACGATGTGCCGCTTGGCCTTCTCCTTGGGGCGGTACTCCAGCTTCAGGACCCGGGGCTCGCGCACACTGCCCTTGCCCACCGCCAGCACCGCGTTGAAGTTGCCCGCCTCCAGCTCCGGAACGCCCAGCACCTCCACGCCCAGCTTGAACTGCTTGGCCAGCTTCTGGGCCTCGATCACGAAGGCTTCGGGGTACAGATCGCCCGGCGGGGTGTTGGCCAGGTCGCGCACCCGGTGGCAGGCGGCCACGCCGGCCTCCACCTGGGGCATCCGGCGCCGGGCCTTGCGGGTGTCGTCGCCGTTGGTGAACACCTCCACCCGCTCGAAGCGGCGCGGCTCGGGCTGGCCCTTGAAGGCGGAGAAGTCGTAGTCGGCCAGCAGGGCGCCTTCCAGGACCGCCACCTGGACCTCGTCATGGTCCAGGGAGGAGGTCGACGGGGACACGATGCCCACCCGCTGCCAGCCCTTCTTGAGGGCCTTGCGGGCCGCGCTTCCCACGGCCTTGCGGATTTTGTTATGGGTAACGGTCTCTTCCTCACCCAGTCCAACCAGAAGCATCCAGCGGGAATCCTTCACTCCATTGGGGTGGTGGAGGGGAACAACTTCAAGATAGTCGGCCTTGAAATCACTCTCGTCCATGACCTGACGGGCCACCTTGCTGATGGCCAGGGGCAGCCGGTGCCTTTCCCGGCCGGAAAAGACCGGGACGATGAGCACATCGCCGGAGAAATCCTTCCCGGTCTGAGAACTGATTTCGATGGTTGGCATGACCACTCCTTGGATGTCTACTGCGTGATCTTAATACATCGGTCGCCACACAAAGAGATTTTTTTTATCCCTTAGCCGCCAATCCATACAAAACGATAGGGAGCCTTTTTCATGGCCGGCTCCCCCGGATCGCAGGAAACCCTTGGAGGAATCAGGGCCTCCGGCCGCCGCCCCCTTGCCAGGAACCCGGTACCGGCCCAATCTGGGGGATGGAGCCCAAGGGATGCGCGACCGCGAAATCATCCAGCGCATCAAGGATTCGATCGACCTGGCCGCCCTGGTGGGCCAGGCGGTGAAGCTGCGCCGCCAGGGCTCGGCCTGGGTGGGCCTGTGCCCCTTCCACAGCGAGCGCAGCCCCAGTTTCCAGGTGCTGTCCGAGCGGGGCTTCTATCACTGCTTCGGCTGCGGCAAGCACGGCGACGCCTTCACCTGGCTCATGGAGCGGGAGGGCCTGGCCTTTCCCGAGGCCATGGAGCAGCTGGCCCAGTCCGCCGGTATCGAGATCCCCCGGCAGCGGGAGCGCCCGGCCGCGGAACTGGACCTGGAGGCCCGGCTCCGGCTGGCCATGGACGCCGCCCAGGCCTTCTACCAGCGGCGGCTGGGAGAATCCACCAAGGGCATGGACTACCTGCTGGGCCGCGGCATGACCGAGGCCTTCATCCGGGAGGCCGGGCTGGGCTGCGCCCCCGATGCCTGGGACGGCCTGCTGGGCCACCTGCGGACCCAGGGCTTCTCGGCCGAACTTGCCGAGCAGGCGGGCCTGGTTTCGCGCAGCGAACGGGGCAACCACATCGACTTCCTGCGCGACCGGATCGTCATCCCGATCCTGGACGCCCGGGGCCGCACCATCGCCTTCGGCGGCCGGGCGTTCGGTTCGGCCACGCCCAAGTATCTGAACACCCGGGAGACCCCGCTGTTCAGCAAGGGCTCGGTGCTGTTCGGCTTCCACCGCGCCAAGGGCCAGCTGCGGGACGGCGCCCTGGTGGTGGAGGGCTATTTCGATGTGCTGCAGCTGCACCAGCAGGGCATCCACCAGGCGGTGGCGCCGCTGGGCACCGCCCTGACCGAAGCCCAGCTGCAGCAGATCGGCCGGTTCACCAAGCGGGTCATCCTGTGCTTCGACGGGGACGCCGCCGGCCTGCGGGCCATGGAAAAGGGCCTGAAGCTGGCGCTACCCATGGGTTTCGACGTGCGGCTGCTGCTCCTGCCCCAGGGCGAGGACCCGGACACCTGGTGCCTGCAGCTGGGCGCCGATGCGTTCCGGGAGCTCATCGGCAAGGCCCCGGACTGGACCAACTTCATCATCAACCGGGCCCTGGAGGGCAAGAACCTCAACCGCATTCCGGACCGCATGGCTGCGTTCAAGGAAATGGTGAATTATCTGGCCTTCCTGCCCCCCAGCACCGACCAGCGGGCGCTGTTCAGCAGTCTGGCCCACTGGTTGGAAATGCCGCTGTCCGAACTGGACCAGGCGGTCAAGGCCCGGGCCTCCGAAGCGGCCAAGGCCCAGCCGGACACCATGGACCCCCCGGCGGTGGCTCCGCCGACGGTGGAGGTGGACGAGCTGCTCCGGCCGATCCTGGTGCTGTGCCGGGAGCCGGCCTGCCTGGCCCGGGCCTCGGCGATGCCGCCGGCCTGGTGGGAATCGCTCCAGGGTGCGCCCCTGCTCCAGTGCCTGCTGGACGCGGCCGGCGACGAGAGTCTCATCCCGCCCGAAGCCCTGGCCCAGCTGCGCCACGTGGAGGCCAGGGGGTCCCTAAAGGACGAGGCCGAGCAGGTCCCGGACCAGATCTTCATCAAGCTGGAACTGGGCTTCGTGGAACGGGAAAAGCAGGCCCTCAACCGGCAGCTCCAGGACCCGGGCGTCCTGGTGGACGCCGCGCTGCAGGACCGCCTGGCCCAGGCCCAGGAGAAACTCCTGCAACGGGGCCGGCAGCTGCGGACCCAGATGGCCGCCCTGCGGCGAAAAGCGTTTTCGGAGTAAGCCGTTGTCTGGAAGTAACCTGTGCCCATCCTCGCCGCCCCGACATAAGTGGCCGCAGCGAAAAATCCTGGAAGGCACAGGTTTTTTCGCGGCGGCCCCTAAACGTTTGGCGAGAAACCCGCATCTCAATACCAAATGCCCCTTGCCAGGGCACTTTGGGCCTGTATACTGAGAGGTTCCGGGCGGCCCGTCATGATGGGTTTGTTATGTCCTTCCATGGCTTCACCAGTTCCCGGCAAGCAATAACACCTTGGATCCCGTGGTCCCTTGGTTCTTTGAGGTCTTGATGGTCCCAGCCCCGGCCCTTGAAAGCTACTACCAGCTGACGAAAGCGCTCATCACACTCGGCAGATCCCGCGGATTTGTCCTGGTGGATGAGCTGAACGCGTTCCTGCCTGGCTCCGCCTCCTCACCGGTGGACGTGGAAACCATCATGTCCATGTTCAACAAGCTCGCCATCGGCGTGGGCGCGACCGAAGCGGAAGCCCTGGTCTCCCGGGACCAGAACGAAGTCGAGCCGCTGTTCGCGGACGTGCCGCTCAAGTCCGAGAAGGAACTGGAGATCGACATCGACGGTGCCGATGGCGACAAGTTCAACGATCCGGTCCGGATGTATCTCAAGGAGATGGGCACGGTCCCCCTGCTGAAGCGGGAGGACGAGGTCGAGATCGCCAAGCGCATCGAGGTCGGGGTGCGCAGTGTCATGCGCGCCTTGTCCCGGTCCCGCTTGGCAGCTAGCCTGCTCATTGACATCGGCAAGATGCTCAAGGAGAACCCCGGCAAGATCCGCGAGGTGGTCGGACTCTCCGACGAGGTGGACGAGGACGAGGACGCCGAGAACACCTCGGCCACCCAGCACGTGCACCACCAGTTCGAGAAGCTGCTGGTGTTCGAGCAGGCGCTGCAGGACCTGCTGGAGCTCAAGGCATCCGGACGGCCCGTGGCCAAGAAGCGCAACCTGGACCGGGAGGTCCTGGCCGGCCGGGCCCAGGTCAGCCGCCAGATCCGCCGTCTGGGCCTGAACAGCCTGGCGGTGACCCGGCTCATCGACAAGATCACCCATCACCACAACCAGGTGATGAACGGCGAGCGCAAGCTGCGGGAACTGCGGGAGCGCCTGAAGAACCCGGCCTTCGCCAAGCTGAAGGACCGCTACCTGCACGACATCGACCACATCGAGGCCGAACTGGCCCGCTTCTTCCTCAAGTATGAAACGGAAAGCGATCAGTTCCACGCGGACTTCAACACCCTCAAGCAGGCCGAAAGCATCAGCCGCTCGGCCAAGGCCGAGCTGATCGAGGCCAACCTGCGCCTGGTGGTCTCCATCGCCAAGCGCTACACCAACCGCGGCCTGCAATTCCTGGACCTGATCCAGGAGGGCAACATCGGGCTCATGAAGGCGGTGGACAAGTTCGAGTACAGCCGTGGGTTCAAGTTTTCCACCTACGCCACCTGGTGGATCCGCCAGGCAATCACCCGGGCCATCGCCGACCAGGCCCGCACGATCCGCATCCCGGTGCACATGATCGAGACCATCAACAAGCTCATCCGCACCCAGCGCGAACTGGTGCAGAAGCTGGGCCGGGAGCCCTCCAGCGAGGAGATCGCCCACGCCATGGACATGCCCGTGGGCAAGGTCCGCAAGGTGATGAAGATCGCCCAGGAGCCCATCAGCCTGGAAACCCCCATCGGCGAGGAGGAGGATTCGCATCTGGGCGACTTCATCGAGGACAAGGGCGTGGTCTCCCCGGTGGAGCAGGTGGTGAGCCAGCGGCTCAAGGAGACCGTGAACTTGGTGCTGCAGACCCTCACCGAGCGCGAGGAGAAGGTGCTGCGCATGCGCTTCGGCGTGGGCGACGAGGCCTCCGAGCACACCCTGGAAGAGGTGGGCAGCGAGTTCGCGGTCACCCGCGAGCGCATCCGGCAGATCGAGTCCAAGGCGCTGAGAAAGATCAGGCATCCGCGTTACTCGAAGACCCTCAAGGCCTTCCTGGGCTAGCGCGTCGGCTACCGGAACAGGGCACGGCCCCGGCTGCGACCGGGGCCGTGCCATGTTCCGCCGTACCGGCGCCGGAACCCAGGATCCGCCATTGACTTCCGGGTGCGGCCAAGGGACGCTCATGGTGAGGCCCACCGTGCTTTCCAAAGACCAGAACCTGGGGAAATATCAGATCATCGATCGCCTGGGCGCAGGCGGCTTCGGATCGGTGTACCTGGCCCAGGACCGCCTGCTCAACCGCAAGGTGGCGCTCAAGGTGCCCCATCACCAGACCGACGACCAGGTCCTGCTGCTGGAACCGCGGATCATGGCCGCCCTGAAGCATCCCAACATCGTGGAACTGATCACGGTGGAGAAGAAGGACGCCACCTTCTTCATGGTGCTGGAATACGTGGACGGCGAAAGCCTGGACAAGCTCATCCGCCGGGAACGGACCCTGGCGGCCAGCCGGGCCCTGGAGATCGCCATGGACGTGTGCACCGCCATCGGCTTCGCCCACGCGCACCAGGTGATCCACCGGGACCTGCGCCCCGCCAACATCCTGCTCACCAAGGAGGGGGTGGCCAAGGTCACCGATTTCGGCACCAGCCGCTTCCTGGAGATGCAGCGGGACGGGTTCGCCCGCACCCGGATCGGCTCGCCGCCGTACATGGCCCCGGAGCATTTCCGCGGGCGGGCGGTGTTCCAGAGTGATCTGTGGTCCCTGGGCATCACCCTGTACGAGATGCTCACCGGCACCGTGCCGTTCTATGACGCGGACCCGGTGAAGATCGCCCAGTCCTTCCAGAACACCCCGGTGGTGGCGCCGCACCTGCGCAATCCGGCCGTGCCCCGGGCCATGAGCGAAGTGGTCATGAAGGCGCTCGCCGTCAACCTGGGCGACCGCTACCTCACCGCCCAGGAATTTCTCAAGGCCCTGCGCGCCCTCAAGGAGGCCATGGCCCGGGAAACCCGCCCGGTGGGAACGGCCCTGCTGGCCGGCCACCTGGACATGGCCAGCCCGACCCAGCGGCCGCCCAGCCCCACCCAGCAGCGGCTCTGCCGTTACTGCTACCGCCCCCTGCCCCGCCTGGCGGTCACGTGTCCCTCCTGCGGCGAAAAGACCCCGTGACGGACGCACCGTCCCACTCGTCCGGACTCTGGTCCCGCCGCTGGTTCCGCCGCGTGACCTACCTGATCGCCTCTGGCGCGGCCCTGGGCGGCCTTGCCGGATGGGCGATCCAGCGGCCAGCGGTGGATCGCTGGGTCATTGCCCAGCTGGACAGCTATGCGCGCCGGGAGTGCGGGCTGGGCGTGCAGGTCGAGCGGCTGGAGATCCACCCCCTGCGCGGCCAGATCCGCCTGCACCACCTGGCCCTGGGCGGCGATCTGGTGCGGGCCGACCTGCTGGAGGTGGACCTGGAATGGGCCAGCCTGCTGCACACGCCGCACCTCCGCAACGTCCTCCTGCTGCGGCCGGAGCTGAATCTGGACCGCGGACGGCTGGCCCAGATCCGGCTCCAGCCCCGCCCGCCCGGCGCCACCACCCCCACGGTCCGTCTGGACCACCTGGAGATCCGCGACGGCCAGGCCCATGTGCGGGAGGCGGCCTGGGGCCTGCCCAGGGGCGACTGCAGCTTCCATGTCCTGGGCAAGGGCTGGCGCGCCAACCAGCTGTGGGTGGACCTGCAGATGCCCGGGCTCAGCCTGGACCGGGGCAAGGGGGCCGTCCAGGGCGTCCTGGAACTCACCGCCAATCTCACCGAGCAGGACCTGGCAGTGGAGCACGGCCACCTGGGCCTGGGCGGCAACCAGCTGGATTTCAAGGGCGGCTACCGCTACGCCACCGGCCGCCTGGACCTGGAGACCAGCGGACGCCTGGACCTGGCGCAGGCCCAGCGCATGGCGGATCCCGCGGCGCCCGCCGCCGCCACCGGCAGTCTGGCGTTCCAGGCCAGCCTGGCCGGTCCCGTGGCGGACCTGGCCTGGACCGGCACGCTCCAGGCCAAGGGACTGCAGATCCGCAACGTGCCCCTGCATGCCGGGAACCTCCAGGCCGCCGCCAGCGGCAGCGCCGCCGGGATCCGTCTGACCCAGCTGCGCTGGGCCTCCCAGGATGGCCGGCTGGACGCCCACGGCACCTGGTCACCCCGAGCGGGCAGCCGGCTGCAGGTGGACGCCCAGGACATCCCCATGGCGCCGCTGGCCGGTTCCGCCCGCACGGGCTTCCTCCAGGACCTGGTGGGGAGCTTCACCGGGGAGGCCAGCCTGCCCCAGGGGCGGGGCGGCCAGCCCTGGTCCCTGCCCGGACTGGGGCAGCTGAGCATCCACGGCACCGGTTTGTTCCAGCGGGACGGCCAGCGGGTGGGCGGACTGGACCTGGACCTTCAGCACAACCGGCTGGAGGCCGCCCAGGTGGACCTGGTGCTGCCGGAACTGGAGCTGCACGGCCATGCCTCCGGCAGTCTGGCCGTGCGGGGGGCCGGAATCACCGGGGTGGCCGGACTGGAGGGGGAAGCCGAACTGGCCACCGACGCCAGCCATGTGGCCGAGGTGCTGGCGGCCTGGGACATCGGCTCCCGGGATGCGGCCGGCCGGCGGGTCCCCCTGGGCATGGCCGGCCCGACCCGGCTCCAGGCCCGGGTCGGCTGGAGCCCCGGCGATGGCCTGCAGTTCCAGGGTCAGGCGGAGATACAGTCGCCCCGCTGGCACGGGGCCCAGGCGGACCGGCTCCGGGCCCAGGTGAACATCAACCGGGATGTGCTGCGCGTTTCGGAGATCGAACTGGACAAGGGCGAGGGCAAGGGTTTCGGGGAACTGTGGCTCACCTGGGCCGACCAGCCCCCGGACCTGGACCAGATGGATATGTGCTACCGGGCCGATCGGCTGCCGGTGCGGGAAGGGCTCCGGGCCGCCGACCTGGGCGATCTGGCCCTGGACGGCACCGGCAGCGGCTGGATCCGGCTGCATGGGCCGTTCGATCGGATTCTCCTGGAAGGCCAGTGCGTGGCCGAACAGGCCGAGGTCTATGGCCTGCATATCCCCGCCGCCTCGGCCAGCTTCTTCATGGACCTGGAGGGCAACCGGCTGGAGACCACGGATGTGCGGGTGGCCGATCAGCTGGCGCACCTGAACCCCGGCCCGGATCCCCAGGCCCCTCCCAACGGTCCCCTGGCCCTGCTCGGCAGCATGACCATGGACACCCAGCGGGGCACCTGGCAGGTGGCCATGGCCGGGAACCTGGACTCCGTGGTGCTGGGTCTGCCGGGCCCGCAGGTGCAGGCCCTGGTGGACGCCCACCTGGACGGCCCCTTCACCGCCCCCCTGGGGCCGCTGCAGATGCCTACCGGCAGCCTGGCCTTCAGCCAGGGCCGGCTGATCCAGGGCGACCAGACCCTGTCCGGGCTGGTCGGCTCGGCCCGGTTCCAGGCCGGCAACCTCCAGGTGCGCCTGGGCCTGGATGGCAAGCCCCAGGAGCTGCTGCAGCTGGACGCGGTGCAGGACGGTCCGGACCGCCTGCAGGGGGCCCTGGAGGTCGATCTGGGGCCGGATTCCGCCGACACCGCCCTGCTGGCCCCCCGGCTTACCCAGAACCTGCTCAAGGACGCCAATTTCCGTTTCCACGCCCAGGGTGACTGGGACCCGCGCGGGCTGCGCTGGCAGGGCAGCATGGAACCCTTCACCGGCCAGTTCGAGGGCTTCCAGCTGGTGGAGACCGAACCAGGGCGGTTTTCCGGCGACACCACCGGGATCGACCTGACCCTGAGCCTGGAGGGCAAGGCCACCCAGGCTGCGCAGGGGCCCGCCGCCAGCACCATGGAACTGCATGGCCGGTTCCCCTTCAGCCCCACCGGGGCCCTGGCCCTGAACCTGGCCGGCGGCTCCAACTTGGCCTATGTCAAGAACATCCTGGACCGGATCATCAAGCCGGGGCAGTACAGCCTGCTGGCCGAACTGCGCCCGACTGGCGACGCGGTGTTCGACCTGAACCTGGGCGGCACCTTCCAGGACACCACCCTGGACGGCACCCTGACCCTCCGTGGCGGCCGGATGGTGGCGCACAGCTATCCCCTCAGCGTGGACAACCTGGACTTCACGGCCCAGTTCAAGGGCCGGGACATCCTCATCCCCCAGACCGCGCCCCTGCGCGGCACCCTGGCCCAGGGCGCCCTGAGCGCCTGGGGCAGCATGACCTGGCGGCTGGGCGGGATCTCCGCCTATGATCTGCACAGCAGCCTCGAGGACTTCCAGCTGCGGGACCTGCCCGACGGGTTCGAGCTGCAGGGCAGCCTGGACGCCAACCTCAAGGGCAGCGACCAGGACGGCGGCGCCCTCACCGGCAGCATCTGGGCCAAGCGCACGCTGTACCACACGGACATCAACCTCACCGACCTGATCCTGGCCAACGCCCTGGGCGGGCCTTCCCTGGCCGCCCTTGATCCGTCCGATCCCCTGGCGCGCATCGACCTGGACCTGGAGGTGCATCTGGCCGAGCCGTGGGAGCTGGACACCAACCTGCTGAAGCTGCGCGGGCGCCCTCTGGGCCCGTTCTGGATCCGGGGCAACCTCGCCCAGCCGGGTCTCAAGGGCCGGATGGAGCTGCTGCCCGGGGGCCGGGTCACCAACCTGTTTCCGGCCGGGGACATCGTACTGGAACGTGGCACGGTGGTGTTCAGTGACCCGGCGGTGTTCAACCCCACCATCGATGTCCAGGGCCAGATCGATATCCCCCCGTACCTGGTGACCCTGAACGTCGTCGGCCCGCTGGACGGCCTCCAGGCCCGGCCCTTCTCCACCCCCTCCCTGCGCCAGGACGAGATCTTCGCCATCCTCATCGACCCGACCGCGGTGACCACGGTGGGCGGGGCCCCGGGCTCCTCCAGCCAGACCGCCATCAGCACCGGGCTGGCCGGCGCCGGCACCGGCCTGCTCACCTCCCTGGCCTTGGCCAATTTCCAGGAGCAGCTGCGCAAGACCCTGAACCTGGACCGGGTGAGCGTGGCGCTCCGCACCGGCATCGGCGCCCCGGAGACCTCCATCACCCTGGGCAAGAGCCTCAACCTGTTCGGCTACCGCACCCCGCTCGTGTTCACCCACGACAAGGACGGCGAGGTCACCACCATCAAGGGCCAAGTGGAGTGGCGGTTCGGCAACTTCGTCTTCAGCCTGGGCGCCAGCCAGAGCACCGCCGACAGCCTGGCGCCCTCCGGCGAGATCCGCCACTCCTGGAGCCCCCGATGATCCGGGTGCTGGCCTTCGCCCGCTACCGGGAGTGCCTGGGCTTCAGTGAGCTGGAGCTGCCCCTGCCCAAGCCGCCGACCCTGGGCGCGCTGCTGGCCGACCCGCGCCTGGGGGCGCTGCCGGTCGCGGCGCTGTTCGCGGTGAACCAGGCCTTCCAGGGCCGGGAGGCGGTCCTGGCGGACGGCGACGAGGTGGCTCTGCTGCCGCCGGTGAGCGGCGGCTGAACCTATTGATACGCAGAGGTTGCAGAGGAGGCGAGGACGCTGAGGGGATCCCGGCAAAGGGGGTGTCCATCCTTGGACCCCAGGGCGGGGTCCGATTCGTCCCCGCAAGGGTGTCCCAGCCCCGACTTGCCGTCACGCAGGGTTCTGGAGGCCAGTCCATCTGGCTCCCGGCCATGGCCCCATGGGGCTCGACTCCCAATACGTCCCAAAACTTGCGCCAAGACTGTTGCCAGGGCCTAGGAACGGGGATGAACACCGATGACCGGGGAAATTCAGGATGACTTTTGGATTGCCCGGTGCTGCACCTTGATTCTGGCCATGGCTGTCATGTTTGCCGACAGTCCCAAATTGGTTTAGATGCCATTACCGATGCATGCCCAACGGAGCCGGCCCCCGATCCCCGGGTTGCACCCTGCCACCCTCCGGCAACCGCAAACCGGCGGCCCGGCTGGCACTCCCGGTGCCGCCGAGGCCCGGATGTAACAGAAGTTGACCCAGGTTTTCATTGCCGCCGGCGGACGAAGGCGGTAAGCATTGTAGGGTCATCGTTGCTGAAACAATGGAGGTAGGTACGACCACGCCCCGGATGTCCTGTTCGCTGATGCATCGCTCCGTCCTGTCGGCCGCTCTGCCGGTAGTCCTGGCCGCCGCCCTGGGCACCGCCTGCGGCCCCGCCAAGCCGGTCGCCGCCCCCCCACCCCTGCAGGTGGAGGTGTCCGCGGTGACCCAGCAGGATGTGCCCCTGATCCACGAATGGATCGGCACCGTGGACGGCTTCGTCAACGCCGATATCCGCCCCCAGGTGGAGGGCTACCTGCTCAAGCAGACCTACCGGGAAGGGTTCCCGGTCAAGCGCGGCCAGCTGCTGTTCCAGATCGACCCCCGGCCCTTCCAGGCGGCGGCCAGCCAGGCCAAGGCCGCGGTGGCCCGGGACCAGTCGGTGCTGGACCGGGCCCGCCAGGACGTGGACCGCTACACCCCCCTGGCGGCGGAAAAGGCCATCTCCCAGCAGGAGCTGGACAATGCCGTGGCCGCCCGCAACCAGGCCCAGGCCAACCTGGACGCCTCCCAGGCCGCCTTCGACAAGATCCGGCTCAGCCTGGACTGGACCCGGGTGGTCTCCCCCATCGATGGCATCGCCGGCATGGCCAAGGCCCAGGTGGGCAACCTGGTGAACGGCCAGATCTCCATGACCACCGTGTCCACGGTCGACCCGGTGAAGGTCTACTTCAACGCCAACGAGTCGGAGTACCTGACCTGGGCCAAGGCCTGGAACGCCCCGGGCGGCGGCAAGGGCTCCCTGGAGCTGCTGCTGTCCGACGGCACCGTCTACCCGCACAAGGGCGACCCGTTCATGACCGACCGCAACCTGGACCTCAAGACCGGCACCATCATGCTGGCCGGCATCTTCGCCAACCCCGACCACCTGCTCCGGCCCGGCCAGTACGGCAAGGTCCGCGCCACCGTGGGCATGGCCAAGGCCGCCACCCTGGTGCCGCTGCGGGCCGTGTGGGAGCTGCAGGGCGTTTCGCAGGTGGCCGTGGTGGGCGCCGACAACCGGGTGGAAGTGCGGCCGGTGACGCTGGGGGCTCACCTGGGCGCCCGGGTGGTGGTAACCCAGGGGATCCATCCCCAGGAACGGGTGGTGGTGGAGGGGGTCCAAAAAGTGACCACCGGCCTGCTGGTCCGTCCCGTACCGGCCGCGGGTTAGCGCCGTGCCCAAGTTCTTCATCAATCGCCCCATCGTCGCGATCGTCATCGCCATCATCACCCTGATCGCCGGGCTGGTGTCCATGGCCGGACTGCCCATCGCCCAGTTCCCGGAGATCGTGCCGCCGCAGATCATCGTGTCCACCAGCTACACCGGCGCCGACGCCCTGACCATCGAGCAGGCGGTCGCCGCGCCCCTGGAACAGCAGATGAACGGCGTGGACAATATGCTCTACATGCAGTCCATCAACGCCAACGACGGCACCCTGTCGGAGACGGTCACGTTCGACGTGCAGACCGACGTGAACCTGGACCAGGTGAACACCCAGAACCGGGTGGCCCAGGCCATGCCGTCCCTGCCTCCGGACGTGAACACCAACGGCATGACCATCCGCAAGTCCACCGGCCTGCCCATGCTGAACATCGCGCTGTATTCCCCCAAGGGGACCTACGACGCGCTCTACCTGAGCAACTACGCCACCATCAATCTGGTCGACCCGCTCTACCGGGTGCCGGGGGTGGGCCAGATCCTGATCTTCGGGACCGGCGACTACGCCATGCGGATCTGGGTGAAGCCCGATCTGCTGGCCAAGCTGGGCATCACCGTGTCAGACATCAACCAGGCAGTGCAGCAGCAGAGCACCGTCAACCCCTCCGGCCAGATCGGCGCCGAACCTGCGCCCAAGGGCCAGGAGCTCACCTACACCGTGCGCAGCCAAGGCCGCCTGGAGACCCCGGAGCAGTTCGCCCAGATCGTGGTGCGGGCCAACAACGACGGCTCGGTGGTGCGCCTGGGCGACATCGCCCGGATCCAGCTGGGCGCCCTGGCCTACAAGCAGATCGCCCGCATGAACGGCGATCCCAGCTGCATCATCGCCATGTACCAGGCGCCAGGTTCCAACTCCCTGGCGGTGGCCGGCGCCATCAAGAAGGAGATCAACCGGCTCAAGGCCAGCTTCCCCGCCGACATGGACGTGGCCGTCTCCCTGGACACCACCCTGTCCATCACCTCCGGCATCCACGAGATCCTGTGGACCCTCATGGAGTCCATGGGCCTGGTGATCCTGGTGGTGTTCCTGTTCCTGCAGAACTGGCGGGCCACCCTGATCCCCATGATCGCCGTGCCGGTCTCCCTGGTCGGCACCTTCGCCCTGTTCCCGCTGCTGGGCTTCTCCATCAATACCTTGTCCCTGTTCGGCCTGGTGCTGGCCATCGGCCTGGTGGTGGACGACGCCATCGTGGTGGTGGAAGCCGTGGAGCACCACATCGAGCAGGGCATGCTGCCCAAGGAGGCCACCCTCCAGGCCATGAAGGAAGTGGCGGGGCCGGTGGTGGGCATCGCCCTGGTGCTGGCCGCGGTGTTCGTCCCGGTGGCCTTCATGAGCGGGATCCAGGGCCGCCTGAACAAGCAGTTCGCGGTCACCATCGCCATCTCCGTGCTCATTTCGGCCTTCAACGCGCTGTCCCTGTCGCCGGCCCTGTCGGCCCTGATCCTGAAGCCCCGGGAGCAGATGGAAGGCAGGCTCGGCCGGTTCTTCCACGGCTTCAACAGCGCCTTCGCCAAGGCCACCCGCGGCTACGTGAACCTGTCGCACGGGCTCATCCGCAAGGCGGCTGTCGCCCTGGCCATCCTGCTGGCCTTCTTCCTGGTGGACGGCCTCATGGGCCGCAGCCTGCCCAGCAGCTTCGTGCCCACCGAGGACCTGGGCTACTTCTTCCTGAACTATCAGTTGCCGCCCGCGGCCTCGCTGCAGCGCACCGACGCGGTGGGCCGCAAGATCGAAAAGATCATGGCCGAGACCGAGGGGGTCAAGTACCTGACCAACATCGAAGGCTTCAGCCTCCTGGCCCGGGTTTCGGCCTCCTACAACGGCTTCGCCTTCGTGGCCCTGAAGCCCTGGGAAGAGCGTGCCAAGGCCGGCATGGAGGCGCCGGACATCCTGCGCCGACTCAACGCCCGGTTCGCCCGGGAGATTCCCGACGCCAACGTGTTCGCCTTCCTGCCGCCGGCCATTCCCGGCCTGGGCAGCTCCAGCGGGTTCTCCCTGTGGCTGCAGGACCGCAGCGGCGGCGACCCCGACTACCTGTCCCAGAACCTGCAGAAGTTCCTGGCCGCGGCCCGCAAGCGGCCCGAACTGACCGGGGTCAACTCCCTGTTCACCACCAGCACGCCCCAGCTGTTCGCCGACGTGGACCGGGACAAGGCCCTGAAGCAGGGGGTGGCGGTGGGCGATGTCTACCAGACCCTGCAGACCTTCCTGGGCGGACTGTACCTGAACCAGTTCAACCGGTTCGGCCGGCAGTGGCGGGTCTACCTGCAGTCCGAGGGCGAAGCCCGGGTCAGCGCCGACGACATCGGCCTGTTCCACGTGCGCAACAAGGACGGGGCCATGGTGCCCCTGTCGGCCCTGGTGAACATCCGCCGCACCCAGGGGCCGGAGTACACCACCCGCTTCAACCTGATCCGCGCCGCCCAGGTGATTGGCCAGGCGGCGCCGGGCTATAGTTCCGGCCAGGCCCTGGTGGCCCTTCAGCAGGTGGCCAAGCAGGTGCTGCCCCCGAACATGAGCTACGACTGGGGCGATCTGTCCTACCAGGAGCTCAAGGCCGAAGGCACCACCGCCCTGCTGTTCGCCTTGTCCCTGGTCTTCGTGTTCCTGATCCTGGCCGCCCTCTATGAAAGCTGGTCGCTGCCGTTCTCGGTGCTGCTGTCGGTCCCGGTGGCCATCTTCGGTGCCTTCGTCGGCCTCTACATGCGCCACTTCGATTTCGGGGTGTTCGCCCAGATCGGCCTGATCATGCTCATCGGCCTGTCCGCCAAGAACGCCATCCTGATCGTGGAATTCGCCAAGGACGAGCTGGGCAAGGGCAAGGACCTGGTGGACGCCGCCTTGGAGGGCGCCAAGCTCCGCCTGCGGCCCATCCTCATGACCTCGTTCGCCTTCATCCTGGGCTGCGTGCCGCTGTGGACCGCCTCGGGCTCGGGGGCCGTATCCCGGCGGATCCTGGGCACGGTGGTGATCGTCGGCATGCTGGCCGCCACCCTCATCGCCGTGTTCCTGATCCCGGTGCTGTTCGTGGTGGTGGAACGCACGGCCAACCGCAAGGGCAAGGTGCATGTGACGCCCGGCCCCGAGGAAGGCATCATGGACGAGGAGAGCTGACGTGAAACCCCTGGCGCTACTCCCCCTGATCCCCCTGCTCGCCCTGATTCCGGCCTGCGAGGTGGGTCCCAATTACCGCCGGCCCCAGGTGGCGGCCGTGGACAGCTTCCGCGGCCGCAGCCAGGCCGAGGCCAGCTCGTTCGCCGACCAGCCCTGGTGGCAGGTGTTCGACGACCTGGCCCTGAAGGCGCTCATCGACGAGGCCCTGGCGCACAACTTCGACGCGCGCCTGGCCACCCAGCGGGTGCTGGAATACCAGGCCCGGGCCGGGATCGAGGCGGCCTCGCGCTGGCCCACCCTCACCGCCAGCGGCGGCTGGACCCGGGGCCTCAGTTCGCCGTACACCGCCGGGGGCGGTGGCGAGGGCCAGAGCACCAACGTCTCGCTGGGCGTCGCCTGGGACCTGGATCTGTGGGGCCGGCTGCGCCGGCTGAACGAGGCGGCCCGGGCCCAGTACCTGGGCACCCAGGAAGCCCGCCGGGGGGTCTTCCTGGCCACGGCGGCCCAGGTGGCCCAGGCCTACTTCCAACTGCGCGATCTGGACGCCCGGCTGGCGATCGCCCAGTCCACCACCCAGGCCTTCCAGGAGACCCGGGATCTGTTCAGCCAGCGCCTGGCCGGCGGCACCGCATCGGCCCTGGAGACCAGCCGGGCCGACGCGGCCCTGGCCGGCGTGGCCGCCACCATCCCCGACCTGGAGCGGCAGATCCAGGCCCAGGAGAACCTCATCTGCCTGCTGGTGGGCCGGACCCCGGGGCCGATCGCCCGGGGCGGCAACCTGGCCGACCAGCCCCTGCCTCCGCAGATTCCGGCTGGACTGCCTTCCAGCCTGCTTGAGCGGCGCCCGGATCTGCGGGCCGCGGAACAGCAGATGGTGGCCGCCAACGCAGCGGTGGGCGTGGCCCAGGCCAACTACTTCCCCACCCTGAGCCTCAGCGCCCTGGCCGGCGGGGTGGCGCCCGGTATCAGCCAGCTGTTCGGCAGGGGCAAGGAATGGAACGTCAACCCCGAGCTCACCCTGCCGCTCCAGGGCCGGAAGCTCAAATACCAGAAGGCCGCGGCCATCGCCCAGTGGGAAGAGGCCAAGGTGCAGTACGAGGCCGCGGTGACCGGCGCCTTCGGCGAAGTCTCCACCCTGCTGGTGGCCTACCAGAAGCTGGCCGAGGTGGAGGTCCAGCAGGCCCGCTCCGTGGCCGCCTACCAGGAGGCCGTGCATCTGGCCAGCCTGCGCTACAGCGCCGGGCTGTCCAGCTATATGGAAGTCCTGGAGGCCCAGCAGCAGCTGTTCCCGGCCCAGAACACCTGGTCCCAGGTGCGCACCTCCCGGCTGGTGGCCCTGGTGCAGCTGTACAAGGCCCTGGGCGGCGGCTGGAACCTCAAGGACCCGGGCCAGGATGGGTGGCAGGAACCGCGGTAGCGCCTCTTCAACCCTCGACGTCCAGGTCGAGGCTGTCGGGGCCGATCGCTTCTTCCTGGCGGTGGACGTAGGTCACCACGAGCTTGTCGCCGTGGCGCTCATACAGAATCCGGAGCGGCTTGACCAGGAGTTCGCGGTAGAAGCCCGGGCCGGTCAGGTCCATTGGGCCGTCCGGGCCAGGACTTCGTCATGGGTCCGGGTGCGGCCTTCGGTCAGGGCCTTCTGGCCCCGGATGATCCCTTCCAGCAGTTCGATCTTGCGTTCCTGCATGCGGTAGCTGGTCACATCCATGAGGATGGCCGCCTCGCGCCCATGCTCGGTGATGAGCAGCGGTTCCTGCTCCCGCTGCAGGGCCCGGATGATCTCCGTGGCCTTGCGTTTCATGTCGGTGACCGGGACAAGTCGAGGCAGCATGGGAGCCTTCGGGTGGGTGCCAGGCACCACTGGCATAAGTGTAGTCTTTAAGTGATACTCTGCAATCCCTGCGGGCGTACCGATGTGGCCCGGATCCGGAACCCGGGCCCATCGGATTCCGGCCGGCCAGGGTTTGTTCGATAGGTGGACTAGTGTAGGCCGCCAGAAATACATGTACCATCCAGGCCCAGTGCTTCCATCCGATGGTGGTCAGGCTTTCGTGTTGATGAGCCGCTTGATTCCGCCGTCCTTG
>Ga0302190_10000640_pt1 | contig 22884 bp, 18 predicted proteins | sample II_Bog_E2_3_FD_198784 | JGI IMG/M metagenome (GOLD analysis project Ga0302190, IMG submission 198784) | Peat permafrost microbial communities from Stordalen Mire near Abisko, Sweden - II_Bog_E2_3 | ecosystem: Environmental > Terrestrial > Soil > Wetlands > Peat | place: Sweden: Abisko... | reverse complement strand
CCGTTTCCGCCAGGCCCGCCGCCGCCGCCACCAGGGCGGCGAGAGCGGCGGTGCGGGCGGTGAGCGAGCGGACGCTGGTCCTGAGCGCCGCGAGATCCTGCTGCATAGCCGCCCGCTGGAGCTCGCTCTCGACCACCAGCAGACGCTTGCGCAGCTGCAGGGGATTCATCCGAGCATATGGTCCAGGCATGCGCGATCCTTCCTGAGCTGCTCCATGGTCGCCGCGAACGATCGCCAGGCGCGCAATCGCCTCATCAGGCGGCGGTAGAGGATGGTCCCGGCGGCGAGGTACAGGGCGGTCAGCAGCAGCAGGGCCGTCACCGGGCAGAAGGGCCACGCGACCACCACCACCGCGGCGGAGGCGGACATCAGCGCGAGCAGGGCGCATGCCGCGATCAGCAGCGCGTTCAGCAGCGAGGCCACCAGGCGTCCGCCCTCCTCCTGCAGCTCGAGCGTCAGCAGCGCGAGGCGGGTCTCGCCGATCGCGAATGCCCGCTGGAGGATGCGCGCCGAGGTGCGCGTCAGCTCTGCGAATTCCGCCGTGGTGGTCGCCATGGCGGCGTCACTCGTGCCGTTGGCAGCAGCGCCGCGAGCACAGGAAGCCGATGAGCGCCCCGACACCCAGGGCGATGCCGATCGCCTGGTAGGGGTGCTGGCGAACCAGCTCGTCGGTGGCCTTGGCGCCGGCGACCGCCTTGTCCTTCACCTGGTCGACCGCCTCCTTGCCGGTCTCCAACGCCGCCGCGAGGCGCTTGCGCGCCTGGGCGATCGATTCCCCAGCGACCCCGGCGGTGGCCTCCAGCAGGGCGCGGGCCTCGCTGAGCAGCGTATTGAGTTCGCAGTGCTCGGAATGCGGGTTGGCATCCATGGCGCTCTCCTTCGTGCTGGGCGGTTCCGGTGGCGTCAACGAGGAGGCACCGGGGCGCCGCGCATTTCTCTGGTCTATGAAGATATGTTTATCAATAAATATGTTTTGTCAAGCGTCCGGCTCGGGTGACCCACACCCCGCCGCAGCGGCATCGGCGGACCCTGACCGCCAGCTGCACCCAGGAAGCGCCGCGACGGCGGCTGCGTGCGCCAGCACCCGGGTTTGGACACCCATCGGCAAGCGTAACCGCCAATCCCATCAAGGCATCGGGCCGCTCCGATCGCCTGCTCACTTGCGCCTTGTATCCAGGCGGAGATCCGGAGGATCGCGATATTCTTCGGAGATCAGCCCATGAAATGTCGCCTCCTCACCCTGGTCATCTGCATGGTTGCCGCTGCGATGCCGGTGCTCACCGCTGCCGAGACCAGGACGCCGATCGTCGACATCACCATCGCCAACGGCGCGCGCCTGCTCGACCACTGGCACGCCAGCCCATACTACAAGGTCTGGTCCAGCCCGGCATTGGCGAGCCTGCGCGGCAAGCTCGATGAGCAGATCCCGAATTTCCAGCAGGAGGTGGGCTTCGATCCCATCGCCATCATCGGCGCGCTGGTGAGCGCCCACCTGCAGATCTTCGCCATCGCCGACCACCTGGACAAGGATGGCGACCCGCAGCCCGACTTCCTCCTCCAGATCGATGCCGGGGCGATGTCGGAGACCATCCTCAAGGCCCTGAGCGGCAAGATCCCGGCCGCCACCGTCGCCGGCGCCGACGAGGCCATCCAGCTGCCGGACGGCGGACCGATCATCGCCCGCTTCGGCAGCGTCCTGGTCATCGGCCCCGCGACCATGCCGCTGGCGGTGCAGGCGATCCCGGCCGGCGAGCATGACCTGGCGATCCGCTTCGATGGCGAGTCGCTGGCCCAGGCGCTGAAGAAGGTCGCCGCTGCCGATGCCGCCAAGCAGGGCGATGCGGCCAAGCAGGCGAAGGACGCCAAGCAATTCGATGCCGTGATCCGCATCCTCAAGCCCTACCTGGTCCCCGGACACGCCGATATCGACCTCGCCACCGACGGCTTCCATACCCAGTTCGCCTTCCAGACGACGCTCTCCTGGCTGGTGCCCGTCGATCAGGGCTGGCTCCATCACCTGCCGGCGACGGCCTTCACCTGCAGCGGCTTCGCCCTCGATGGCCAGGCGCTGTGGAACGACCTCATCCACCCCCTCATCGGGGTCGCCGCCGCCGATGGCGGCAAGACTGCCGAGCAGGTCGAAGCGGAATTCAACGCCACCATCCACAAGGCCGGATTCGACCCGGGCATCGCCGACCTGGTGAGCGGGGTGAAGGGCACGATCTTCATGGTCAACACCCCCGGTGTGCCGTTCCCCGGCTTCACCATCGGCATCCCGCGCTCGCCCGGCCTCGACGCGCTGGTCGCCTTCGCGCTCAAGCAGATCCAGAATGATGCCCCGGCCGAGGGCCAGAGCACCTCGCTGATGATTCCCAACCTGCCGCTGCCGATCACCCTGATCAACAGCGCCAGCGCCTGGGTGGTGAGCACCGATCCCACCTTCTCCGGCAGCTGGGCCGCAGCCGCCAACAACGACTGGACCGCTACCCCGCTGGGCACGCTCGCCAAGGGCAAGCTCGAGCCGACGGCCTGCATGTTCTCCTTCAGCGACACTGCCACCGAGCTGCGCACCCTGCAGGGCTATGTCGGCATGGGCCTGGCGGCCGCGCCGCTCCAGCCGGCGGAGAAGCAGGCGGTCCTCAACGGCCTGAACCAGATCATCGGCCTGGCCGGGCTGTCGTACTCGGTCACCCGCCAGCAGGACAAGCTCCTCAGCGGCGAGAGCCAGGGGCTGCTGGCGCTCGGTTCCAGCTCCCCTGCCGTGGTCGCGATCATCGCCGCGATCGCCATTCCCAATCTCCTCGAGAGCCGGGTCGCGTCGAACGAGGCCGCTGCCGCCTCGTCGCTGAAATCCGGGGTCTTCCCCGCCGAAGTCCAGTTCCAGGCGGGCAACTACCATGACCGCGACAAGGATGGCATCGGCGACTTCGGCTTCTTCGGCGAGATGTCCGGCGGACCGATCGCCGGCAAGCCGGACAGCCCGAAGCTCGCGCTGCTCCCGGCGGGCTGGAATGCCGCGAACCCGGTGGTCAACGGCTACCGCTTCGCCGTCTTCATCCCCGACGGCCATGGCGGAGCGCTGAGCGCCGATCAGGACCACGACATCGTAGGCGGAACCCCTGCCGACAGCCCGGAAACCGCCTTCGTGGCGTATGCCTGGCCGGAGAAGCATGGGAACGGACGCCGCGCCTTCGCGATCACCACCGGCGGCGTCATCTTCGCCACCACCTTCAAGTCCGGCGATGCGCCGCCGGTCTGGAATACCCTGTTCGGCCTCAAGGGCTGGAAGGATCCCGTGGTCTGGCAGCCCTATCAGCGCGGCGCGCCGCGCCGGCCGGCGCCGACCGCGCGGCCTGCTCCAGCCCCGCTAGCCACCCCAGGCGCCTCGAACTTCTGAAGCCGAGCCGATGGCCAGCGATGGTGGGACGCGCTGGTCTTCGGCCGGTCCGCCTCAATCCGACAAGGATGGTGGCCGTGCCGGCCTACCCGTTCGCAGATGCATCCGGCCCCGAGCTGCTCAAGGAGCTCTACGACGTCTGGTCAAGCCTGGTGGACGAAGGATGATAGCTGCGATCATCCCCGGCCTGACGATCAGCGGCATCGGCATAATTCCGCTGATCGCCGTGCTCACCCCAGCTTGCGCACCGACTGGATCACCCGCTCGAGCTCCTGCACGAACACCGCGCGGTCGCGCGCCTGCATCGGGCGCTGGCCGCCATTCACCGCGCCGGCCTCGCGCAGGTACTGCATCAGTCCGCGCTGGGCCAGGGCCGAGCCGATCGACTGCTCGTCGTAGGTCCCGCCGCGGGCGGTCAGCACCCGGGCGCCCTTGGCGATGCAGCGCGCCGCCAGGGGGATGTCCTCGGTGATGACGATGTCGCCAGGTCCGCTGTGCTCGACGATCCAGTCGTCGGCGGCATCGAAGCCGTCATCGACGACCTCGATGCGGATGCTCGGGTCGTCCGGCATGCGCATCCACTGGTTCGCCACCACGCTGACGGTGAGCTTATGGCGCTTGGCCACCCGGTAGACCTCCTCCTTGACCGGGCAGGCGTCGGCATCGATGAGCAGGTGCAGCATGGACGCCGAGTGTCTGCCGCCGTGCACCCTCCGCCAGCAGGCGGGGGCGGCGCGGCCGATGCGGTCGGCGCGGCCGGTGCGGTACCTGCCGAGGACGGCCGCCGCCGGACCGCTCAGGACCCCTGGCCCGCCGGGCGGGGGCACAGGGCGCGGATGATGCTGTAGAGGACGATGCCGCCCAGGCCGATGAAGCCGACCACCAGCAGCTTCAGCGCGAAGCCGACCACCAGGGTGACCAGCAGACCGACGTAGAGCGCGGTCAGGGTGAACCACAGCAGCCACATGCCCCAGTCGATGTCGCCGCCCGACAGCGCCCCGGCGGCGTAGGCCCAGTCCTCCATGCAGATGCGGTAATAGCCCTCCAGGCTGATGTCGCCGACCTGGAAGGTGCACAGCCGGAAGATCACGTTCAAGCCATAGGAGACCACGTAGGTGAGGAAATATGCCGGGCCGAACAGCCGGGCCTGCCACACATGGGTCTCCTCGTGGCTGCACCAGCCGCCGGCGATGCAGGTGCCGATGGTGGTCGCGCCATACGGTCCGCCACGGGGATTGCGGGCGAAGACGAAGGTGCCCGAGCGCTGGCTGTCATCGGTCGGATCGACCGCGCCGCTGTCGGTGACCAGGCAGACGATCAGCCACACCAGGGCGCCGACGGAATTGATCAGGCTCCAGCTGACATCCAGGATGAAGCCGAGGATGCTGAAGAAGCCGATGGTATAGATGCCGACACCCATGGCGATGGCGCCATAGGTGGCGCCGATGATGCCGCAGACGATGCCGATGATCAGGGGGGTGGTCATTTCGCCACTCCCTTCTCGGGCGCTGCCGCATGGCTGGGCTCCGCCGACGCATGGCTGGGCGGTTCGGCTGGCTTGACCGGAGCGCGCGCCGGAGCGGCTGCATGGGCCGTGGCCGGGGCGCCGGAAAGATGGTCGCAGAGGGTGGAGAGGCCGAAGCCGGTGCCGAAGGCGAGCCCGCCTCCAACGATGATGCCGATGATGATGCGCAGGATGATCACGGGTTGCTCCGGTGTGGGGATGTAGGGTGCAGGGTGCAGCGTGCAGGGTGCAGGGTGCGAAATGACGCGCACCAGCGCACCATCAGAGAGAGCGACGGTTCAGGCAGTCGCCGACTACCAGACCGCGCCGGGCCGGATGCATCCGGCATACCCTAACTACATCACCCCGGGCAAAACCGGAACGGAACCGGCCGGCGCTGCCGCTCCCGCACCGCGCCGATCAGAACGAGGACAGGCTGTCGCCGCCCTGCGGCACATCCGTCACCCCCGGCACCGCCGCGGGCAGGGCGGCGGCGGCGCAGGCCAGCGGCAGCACGCGGGCGATCAGCCGGCGGAGCGCCAGGATGGCCGCGTCGCGTGCGCGGATGCCGGTGCCCAGATCGATGCCGCCAAGCAGCACCGCGGTGATATGCTGCATGTCCTCGGCGCTGCATAGCGGCTCGATGATCGCCGGCAGCTGGCGGGTGGCGATCGCCGCGGCGATATCGCACAGGCGCAGGTGATCCGCCAGCGGGCGCTGCTCCGCGGCGGACCGCGGGCTCACCGCCTGCTCCTCAAGCCACCACGCGGGCGCCGGACGCTGATCGGCGAGCAGCGTCCCATAGACCGCCAGGGGCAGCGCCGCTGCTGCGCGCAATGCCACGAGGGACGCACCCTTGGCATGCAGCTCCCACGGCCCGCACACCATCATCACCGCCTGGTCCGGCACCTGCGACCAGGAGCGCGTCAGCGCATGCAGCAGATCGCGCCCCGCCGGGGCCTCCCAGGGACCTGCGAGCAGGGCGAGCACGCGGCCCAGGTGGGCCGGTGATGGCGCATGCGCGGCGAGCACGAGGATGGTCTGCAGTGACTGCGTGCGCGCCATCGCCGCGGGCGGCTCTGTCCCGGCATCCTGGCGCTGGGCAAGCGCTGCGCTCCAGTAGGCATCGAACGCCTGGCTATCGCCGTGCATCAGCCGCCAGGCGGTCAGCAGCAGCGCCGCCCGGCCTGCGACCGGCCAGGTCATCACCACCCTGGTCAGGGCGGGATGGCCCTTGCCGGCCGCCAGGATGGACGCGAGCAGCTCGGGCTGGGGGTCGACCGGCGGGCTGGTGCGCCACAGGCTGGCGAGCTGGGCGATCACCACCGCGCGGCTCTTGGCGGGCCCGCGCCGGACCTGGCGCGCGACATCCTCGAGCGTCAGCCGGCCGAGCGCCCCGGCGAGGGTGGTCGCCAGCGGCATTCCCGCAGCGCCGGCCCACCAGCGCCGCAGCGCCGCGATGGTGGTGCCGCGCTCAGCGTCCGTCCACATTGCCTGCGGATCGTGGCCGACCAGCGAGCGGGGATCGCAGCCCAGGACCGCATCCAGGGCGCGCAGGGCGTTGTCGCCGACCGTGCGCAAGCGCCCCTGATCCAGCCAGCGGCAAGGCCGCTCATCATCGAGCAGGGCCACCAGCGCGCCGGCATCGGCCTCGCTGAAGCCGCCGCCCTGGCGTGACAGCAGCCAGGCATCGCGCTCGTCGTCAGGGGTGCGGCTCTGCTCCTCCTCACTCTGGCCGGCGATGGCATCGAGGACCTCGTCGCTCAGGTGGCTCAACAGCGCGAGGGCGTGCTGCTCGCGCTCATCGCTGCACCAGACGGCGAGTCGTTGCGCCAGCGGGCTGGTGGCCAGCGTGGCGGTCGGCAGGCCGGCACGCGCGACCAGGCCGGAGAGCTCGCGGCGCAGCGCCGGCAGGCCCGGCTGATCCGCCTCGAGCGCAAGGACGGCCTGTGCCGCGGCGGCCGGGGGCAGGGGCAGGAAGGGCCTGGGCCACGCGCCGATCAGCTGGTGGTAGAACGACAGCGCCAGCAGATGCCGGAACGAGGTCTCCCGGTCCGGCAGGTGCGCATCGGCCGGCACCTCCGACCAGGCATGCGCCGCGATGGCGGCTGCCAGGCGGGCGGCTCCCTGGTCCGGCAGCGCATGCAGCTGCAGGGTCGACGGCCAGCCCTCGATCAGGGCGCGCGAGCCGGGATCCCAGATCCACGCCCCGGCGGAGCGGCCGGCCAGCAGCTCGGAGTGCGGCAGTCCCAGGCGCAGCAGGTGGGCGCTGGCCACCGCCAGATCGCCGGTCTGCAGCAGCAGCCGCTGCAGGGCGCCGATCGCTGCGCTCCCGGTCACCTGGGCCGGCCACGGCGCGCGCGCAGGCGGCGCCTGGGCGTCGGCAGCGCGATCGGCCGCGCCCGCATCCACAGCGGCGAGGAGCGACACGGCGGCATCCGGCACCTGGTCGAGCGCCAGCGCGCGCGCGGCCCTCGCGTCGACGCGGTAGCCCAGCAGGCCGGTGGTGGGCCAGGTCAGATCGACGATCCAGGTCCCGTCCGCCAGCTGCAGATGCAGGCCGGTGTACCCCGGCTCGCTCGCCGCGGCTGCCGCGCCGTGCGCGGGCAGGGCGGGCTGGCCGGCTGCCACCAGGCGGATGGTGCCCTGGTAGAGCGTCCCACCGCCGGCGTCGCTCAGCCCGGCGGCGATGGCGTGCTCGACCACGATCCGCAACGCGCTCGGGTCGGCCTCCGGCAGGACCGCTGGCGCTGCGGCCTCGCCGGCGAGCGCCGGCACGGCGCCCATCAGCGCCAGGCACCACGTGCGGATGCCCGCGATCGCCAGCCTCGTTGCCACGCCCATGTCCCCATTGAGCACCCCTTCAGGCAGGGTGCAATCGCCGGCTGCGGTGCGTCACGTGGCCGGCGGCGCCCTCATCCGCCCTCGGGTGCGATCCGGCGCGCGGCAGCCCAGTCGGCAGCGGGATCGCCCTCCATGGCTGCGGCATAGAACCCGCGCCGCGCCAGGTGATTGCACAGGGCGCGATGCAGCAGGGCCTGCTGGGCCGCACCCACCCGCTCCTCCTGCCCGGCCCACAGCGCCAGCGCCGGCCCTTGGATGGCACGGGCGAAGGAGAAGGTCACCGCCCAGGGCAGGCGCGAGCGGAAATGGCTGGTCATCGCCTGCAGGCGTGCGGTCGCCAGCTCCGGCTGCTGGCCACCAGAGAGGAAGGCGATCCCGGGCACCGCCGCCGGGACGGTGCGCAGCAGGGTGGCGATGGTCTGGGCGGCCACCTCGTCCACCGATTCCTGCTGCGGGCACGCCAGGCCCGGAAGCACCATGTTCGGCTTCAGCAGGATGCCCTCGAGCGCGACCTGCTGCTCGGCGAGGTGGCGGAACACCGTGCGCAGCAGGGTCTCCGTGACCTCGCGGCACAGTTCCAGGCTGTGCGCCCCCTCCATCAGCACCTCCGGCTCGACGATCGGGACCAGGCAGGCCTCCTGGCACAAGGCGGCATAGCGCGCCAAGGCGAGGGCATTGGCCTCGATGGCACCGCGGCTGGGATGACGTCCGCCCTCGCGCATGGCGATGACCGCCCGCCATTTGGCGAAGCGTGCGCCCAGCTCGGCGTACTCGGCGAGCCTCGCGCGCAGGCCATCCAGGCCCTCGGTGACCTTCTCGCCGGGATGGCCGGCCAGCGCGTGGGCGCCGAGATCGACCTTGATCCCCGGGATCATGCCCGCCGCAGTGATGGCCTTGACCATCGGCATGCCGTTGGCGAGCCGCTGACGCAGCGTCTCATCGGCCAGGATGGTGCCGCTGATGCATTCCTGCAGGCCCGGCGTGGTCGCGATCCAGGCGCGGTAGCGGCTGCGCTCCCGCTCGGTGGGCGCAATCCCGATGGCCACGAAGCGGGCATTGCAGGTGGTGGTGCTCTCATCCATCGCGAGCAGGCCCTTGCTATCTGCGACCAGCGCGCGTGCGGTCTCGACCAGGATCGCCGCCCGGGAGATCTGCGCCGGCGGCGCGGCCGGCGGCGCGGCACGGCCGCCAGGGAGGCTGCCGAGGGAGAGATCGGTGGTGTCGCGCATGAGCTGGCCTCAGGTGATCGCCGCAGCACCGTGGTGGAGCGGTCGATGGGGATGCCGCATGGCGTCCGCCACCAGGGATGGGCGGATGGCGCGCCGCCTGCGGACGGTGACCTCAGAGAGCACATCGCACGCCAAACCGACCACTGCGCTCCCAGGCGAGCCCGGCAGCAGCGGACCTGCAATCTGCAACCATCCCCGATTCCGTGGCCGCAGTTGTGCAGGGCGAATGGCCGGCCGGCCCGGTGACACCCTGCATTGCCAGCGCGCGCGCGCTGCGCTGAAGGCACGGCCACATCGCCGCCCCCCTTCCTGGCGGCGGCAGAGCGGCATACCGGGCACCGGCCCGCCATGTGCTTATGCCAATCAGTACCACGGCATCGCTGCGGGCTGGACCCTCCACCCCGCGTGCTGCCGATCAGCTCGGCAGCGATCCCTCCCTTCCCTTCGAGACCACGGAATACCCGCATGAACCGCGCACCCACCGGCATCCTCGTCTGCCCCTCCAGCATCGTTGCCGAGGTGCTCCTCACCGGCCTGAAAGCCGCCGGGGTCGACCTGGCGACCTTGTCGATCATCGCCCCTGGCACCCAGTCCGGCGAACAGCGCGGCGGCACCGCCGGACCGCCGGAGCGCCTGATCGAGCGCAGCGCGCAGGAGACCTGCTGGGGCGGCATCGTCGGCCTGCTGCTCGAGTCCGCCGGCTTCGCTGTCCCGGGCATCGGTGCGGTGACGGTGGCCGGTCCGTTCGTCGCCATGATGGCGTCCGCACCGCACCGCATGGGAGCCGCTGACAGCGCAACCGCCGTCGGCTCCGGCCTGAAGGGCATCGGCATCCGCGCCAACGGCGTCCAGCGCTATGAGGCGGCTCTGGCAGCCGGCAAGCTCCTGCTCATCGTCCAGGGTACGACCGGCGACCTGCTGCGCATCCGGCTGCTGCTGGAGGGCATGGGCCATCAGCTGGAGCTGCACCAGGCCGACGACGCCGCGCATGCGGCCCAGGCCACCACCATCCTCATGGGCCCGCTGATCCGCGTGTCAGCATGCTGACCGGGACCCCGCGCGCTCCGTCAGCGAGCCAGCGCCTCAGTTGGTGATCTGCGGGCGCGGGAAGCCGAGCAGGTCGCCGATGCCGTTGACGCGGCCCGATGCCAGCACGCCATCGGCGATGACCTGGGCAGAGGCGGCATCGAGCTGGGCGATGCACTGGCGCACTCGCGCCATGGCGAAGGGCGGGATGCTGAAATGGCTGATGCCCATGCCGATCAGCACCGGCAGGAGCGCCGGATCGTAGGCCATGTCGCCGCACACCGACACCGGCTTGGACGATGTCCTGCCCGCATCGGCGACGCGCTTGATCGCACGCAGCACCGACGGGTGGTAGGGGATGTACCAGGCCGAGACCGCGCGGTTGGTGCGGTCGACCGCTAGTGTACTGACACATAAATACTTGTCAATAAAATCGATTCTCGCGGGTATGCATTCATGGAGGATGAATCCATGGCCCGTCGTATTTTGCCTGAGGTAGATATCACGGAAGCTGACCGCGAAAGACTGATCATGTGGACCCGGCGTCAGAAATCGGGGCAGGCGCTAGCGTTGCGATCCCGCATCATTCTGGCCTGTGCCGAAGGTCACAAGAATACTCAGGTGGCCAAGCAAGAGAGGACAACCAACGCCACCGTCGGGAAATGGAGGCAACGGTACGTGGACAACGGGATCGATGGATTGATGGATGAACCGCGACCAGGTGCTCCAAGAACGATTAGCGATCTACGGGTAGAAGAGATTGTTACCAAAACATTGGAGAGCCAGCCGGCAGGGATGACACATTGGAGCACCCGCGAGATGTCGAAGAAAATGGGGATTTCTCGCGAATCCGTGCGCAGGATATGGAAGGCCTTCCGCTTAAAGCCACATCGGGAGAGCACTTTCAAGATCTCAAAGGATCCCCTGCTGGTTGATAAGATACGCGATATCGTCGGGCTGTACCTCAATCCTCCAGAGCGGGCATTAGTGCTCAGCGTTGACGAAAAGAGTCAGATTCAGGCCCTGGATCGAACGCAGACGATTCTGCCAATGCAGCCTGGAAGAATTGCGATGAGAACGCATGACTATAAACGCCATGGAACCACCTCATTGTTCGCGGCTCTCGACGTTGCGACAGGGAAGGTCATCGGTTCGTGCATGGATAGGCACCGTTCACGAGAATTCATCAAATTCCTCAATCAAATCGACAATTCAGTTCCCGGAGATCTTGAGGTTCATCTCATCTTGGATAACTACTCGACGCACAAGACGCCTGCGGTGAAGCGATGGCTGACCAAGCATCCGAGATTTCATCAGCATTTCACGCCAGTAGGCGGTTCATGGCTCAATCAAGTGGAGAGGTGGTTCTCTGGGCTAACCAATAAGGCGTTACGGCGCGGCGTGCACAGGAGTGTGAAGGAACTAATCGCTGCGATCGAGAATTATACCATGGCGAGCAATGCGACAGCCAAGCCCTACCGGTGGATGAAGACCGCTACGGAAATACTGGATTCGATGAGACGATTCTGCGAAATAACCAACCGGGCTCATTTGTCATGAACTTCAGTGTCAGGACACTAGGATGTGCTGGACCAGGTCGTTGGTGCCAATGGAGAGGAAGTCGCATTCCCCCGCCAGCTCCTCGACCACGCCGACCGCCGATGGCAGCTCGATCATCACCCCCAGCTCGGGCTGCCGGTTGCAGTCGAGGCCCTCGGCGATCAGCGCGGCGATGCACTCGCGCACGATGCCGGTGATGATCAGGAAGGCGTCGACCGAGGAGACCAGGGGGAAGAGGATCTGCAGGCGATGCCCATGGCCGCTGCGCAGCAGGGCGCGCAGCTGGGTGCGGAAGATCGCCTGGTGGCGCAGCGAGAAGCGGATGCCGCGCAGGCCGAGCGAGGGATTGGCCTGGTCATCCTGGGGGTAGTACGAGAGCACCTTGTCGCCGCCGACGTCCAGGGTGCGGAACACCACCGGCCGGCCGCCCATGCCCTCGAGCAGGCGCCGGTAGATGCGCATCTGCTCCACTTCGCTCGGCAGGTCGTCGCGCACCAGGAAGGGGATCTCGCTGCGGTAGAGCCCGATGCCCTCGGCCTGGCAGGCGTGCACCAGCGGCAATTCGGCGAGCAAGCCGACATTGGCAAAGACGCGGATGCGCCGGCCATCCCTGGTCATGGTCTCGGCGTGCCCGAGCGGGCCAGGTGCGACCGGCTTCGACGTGCGTGAGAGCAGCGGGGCATAGGTGCCGATCAGCGCCTCATCCGGATCGACCACCACGGTGCCCTGGATCGCATCCAGGAGGATGCGCTGGCCCTCGTCCAGGGCACTGACCGCCTCGCCCTCGCTGAGCACCATCGGCACCTGCAGCGAACGGGCGAGCATGGCGATGTGCGCGGTCACCCCGCCGCCGGTGAGGATGATGCCGCCGATGCCTTCTGCGACCACGCGCAGCAGGTCTGAGGGCAGGAGCTCCTCGGCGATCAGGATGCGGCCGCTGAGATCGCGGCAGGGGGATTGCGGTCCGCCGAGGTTGGCGAGCACGCGCTGGCAGAGGTCGCGCAGGTCATGGCTCTTCTCGCGCACGCTCAGCGAGCGGCTGGTCGAAAGGATCTGGATGAAATGGTCGAAGGCCTGGCGCACCGCCTCGACGACCTGCAGGCCGGTGCCCAGCCGCTCGTCGATGCAGGCCATCAGGGCATGGTCTGCGAGGATGGCCAGGTGCGCGCAGAAGAGGTCGGAGACCGGTTCCTCGATGCGCGCCACGATGCGCTTCTGGAAGTCCTTGAGCTGGGCGGCGGTCGCGGCCATGGCGCCGAGCACATCGTCGCGCGTCAGCGGCCTGCCGGGATCGACCTGCGTCATCTCGGTGGCCGCCGCGCGGGGGGTATCCCACAGGACGGTGCCGATGCTGATGCCGTCGGAGGCCGCCTTGCCGGGGATGGAGCGCATGATCGTCGTATCAGCCACCTGCAGCTCCTGTGACCGTCGATGGCGGCGAAAGGACCCGGAGCCGTCGCCGCATCAGCCCCTCCGGCCTGCGCTGCTCCACCCCCGCGACCGGGGTCCCAGCCCGGCGCAGGCTGACGGATATTAGGGCTACCCATGGCACCGGGGTGCCGTTGACGCCGGGATGCCCTGGCTGGCCGCAGGCGATCATGCGCCTACCACAGCGTCGTGCACCGGCGGCACCGCCCCGTCCATCAGCGCGCCGGCCTGTTCCAGCACTCGGCCAGGGGCGCCGCCTGCTCGGTCGCACCGGAGTGCGGCAGGCTGTACATGTCCTCGATCGTGCGCAGGACGTTGTAATGGGTGATGTGCTCGGCATCCGGACCCACCTTGACCTGCGCACCGACGATGACGGTGAGGATCTGGTTGGTGCCCTTGTAGTCGTCCTCGTCCCAGGTGACGATCAGCAGGCTCTGGTGCGTCTTGGCCCATTGCGCATAGCCGTCCAGATGCTCGCGCAGCCAGCCGTCGCCGCGTTCGACCGTGCCATCGTGCATGTCGTTGAGCAGGTTGGGGATGACGAAGGACACCGTGGGCAGGGTGGAGAAGTCCTGCGGGAAGCTGGACAGCGGCATGTTCCTGGTCGCCGGGATGCCATTGCTGGGGGCATCCTGCCAGTTGATCCAGGGGCAGTGCTTGCTGGCGTACTTGCCCTGCTTCGATGCCAGCGAACCGACCGCCGGGAGATCCTCGCTGTAGGCGCCGAAGGAGAGCCCCTTGGCGATCACCGCGGCACCGAGGTTCGGGGAGGTGAAGCGGTGCGGCGTCGCATCATCGGTCACACCCTGGGTCGAGCCGGAGAACAGCGCCAGGTAGTTCGGCTGCGAGGGGTGGGTGATGGCGTAGGACTGGGTCATCGCCGCCCCCTGGTCCGCCAGGCTGTTGATGTAGGGCGCCATCAGCGAGCCGAGGATCTGGATCTTGGAGTGGTTCTCCTCGATGACGATCAGCACATGGTCCGGGGTCGGCACCGCCGCCTGGAGGCCGGCCATGCACCCCAGCAGCAGGAATGCGATGGCCGGACTGGATCTGCCCGGTTGCGGGATCGTGGATGGAAGGTGCATCCGGTGCTCCTGGTGGTGAGAGCGGCAGCCGGCCGCATCGACGCCGCTGAGGTCGTGGGGGGGGTGGAGGTGACGCGACGATGCTGGAGCGCTGGTCCAGGTGCTCAAGGGGAATCCCCCCTCTCCCGGCCTGGCCCGTCGCTCAGCGCGGCGGGTGCAGCGCCGAGCGGGAGCCCAGCCGGCGTGCTGGCCGGCGCCCACACCGCCACGGCGTGCGCTGTGCAACCTTCCCCCCTTCGCTGCAGGTCCCCTACCCGCCTGATCGTCCTCTTCTGTGCCGCGGCACCACCGGCTGCCCCGCAGCTCGGCGCCCCCGCCTCCCGCATGCCCGCCACTCCGACGAGCGGGCGGACGTCGCTTCCTGGGACAGGACCGGTCATGGATCATGATGCCACCACGGCGTTCGAACGGCCCCCCGCCAGCGGCGACCAGGAGGCCAGCTGGACGACATCCGCTTTCCTGCGTGACGCAGAGCGGGAGGCTGAGCTGGTGCCGGAGGCCGAGCTGCTGCCGGTAGCCGATCAGGTGCCGGAGGCCGAGCTGCTGCCGGACACCGGCGCGCCGGCCGATGCCGGTGATCCGGCGATGGACGCGGACAGCGATGCGGTCGCGGGCGACGGCGACACAGATGGCGATGCCTGGTCATCGCCGCCCGACGACGACGCGCGGGGTGGGCTGGCCGACCCGATCCAGGCCTACCTCGCCCACATGGGATCGTTCGCGCTGCTGACCCCGGCCGAGGAAGTCCAGCTAGCCCGCCGTATCGCCCTTTACCGCAGCGGCTACCAGCGTGCGCTGCTGGGCACCACGGTAGCGGTGCGGCTTGCCGTGCCGTGGATCGAGCAGGAATGCGAACGCCGAGCGGCCATGATCGCCCAGTCGCGCTCCCCGGGCGGCGCCACCGGTCAGCGTGAGCGCCTGGCGCAGCTGCAGGAGCATGGCGCCACCCTGGCCCAGCTCGAGCAGCGCCTCGGCCGGCAGCCGGCCCACCCCGGATGCGTGACGGGGATCGACGGGCGTTCAGGCGATGCGAGCGTCAGCGCCGGCGGGGAGCAGGCGCACGATCACCTGCTGCGCCGGCGCCTCGCCCGCGCCGCGGCCCTGCTCGGCGAGCTGGGCCTCGAGCGCACGCTCATCGAGCGCATCCACGGGGAGCTGCTCGACCTGCGCCGCACCGTGCTGCGCCTGCACTCGCCCTCGCCTGCCGAGCAGCCGGACGCAGCCGAGCGGCTGGAGCGCCTGGACGGCGGTCTCGGCGAATCCCGGGACGCCTTCCTCGCCCGCTGCGCGCGCATCCTCCGGCGCCGCCGGCTCTATGAGCTCGCCAAGCAGCAGCTGGTGGCGCACAACCTGCGCCTGGTGGTCTCGATCGCCAGGAAGTTCCGCCATCGCGGGCTGGAATTCATCGATCTCATCCAGGAAGGCAATGCCGGGCTGCTGGTGGCGGCGGATAAGTTCGAGTACCAGCGCGGCTACAAGTTCTCCACCTATGCCAGCTGGTGGATCCGCCAGGCGGTGCAGCGTGCCATCGATGAGCAGGCGAATCTCATCCATCTGCCGCAGCACCTCATCGACACGCGCAACCGCATCCACGCCATCCGCCGGCGCTTGACCGCGGCGACCGGCCACCAGCCAAGCGCCGAGGTGCTCGCCCGGGAGGCAGGGGTGACGCCGGAGGAGTTCAACCGCATCAGCGGCGCGGCCAGACGCACCGTCAGCCTCGACCGGCCGCTGGTTGCGGGCGGCGATACTGCCTTCGGCGCGCTGATCGCAGATCCGCGCCGCGCGCCCAGCGAGGATATCGATGACTCCGCTGAACTGGCCGGACGCGTGACCGGCCTGCTCGGCGTCCTCAATGCGCGCGAGAGCGAGATCATCGCGCTGCGTTATGGGCTGCGCGATGGCCATGCCTATACCCTCACCGACATCGCCCAGCGCTTCCAGGTGACCCGTGAGCGCATCCGCCAGATCCAGGTCACCGCGCTCACCAAGCTCCGGCATCCCGCCCTGCGCCATCAGCTCGAGTCCTTCATCCGCTCCGGCGATTGAGGCGCTGGACGGTGGCGGGCGGCTACGCCGCGCGCGCTTCTGCCCACCGCCCCCCAAGGTTTCCCCTGGCAGTGCACCGGTGGCGGTGCGAGCATGCCAGCAGCCACCCGCAGCCGGAAGGCCGCCATGACCGATGATCCTGGTCCGCTTGATCGCTCCGCAGATGCCCGCTTCGCCCTGTCCCGCCCCCCTGGCGCATTCGGCGACGACGCCCCGGTCGCCCGCTCCCCCTGGAGGATGCTGCGAACCATCGCGATGACGCTGATCACCGCTGCCGTCATCGGCTTGAAGTACCTTGCGGGGTTGAAGACGCTGGCGATCCCCCTGCTCAAGTTCCTGCCCCTGCTGCTAAAGACCGGCGGCACCATGGTGCTCTCGGTCATGGCCTACACCCTGTTTTGGGGCTGGGAATTCGCGCTCGGCTTCGTAATCCTGCTCCTGATCCATGAGTGCGGCCATCTGCTGGTGGCCCGCAGCCTGGGCCTGAAGGTCGGCGCGCCGGTCTTCATCCCCTTCATGGGTGCCTTCATCGCGCTCAAGGACGCTCCGCGCAATGCCTGGGTCGAAGCCCTGGTCGGCATCGGGGGACCGCTGATGGGAGCGGTCGGCGCGCTGACCTGCGGGCTCATCGGCTGGTACACCGGAAGTCCGTTCTGGTTCGCCCTGGCCTATAGCGGCTGCCTGCTCAACCTCTTCAACCTCATCCCCATCGGCACCCTGGATGGCGGGCGCATCGTGACCGCCCTGTCGCCCTGGCTGTGGCTGGTCGGCTCGCTCATCCTGGGTGCGCTGCTGGTGCTCCACCCCAACCTCCTGCTCGGAGTGATCCTGATCCTGTCGCTGCCGCGCCTGTGGTCGCTGTTCCGGCCGGCCACCGACGCCCAGCGCCGGTATTTCGAGGTCACGGCCGGCCAGCGCCTGGCCATCGGGCTGCTCTACATCGGCCTGGCCGGTGCCCTGGCCTGGGGCATGGCCGCCTGCCAGGTTGCGCCCCCGGACGATCCCTCCCGCCTGTAGGCCTGGCGCCACCGCCGCAGCGCGGCCTCGGGCGTTGACTGGCGGCATCCGCATGCCGAGATGGGGCATCCCCCCAGCTGGAACCGCCCCGATGCCCACACGCCCCTGCACCGCCCTGCTCGTCGCCATCGGACTGGTCTTCGCCCAGCAACGGGCGGCTGGCGGAGGCGAGGCGGCGGCGCCAGCCGCGGAGCGCGCCATCCTCTTCGGCGCCGATTTCGGCGCCGACCGTCCGCCGGCCACGCGCAGCCTGTTCTATGAGGCCGGCCTCAACGGCGTGCGCCTGACCGGCGGGGGCTATGGCTGGGCGGCGGATGGCCACGCCAGCTGGGCGGCCGAGCTCGCCAAGCATGGGGTGGGCGTCTACCTGCAGCTCGGCAGCCACTACCCATCGGCCGACTACTTCGCCCAGAAGGACGCCTGGCTGGTCGATCAGCAGGGTGCAACCGGGATCGAGGATCACGCCTCCTGGGCGATCACCTACGACGGCTCCGCGTGGCCGCAGTATGCCTACGCGAACCAGGGCTTCCGCGACCACCTGGCGAAGGATTTCACCGCCTACCTGACGCACTTCCCGCCCAGCCACCGCATCGCCGGGGTCATCCTGCACAACGAACCGGGCATGCACTGGCTCACCAACCGCCTGTTCGACTACAGTCCTGCGAGCGTCGCGGGCTTCCGCGCCTGGCTGCCCAGCCAGCACGGCGACATCGCCACGCTCAACCGCCGCTGGGGGACGCACTATGCCTCCTTCGCCGAGGTCGTCCCGCCGGGCAAGCCGCCGGGGGTGGCGCTGGCGGCGTGGATGGACTGGCGGCGCTGGCAGGTGGCGTCGATCGCCGACTTCCTGCGCTGGGAGGCCGGCTTCGCCCAGCGCGTCCGCCCCGACCTGGCGCGCACCACCAACCTCGACGGCCCGACGAACAATTGGTATGCCTACCGCTGCGCCGATCTCGAGGCCTACAGCGCGGCCATGGACACCGTCGGCATGGACATCTATCCCAGCCAGTGGAGCGACCGCGCCTTCGTCCCCTATGCGCTCGACCAGCTGCGTGGCGTGGCGCACCACCGCCGCGCCGAGGTCATCGAATGCGAGGTGTTTTCGCAGCGCTCGCCGGTGTGGAAGCCGCTCAGCGAGGCCGTGCGCGCCGATCTGCTGCGCAGCGAACTGTGGACGATGTACGGCCACGGCATCGACGGGGTGATGCTGTGGGGCTTCAGCCGCTCCGACGAGTTCTCGCTCACCGATGGCGAGTACAACCTGCGCGTGCGCGCCTGTCGCGATCTCAGCCACGAGCTGCGCATGCTCCATCTGGGCGCCTTCCGCGCCGCACCCGCGGCAGTGGCGGTGTGCCTCGACCCGGACGCCTACATCCGCTCGGCGGCGCTGGAGAGCCATCCCCTCGACGGCGGATCGCAGCTCGATAGCGAGTTCCACGGCATGCATGCGGCGCTCGCCGACGCCGGCTACCCGGTCGATGTGGTGTTCGCGGCCCAGCTGCGCGCCGGGGCGGCGCGCAGCTACCGCGCCATCATCGTGCCGGCTGCCCCGCTGATGGATGCCGAGCTTGCCGAGAACCTGCGCGCCTTCGTCACTGCGGGCGGCACGCTGATCGCCAGCGCCGGGATCGCCGAGGCCGATCGCTGGGGCGCACCGGCCGGGAGTGAACCAGCCTTCGGCCTGGACGCGCTGTTCGGTGCCAGCGCGAGCGCCGGCGGCGCGGCGAGCGGCAGCATCACGGATGCGCCCGGCGGCACGCCGGGCGTGTCCGTCTCCGCCCCCCAGCTGCTGGTTGCGCACCAAGCGGAGGTGCTCGGCCACCTCGCCACCGGCAGCCCCGGCATCACCCGCAACCGCGTCGGCACGGGCCAGGCCATCCTCATCGCCGGTGCGGCCGGCGGGGGCTACCTCGGCGGCGCGCCGGGGTTGGCGCCGCTTCTCGCCGGCATCCTCCTGCAGGCCGGCATCCCGGCGCCGCTGGCGCTCAGCGATGCGGCCCGGACCCATCCCGACGCCGCCATCCTGGATGACGCCGCCGGCAACCACCTGGTGGTGGTCGCCGCGCAGGGCGCGCGCGGATCGGCAGCGGTTGCCGCCGATGCGGTCACCGTAGGCCTGCCCGGCGCGACCAGCGACGGCATCCATGCCGCCTTCGCCTTCCCCGGCACCAGCGAGGCCGGCGGCATGGTGACGAGCGGTCCGCGGGCGTTGGCCATCAGCGCATCCGGCTCCGGCTGCACGCTCGCGCTGGGGACGGTGTCCTCGGCGGTGCCGGTGCTGCTGGCCCATGATGCCGGACCGCTGCTCAGCCTCGCGACCCGAGGCCGCGCGGCGGCCGGCAGCAGCGCACAGCTCAGCGTGACGGTGTGGAACCCCTCGCCCACGCCCCTCAGCGGCACGCTCGACCTCGACCCATCCGCGGGCAGCATCGCCGCCATCCCCGCCGTGCCGGTCACGGTCGCGCCCTTCGGCAGCACTGTCGTCCAGCTCAGCCTGCCGCTGCCCGCCGCACCCACCCCGCGTCTGCCCCTGGGCGTGCTGCTGCATCACGGCGGCGCAGAGACCGCCGCCATCCCGATCGACATCCGGGTGGAGTGAACGGCCATGCGCCGCCGATGAAGCGGCGCACCAGGACGCATCGACCTGCACGCTCCTGGACCTGAATCAGGTGATGACCCTATAGGGACCAGGGCACGCAGCCGGTATGCTGCCTGCAGTGCCCGGGCGTGCCGTTGCCCTGGCGCTCGCTGAGAGTCCGCTGCACGGCCGTTCCCTCATCCCCGCCGCCACCCTGACGACCGCCTTCGGTCCGGAGCCTCCCATGCTTGGTACCATCCTTCTGGTGATTGTGGTGCTCGCCCTCATCGGTATTATCCCAGCGTGGCCCCATAGCAGATCCTGGGGATACGGCCCGAGTGGCGCGCTGGGCGTGGTGATGATCATCCTGCTGGTCCTGGTGTTGACCGGTCGGATGTGATGCGTCCAGGCGATCATCCGCAGCTGCTCATCCAGGCAGGAGGCACCCATGGTCCATCGCCCCCCTCGTCCCGCTGAAGCGTGCCCCCGCAGCCGGTGGGCTGGCGCCGATGCTGCTGACTCCGGCGCTGCCTGCCTGCCGAGCGGCCTTCCCCATGCGGGATTGGGCTGGGTGGTGTGGGTGCGGAAGCACGCCGACCGCACCCCGATGGCCGGCCTCGCCCTGCTGCTCAGCGCCCTGAGCGCCGGTGCCTGGGGCGCAGACGTGGCGCCGCCGTCACCGATGCCGGAGCTGCCGAGCGGCCTGGTGCAGCTGGATGCGCCCGCAGGATCGCCGCGCACCCCTGCGGCCGTGGCCGCTAGCGGATTAGAGCCGATGGACACCACCGGCCTCTCGCGCATCCCCGCCGTTGAGCATGCCCGCGCACGCGCCTACGACCTGCGCATGGGCTCGCTGTGGTCGCTCGATAGCGACCTCTACCTCGGCATCGACGACCCCTTCACCGGGGATCCGGAGCACCTCGTCCAGGACGGAACCTCCCAGCCGCCGTCACGCGATGCCTATGGCCACCACGACGGCGCCCTGGGCCTCGAATGGGATTTCTAAATCCTGCCTCGGCGTGATCCGCTGCGACCCCCGACATCCCGGGGTGGCTGGGTGCCGTCCTCAGCGCCGTCCCCGTGATCCGCCCCCGCCTCCGCCTCCGCGCGATGAGCGCATGGACGCCGACGGATTCGAGCGGTACTGCTGGAACTGCTGCGAGCGCTGGATGCCGCGGTTCTCGCTCCACATCTGGCGATTGAGCTGCTCGACGCGGGAGGGCGCCTGTTGACGTTGTATCATCTGGGGCCGCTGGACCGTCTCGGCGCGCTCCTGCGTGGTGGCTGACCGGAAGGTCGCCTCACGGTGCTCCTCCGCCGGAAGCGCCCCCCACCCCTGGCGCTGCCATTGCTGCCAGCCATCGCCCTGCGGGCGATAGACCTCGCCCTCCTGGGTGGTGAGGTAGCGCTCCTGGGCGCCGGCCGGACTGCGGGCGGACTCGCCAGCCGGGTGCACGGCCGGGGCCGCATGGATGGGTTCGCGGCTGATGGATGCGGGCAGCACCCGCTGGCGATTGGCCGAGTTGCGGTAGAGGTCGTCGGAATCCTGCTCGAAGGCGCGATCACGCCCATCGGCGCGCAGGTCGACCGCGGGGGCGGGTACGCCATGGCTGTCGGTGAGCTGACGGTCGGTGATCACCGGTCGGTAGCCACCCGGCCCCCACCAGCCTTCGCTATGGTGGCCGGTGCCGAAGCCGCCGTTGCGGCCGCCCAGGCCATGGCCGCCGACACCCCAGTGACCGGTCCAGGGATTGTAGATCATGCCGAATCCCCAGCTGACCTGGCGGGCGATGTAGCCATGGCCCCACCAGCCCGGGTACCAGTAGCCGGTGCCCCATACCACGCAGCCATCGTCGATGTAGCTGCCGAGGTAGCCGGGGGTGTAGCCGACATCGATATAGTCCGAGTCGGTGTCCGACGAGGTATCGTAGATGGCGACGTAGCGGTCGTTGTAGAGGGGATTGTCGGGCGGGATGGCGTCGACCGCGGGCGGACGGGTGGTGGACACCGTCCACGGGCCGGTGGCATTGTCGGCATGGTACCACACGCCCTGGTAGCAACAGTAGTAGTCGGTGTCCGAGACCTTGATCACATCCATCGGCGAGTTCACCGCATAGGAGAGGGCGGTCGGGGCGATCGGCTGCCATTGGGGATCGCCGTCGAAGGGGACGCTGATGGCGGCGTCGCGCTTCACCGCTGCGGTCTGGGGCACCTGGGCATCGAGCACCGCCTCCTCCGCCTCCGGCGTGCCGGGCACGTGCGCGAGGATGTCGGCATAGGTCGAGCCGGGCGGGATGCGGGCGAAGTCACTCGGCAGGCCGCCTGCCGCGACATGCTCCCAGGTGCCATGGGCGAGATCGCCGGTGTGGTACCAGCGCCCGTCCAGCAGCACGTAGTGCTGCTGATTGGTGGTGCTGGCGAAGAGGTCGTTGTCGGTATTGGTCACCGCGAGCAGCCCGGTGCCCTCGATCGGCTCGTAGGACGGCGGTCCATCGATGGCGATCAGTTCCGCCGGGACCTGGGTGACCACGATCTCCACCGGTTCGCCCACCGGGCTCGGCGCGCCGGGGTCCGCCACCCCGGTGAGGTCCGGGAGCAGTGCGGCGAGATCGGCTGGGACCTGGGGCGCCGCGCTCCAATGGCCGGTGATGGCGATGGCGGTGTACCACCGACCACCGTACCACAGCCACACCGATTGCGAGCTTTGCTCGCGCACCAGCGGGTAGGGGGTGTTGACGATGCGATCGAAGCGGGTGCCGCCGATGGGGGTCGCCCGCGGCTCGCCATCGATGTACAGCAGCATGGCCGGATGCTCATCGACGATGATGGTGACCGGGGCGGCATTGAGCGCCGCCTGGGCCTGGTGGTCGCGCTCGGCATCGCCCAGGCTGGTGAGCACGCGGTCGAGGCTGACCATCGGTGTCCGCCCGTGCACCAGGGCCGTCACCGCGGCGCTGATCGCCTGCTCGGTCTGGTCGCTGGCCGCCGGCAGATGCACCTTGGTCGCCTGCTGGCCGCTCAGGCTGATGGTGCGGTTGGCGCGGTCGATGGTGGCGCGGGCCGAGAGCCAGACCACGCCGAAGGTCGGCGTGCCGGTCGCTGCGGTGGTCAGGCTGAAGGCGGCGCGGGCGGTGAGCCGGTCGCCCTTGAGGCTCTCGACGTGGGGA
>Ga0302190_10000638_pt1 | contig 22890 bp, 16 predicted proteins | sample II_Bog_E2_3_FD_198784 | JGI IMG/M metagenome (GOLD analysis project Ga0302190, IMG submission 198784) | Peat permafrost microbial communities from Stordalen Mire near Abisko, Sweden - II_Bog_E2_3 | ecosystem: Environmental > Terrestrial > Soil > Wetlands > Peat | place: Sweden: Abisko... | reverse complement strand
AGAGACCCCGGGCCTGGGGCGGTTCGCCCCAGGCCCAGGTGGGACTCAGGCCAGGTAGCTGGCCAGGTCCTTGGCGCCAAGTCCGACCAGGAGGTCCTGCTCGCCGTTGGCGAGGAGTTGGACCGCCATCACGCCGGCCATTGCCAGGGCGCCGGCGTCGAGCTTGGACCCGTCCACCAGCCGCACCCGGATCCGGGTGGCGGCCACGGCCGCCAGTTCCTTGATGTTGGCCTTGCCGCCCAGGGCGGTGCGGATCAGACCGGCCTGCTGTTCGGAGCCGACGCTGGGAGCGGCGGGAGCGGGGGCGGGAGCCGCCGCCTCGGAACTTGCCTTGGCAGCGGCGCCCGGGAGGGGGCCGTCCGCTTCGGGGCCGGCGGTCTTGAGGTAGATCTCCAAATCGGTCTTCATGTTCTCGGACTGGGGGCCGAAGATGGCCTGGATGCAGTCGCCGGCATGGACCACGGCCGTGGCGCCCAGGGCTTTCAGCCGGTCTGTGGCCACCTGGCCGGGCTCGGCCACGGTCACCCGCAGCCGGGTGATGCAGGCGTCCAGACCGGTGATGTTGTGGCGGCCGCCGAAGGCCAGCACCAGTTCCTTGGAAAACTGGTCCTTCTCCACCGGAACCATGGCCGCCGCGGCGTCATCGTCCTCCCGGCCGGGGGTCTTGAGATGGAAGAAGTTGATCGACCAGGTGAACAGGAAATAGTAGACGGCGAAATAGACCGGGCCGAACACCAGGATCAGCCACCAGCGCTGGGCGTCGGGGTTGATGACGTTGCAGAGCAGGAAGTCGAGCCCGCCCTGGGAGAAGGTGAAGCCCATGTGGATGTGGAAGGAGTTGGCCAGGAACTGGGTGGAGGCGGCCAGCACGGCGTGGAACAGGTAGAGCAGCGGTGCCACGAACATGAAGGAGAATTCGATCGGCTCGGTGATGCCGGTGAGGAAGGAGGTGAGGGCGGCGGAGATCATGAGGCTGCCCACGGCCGCCCGGTGTTCGGGCTTGGCGGCGCGCCACATGGCGACGGCGGCGCCGGGCAGGCCGAACATCTTGAACAGGAAGGCCCCGGCCAGGATCCCGGCCGTGCGGTCGCCGGCGAAGAACCGGGCGATGTCGCCATGGACGATCTGCCCGTTGGCGGCCTTGTAGGTGCCGATCTCGAAGAAGAACGGCACGTTCCAGACGTGGTGCAGGCCGAACGGCAGCAGCAGGCGCTCGACGAAGCCATAGACGGTGGCGGCGCTGCGCGGATCGCCCACCGCGGCCCAGTGGGAGAACCGGTCGATGCCGCTCTGGACGAAGGGCCAGACCAGCGCCAGGAGCACGCCCATGAAGATGGCGGCGATGGCCGTGACGATGGGCACGAACCGCTTGCCGGCGAAGAAGGCGAGGTAGTTGGGGAGCTTGATCCGGTAGAACCGGTTGAACAGGTAGGCCGCGAGACCGCCGGCCAGGATGCCGCCGAACACGCCGGTCTCCATGGAGGGGATGCCCATGATCAGGACGGTCTTCACGTGGAGGGCGACGGCCATCCCGCCCATGGAGGCCAGCAGGACCAGGAAGCCCACGGTGGCGGCGATCCCGGCGACCCCGTCATTCTCGGTGAAGCCCAGGGCGACGCCGATGGCGAAGATCAGGGCCAGGTTGGTGAAGATGACGTCCCCGGCCCCCTTCATCAGGGTGGCGACGACCAGGACGGCGCCGTTGGGGGAATGCGCCACCAGGGCCGAGCCGATGGCCAGCATGAGCCCGGCTACGGGCAGTACCGCCACCGGAAGCATCAGCGCCTTACCGATTTTCTGCATGAATGGCAATATGTTCTTGAACATGATGCCCCCTTAATCGATGAATGAGGCAAGGCGCGCACGGACTTCCGCGGCGGTGCCCAGCAACAGGATTTCCTTGGCCAGGATTTCGCACTTGCTCCGGTCCAGGCGTGCGATCTGGGCCTTGATGCTGGCGATGGCGGGGACCGCCACGGAGAGTTCGTCCACCCCCAGGCCGATCAGCGCGGCCACGGCCAGAGTGTCCGAGGCGATGCCGCCGCAGACCCCGACCCAGCGGCCATGCTTGTGGGCGCCCTCGACCGTGAGGCTGATCAGCTTCAGGACCCCGGGATGCAGACCATCGGCCTGCTTGGCGAAGAACGGGTCACCCCGGTCCATGGCCAGGCAGTACTGGGTCAGGTCATTGGTGCCGATGGAGAAGAAGTCCGCTTCCCCGGCCAGCTGGTCGGCGATGAGGGCGGCCGCGGGGACCTCCACCATCAGGCCGACCTTGGCGGTCTGGCCCACCGCTTCGGCTTCCTCTCGCAGGATCTGCTTGGCGGCGCGCAGTTCGTCCAGGGATGAGATCATGGGGAACATGATGTGCAGATCGCCCTTGGGCGCCGCGGCCAGGATGGCCCTCAGCTGGATCCGGAACAGGGCGGGCCGGTTCAGGCTGACCCGGATCCCGCGCAGGCCGAGGAAGGGGTTGGCCTCCTTGGGCAGGGGCAGGTAGGCCAGGGGCTTGTCGCCGCCCACGTCCAGGGTGCGCACCACCAGCTTGCGCTCGCGCCCCAGCGCTTCGGCGGTGGCGAGGTACTGGGCGGCCTGCTCCTCCTCGGTGGGAGCGGTGTCGCGGTTGGCGAACAGGAATTCCGAGCGCAGCAGGCCGACTCCATCGGCGCCCGCGGCCACGGCCTCCTGGGCGTCGGCGGCGCTGCGGATGTTGGCGGTCACCTCGATGCGCGCGCCGTCCCGGGTCATGGCCGGCTTGTTGGCCTCGGCCTGTTCCCGTTCCTGCTGGGCCTTCATCCGGGTGATGCGGCCCTGGATGGCGGTCAGCTCCGCTTCGGTGGGATCGCGGCGCAGCAGGCCGGTGGCGCCGTCCAGCACCACCGGGGTGCCGTCGGTCAGGTCCAGGACCTTGCTGTCGATGCCGCAGATGGCGGGAATGCCGAGGGATCGGGCCAGGATCGCCACATGGCTGGTGGCGCCGCCGGTGACGGTGCACAGGCCGAGGATCCTGGTCCGGTCCAGTTTGACGGTGTCGGCGGCCGACAGTTCCTCGGCCACCAGGATGGTATTGGCGGGGAACTCGGCCTGGGCCTTGCGTGGGCCGGCCAGGAGCTGGAGCACCCGGCGTCCCACCCCCCGCACGTCCGCGGCCCGTTCCTTCAACATGGGGTTGTCCAGGCCTTCGAGCCGGGTGGCGAAGGTGGTGCAGGCGTGGCGCCAGGCGAACCCGGCGCTCTTGCCGGCGCTGATGGTGTCCCGGGCCAGGCCGCCCAGCTCGGGATCCTCGAGGATCTCCTGGTCCGCGGCGAGGATCTGGGCCTTGGACGGGTCCGTCATCTTCGCCTTGACCGCCTCGATCTGGAGCCGGGCGTCGTGGAGGGCGGATTTCAGGCGGGAATGTTCGATGTCCGGGGTTTCGCCCTGGGTGGGCACCTCGATCGGCTCCTGGAGCAGCTGGAAGATCTGGCCCACGGCCAGACCCGGGGAGGCGGCGATGCCGGCGAATTCCCTTTTGTCGGCGGCGGGGAGCGTCTCGGTGGCGGTTGCCTTGGCGGGCCTGGCCTTGGGCGCTTCGGAGGGGTCGCTGGGCTGGGTGGGGGCGGCCGCCGAGGGCTCCTCGCCGCAGCCGGTGGCCAGGAGCCGGGCCAGGGCTTCGGTGGCGGCCTGGGCGTCCACGCCCGTGGCCGCGACCTGCACCGGGTCGCCCTGGCTGGCGCCCAGGCCCATGATGGCCAGGACGGAACGGGCGTTGACCTCGTCCTTGCCGGATCTGAGCCTTATGTCCGAGGCGAACTTCTTGGCTTCGGCGGCCAGGATTGCCGCTGGGCGCGCGTGCAGGCCGAAACGGTTAACCAGCGGCACCGGGGCGGACAGGACCGTGGCGCCGTCAACGGCTGCCGCCGGCGCGGCCAGGGGTTTGGCAGGGGCGGTCCCGGCCGAGGCCGGACCGGCGGTGGCTTCGGCCCCGGCCAGGGGTTGGGCGGGGGCGGTCCCGACCGAGGCCGGACCGGTGGTGGCTTCGGCCCCGGCCAGGCGCAGGGTCAGGATCGGATCCTTGCCGGCGGTGACCAGGCCGGTGGCGACGGTCATGGCGGCGACCTTCTCGCCGTTGGTGATCACGATCTGGGTGAGCAGGCTCGCGGCCTTGCGCCCGATCACCACCGGATCGAAGCTGAGCAGGCACTGGCCGACCTTCACCTTGTCGCCCTTCTTGGTCTTGCAGACGAAGCCCTCGCCCTTCAGGGTCACCGTATCCAGGCCGATGTGGACCAGCACCTCGATGCCGCTGCCGGTGGTGATGGCCAGGGCATGGTGGGCGCCGTGCAATTGGGTGACGGTCCCGGCCACCGGGGCCAGCACGTCCGTGGAGGTGGGGTCGATGGAGACTCCGTCGCCGACCATCTTCCCGGCGAACACCGGGTCGGGCACGGTGTCGATGGGCACCAGGACGCCGGAAAGGGGGGCGAAGATGGTCAGGGTGGCGGCGGCGGTGGCGGGTGGCGGCTCCAGGAGGGCGGGGGTCTGGGCAGGGGTCATGGCGGATATCTCCTTAAATCCCTCGGGCAGGTCAGGGCATTGGAATCATCTGGGTCAGAACTTCCTCAGGAACGGTTAGGGTCCCTGGCAAGGGCAACCTCGGACACTCCGCCGGCCGCTGCCATCTGGTGACCAACCCAATGCAAGCCTCATGCCACTGTAAATGCATGGTTTAAAGGATGGTTGGGTAGAGATATCGCTTGGGCGGCCGCTCTACTTCATCAAAATGATTAAAGTGCTCCTTCACTTTGGCCAGGGGAACCAGGGGGCGGTCGGGGGGTGGCCGGATTTGCGCTCGCCGGGCTGGCCTGGATGGTTCCTCCCGTGGCTGGGACGCGCCCTGTCATTGACTGGGTGGGGAAAAGGAGAAATCGGTTCGGCCATGGCTGGAATAGTGGACCCGATTTTGCTTTGGCTGGGCCTGGAAGGCGCAGGCATCGCGGTTGGACCCGGAGTGGGGGTGCCGGGGGAATGGCACCGCGAGGAACCCTCTGGAACCTGACGCCGGCCGCACGGCTCCTGATCGATCCGTGAGAGGACTGCCCGCTCGCTTATCTCTCTCTCCGTCCCCCCCCCACCGAAACCCATAAGGAGGTTTCATGAATTCCATCGTCAGCTTGTTCCGCATGGCCACCCGGTTCGCGGTGATTCCGGTCGCCCTGGTGGTCCCTTTTGCCCCGCTTCTGGCGTTCACCCAGTCCCAGGGCCAGATGCCCGGCTTCCTGAGCCTTCCGGACCCGTCCCGGGCGCGGGCGGACTCCCCCGGGGAGCTTCAGAATCAGCTCGGACTGGCCCCCATCGCCATCGCCGACCAAGCCGCCAGGGCCGAGGCCGTCGAGCTGGCCCGGTGCCAGGCGGCAGCCCAGGCCGGGGACCTGGAGGCCCAGGCCAAGCTGGGAGTCCTGTATTTCTGGGGGCAGGGGGCGCCTCCGGATTGGGTCGAGGCCCGGTCATGGTTGCGCAAGGCGGCGGACCGTGGCCATCCCATGGCCCAGACCAAGCTAGGGACCATGTACTTCCTGGGGCAAGGCGGGCCGAGGGATCTGGCCGAAGCCGCCAGGTGGTTCCGGCAGGCCGCGGACCTGGGCGAACCTTACGCCCAGGAATGCCTGGGGGCGATGTATGCGGTGGGCGAAGGGGTCGATCGGGACCTGGTCGCGGCCTATGCCTGGCTCTACCGGGCCAAGGCCGGCGGCGACCCCGGTAGCGCCGGGCTTTTCTCGTGGGTGAAGGCCCGCCTTTCCCCAGCGGAGGTCAAGGAGGGCGAGCGCCGGGCGGCTCAGGGGATGGGCAACCGGGAACCGGCGGCTATGGACAAGGGTGGGACTTCCAGGGGAATCCAATGAAAGTAGGAATCATCGGCACCGGATCCGTGGGCAGCAGCGCTGCCTACGCCATGGTCCTGGGCAGCGTGGCCAGCGAGCTGGTCCTCGTCGATCCCAACCAGGGCCTGGCCCGGGCCCAGGCTGAGGACATCGACGATGTCACCCCCTTCGCCCTGCCGGTGCGGATTTCGGCCGGGGACTATGGCCAGCTGGCCGGAGCCTCGGTGGTGGCCCTCTGCTGCGGGGCCCGGCAGCGCCCGGGGGAATCGCGGTTGGAACTGCTGGGCCGGAACGCCGCCATCTTCCGCCAGGTGGTCGCCGAGGTGGTGAAACATGCTCCGGACGCCATCCTCCTGGTGGTCTCCAACCCGGTGGACATCCTCACCGATCTGGTCTGCCGGATCTCCGGCCTGGCCGGCGGGAGGGTGTTCGGCACCGGAACCGTGCTGGACACCGCCCGGTTCCGCTCCCGTCTGGGTGCCCTGGTGGGGGTCTCCCCGGTCTCCATCCATGGTTATGTCCTGGGGGAACACGGGGATTCCGAAGTGCTGGTATGGTCCAGCGCCGCCGCCGGGGGCATTCCCCTGGAACTGCTCGCCGCCCAGGTGGGGCATCCGCTCACTGCCGAGGTCAAGGCCGGCATCGACGACGGGGTACGTTCCGCCGCCGCGCGCATCATCCAGGGCAAGGGGGCCACCTACTATGGCATTGGCGGCGCCGTCGCCCATATCGTCCGGGCCATCCGGGACAACGAGGACGCCCTCCTTACCGTCTCCGCCCCCGCCCCGGAGCTGGGCCAGACCCATCCCAGCTGCCTCTCCCTGCCCAGGATCGTAGGCAGGGACGGGATCAGGCGCACCCTGCTGCCGTCCCTTTCGGTCCAGGAACACCGGGAGTTGGAGCGGAGCGCCGGAATCCTCCGGGAGGCCGCCCTTTCGGTTGGATTGTCCTGAAGGCCAGGGTCATCCCCCCCTCGGACACTAAAATTCCACCCTGTTGGCCAGGCAGCCGAAATGCGACTAGCATCATGAAGTCTATCGTCCGCAACATGCCCATCAAACGCCCCACCGGGGATCCTTGGGATATGAACCTGGAATCTATTGAAGTTTTCATTTATGGGTGGACCGAGTACGACTACCGGACCGGGTCCGAAAGTTGGCGTTTTTCCACTTACAAAGTGACCCGGGAATACTTCGCCAACCGGCTGAAGTTCGGCAAGCTGCCCCCCTATCGCCTCGAGGAGGAGACGATGGAACGGGTCGCAGCGGAGCAGGTCGTGGGCGGGAAATTCCGTAAGGAGATTCATGCCTGAACCAAGGCCGGCCGGACCCGGTCCCGCCGGGTGGCCCGCACCCGGGGCCCGGCTGGGCTGAGGGATCGGATTCGGATGCTGTTGGTCACCCCGACGACCCCGGGCAGGGGCCGGATGGCCCGCTCCGCCGACTGGCGCTCGAAGTTCCAATGGACCTGGCCACCCAGGGTGACTTGGCCCCGATGGACCTCCACCGTCACCCCCTCCAGGCCCCATACGTCCCATTTCAGGGCGTTCAGCGCCGCCTCGGCGATCTGGCGATCAAGCTGCAGCTGACCCTGGGCCAGGCTGACGATCAAGGCTTCGCCCGCCGGATGGACGTCGCCCACTCGCCGGACGGTTTCCTCGGCGGCCCATTTCTCCAGGTAGGTATCCACTTCCCCCACCAGGGAAACCCGGCCATGGTCCACCCGGACCCCGATACGGTTCTCATGGACCCTGGGGTTCCAGCGGAGATCGTCCTCAATCTCCTGCTTCAATTTGATATCAGCCATGGTCACGGTTCGGCTCTCCGGTTTTCTGGGGTCAGGCCCCCGATGCTCCATGGGGGGTTCGCCCATGTTCGATGCAGAGACAAAAGCAACTTCCGGGCCATGGGGCTACGGCCCATGCCCAGGTTGAATCCAGGGTTCGCTGGGCTGCTTTGCCCTCGAATTGAAGGAGGTTGGAATCCATTCTGATGGGCCCCCTCCACCGTTCTGATGGGGGTGGAGACGTAAGGGTATAACAATAGGTAACTTGAAAATGGCCCGGGAGTTGCATCGGCTAGGTGCCGAGTTGCAAGACCTCCCGCCATCCCATCAAGAGAGGACTGGCTGTAACCAACGTCGGGACTGACCCGCTTTCCGCTCCCCGCCGTTTCCGGCCCGGGGGCGGGTCAAAAGCGGACGGCCATCCAGTGGTCCACGGCTGAAGAGCCATCCAGGACCCCATCACCTATGGAGAAAACATGAAAACGACCCCAGAATGCCCCCCCAACCAGCACCGTCCCCTTGTGGGCGGCTACCAGGAAAAGAAGGGACTGACCCCCGGTGAGCCGATGCTGAGGCCCCCGGTCCCCGAAGCCGGCCTGGGCACCCAGATCGGTCTGGCCCCCAGCACCTGCCACCGGGTGATCGAGACCCTGCAGCGGCTGCTTTCGGACGAGATCGCGCTGTCCTTGAAGACCCGCAACTTCCAGTGGAACGTCGAGGGCCTGGAGTTCTATCCGCTGCACCGGCTGTCCAGGAGTCAGGTCCGGCAGCTGGACGGCATGGCGGATGAAGTCGCCCAACGGATCCGGGCCGTGGGCGGGTTTGCCCTGGGCTCCATGCATGAATGCATGGCCCTGACCCGCATTCCCGAAGTGGGGGGAGGCAACCCGCCCGACCCTGAAGTGAGGATGGAGCGCCTGCTGCTGGACGATCACGAGCAGCTGATCCGGGAAATCCGCACCCTGATCGACGCCCTGAGCGAATGGGGCGACGCCGGGACCCAGCTGTTCGTCACGGGGCTGCTGGTCCGGCACGAAAAGATGGCCTGGATGCTCCGGGCGACCCTTGCCTGCAAGCGTGGGTAAATCTGAACACCAGACTGAGGAGTTCAATCATGGCCAATGAGGCCGAGCCGGCCGGGGGGGAACTTCCCCGGGTCGACGACCACCCCCTCAAGATCATCAGGTAGCCGGCAGCAGTCGCCCGACCGCCGGAAAGCAGCCCGACAACCCTGAAATACATGGCAATTGGCCGTATCATGGCCAGGTCCGGGTTGCGATATCTACAAGGAGAGAGCAATGCTGGCAGGTAACCCTCAAGCCCTGGCGCCGGAACTGCTGGCCCGGATGGATGCTTATTGGCGAGCCGCGAACTATCTGGCGGTGGGGCAGATCTACCTCTGCGACAACCCGCTGCTGAAACGGCCGCTGCAGCTTTCGGACGTGAAGCACATGCTGCTGGGGCACTGGGGCACCACCCCCGGGCAGAACTTCATCTACGTGCACCTGAACCGGGTCATCAAGCAGTACGACCTGGACATGATCTACGTCTCCGGGCCCGGGCACGGCGGTCCGGCGGTGGTGGGCAACACCTATCTCGAGGGCACCTACAGCGAGATCTATCCCAATATCAGCGAGGACGAAGCCGGGCTGCAGAAACTGTTCCTGCAGTTCTCCTTTCCCGGCGGCATTCCCAGCCACGCCTCGCCGGAATGCCCCGGCTCGATCCATGAAGGCGGCGAGCTGGGCTATTCCCTCAGCCACTCCTTCGGCGCGGTGTTCGACAACCCCGGCCTGGTGGTGGCCTGCGTGGTGGGCGACGGCGAGGCCGAGACCGGTCCGCTGGCCACCGCTTGGCATTCCAACAAGTTCCTCAACCCGGTGACCGACGGGGCGGTGCTGCCAATCCTGCACCTCAACGGCTACAAGATCAGCAACCCGACCATCCTCGCCCGGATCGAACCGGAGGAGCTGGAACAGTTCTTCCGCGGCTGCGGCTGGACCCCCTATTTCGTCGAAGGGGACGATCCCATGGCCATGCACCAACGGATGGCCGAGACCCTGGACCGGGCCATCGGGGACATCCGGCGCATTCAGGCTAACGCAAGGGACCACGGCGACACCACCCGGCCCCGCTGGCCCATGATCGTGCTCCGGTCGCCCAAGGGCTGGACCGGGCCGAAGGTGGTGGACGGCAAGCAGATCGAAGGCACCTTCCGGGCGCACCAGGTGCCCATTTCCGATCCGGCCGCCCATCCGGAGCACCTCCCGTTGCTGGAGTCCTGGCTGCGCAGCTACCGGGCGGAGGAACTGTTCGACCAGGAGGGCCGGCTGAAGCCGGAACTGGCCGAGCTGGCGCCCAAGGGCCAGCGCCGGATGGGTTCCAATCCCCACGCCAACGGGGGCATCCTGCTGCGCGACCTGCGCATGCCGGACTACCGGGAGTACGGCGTGGAGGTGCCGGAGCCCGGGACTCCGGGCATCGGCGACACCCACGTGCTCGGAAAGTTCCTCCGGGATGTGGTGAAGCTGAACGCCGAGCAGCGCAATTTCCGGGTGTTCGGCCCGGACGAGACCCTTTCCAATGGCCTGGAGGCACTGTTCGAGACGACGGAGCGGCAGTGGGACGGCGCCACCCAGGCCAACGATGAGTTCCTGGCGCCGTCCGGACGGGTGATGGAAACCCTCAGCGAACACCAGTGCGAGGGCTGGCTGGAGGGGTATCTCCTTACCGGCCGCCATGGCCTTTTCAACTGCTACGAGGCGTTCATTCATATCGTCGATTCGATGTTCAACCAGCACGCCAAGTGGCTGAAGATCACCAATCACCTGCCCTGGCGGCGCAAGATCGCCTCCCTCAACTACCTGCTGGCCTCCCATGTATGGCGCCAGGACCACAACGGCTTCACCCATCAGGACCCCGGCTTCATCGACCACGTGGTCAACAAGAAGGCCGAGATCGTGCGGGTCTATCTGGCTCCGGACGCCAACTGCCTGCTGTCGGTCATGGACCACTGCCTGCGCAGCCGCCACTACGTCAACGTGGTGGTGGCCGGCAAGCACCCGGCGCCCCAGTGGCTGACCATGGACGCCGCGGTCAAGCACTGCGCCAACGGCATCGGCATCTGGCAATGGGCCAGCAACGACCAGGACGAGGCCCCGGACGTGGTCATGGCCTGTTGCGGCGACGTGCCGACCCTGGAGACCCTGGCCGCCGTCTCCATCCTGCGCGAGCATCTGCCCGACCTGAAGATCCGGGTGGTCAACGTGGTGGACCTGATGAAGCTGCAGCCCAGCAGCGAGCACCCCCATGGGCTGGGCGACCCGGAATTCGACGACCTGTTCACCCGGGACAAGCCAGTCATCTTCGCCTTCCACGGCTACCCCATGCTGATCCACCGGTTGACCTACCGCCGGACCAACCACGACAACATCCACGTCCGCGGCTACAAGGAGGAGGGCACCATCACCACCCCCTTCGACATGACCGTGCTGAACGAACTGGACCGCTTCCATCTGGTGATGGACACCATCGACCGGGTGCCCCGGACCGGGGAAAAGGGCCTCTACCTGAAGCAGCAGCTCAAGGACAAACTGATCGAACACAAGCAGTACATCAACAAGCATGGCCAGGACCTGCCCGAGATCCGCAACTGGAAATGGGGCCAGGATCCGGACCGGCCAACCTTGCCGACACGGCCTGAAGGAGGCAACCAATGACGGCCACCCTGAACGCGACCGCCGCTCTGCACGATCTGGGGCAGAGCCTGTGGCTCGACAACATCACCCGGGACCTGCTCGACTCGGGCACCCTGAAGCATTACATCGAACACCTGTCGGTGACCGGGCTGACCTCGAACCCGACCATCTTCGACCATGCCCTCAAGACCAGCCACGCCTACGACCGCGCCATCCACGACGGGGTGAAGGCCGGCCGGGCCGGGGAGGACCTGTTCTTCGACCTGGCCATCGACGACCTCACCCGGGCCGCCGATCTGTTCCACGGCGTCCACCTGCGCACCAGCGGAGTGGACGGCTGGGTGTCCCTGGAGGTGTCCCCGCTGCTGGCCCACGACAGCGCGGCAACCCTGAAGGCCGCCAAGGACCTGTTCCTCCGGGCCGGCCGGCCCAACCTGCACATCAAGATCCCCGGCACCCCGGAGGGGCTCCAGGCGATCGAGGAGGCCACCTTCGCCGGCATCCCGGTGAACGTGACCCTGCTGTTCTCCCGGGAGCAGTACCTGGCCGCCGCCGATGCCTGGCTGCGGGGAGTGGAACGGCGGATCGCGGCCGGGCTCGACCCCGACGTGCGCTCGGTGGCCTCGATCTTCGTCAGCCGCTGGGACGTGGCGGTGGCGGCGACGGTTTCGCCGGAACTGAAGAACCAGCTGGGCAACGCCATGGCCGGCCGGATCTATGCCGCCGGGCGCGCCCTGCAGGCCTCCCCCCGCTGGCAGCGCGCCCAGAACTCAGGCGCCCGGCCCCAGCGGCTGCTCTGGGCCAGCACCGGGACCAAGGATCCCGCGGCTTCGGACCTGCTCTACGTGAAGGCCCTGGCCGCCCCCTACACGGTGAACACCATGCCCGAGGCCACCCTGAACGCCCTGGCCGACCATGGCAAGCTGGGGTCCCTGCTCGCCGCCGACGGCGGCGACGCTGAGCCGGTCCTGGCCCGTCACGCCCAGTGCGGAGTGAACCTCACCGCCCTGGCGGCCCAGCTCCAGGACGAAGGGGCCCAATCCTTCATCAAGTCCTGGAACGAGCTGTTGGCGCGCCTGGCTCAGAAGGTGTCGGCGTGAGCCCCCTGCGCGTCGCCCTGGGCAGCGACCATGCGGGGTTCGAACTGAAAGGCGAAATCGCCGCCTTCCTGGCCCAGGAGGGGCACCAGGTGATCGACCTGGGATGCCACGGCCCGGAATCCGTGGACTACCCGGTCTACGCCGAGACCGTGGGCGACGTGGTCCGCCTGGGCCGGGCCGACCGGGGCATCCTGCTCTGCGGCAGCGGGGTCGGGATGGCGGTGGCGGCGAACAAGCTGCCCGGCATTCGCGCCGGTCTCTGTCACGACAGCTACCTGGCGCACCAGGGGGTGGAGCACGACGACATGAACGTGCTGGTCATGGGCGGCCTGGTGGTGGGGCGGGCCCAGGCGCTGGATCTGGTGCGCATCTTCCTCGCCGCCCGCTACACCGGCGAAGAGCGGCACCAGCGCCGGCTCGACCAGATCCGGGACCTGGAGCGGCGTTTCGCTCCGCAGTAAGTGCCTATCCCAGGGGGGAAGGGACCGGGAGCACGGCTGACCGCACTGCCGATCCCCTCTCCCACAGGGCTTAAGCACCAGGTGGATTTCTTCAAGAATGGCTTTGAAACCGGTATGATTGGGCGAATACTTCCAGCCACAGGGTGGACCGGTGGGCCTGTGGAGAGCACCCCGTCACGCAGCCAAGGGCCGAATGCGTGATCAAGGCAGGAAGTTGAACAGTCCAGGCCGTTCCTGAAGGTTGACACGCCATGGCCAGCAAAAAGTCGCGAGCGGGGATCCACGCCAAGATTGACGGGTCCGCCCTTGCGGAGTCCGCCCTCGCGGGGTCCGCCCTCGCGGGGTCCGCCCTCGCGGGGTCCGCCCTCGCGGTTGAGCCTGCGCCCCCCACCGAGCCCACGCCCGCCCCTGGACCCCAGACCCCGGCGCCGGCTCCGGGCTTCCCGGTGGTGGGGCTCGGTGCCTCCGCCGGCGGGCTGGGGGCGTTCGAGGCCTTCCTGGGGGGCTTGCCCGCGGACACCGCGACCGGCATGGCCTTCGTCCTGGTGCAGCACCTGGCCCCGGACCACAAGAGCATGCTGACCGAACTGGTCCAGCGCTGCACCTGGATGCGGGTGTTCGAGGTGGGCGAGGGGACCCTGGTCAAGCCGGACTGCGTCTACATCATCCCACCGAACCGGGATATGGCCCTGCTGAACGGTCAGCTGCAGCTGCTGGAGCAGAGCAGCCCAAGGGGCCACCATCTGCCCATCGACCACTTCTTCCGCTCCCTGGCCCAGGACCTGGGGGAACTGGCCATCGGCATCGTGCTCTCCGGCACCGGCAGCGACGGCACCCTGGGGATCCGGGCGATCAAGGGCGAGGGCGGCATGGCCATGGCCCAGGCGCCCGAATCCACCGAGTACGGCGGCATGCCCCAGAGCGTGATCGCCACCGGGCTGGTGGATTTCATCCTGCGCCCGGAGCAGATGGCGGCCCAGCTCCTGGCCTACGTCGCCCAGACCCGGGGCCATGGGCCGCGCCCCGCGCCGCTCCCGGCCGCCAAACCCGATCCGGCCCTGAAGGGGATCTTCGCCCTGCTGCGGAACCAGACCGGCCACGACTTCTCCCAGTACAAGCCCAGCACCATCCAGCGGCGGGTGGAGCGGCGCATGGCGGTGCAGCAGGTGGCGCGGATCGAAGACTACCTCCGCTTCCTGGGCCAGGAACCCAAGGAGGTGGAGGCCCTGTTCCGGGACCTGCTGATCGGCGTCACCCGGTTCTTCCGGGATCCCGAGGCCTTCGCGGCGCTCCAGGAGCAGGTCATCCCGAACCTGTTCACGGGCAAGGCCCCGGGCGATCTGGTCCGGGTCTGGGTGCCGGCCTGCTCCACCGGCGAGGAGGCCTACTCCCTCGCCATCCTGTGTCAGGAACACCTGGAAACCCTCACGGACGAATTCCGGATCCAGGTGTTCGCCACCGACCTGGACCACCAGGCCATCCTCCACGGCCGGGCCGGCCTCTATCCGGCCAACATCGCCGCCGACGTCACGGCGGAGCGCCTGGGCCGGTTCTTCACCCAGGAGCCGGGCCAGGGCGGCTACCGCGTCACCAAGGCCATCCGGGACCTGCTCATCTTTTCGGAGCAGGACGTGGTGCGGGATCCGCCGTTCTCCCGGCTGGACCTGGTGAGCTGCCGGAACCTGCTCATCTACCTGGGCGGGGAACTGCAGAAGAAGCTCATTCCGATATTCCACTACGCCCTCAACCCCGGGGGCGCGCTGTTCATGGGCAGCTCCGAGACCGTGGGCGGGTTCCTGGAACTGTTCACCCCCCTGGACCGCAAGTGGAAGATCTATCGGCAGAACCAGGAGGCCCGAGGGGCCCTGCGACTGGCGTTCAGTCCGGGCGTGCCGGTCCAGGGTCTGGGCGGCGATCCGCTCCCGGCGCCCCTGGGCCCGGCCGAGGGCAAGGTCCAGCTCCAGGACCTGGTGGAAAGGGAACTGATCGAGAGCTATGCCCCGGCCGCCGTGGCCATCAACGCCCAGGGCGACATCCTATACGTCCACGGGCGCACGGGGCACTTCCTGGAGCCGGCCCAGGGCACGATCACCAGCAACGTTCTGCCCATGGCCAGGGAAGGCCTGCAGCCGCATCTGGGCGCCGCCCTGCGCCGGGTGCTGGCCAATCGGTCGCCGGTGCGGTTCGATGGCCTGCGGGTGCGCACCAATGGCAGGTTCAGCACCGTCAACCTGAGCCTGCGGCCCCTGGGGAATGAGGCCGCGGAGGGACTGGTGCTGGTGATCTTCGAGGAGCCGAACGGGCCCGACGCCGAGGCGGTCGCCCTGCCGGTGGATGGCGCACCGGCGGATACCAGCGCGGCGGGGCTGGCCATCTCCGCCCTGAAACTGGAGCTCCGGGCCAAGGACGAGTCCCTGCAGAGCACCCTGGAGGAAATGCAGACCTCCAACGAGGAGCTGAAGTCCATCAACGAGGAGATGCAGTCGGGCAACGAGGAGCTGCAGTCCAGCAACGAGGAGATGGAGACCTCCCGGGAGGAACTGCAGTCGGTGAACGAGGAACTGGCGACGGTCAACGCCGAACTCCAGCAGCGGCTGGAGGAGGTCACCCGGACCAACAACGACATGAGCAACCTGCTGGCGGGAACCGGAGTGGCCACCCTGTTCCTGGACAACGCAATGCGCATCCGGCGCTTCACCCCCTCGGTCACCCAGCTGATCAACCTTCTCCCCGGGGACGTGGGCCGGCCGCTGAACCACATTTCCTCCAACCTGGTGAGCTACAAACGGCTGGTGGAGGACGCCCAGGAGGTCCTGGCCTCCACCCTGCCCCGGGAGACCGAGGTGCAGGTCCAGGGCGGAGCCTGGTTCCTGCTGCGCCTCCGGCCCTACCGGACCCAGGAGGGGGCGATCGAAGGGGTGGTGATCATCTTCGTGGAAGTGACCGAGCAGCGGCGCATGCGGGACGCCCTCAAGGCCGCCCAGAACCTGAACCGGCTGGCGGTGGTGGTGCGGGACGCCTCCGACGCCATCACGGTGCAGGACCTGACCGGCCGGATCCTGACCTGGAACCCGGGCGCCGAGCGGATCTACGGCTGGGAGGAGGCCGAGGCCCTGGCCATGAACGCGCGCGATCTGGTACCGGCGGACCTGCGCGACCAGACCCTGGCCATCGCCAAGCACCTGAGCCTGGGCGAGGTCCTGGCCCCCCAACGCACCCGGCGCATGGCCCGGGACGGCCGGACCTTCGAGGTCTGGCTCACCGCCACCGCCCTGGCGGACCCCACGGGCAAGGTCTACGCCATCGCCACCACCGAACGCAAGGTGCCCGAGGGGCCCGATCTGGGGAGCTGATCCATGTTTATGAATTCGGCTTGAATTATGCATGCCTTTCCATCAAGAGGATGGCGTTCATGGAACAGAGGGTGCCTGGATCAAATGGCGGAACCCCGCGGGTGGAACGGCGGGGCCCCGGAGACCGTCGCCACCAGGGACTTGCGGCCCCGGAGGGGACATCCTGGGGCCGGCACCCGGTGCCTGAGGACCACCGGGCCCTGGTCCAGGAGCTGCGGGTGCACCAGATCGAATTGGAGATGCAGAACGAGGAGCTGGGCCGGGCCCAGCAGGAGCTGGAGATGTCCCGGGAGGACTACTTCAACCTCTATGACCTGGCGCCGGTGGGCTACCTGACGCTCAGCGAGCGCAGCCTGATCCTGGAGGCGAACCTCACCGCGGCGACCCTGCTGGGCCTGGACCGGGCCAAGCTGCTCAAGCTGCCCTTCAGCCAGCTGGTCCATCCGGAGGATCTGCCCCTGTTCTACCGTAGGCGCAAGCAGCTGTTCGAGCAGGGCACGCCGCAGGTCTTCGAACTCCGGCTGCTGCCCCCGGGGTCGGAGCTGCTCTGGGTGAACGCCCAGGCCATTGTCGCCCAGGATCGTTCCGGGCTCCGGGTCTGGCGGATCACCCTGGGCAACATCACCGAGCACAAGAACACCGAATCCGCCCTGTTCCAGTCCCAGAAGCTGGAGTCCCTGGGCGTCCTGGCCGGGGGCGTCGCCCACGACTTCAACAACCTGCTCACCGCCATGCAGGGCAACATCGAACTGGCGGCCCTGGACCAGGCCGACGGCGGCCTGGAGCGGCACTTGGAGGTGTTGCAGAACTGCGTCCAGCGGGCGGCGGGACTGTGCCGGCAGATGCTCGCCTATGCGGGCAAGGGGCAGTTCCTCCGCGAGGCGGTCGGCCTGAACGAGCTGGTCCAGGGCCACCTGGGTTTCCTGAGCCTTTCCCTGGCCGAAGGGGTGGCGGTCCGGCTCGAACTGGAGCCGGAGTTGCCCGGGATCGAAGGGGATCCCTCCCAGTTGGTGCAGGTGCTGATGAACCTGGTGATCAACGGTTCCGAGGCCATCGGTCTCGAAGGCGGCACCCTCTGGATCCGGACCCGGCGGGGGACCCTCGGGGCGGCGGACCTGCCCGCCCTGGTCCCCGGCAGCCCGGCGGCGCCCGGCCCCTTCGTGGTGCTCGAGGTTGAGGACACCGGTGTGGGCATGGACCCAGTCACCCTCAGGAAGATCTTCGACCCGTTCTTCACGACCAAATTCATCGGCCGGGGTCTGGGCCTGGCGGCCCTGCTCGGCATCATGCGGATGAACCGGGGCGCGGTGCAGGTCAGGAGCCAACCGGGGCGGGGCACCTGTTTCTCGCTCTGGTTCCCCTTGTAGGTCCAGGGCCAGGTGCCGTTCGGACCGTTCGGCTCATCCCGGCATCCCCCGCCAGTGGCTCCTGGCTTGATCGTTGCGGTCTGGGGGATGGGCGCCGACCCACCGGTACCGCTCGCAGCAGGCTGCGAGCGGTTTGCCGCGTCCTGTCCTATTGGGAGCGGAACGTTGACCGTGGGGCGCTCTGCTTCCTGCGTCCACCGTTCCTGGATTGGATCCGGTAGATGACTGTCCTTTTCCTTCGGCCATCGGGGAAGCCCCTGGGACGCCGCGAAGGTGACGAAACCTGTTTCCAGCGGCGCCCTGCTACGGCAAACTGAGCGGCGCGTTCCGCCGCGAGGTACCACTGGGTCGGCGCCATGACCCGGGACCCGCCTTGGGTCGGCGCCCATCCGCCAGGCCAGGACGATCGATCCCGGAGCTGTCGGCAGGGCGTGCCTGGACGGGGCGAAAGGTCCAACCTGCGGCGGGCACGGAACCCGCGCCCAACGGTGGACCGACGCCTCCATCATCTTGATCGAGTCCCTGGGATGGATGACCAAAGTGTCATCCAATTACTGTAAACAGATAATTTGTGTATTGGCTCAATACCTGCTTGTAGAGAAGATCAGCGTCCAGGGAGCCCGCCGCTAAAGACCCGGCTTGGGGTTGCCGCCCGTCGCCGCAGTTAGACCGCGTCCGTACCCGGGGCCGCCGATGGCATCCCCTCTTTCGAAAGGAAGCAGCACCATGCGAGAACCCGCCAACCACCCGAAATCCCATCACCTCACCCGTATTCTCATGGTCTTCCTGGCCTTGCTCGGCCTTGCCGTCACCACCGCGTGCATCTATCCGTACGGTCCCGGCCGCGGCGGCGGGGGCTGGGGGCACCGTGGCGGCTGGGGGCACGGCCGCGGCGAGTAGTTCCCGGCTGACGAGGACTTCCATCCCGGGATGACCCGGACTCGCCGTTCGGGGGTCTTTCACCCTGCACCCCCCAAGGCCTTGGCTATGAGGTTCAATATCATGAACATTTTTGCACGTGCCCAAGCCTTCTCCCCCGGTTGGCTGCCCAGGGCTTCCATGGTCTCCCTGGGCCTGCTGTTCGCGGCCGGTGCGGGAACCGGCCCGGGGCTGTGGGCCCGGCAGGCCCCCGCCGCTTCGGCCCCGGCCTACACCCAACAGAGCCCCGCCCAGCTGCAGCAACTGGTCGCACCCATTGCCCTGTATCCGGATTCCCTGGTGGCGCAGGTCCTGGCGGCGTCGACCTTCCCGGAGCAGGCCGTGGAGGCCGACCGGTGGATACAGGCCCACCCGGATCTGAAGGGCGATGCCCTGGCCCGCGCCGTGGACCAGCTACCCTGGGATCCCAGCGTCAAGGCGCTCACCGCCTTTCCTTCGGTCCTGGGCAACATGGACAAGAACCTGCCCTGGGCCTCGGCCCTGGGCGATGCCTATTTCAACCAGCAGCAGAACGTGATGGACGCGGTGCAGGTGATGCGGCGCCGGGCCCAGTCGGCCGGCAACCTCAGATCCAACGCCCAGGCCACGGTGGCGACCCAGGACAACCAGGTCACCATCGAACCGGCCAATCCCGACCTGGTCTATGTGCCCGCCTACGATCCGTGGGTGATCTACGGCAGTCCCCTGGTGGCCTGGCCGGGCTGGTACCCGTATCCCGGAATCTGGTTCAACGGTCCTTCCCTTTCCTTCGGTATCGGCTTCGGCATCGGCACCTTCGGCGGATTCGGCTGGGGCTGGGGCCACTGGGGCTTCGACTGGCACGACCGCTACGCCATGTACAACCACAGCAGGTACTACTCCCGGAGCCGCACCTTCTACAACCGGAGCAACTTCTACCATCAGGGCGGCGGACCCGGCCTGGGCAGAAACCCGGCCATGGGCGGCCGTGGGGTCAATCGTTCCGGCGCGACGGCCAGACCGTTCGAAGGGGATAGCCGGGCCGCTCGCGGCTTTGGTGAATCCCGCGGCCAGAGCGGAAGGGGCTCGGGCGCGTTCAGCGGCTACCAGCACGGCGGCCAGGCCAGGGGCTTCTCCTCCCGGGGGGGCGCCAGCATGGGCCGCGGTGGCGGCAGTGGCTTCCGGCGCCGGTTCTGATCAGACTTCCCTGCCGGACACCCTCAGCAACCTTTGAGAATGGAGTGAACCCCTATGCGGCGCAGCAACCTGACCTTCGATCCGTGGCGTTGGGCCACCCTTCCTGGACTGATCCTTTCGGCGGGCCTGCTTGCCGCTCCCGCCATGGCCCAGCAGCCCGGCCAGAAGACCTTTTCCGCCCCGGAGGAGGCCTGCCAGGCTCTGGTCGAGGCCGCCCGGACCAACGATGGCCAGGGGATGCTCGAACTGTTCGGGCCTGAAGGCAAAGCCATCGTCTCCAGCGGCGATCCGGCCGAGGACAGCGCCAGCCGGGCCAATTTCGTCCAACGCTACGAGGAAATGCACCGCCTGGTGCGGGAGCCGGACGGCACCACCACCCTGTACATCGGCGCCCACAATTGGCCGACCCCCATCCCGCTGGTGGAGAAAGGCCAGGCCTGGTACTTCGACACCGGTGCCGGCAAGCAGGAGATCCTGTTCCGGCGCATCGGCCAGAATGAAATATCCACCATCCTGGTTTGCCAGGAACTGGTGGCGGCGCAAAAGGAATTCCATGCTTCCCACCATGGCGAGTACGCCCAGCTCCTGTTCAGCCATGAAGGGCAGCACGACGGGCTCTATTGGCCGGTTGGCCCCGGCGAACCCGAGAGCCCGCTGGGGCCGATGGTGGCCTCGGCCGTGGCCAAGGGGTACGGCCAGGGACCGGATGGATCGGTCCCCTTCCGCGGCTACTACTTCCGCATCCTGCAGCGGCAGGGGAAAAAGCCCGGGGGGGTCGCTTTCGTGAGTTATCCGGCCGGCTACCGGTCGACTGGAGTCATGACCTTCGTCGTCAACCAGGACGGCGTGGTGCGGCAGAAGGATCTTGGCCCCAGGACCGCGGCGATCGCCGGGGCGATGAAGCGATACCAGCCGGATTCCAGCTGGAAAGAAGCGATCGTCGAACCGACGCCGTGACCCCTGCCGGGGGGCCGAAGCTGACAAGGGACCGGGACGGCCGGCGCCTCCTTCACATTGATGCCATGGGACCCGGGACTACCGGGCCTGTCTTTTTAAGTATTTGATTTAAATGAATATTAGCAATTGGATCAATCCTTGCTTTGACCGGGTGTCCCACCCGTCCTTTCCAGCCTCCTCTGGCATGTAGCACACGGCAGTCCCCGCTGGCGGCGACCCTTCCCATGAATATGTCCGATCGCTTCAGCTGTGGCTCAAGGTTTCCCTTGGCCCCAGGGGAGACCGTCATGGTTTTCACCATCATTCTCAACAAGCCCGAACAGAATCCCCGGCTGAAGATCAACCAGGGCTCCAGCTTCACCCCTACCCCTCCAGCCGGCCGGGTGCTGCAGCCCACTACGGCCGCCGACCAGCGCCTCGACGGCCGCAACAGCCGGCTCCGGGACCTGATCCGGCCGGAGACCGAACCGGCCCATTGACCGGATGCCTTGCCCCCCCCCTGCAACGTTTCCTACCCGAGGTGAAGCCATGAGCACGTCCAACCCCCGTTCCACGTCCATGGCCAGAGCCCTGGCCGTGCTGTTGATCACCGCCCTGGCGGCAGGCTGCGGCAGCAACGGCACCGGGCACCGGTCGCCGATCCTGGGCATCGGCGGCAGCCCTGAACTGGCGCCCGCGGTGACGGCCACGATCCCGGCCGATGGCGCGACCAGCGTCCCCAGCAGCACCACCGCCATCGTCGCCGCCTTCAATGAGCCGGTGGCCCCGTTCACCGGGGGCGCATCCTTCACCGTGACCGCGGGCTCCGGCCCGAATCCCGCCGGCACGGTGGCCCTTGACCCCACCGGCACCAAAGCCACCTTCACCCTCGCCGGTTCCACCACCCTGGCGGTCGCCACCACCTATACCGCCACCCTCACCGGGGTCACCAGCCTCGGCACCGGTCTGGCCATGGCCAGCCCCTATGTCTGGACCTTCAGCACCTCGGCGATCCAGGACACGACCCGTCCCGCTGTGGCGTTCACCGCCCCGGCAACGTCCATCTCCGGCCCCACCGCTGGGGTGCCCGCCAACTCGGCCATCGCCGCGGCCTTCACCAAGCCGATGAACCCCGCGACCCTCACGCCCCTGAGCTTCACCGTGACCACGGCGGCGCCGGGCCTGGTCCCCGCCGGCACGGTCAGCTACGCTGCCGCCAGCCAGACTGCCACCTTCACCCCCACCGTGGCGCTGGCGGTCGGCACGACCTATACCGCCACCATCACCACCTCAGTCACGGATCTGGCCGGCAATGCCCTGGGCGGCAACCTGGCCCCCTTGCCGGCGGCCAGCGCCTACGTGTGGACCTTCACCACCGTGGCCCCGGTCGCGGCGGCGCCGGTCGTGGTGCACTCCACCGTCCCCCTGGCGGGAGCCGTCAGCGTGAGTCCCACCGCGGCGGTCAATGCCACCTTCGGGATTCCTTCCGGCTTCCGGATGGACCCCTCGACGGTCAACGCGGTCACCTTCACCCTTGAGGAAACCGCGCCGGTCATGACCCCGGTGCCGGCCGCTTCGGTCGTGCTGGATCCGGCCACCGGCGGCACGGCGACCTTCACGCCCCTCGCTTCGCTCACCGATGGCGCCACCTATACCGCCACGATCCAGGGCGGAAGCAACGGGGTCAAGGACCTGGCCATCCCGGGCAATGCCATGGCGACGTCCTTCCAATGGAGCTTCACGGTGAAAGCCGGTGCCGGAAACGGGCCCGCGCCCGTGGTGCTGGGTTCCATCGCGACCTTCGGCAGTTTCGGCGGCTCCGCCGGAACCACCAACATGGGCCTCAAGACCGTGATCAACGGCGATATCGGGACCACCGCGGTCTCCACCCTGATCACCGGTTTCCACGATGCGGGCGTCGGCGACACCTATACCGAAACCCCCCTCAACAAGGGCTTCGTGAACGGGAAGATCTACACCGCTCCCCCGGCCCCTACGGTGAGTTCAACCGATGAGGGCAACGCGGCCACCTTCGCCATCGCCACCCAGGCCCGGGCCGATGGGCTCGCCGCCTACAACACCCTGGTGGCGGACCCCGCGGGAGCCGATCCCGGCGCCGGCAGCCTGGCCAACCTGGTGCTGGCCCCGGGCGTCTACACGGCCGCCGGCGGTTCGTTCATGATCGAAGGCGGACCCCTGACCCTGGATGCCAAGGGCGACACCAATGCGGTCTGG
>Ga0302190_10000634_pt1 | contig 22967 bp, 4 predicted proteins | sample II_Bog_E2_3_FD_198784 | JGI IMG/M metagenome (GOLD analysis project Ga0302190, IMG submission 198784) | Peat permafrost microbial communities from Stordalen Mire near Abisko, Sweden - II_Bog_E2_3 | ecosystem: Environmental > Terrestrial > Soil > Wetlands > Peat | place: Sweden: Abisko, Stordalen... | reverse complement strand
AGCGCGGCAAGTACGCTCACTGTCTACAAGTTCTGGGATACCACTGCGCCAGGCATTACCGTCACCATTCCTGCGACCACGGGGTTGGCCACCAACACCACGCAGAGTTCGTTGACGAGCCAGACATTTGTCACGTTTATCGGCGGTGCCGCCGTTCCCATCTATGCGGGGCAGACTGCGACATTGGGCGCCGAAACGGGAACCATCGCCCCCTATGCGACGGACCTCCAGTGCTTCTCTGCGCAACTGGGGGTTCCGGGTGACTGGGCGACGGCGCCGAAGGTGGGTACGCTCAGCGGAACCAATGGGCAGGCCAGCAATACCCTTGCCCTCAGCGCGACGGCCACGCCGCCCGCGAACGTCTATTGCTATTACCGTAACCGGAACGTTATCCTTCAGGTGAACGAGGTCTGGGCTGCGGGCAGCCGAGCGGGCGACATCGCCCACATCGCGGCCACGACAGGCGGCGTTCTGGCAAATACCACGCCGTTCAATGTAACCGCGACAGCGGCTGGCTCGAACGGCACTTCGGATGCATTTGGTGTGCCGGCTTCGGTGTCGGGCACGGTCACGCTTCCGGCCGAAACGCTGACGTCGGGCTCTCTGGCCAACTACACGACCACGCTTTCATGCAAGACTTGGGGCGGTGCCACGCCTGCAAGCACTTTGAGCGGAACCAATGGCCAGGTTGCCAACACGCTGACGATCAACCTGGCGGATGCGACCGATGCGGGGGCCAACGGCGTCAACGGCATCATCGCCTGCACCTATACCAACACGCCCAGGACGGCGACGCTGCAACTGGCCAAGACTTGGGGCGGCGCGGGCACGCTGACCACCGATTCCGCCCGGATCGGCGCGACCACGGGGGGGGCCAACAACACCAGTTCGTTCACCATACCAGGAGGTACGCCAGCCAACAGCGGCGCGGCGGTGACGGTGGTTTCGGGCGACGTGATCACACTGCCGGCGGAAACCGGGACGAACATCGCCAACTATAGCACCACGGTGGCCTGCGCGAATTCGACCAATCAGTCGACTAACGCCGCCAACGGACAGGCATCAGGTACGCTGACCATTGCGCCGGGTGACAACGGGGCGGCGATCGTGTGTACTTACACCAACACGCGCAAATCGGCGACGTTGACGCTGAAGAAGGTATGGTCTGGCGGTCCGGGCGGTGACACGGCGACGGTTGCGACCACCGGGTTCACCAACGCTGCCACGACGGGCGCTTCGGTGAACAGCGGCAACAACACAACCACGGGCACGCCGGTCACGGTCTATGCCGGTGAAGTCGGGACGATTGCGGAAAGCTTCAGTTTTGGCAGCGCCGCCAATTACACCGCGACGCTGGCCTGCACCGGGACCACCGGGCTTGTCGGCACGACGCTGACGGTGGGCGCGACCGATGGCGCGATTGTCTGTACCGAGACAAACACCTATCGGGCCTATACCGTCAGTGGCCGCGTGTTTGCCGACAATGGCGCGGGTGGGGGGACGGCCAACAATGGCGTGATCGATGGCTCAGAGCCGGGCATTGCCAATGTCAGCGTCAGCCTGACCAACTGCGCGGGCACCAGCTATGGCACCACCACCACCGGCGGCGGCAATTACAGCATTGCCATCCCGCTTAACGTGACCAGTGGCAGCGCCTTGTGCATCGCCGAAACCAACGCGACCACCTATCTGTCGACCGGGGCCTCAGTGGGCAGCACCGCGCTGCCTTCGGGGACGGGCGTTGCGGCGGGCGGCACGACTTACACCTATAACCGCGCCACCACGCCGGATGTCGTGTCCTTTACCTGGGGCGGTAGCGATGTGCCCAACGTGAACTTTGGCGACGTTGCGCCCAACACTTTTGCCGTTGGCCAGGGCAAGAGCGGCATTCCGGGCAACACGGTCACTTACCCGCACACGTTCACGGCATTGAGCGGCGGCAGCGTCAGCTTTGGCGTCCCGTCGAGCGTATCGGCCCCGACGCTGAGCGGGTGGAGCGAGACTGTGTTTGCCGATCCCGGTTGCACCGGCGCCCTGCAATCGGGTGCGGCCACGCTTTACCCGCCCAGCGTCGCTACGACGCTGACGCAAGGGCAGCAGATGTGCATCATCGTGCGCGAATTCATCCCCGCCACGGCACAGAACGGCTATACCAACACGGCCAATGTCCAGGCGAACTTCACCTATACCAACGCGAGCCCAGGCCTGAGCGCGACGTACAGCCTGTCCGACATCACCACGGTGTCGAGCAGCGCGCTGAACCTGGCCAAGGCGGTTCGCAACGTCACCCAGGGCGGCACATTCGGGGTGAACAACACCGCCAAGAGCGGCGAGGTGCTGGAATACAGGATCACCTATACGAACAACGGCACCACCCCGATCAACAACCTGTCGATCAACGACGTGACGCCCAATTACACGACGTTTGTCAGCGCGGCGGCCGATGTCACGCCCGCCACCCTGACCGCGTGCAGCAAGACAACACCAGCCGGCGGCCCTATCGCCTGCGCAACTGCGCAAGTCAGCAATGGCATCGGCACGCTGAGCTTTATCTTCACCGGATCGCTCCAGCCAGGTGCCACCGGCGATGTCCTCTTCCAGGTCAAGGTCAATTGATGCGGGCGCGATATCATCCCCATCGCGTCACGCGGTGACACCATGCCCTAAATTCACGTGGCGCATAACTGGTTGTTCGATGCTTCATTTGAAGCCGCTTGCGGCAAGGTCTTAGGATCCCGACGCGGCGAATTCTCTGCGTGCCACGCGGTTGAGCAAGGCTGCGTGATCAGGCGGGCGAAGGACATTTTAAGCAGATGGAGCTGCGGCGTAAACTAGGAATTCTTTGCTTGAAGTGGATGGCAAATATTGCAAGAGCCATTGCTCTTTGCGGTTTACTTTTTTGCATGGGCACGCCGGCCAAGGCGCAAGTCGCCTGCACTCCAAGTCCAGGTTTTACGAATTGCGTAGACTTTGTCTACACAGGGGCAGATCAGCACTTCACTGTTCCGACCGGCGTAACCAGCATCAACATCAAGGTTTGGGGCGCTGGCGCCGAGGGCGGAGCCTTCGGAGCTGTCAACGCCGCAGGCGGGGCGGGTGGCTATGTTGGCGGTACCTTGGCCGTAACTGGTGGTTCGGCGTACGCCATCATGGTTGGGAATAACACGTCGGGATACGGCTTTGGCGGATCGAGCGGGGCTTGTGGCAGCCCCGCAGTTTTGCCCGCTGCCGGCCTGTCGGGTGTTTTTACCGGATCTTCGACTATTTTGGCGACCGATACAGCGCGTGCGATATTGGTCGCCGGCGGCGGCGGTGCCGGGGGCGTTGACTATGCCAACGGATCGGTGGGCGACGGCTCGGCGGGGGGGCAGGGCGGTGGAACAAACAGCGGCGGTATGCCCACTATGCAGGGCCAGACAGGCTATGGCTGTAGTGGAGCAGCACCTGCTGGCGGCGGCGGTGGCGGATACCAAGGCGGGTTGGCCGGTCAAACTTGGCAAGTATATTCGAACTGGGGCGGTAACAATGCGACCATGGGTGATGGGGGCAGCAATTTTGTGGCCGCATTAGTCACCGGCTCCAGCAATCTATTCAATCCTGCTGAAAATTATAACGTCGGTGGAAATAGACCTGCCCCCAATAACGCGGACCCGCAATATATTTCCCCCGTAGGCGTCGGGACGGTCAATTATACTGCCGGAGGTACTGGCCTTGTCGTGATACAGTGGATTCAACCCACGCTGAAAATTACGAAAACGACTGCGGCCGGTTCGACCGGAACCAATGTTTTCAGTTTCACCGGTCCTACCCAGTTGACCAATTCGGCAGGAGTAGCAATTGCTTTCCCGCAAACCATCAGCGTAACGGGGGTAGGATCGGCCTCAACCGCCACCTGGAGTGCACTTCCTACGGTGGCGCAAACTGTCACCGAGACCCCCGCTGCGGGCTTGATAACAACAGCGATCAGTTGCAATGATGCCAATGCTGCTGGCACGGGCAATACAAACCCGGTTGCCTCCTCCAGCACGGTGGGCGTCAACAGCATCACCATTCCCGGTTCGGCCATGAAATTTGGCCTGACCATTGCCACCACGGCGGCGATCACCTGCACGTTCACCAACTCCCCCACGCCGACGGTGGTCAAGGCATTTGCCCCGGCCAGCATCGGCGCGGGCAGCACCAGCGCGCTGACCATTACGCTGGGCAATGGCAATACCGTGGCGGCGACACTCAGCGCGGCCCTGACGGATACCTTGCCCACCAACCTGATCTTGGCTAGCGGCACTTTTGCCGGGACATGCCCAGCCGCATCGGTTAGCGGTTCGGTGGGTGGCAGTACCATCACATATGCCAGCGGTGCGACCATTCCGGCGGGCGGTTGCACTATCATTGCTACCGTGACCAGCACGGTCACCGGCAGCTATCCCAACACCATTGCCATCGGCGCCTTGCAAACCAACTACGGCAACAATGCCGCCGCTGCTACCGCCACGCTGACCGTGGTTGCGCCGGTCACGGTTGCCAAGGCCTTTGCCGCGAACTTTCCGGTGGGCGGCACCACGACCTTGACCATTACGCTGGGCAACGCGCCCGGTACGGCGACCACGCTCAGCGCGCCGTTCGGGGACACTTTGCCTGCCGGGCTAACGCTGCTCAACAATACCTTTACCGGGACGTGTACCACAGGCTCGGTTAGTGGCGCGGCGGGCGGCAGCACGATCACTTATGCAAGCGGCGCGGCGCTCCCGGCGGCGGGTTGCACGATCATTGCCAATGTCACCAGCAGCACTGCCGCGACTTATACCAACACGATCGCCTCTGGTGCGCTGAAAACCGTTCTCAGCGGTGTCAGTACTGCTCCGGCCACAGCCAATGTGTCGGTGACGGTGCCGCTGAAGCTGGTCAAGGCATGGGTGAACAGCACCGCCAGCGACACCATGAGCGCCACGACCACAGGCGGAACGGCTGCTGCGACGGTTAGTAGCACCGCACCGACCGGGGCGACGGGGACCGTTGTTCAGGAAAAGCTGGGCGACGTCATCACCCTACCCGTGGAAGCTGGTACCAACATCGGCAACTATGTGGCGATGGTGACTTGCACGAATACGTCCAGCCCAGTGACCAACGCCACTTTGCCGGTCAGCTTTACCGTTGGCGCCACCGATACGGCGATCACCTGCACTTATACCAACACGCGCATAACGGCGACGCTGCAACTGGCAAAGGTGTGGGGCGCCAACAGCATCACCGGAAACCAGGCGAATTTCGTCGCCACCACTGGCGGGGCCAATGCCAACGCCGCCTTTAGCGCCATCGCGCCCACTTCGAGCAGCGACCCCGCCGTAACCGTTTGGGCGGGCAACAGCATCACGTTGCCCGGCGAAACCATGAGCCCCGGCACGGCGGCCGACTATACTACCATGGTGGTTTGCACCGGGACCAATCAGCCCACCAACGCTTCCGCTGGCCAGACGTCCGGCGCATTGGTCATTTCTCCGCTCGATGCGGGCAAGGCGATTGTCTGCACTTATACCAACACGCCCCTGACGACGCAGTTGCAGATAAAGAAGACGTGGGCCACCGGTGCCAATATCGGTGATGCGGTGACCATTCCGGCGACGACGGGGGGCAGCACCAATACGGCACCGCTGCCTTCGGCGGCAACGGCGACGACCCACACCGACACAGGCGTGGCGGTGGCTGTGTCGCGCGGTGATGTGATCGGGCTTGGCGCGGAAACGTGGACGACGGGCCTTGCTGCCAATTACACCACGACCGTCACCTGCAACAACACGATCACGCCGCTGACCAATGCCACCCTGCCGGCCAGTTTTACCGTCGGGCCGAGCGACACCTCGGTAGTGTGTACATATACCAATACACCGGTGGCACCCAAGGTCACGCTGATCAAGGCCACAACTTCGCCCGCCGGGTCGAACACATTTGCCTTTACCAACACCGGCTTTACCGCGACCGCGCCTTCGGCCAGCATCATCGTGCCGACCAGCCCCAGCGCAGGCGTTACCGGCGCGACCGTGGGCATTGGCATTGCTGGCACACAGGCGACGATCACAGAAACCGCGCAGACCGGATGGTACGCGATCCCGGATTCGATCACTTGTATGGACAGCAATGCCGCCAATACCGGCAATGCGGCGACCAATCTGAACAGCACCACGGGCACTGCTGTCGCCACCCTGCCGGCGAGTGTGATGCGGCCCGGCGCGACGATCACTTGCACATTCAGCAACAGCAAACCGACGGTCAGCCTGACCAAAGTGACAGCGGGGATTCAGCCGGACAACGCCTTGTTCAACCTGGGCATAACCGGCACCAACTATACCGGCACCAATGACCCGGCCATGGGCGTAGGCAATGGCGGAACCACCGGCCCGGTCACGGTGGATACGGGGGGGACGGTCACCCTGGCTGAAACAGCGGGCACTTACACTGGGCTTTCCAACTATACGACAACTCTGACTTGCGTCGATGCGGGCGGAACCACCGTGGCACTGGCCTCAGGCGGGAGCACCACCACGGGTACGATCGCGGGCACGACCGTGGGCATTGCCGCCACGACGCCGATCGGCAATGCGCGCAAGATTAGTTGCACGCTGACCAACACCAGCACGCTGCCCTCGCTACCGACTACGCCGACGCTGTCGTGCGCCCCCGGTGCAAGTTCGTTTGACACGGGGCGGTTCCCCTTCGGAGCGACGGGCAAGGATTCCTATTGGCAGTTCGCCATCCAGGATGGCGGTGCGCAGGGCGTGGTCACGCCGCCCGCGACAGGTTGGTATCCTGCGACACTTGCCGGCTCTGGAGCGTGGGCGGGTGTCGGGATTTCAGCGTCGGCGGGCACTCAATGGATCTGCGGTGTGCCGGGCTGTGCGTCGTCCAGTGGGCAGAACGACAGCTGGTACAAACTGAATTTCAATCTCGATCCCACGGTCAATCCGGCTACGGTGTCGCTGACCATGAATTTCTCTGGCGACAACGACGTGGTGGCGGTCTGGGTCAACGGGGTGTTGCAAACCACCCCGAACCTGCCCACCTCCGGCTGCGGCTATAGCTATGCGCCCTGCAACGGTTTCAAGGTCCAGAGCAGCGTAACGCTTAGCAGCAACTGGCAGGCGGGCGCCAATACGCTGGTCGTGCAGATTGGCGATGGCGGCGGTATTTCGGGCTTCCTCGCCAATTTCTCGACCGCCGCGCTGTGCCGGCCCGAACTGACTGTCAACAAGCAGACGCAGGGCGGTTCTGGCGGCGTGTTCAACTTCACTGGCACCAATGGCTGGGTGACGCCGGGTACGGGCCTGACCACCACCGCGATTGGTGCGCCCGGCCAGGTCAGCACGTCCAAGCAGATTCTGGCCGCCGCCAGCACGGCCACCGCGCTGACCGAAACCATGTCCGGAACCGCAGCGACTGCTGGCTACGTTCTCAGCGGCGCCACTTGCACCGGCACCAGCGGCAATGTGCAGCCGACCGTAGCTGGCAATGTCGTCACCATTCCGGCGAACGCGCTGGATACCACGCAGGCCGCTGCCGGGTTGCAGAACGTTTCGTGCACCGTGACCAACGCCCAGGCGCCGACCGTTACGCTGGTCAAGAAAATCACCGCTGCCACCAATGCGGCCAACACCTTCAGCTTTACCAACAGTGGTTTCGTCACCGCGCCGTCGACCAGCGTCACGGTCGCGTCCAATCCCACCGGCCCCGTCGGCAGCACCAGCGCCACCGGCGCCATCGTCGGAGTGGGCGCGGTGGGCACGCAGGCCGTCATCACCGAAACCGCGCTGGGCAACTGGTTCGCCATTCCCGATTCGGTCAGTTGCCTTGACAGCAACGCCGCTGCATCGGGCAATGTCACCACCGAACTGAACAGCACCCCCGGCACCGCCAACGCCACGTTGCCGGCCAGTGTGATGAAGGCTGGCGCGGTCATCACCTGCACATTCAGCAACAGCAAGCCCACGGTTACCGTGATCAAGAACATCGTCGGCACGCCGACAGACGGTGGCCTGTTCAACCTTAGCCTCACCCCCGGCGGTAGCACATTTGTCGGTGGCACGAATCCGGCGTCGAATGTCGGCAATCTTGGCACCACCGGGCCGATCACGGTGGACGCGGGCCAGAATATGTGGGTGCTCGAAACTGCGGGCACGGGAACCAGTCTTGGCAATTACACCGCTAATTTGGTGTGCAAGGATGGCACGGGAACCGTGTTGAGCTTTGGCGGAGTCAACAGTCAGAATCAGAAATGGATCTATGCCCCCGCCGCGAGCACGGCGGTGGGCGCAGCGCGCAATGTGACTTGTACTTTTACCAATACCGTATCCAGCATCAGCGTAACCAAAGTGTTCAGCGGCGGGGCGGTCGATGCGCAGAAAGTGCGAACGGGCTTTGTCAACAGCGCTGGCAACTGGGCGACCAATTCCGCCGGGACTACGGCGAACTCTGGCGGCTATACGCAGGGTAATGGCAGCACGTTCACGTTCGCAGGGCCGCCTGCCGACACGTATACGATCCAGGAAGATTTTGATAACTCTGGCACCCTTTGGGCGAACTATACCCCGTCCGTCACGTGTAAAGATGGGCTGGGCAACGTGCTGTTGGCGCCGGCGGCGATGACCATTGCCAATGGCGCCAGCAACCGTTCGGCCTCGTTCGTGGTTCCGGCCACGTTCACTTCGGCGGCGCAGGCGGCGATGACCTGCACTATCACCAATACCGCCAACGCCTCGATCACGTTCAACAAGACCAAGGCGGGCAGCGGCAATACCACGGCCACCACGGCCAGTTTCAGCACGCCGGTCAATTTGAAAGGCACCCCGGCCACGATCACATCGGGCACGGCCGATGGTGTGGCGGGTGTCAACAATGTCGCGGTGGAAGTGACCGCCAACAACACCCAGGCCCAGATTACCGAAGTGCCCTCTACCGGCTTTAACATCACCGGGCTCGTCTGCACCGACACCAATGCCGCGATCTCTGGCAACGCAACAGGCACGCTTGCCGCGACGTTCACCGCCGCCGGGGTGATCACTTTTCCCTTTACCATCACCAAGCCCGGCGCGAACATCGTGTGCGCCATCACCAATACGTCCAACGCCACGATCAGCTTTAACAAGATCAAGGCTGGCACGGGCAATGGCACGGCCACCACGGCCAGTTTCAGCACGCCGGTCAATTTGAATTCAACCCCGGCGGCGATCACTTCTGGCGCGACCGATGGTGTTGCCGGCACCACCGGTGCCGCAGTCGTCGCGACCGCCAACAACACGGCGGTCCAGATCACCGAAGTGCCCGCCGCCGGCTTTGCCATGGCGGGGCTGAGCTGCACCGACAACAATGCGGCCGCATCGGGCAATCCGGCGGGGACGGGCGCTATTCCGGCGATCTATACGGGTGCCGGGGTGATCACGATTCCGGCGGGCAACGTAAAGGACGCCGCCAATATCGTGTGCTCCATCACCAACGTCGTGCCCACGATCAGCGTGACCAAGGCGTTCAGCGGTACGGCGATCGATGCGCAGACTCTGGCACAGCTGGGCTTTGTCAACAACGGTGGGTGGGCGACGGGTATGCCCGCAACCGGTGTGGTCAATGGCGGCACGGTCACGCTGACATCACCCCCTGCGGGCACTGCCTGGACGATCCAGGAAGGGTATGACAACGTCAATACTTACTGGTCGAACTACACCACGACCGCCACCTGTCAGGATGGCCTTGGCAATACGATGCTGTCGTCGGGCACGGCGCTGTCGATCGCCGACGGCACGAACAACCGCACTGGGAACTTTACCATACCGGCCAGTTTCACCTCGCCGGCGCAGGCGAAGATGACTTGCACGATCACCAACACGGTCGTTGCCGCCATCACCACGCCGCCCACGGTTGATTGCACGACCAATCCGGCCATCTTCAACACCGCAGTCAATACGACTTACAACGGCGTTCTGGGCGTAACCTCATCACCCCAAACATATGACGCGCATTGGGAGCACGGAATCGGAACGGCAACCACGCCGCCCACGTCCTGGGCGCGGGCCGTTGTCAGCAACGTCAATGGTGGGTGGACTGCCGCCGGCAGCAACTATAGCTGGATCTCGGACAACTGGAACGGCGCGAACGGCGCTTATGTTGGCCAGGAATGGTATCGCTATACGTTCAATCTGGCCGCTGGCGTCGATCCGACCACATTCGCGATGACCGTCAGTTATGCAGCGGATGATAGCGTCACCGGGGTTTACGTGAACGGCGTGCAGCAGGCGAACGCACCGGCTGCGCCATACAACGCTGCTCCGCAAAGTATCACGCTGACCGGCAATTGGCACGCTGGCAGCAATGTGATCATGTTCGACACACCCAATCTCGGGGGGGCGGGCGGCTTTATGGCCTCAAACACGGCGGTCTGCCATCCCAAGGTCACGTTCACCAAACAGACCCAGGGCGGCTTTGGCGGACCGTTCAATTTCAGCGGCACCAATGGGTGGGTAACGCCGGGCACAGGCCTGACCACCACCGGCGTCGGCGCGGCCGGGCAGGCCAGTACTGCGCCGCAAATCCTGACCGCACAAAATACCGCGACGACGTTCACTGAAACCATGCCGGCCAACTATGGCCTGACCAGTGCCACGTGCACCGGTACCAGCGGCAATGTGCAGCCTACTGTGAACGCGGCGGCAGGCACCATCACGCTCCCGGCCAATGCGCTTATCACGACCGGGACCGCCGCCGGTCTGCCCACCGTGGCCTGCACCGTGGTCAATACCATTCCTGCCGCCAACATCACCCTGACCAAGGCGCTGGGTGGCAACCGTCTGGCCAATACCGACCAGTTCCAGGTCCAAATTCTGACCGGCAGCGCCAGCGGGACTGTGGTCAGCAGCAGCACCAACGCTACGACCACGGGCACGGGTTCCACTGTCACAGCGGGCACGGGAACAACTGGCGTGTTCGCGGGTATCGCGGGAACCAACTACTGGTTGACCGAGGTGGCGCAGGGCACCGCCAATCTGGCCAACTATACCAGCACCATCGCGTGTACCGATGCCAACGGCAAACAAACAGGCCTTCCAGCGGCGGGAACGGCGTTCAATCCTGCAACGGGGCTGGAAATTCCGGCAGCGGTGACCGGTGCCAACATCACATGTACGATCACCAACACACCCAACGCTGCCACGTTGACGCTCGCCAAGGATTGGGGCAGCGCCAGCAAGGTTGGCGATGTGGCGACCATCGGCGCAACCAGCAATTCCGCGACGCCGGTTGTCGCCAACACAGTGTCGTTCAACGCCACCGCGCCCGGTTCCAACGCCAGCGCCGCGATCAGCGCGCCGGTCGGCACGGTGTTCACCCTGCCGGCGGAAACCATGACGCCGTTCGCCGATCTGGCCAACTATGTCACCACCATTACCTGCACCGGCGGCACGCTGAGCGGCACCAACGGACAACTGGCCACCAACACGCTGACCATCAATCCTGCCGATTCCGGCAAGGCGATCACGTGCACATATACTAACGCGGCGGCGGGGCAGGCGGATCTGTCGATCACCAAGAACGACGGCACAGCCCTGGTCGCGCCCGGCGCCACCAACACGTATACCATCGTGGTCAGCAACGCAGGGCCGGCCACGGCCACTAATGCCGTGTTCACCGATCCGGCGGTAACGAACCTGTCCGTTAGCGCGGTCACGTGCGGCAGCGCCAGCGGCGGTGCTGCGTGCCCCACGGCGGCCAACACCACGGTTGCGCTGATGCAGGGTGCTGGCATTGTGATCCCCGGCCTACCGGCAGGCGGCAGCGTGACCTTTACCGTCACCAGCACTGTCACCGGCGCGGCGGGCACCACCATCGACAATATCGCTACCATCGCCCCGCCCGCGGGGCTGGTCGATCCGGTGTTGAGCAACAACAGCGCCACCGATACCGATACGGTGTTCACGATCACCCCGACGCCGACGGGTGTGTGCAACACAAATCCGGTTCTGCCCGATTTCACGAGCGGAAATTGGACCAAGACCGGTACGTGGAATACAACGGCAACGTCGATACAGGGGTATATTGACGGCGCAAACGCCAGCGCGACTCAAACAGTCAGCGGAGGAGTGACGGGGGGGGCTCTGGTCAGCTTCAACTGGTTCTACGGCAAGGGCGGCGGTACCGTTGCCGGCAATGCCTCTACGATCCAGCTTATCTATGGTGGCGTCGTGTACTGGCAAGCGCAATCCACAAGTGGAAGCAACACCAGCCAGGTGCCCACGGCCTTGAATGGCGCAACCTGCCTCACGGGCTGTAGTGCCGGAGTGGTTGCGGGCAGCGGCAACCAGCCGGTGCTGATCCGTTTGCCAGCCGGGGTGCCCGGTTCGGGCACTTTGAATATCTTCTTCCAATCCGGCGGTGGCGTGGCGGATGATATCGGGCTGACTATCCCCAGCATCTCGTCCACCGGCATTTGCCTGGTGAAAAACAGCATCGGCGGTGCGGGCACTTTCAACTTTGCTACCAGCGGGCTCGACACAACATTTGGCGGCGGCGGTACAACGGCGTCAATCACCACGACGACTTCCAACACCCCAAAATACTATGACGCCAGCGCTACGGGCACCAACAACCAGGCGCTGTTGGTGAAGAACCCCGGCGTGCAGGCAGTCAGCATCACGGAAACACCTGCCGCCGGCTTTGCGCTCAACGGCGTGGCGTGCACCGCCACTAATCAGCAGACTGGCGCCACGACCACGCTAACTCCTACAGTTAGCGGAAACACCGCCAGCTTTGCCAGCGTGCCGCAAGATACGCTTGGCATCTGCACCTTCACCAACCAGACCGGTACGCTGACGCTGAACAAGGCGCTGGGCGGCGCGCGGTTTGCTTCGACCGACCAATTCACCATGGCCATCAAGACCGGCGGTACCGTGGTCAACGCTACAGCCGCGTCCACCACCACCGGCGCCACCAATGTTGTCACGTCGGGGACGGGCACCACTGGCGCGTTCCAGACTGTGGCGGGCACTGCCTATACACTGACGGAAGCGGCCTCTGGCACCACTGTGCTGGCGAACTATGCCGCAACCATCGGCTGTACCGACAGTGCCGGCCTGCAAACCGGCCTGCCAGTGGTGGGCACTGCCTTTGCCCCCGCCACCGGGCTGACAATTACTCCGGTGGCGGGGGCCAACATCACCTGCACCATCACCAATTCGCCTGCCGCAACGCTGGCGTTCAACAAGATCAAGACCAAATCGCTCAACGCGACCGCGACGACGGCCACTTTCAGCACGCCGGTCAATCTGGTAGCGAGCGCGCCCACCACGCTGGGCACGATCACTTCGCCCACGGCGGACGGCGCAACGACGGGCACGAACAGTCCGGCGGTCATGGTCACCGCCAACAACACGCAGACCCAGATCATCGAAGTGCCCGCTGCGGGTTATGTCATCAGCGCGCTTAGCTGCACCGACAGCAATGCTGCCGCGTCGGGCAATCCGGTTGGCGCGGGCGCGATTCCGGCCACTTTCAGCGCTGCCGGGGTGATCACCGTACCGGCGGCCAATGTCAGGCCCGGCGCAAGCATCGTCTGCGCGATTACAAACGCAAAACAGCCCACTGTGCTGGTTACAAAGACCAGCGTCGGCAACACCGGCGCATTCAAGTTCAACAGCCTAGTCGCCAGCAACGGCTATGCCAGCCGCACCGTCACCACGGCGGTTTCCGGCACCAAGGTTACCGACCCGCTTGGCGTACAAGCCCTGACCGCGCAGGGTGTCGCCACGAACATCGTCGAAGACGCGTTCCCCGGCACCACGACCGCAGCCAGTTACGCCATCAACTGGAGTTGCAGCGACGCCAACTATGCGGCGGACGGCAATACCGCTGGCAGCAACCCGCTGACCGGCATGGGCGCCACCGCCGCGCTGCCGACGGGCGCCGCTGTGTCGGGCGCGGCCTATACGTGCGACTTCACCAACAACAAGGTGCCTACGATCAGCCTGCAAAAGGCGCTGGGCGGCACGGGGCGTATCAACGCGGCCGACCAGTTCCAGATTTCCGCCACGGGCGACGCGGCAGCCATCGCGGCCTCTGCGCTGGCGAGCGCCACGTCCACGGGCGCGGGTGCCACTGTAACCGGCGGCACTGGTCTGTTGAGCTTTGCCGGCGCGGCGGGCACAACGTATACCCTGAACGAAGCGATGGCCGCGGGCAGTACTTCGACGCTGGCTCAATACAGTGCGGTGGTGGCCTGTACCAATCCCGGCGGCACCACCAATGTTACCGGCTTTACCACTTTGCCGATCACCGTCACGCCGGTGCTGGGCGATGCGATCACCTGCACTGTTACCAATTCGCCTGCCGCGCCGACCATCAAACTGATAAAGGCGCTGGGCGGCACGGGCCGTATCAACGCGACGGACCAGTTTTTGCTCACCGGCACCGGAACCGGCGCGCCTGCGGCGACCACTACCACGGGCACCGGCGCAGCGGTCACTTCGCCGGCTTATAGCTTCACCGCAACGGCGGGTGTGACTTATACACTGAACGAAGCGATGGCGGCGGGCAGCACGTCGGCGCTGACGCAATATGCGCAGACCGTGTCCTGCACCAACGCGGGCCCGACCAGTGTCACCGGGCTCACTGCGTTGCCGATCAGCGTAAAGCCGGCGCTGGGCGATGCGATCACCTGCACCATCACCAATGCGCCTGCTCCGCCGACCATCAAGCTGCAAAAGGCGCTGGGCAGTGGCGGGCGTATCAACGCGCTGGACCAGTTCGCGCTAAGCGCAACGGGGACCGGCGCGCCTGCGGCGACCGCTACGACCGGCTCTGGTGCCGTGATCACTTCGCCAGTCTATTCCTTCACCGCCACCGCTGGCAGCGCCTACGTGCTCAATGAAGCGATGGCGGTGGGCAGCGCCTCGAAGCTGGCGCAATATACGCAAGGCGTGGCTTGCACGAACGCGGGACCGACCAGTGTCACCGGGCTCACTGCGCTGCCGATCAACGTCACACCAGCGCTGGGCGACCTCATCAGTTGTACCGTTACCAACACGATCAAACCGGCGACCGTCGCGATTATCAAGACCAGCGTGGGTGGTGTCGGCACGTTCAACTTTGCCGCGACCAATCTGGTGTCCAATCCGGCACCGATCACCACGTTGGTGGTGGGCACGCCGGTGTCTGGCGCGGCGGTGAACGTGACGACGCTCAGCCTGCCGGTAACGATCACTGAAACCCCGCAGTCAGGCTATGCGCTGACGGCGGTGAGTTGCACCGACGCCAACGCCGCCGCGACAGGCAATCCCGCAAGCTTTGGCAGCATCTCTGCGACCAATGTCGCGACGATACCGCAGGGCAATGTGGTGGCGGGCGCGGCGATCACCTGTTCGCTGACCAACAGCGCGGCAAGTACGCTCACTGTCTACAAGTTCTGGGATACCACTGCGCCAGGCATTACCGTCACCATTCCTGCGACCACGGGGTTGGCCACCAACACCACGCAGAGTTCGTTGACGAGCCAGACATTTGTCACGTTTATCGGCGGTGCCGCCGTTCCCATCTATGCGGGGCAGACTGCGACATTGGGCGCCGAAACGGGAACCATCGCCCCCTATGCGACGGACCTCCAGTGCTTCTCTGCGCAACTGGGGGTTCCGGGTGACTGGGCGACGGCGCCGAAGGTGGGTACGCTCAGCGGAACCAATGGGCAGGCCAGCAATACCCTTGCCCTCAGCGCGACGGCCACGCCGCCCGCGAACGTCTATTGCTATTACCGTAACCGGAACGTTATCCTTCAGGTGAACGAGGTCTGGGCTGCGGGCAGCCGAGCGGGCGACATCGCCCACATCGCGGCCACGACAGGCGGCGTTCTGGCAAATACCACGCCGTTCAATGTAACCGCGACAGCGGCTGGCTCGAACGGCACTTCGGATGCATTTGGTGTGCCGGCTTCGGTGTCGGGCACGGTCACGCTTCCGGCCGAAACGCTGACGTCGGGCTCTCTGGCCAACTACACGACCACGCTTTCATGCAAGACTTGGGGCGGTGCCACGCCTGCAAGCACTTTGAGCGGAACCAATGGCCAGGTTGCCAACACGCTGACGATCAACCTGGCGGATGCGACCGATGCGGGGGCCAACGGCGTCAACGGCATCATCGCCTGCACCTATACCAACACGCCCAGGACGGCGACGCTGCAACTGGCCAAGACTTGGGGCGGCGCGGGCACGCTGACCACCGATTCCGCCCGGATCGGCGCGACCACGGGGGGGGCCAACAACACCAGTTCGTTCACCATACCAGGAGGTACGCCAGCCAACAGCGGCGCGGCGGTGACGGTGGTTTCGGGCGACGTGATCACACTGCCGGCGGAAACCGGGACGAACATCGCCAACTATAGCACCACGGTGGCCTGCGCGAATTCGACCAATCAGTCGACTAACGCCGCCAACGGACAGGCATCAGGTACGCTGACCATTGCGCCGGGTGACAACGGGGCGGCGATCGTGTGTACTTACACCAACACGCGCAAATCGGCGACGTTGACGCTGAAGAAGGTATGGTCTGGCGGTCCGGGCGGTGACACGGCGACGGTTGCGACCACCGGGTTCACCAACGCTGCCACGACGGGCGCTTCGGTGAACAGCGGCAACAACACAACCACGGGCACGCCGGTCACGGTCTATGCCGGTGAAGTCGGGACGATTGCGGAAAGCTTCAGTTTTGGCAGCGCCGCCAATTACACCGCGACGCTGGCCTGCACCGGGACCACCGGGCTTGTCGGCACGACGCTGACGGTGGGCGCGACCGATGGCGCGATTGTCTGTACCGAGACAAACACCTATCGGGCCTATACCGTCAGTGGCCGCGTGTTTGCCGACAATGGCGCGGGTGGGGGGACGGCCAACAATGGCGTGATCGATGGCTCAGAGCCGGGCATTGCCAATGTCAGCGTCAGCCTGACCAACTGCGCGGGCACCAGCTATGGCACCACCACCACCGGCGGCGGCAATTACAGCATTGCCATCCCGCTTAACGTGACCAGTGGCAGCGCCTTGTGCATCGCCGAAACCAACGCGACCACCTATCTGTCGACCGGGGCCTCAGTGGGCAGCACCGCGCTGCCTTCGGGGACGGGCGTTGCGGCGGGCGGCACGACTTACACCTATAACCGCGCCACCACGCCGGATGTCGTGTCCTTTACCTGGGGCGGTAGCGATGTGCCCAACGTGAACTTTGGCGACGTTGCGCCCAACACTTTTGCCGTTGGCCAGGGCAAGAGCGGCATTCCGGGCAACACGGTCACTTACCCGCACACGTTCACGGCATTGAGCGGCGGCAGCGTCAGCTTTGGCGTCCCGTCGAGCGTATCGGCCCCGACGCTGAGCGGGTGGAGCGAGACTGTGTTTGCCGATCCCGGTTGCACCGGCGCCCTGCAATCGGGTGCGGCCACGCTTTACCCGCCCAGCGTCGCTACGACGCTGACGCAAGGGCAGCAGATGTGCATCATCGTGCGCGAATTCATCCCCGCCACGGCACAGAACGGCTATACCAACACGGCCAATGTCCAGGCGAACTTCACCTATACCAACGCGAGCCCAGGCCTGAGCGCGACGTACAGCCTGTCCGACATCACCACGGTGTCGAGCAGCGCGCTGAACCTGGCCAAGGCGGTTCGCAACGTCACCCAGGGCGGCACATTCGGGGTGAACAACACCGCCAAGAGCGGCGAGGTGCTGGAATACAGGATCACCTATACGAACAACGGCACCACCCCGATCAACAACCTGTCGATCAACGACGTGACGCCCAATTACACGACGTTTGTCAGCGCGGCGGCCGATGTCACGCCCGCCACCCTGACCGCGTGCAGCAAGACAACACCAGCCGGCGGCCCTATCGCCTGCGCAACTGCGCAAGTCAGCAATGGCATCGGCACGCTGAGCTTTATCTTCACCGGATCGCTCCAGCCAGGTGCCACCGGCGATGTCCTCTTCCAGGTCAAGGTCAATTGATGCGGGCGTTGACCTATCCCTCTTTCTTCATTCCCGCGAAGGCGGGAATGGCGGCGGTTCGATGAAGCAGGAGACCTGTCCCGCCACGCTATCACGGCACATGCCGATCAAATTCTCACCGCGCGCCCACGACCCTTTTGAATGGAGCACTTCTTTAAACCATGCTTGGCACCCTTCTTCTCATCACCGCTGCCGCAGCGGCAAGCCCCTCCGCACAGACGCTTCCCGCTCAGGAAATTGTCGAGATCAATCGCGGGATGATCGAACAGATTGTCCGGGATTATCTGCTCGATCATCCTGAAATCATCCCTGAAGCGATGACACGATTGAAGGACAAGCAGATCGCCCACAACATCGCATCGCATCGCAAGGCGGTCGAAACACCTTATGGTGGGGCGTGGGAGGGCGCGGCTGAGCCGGACGTCACAGTGGTCGAATTCTTTGACTACGCATGCGGATATTGCCGTATAACCGTGCCTGAAATTGCGCGGTTGGTGTCGGAAGATAAGAAAATCAGGATTGTATACCGCGAAATGCCCATCCTGACGCCCGTCAGCAGGGAAGCGGCCCGCGTCGCGTTGCTGGCTGCGCGCAAGGGCAACTATATGGCGTTTCACAATGCGGCCTTTGTCGCGCCACACCTGACGCACGAAGCGGTCCTTGCCGCTGCCCAAGGCGCCGGGATCGATGCGGCAAGCGCAGAAGCTGCCATCGCCAGCAAGAGCGAAGACGGCGAGATCGACAGCAACCTTACCCTTTTCCAGGAAATGCAGGGGACCGGCACGCCGACGTTCGTCATCGGCAACCAGATCGTGGTCGGCGCGGTCGGATACGACGGACTCAAGCAGGCAATCGCCAAGGCAAGGGTCGGCGCCCATCCGGTTGTCGCCAAATGAGGTGCGGGCAGGGTTCGCGCGAGTATTTCAAGATAGATGCCGAGCGCTGGCCGCGAACAGGCCGACCGTGCAAGGGTATCAGACCGAGGGACCAAACATGACTGAAACAACGCCGCCTGCTCCGTTCGTCGACGATCTGGACGCCCCGGAAATCTTCACGTCAGGTGCTTCCGGATTTTTTCGATACGAAAACAACATTATTATTACATTCGAGAGTCCGAGGATTGACCATTCGATGCCGCCTGGCTCACTTTCGCGTGTCGTTGTTGCCCGACTGGTCCTGCCGCTTGGTGGAGCGCAGACTTTGGTGACGACACTCAATGACTTCCTCATACAGCAGGGGGCGAGCCCTTCAGACGCCATCGCGGGATCCGCGTTGCGGCAATAGGGCTTGTCAGTGGCACTATCGGCAAAAATGCGACGCGCCCAATTCCAGATGGAGATGGTCGCGGTGCACCTCGTTGTAGTCGGGGTCAAGAACCGTGGAAAACCGACGGCATGCGCTTTTTGCAACGAGGCGGAGGAAGCGCCGTTCAGACGATGTTCCCCCTGTCCATCCGCGCAGCACGCTGATCTTGCGTCCATCGGCGAGGTCAAACGCCGACACATCTATCGCATTGGCGGTTGCGTGTGCCGATCGCCGGTCCGAATTGGCCACATTGCGGCACGCGTAGCTGCCCAAAGTCTCGATTGAGACCACCGGGCTGCCCAGTTCTGCACGCGCAGCCCGGTCGACCCCATACTGCACCCAGGCGGCGGCCTTCAATGCCACGGTACAACTCAGTGGCCCAAGGCCGGATAGTGTCACGTTTCCCTCATCCGAACGAACGCTCAGCAAGCGAACGCTGTCGATGGTCGCGCAGCCCGAGCCATAATTGCGATCGGCGATCGACCTGAAATGGCCACCTCTATCGAGAAGCTCCGTCTGACATGTGCCTGCTGCGTACGTGGGCATTTGCGCGGGCGGTGACAGGGGGACGATACGGTGCGGCGTTTCAGTGACGCAACCGGCCAGAGCATACGATAATGCGAGGCAGACAAGAACGGCGGATCGTTTCATGGCTTTAGTCGATTCCCAGCAAATCCTTGATACGATCTGCGTATTCCGCTCGCATCGCGTAGCTGTGTCGCCCCGTGACAATCACGGTTTGCAACCCGTGATTGGCGAGAGCCTTCCGCAGATTGTGAATGTGCACCTTGAGGGAGGCTCCGTCTTGCTTGTGTGAGCCTGTCGCCTGCGCCAGTTCCGCATGGTACAAGAATTTGCCCGGCTGTTCGAGCAGGGCCAAAAGGACGCGCGCGCAAGCCGGGCTGATTTGATCAAGGTGATAACGTGCCTGAATGATCGCGTGGCGTAGCAGCAGGGCATCGTCGGGTCTGATTGTGCTGCCGTTGCCATCTGTTGGGGCGGGAATGGGATCTGCCACCACTGACTGCGATGCTGCGATCGGGCAGCTCATCTCGCCGTCGCCGAGCGCCTGGCTTAGCAATGTGCGCGCTCGCGCGAGCGCCGCCTCCGCCCTGATGAGGCATCGCTCAATGTCGCCGTAGTCCGCGCGGTGAGGCAGGCGTGTCCGTCTGGACGGATGTTCGATCCTGCCTCGTTTTGGTCGGCGAAGTTGGCCGGTCATGGCAGTTGGGAACCGCCGTTTACCGCCCAGAATGGGCTTGAAGGTGGGAGGGGGCTGGAGCGCTCATTTTTCTGGCTGGGTATCCTATCTTATGACGAAAGCATTGTACCGGGATGCTATTGCCATGCCATGATCAATTACCAATTCTGATTAATCTGCATTATATGCGCCTGGTGAATGGCTTATTATTTGCGCATATAATTAACAAGTCAGTCTCGTTTGATTGTTTCGCTGCTTTGCTTTGCTTTGTGTGGGGATGGCCAAAAATTGCGCGAACAGCGCTCCATGCACCAAAGGCATTTTGAGCCTCCGCCAAATCAATTTGTCATCCCATTGGCTGTTCGTCATTCATCGGCAAACATCTGGATATTGCGCCGTCGTCGGCTTGGTGCGTGTTTCCAGGATATCGGCCGATGATGATGGGTGTTGTCCGCAAGCCTAGGCTTGTCTGCGTTTGCCGTGCTAGGCCGAGCTAAGGCCTTCCTGGCAAGTAAATACAAAATAAATCGCAGGTAAGGGTAACTACATTGGGATGCAATAGAAATTGTTCAAAAATATGAACTTTTATAGCGTATTTCCTGGAAATTGACTGTCTAAATCAAGGCTGTTTCGTTGAGGCATCTTGCGCCAAAAGGCGATATTGAAATATGATAAAGATTGAATGTATTCCTGACCGATATATAGATGATGAATTCAGTATTCATCTGAAACGTAGGTCTCGCCACAGAAAAGTTTCGACCGCGGCAAGGCAACTCGTCCGCATCGCCCGAAGAACAAAGTCCTGGCACAGGACGGGCCAGATCTGGGGGCATGTCGAGTTGCGCATATATGGTCAGTTGTACCATCTGAATGACATTGATGGCCTGTCCGAAGCGGTGCTGGCCGATGTGCCGTACCGGATTCAGGGTTGTCCCGCCACAACTGGGGCGCTGGAGCGGTTTGTTGCAAATTGCAGCAAAGACGGCGCAGAATGAAAAGCCTAGATTCGCGACTTGACCGCCAGCCTTAACCGGATGCTAGAGCCAGTTCCGCCGGGTTCCTCCGATTAATTCTCCCGCAACGTGGCTCGCCCCGACCCGGCGCGCGGCTTCGAGATGGTTGACGGTTGTAACGCCTTCGATCACGACATGATCCGCAAGTGTTGAAGCAAGCCATGTCAGGCTCTCCAGAATTCCGTCGCGACGATCGGCGGAGCGCCATAGAATGGCCGGCTCGATGATGAGATAGCGCGGCTTTGCAGCAAGCGCGCCCGCGACCGAAAATGGTTTCGATCCGATATCGGCAAATGCCAGATCACAGCCCAGTTCTCTAAGGCCCGTCCACAGGGGCATGGAAGCGCTATATGCCTGGTCGACGTCAAGCCCGCGAAACGCCACGATCAGTTGAGATCTTGGGATGCCTTTCACTCGGATAGCTTCAAAGGCATGGTCCCAAAGATAGTCACGGATGGCAGAGTGCGATGATATCTTGACCAGCAATGGGTAGGCGGAGTTTTGCTTGAGAAAATTGATCGCAGCCATGACGCGCGCGTGATCGTGCAAGCGCGAGACGCCAGCAATCTCTGCCCTTCGCCATTCCTCCGGGTCATCGGTCGGCGTTGTCGAACCATCTCTGATCGTGAATTCCTGAAATGCGACATTGAGATCTGCGGCGGGGGTGTCTGCGCTGGCGCCTCCTATACAGGCAGCGGGTTGAAGTGACAGATAGCGTTCAGCGGCAGTTTCAAAACCGCCGCATACGCGGGCTCGTGCTGCTTCGACATTGCCCGTCGCGATCAGTTGTGACCATTCGGGATCGTGTTCGCCGCCTGTGCCGAGCCGCGCGATCCAGTTACTATCTTGCGTATGTGAATGCCAGGCAAGTCCACGTTCCTCGGCTATAGAAAAGATGGACCAATGTGTCAGCATGACAGCGCAGGGCCAGCCTGGCGACCCCAGCAGGCTCTGCTCCGACATGCTTGCTAGCAATTGCCCCAGCATTGTCGGCAGCGTGAATGGGGCACTGGCAATCCCAGGGGAAATAACCAGCATGGCCGCATCGGGTAGGACTTCTATGGTGCTGCCTGGAGAGAACTCCGATGCCTCGAACGCGATCAGGGCCGCGATTGCGGCAAACCAGCGCTCATACAAGGCTTTGCCCAGGATGAGACGAATTTGGCCCGCATTTCTCAGGGTAACGGACAACGCCCCGGAGCCTTGCGCTTCTGGGGGGCTGGTAGGCGTAGTCTCGCTGACCGGGAGAAAGGCGGTGTTATGGCCGGGCCACAAATTGACCGGCGTATCGGGCGTCTGGCGCTGTTCCGGCAGTAACCAGAAGAGGGGGGAAATCGGCGCCACGTCGACCCGCGTTCCTTGCCGGGATGACACGTCTATCTTATGGGGGACGGGCATGGTGCAAAGACCGCCGGTCAGGTCTACAAGTAGCAA
>Ga0302190_10000619_pt1 | contig 23143 bp, 21 predicted proteins | sample II_Bog_E2_3_FD_198784 | JGI IMG/M metagenome (GOLD analysis project Ga0302190, IMG submission 198784) | Peat permafrost microbial communities from Stordalen Mire near Abisko, Sweden - II_Bog_E2_3 | ecosystem: Environmental > Terrestrial > Soil > Wetlands > Peat | place: Sweden: Abisko... | reverse complement strand
ACCGGGATTTAGACAAGCAATCTTCCGCCGGCGCCGGCCCAGGACACCGCACACCGTGAAGGGGCACCCCCGAATGCCAGCCCCCCTCATTGTTCCGAAAAAATAGATTTCATGGCTTTCGCCCATCCCCCTATTTCGAACCTTTTATTGCAATGATGTGAACATATTAGGTATTGACGCCGTACAACTTATGCCTAATTTGCTGCTGGGTGTTGCCGGTCCTTCACCCAAGGCATCCAGCACCCGCCGAACCCCTTCAAACGTCGTTTCCCACCCCATGGCACGTCCCCGTGCCCATCCATGGACCAAACCCTTTGGTCCTGGGAGGTCTTATGCCCGAATCGGGCTTGTTCCGCATCCTTTCCGCCGGTCTGCTGCTGTTCCCGCTCCACGGCGGGGCGCCCGCGGACACCGAACGCTGCGCCCTGAATGCGCTCCGGGACCTGACGCCGGCCCTGGGCCTCGACCAGCGGACCACCTTCGCCGTCCGCAGATCCACGCCGGATCCCCTCCTGGGCGGGATAGACGTGCGCCTGGACCAGTATTATCTGGGGATCCGGGTAATGGACGGAGAGGCCATTCTTCACCTTCGGGATGGCAAGGTCCGCTCCATCACCGACGGCCTGAAACGGAATTTCGACCCGGATACCAACCCCACGCTCACCGCCAACGAAGCCCTGGCCGTGGCGGTGGCCGACCTGGCGCCCCGGGGGCCGTTCGCCCAGCCTCCCCGATGCGAACTGGTGACGGTTCGGATGCGATTGGGGCCCGGAAAACCGACCCTCAGGGCCGCCCTGGTCTACCACGTCCACACCGCCCTGGAAAACGGTACCCGGGAGACCGCCCACACCGATTTCCTGATCGACGCCCGCACCGGGGCCGTGGCCAAACGGTGGGACAGCCTGGAGACGGCTGCGGCAACCGGGCAAGGCGACTCCCAGTACAGCGGGACCGTGGCCATCAATACCAACAGCACCAAGGCGGGCTTCGAGCTGCGCGACCTGACCCGGGGCAAGGGCGGCAACACGGTGGTGAACCTGGATCACGGCATTTCAAACGATGGGGCGACCATCGTCACCTCGGCCAACGACCGGTGGGGCGACGGGCAGAACTACGACGGCGGCGCCACCACCTCCCGGAACGGCGAAACCGCGGCCGTGGACGCGGCCTATGGCCTCCAGCGGACCTGGGACTACTATAAGAACATCCACCACTGGCACGGGATCGACGGCCAAGGCCGGGCCACCACCCTGCGGGTACACTACGACACCGGCTACGACAACGCCTTCTGGTTGGACTCCTGCTTCTGCATGACCTTCGGCGATGGCACCAGGTTCAAATCCCTGGAAGCCATCGACGTGATGGGCCACGAAATGAGCCACGGCGTGTGTTCGACCACCGCCGGCCTGGAATACTTCGGCGAAAGCGGCGGACTGAACGAATCCAACTCGGACATCAACGGAACCATGGTCGAGTTCTACTCCCGGGGCGGAACCGCCGATCGGATCGGGGATCAAGGCGGCAACTGGACCCTGGGCGAGCAGCTGGAAACCCCCGACCATCCCCACCCGATCCGCTACCTGTACAAGCCCAGCAAGGACGGCAAAAGCCCGGACGCCTGGAACCCGGACATCCAGGACCTGAACGTGCACCAAAGTTCCGGCCCCATGAATCGTTGCTTCTTCTTCCTGAGCCAGGGAGCCAGTCCGGATAAGAGAAGTGATTTCTACACCTCTTACCTGACCAAGGGCATGACCGGGATCGGCAACGACAAGTCCGCCCACATCTGGTTCCGGGCCATGACCACCTACATGACCTCCGGCGCGGACTACGCCGAGGCCCGGAAGGATGCCATCGCCGCGGCCCGGGATCTCCATGGCGCCGGCAGCCCCGAGGAGGCGGCGGTATGGAACGCCTTCCACGGCATCAACGTGGGCGCCCCCTGGCCCGATCCTACCGAGCCCAAAGTTACAGCGGCCAGATAGGTGGTTCACCTGCTAGTATTCGGCTTCCCCCTTTCAATGGAGCCGCCCGTTTGGTCCAGACCATCGCCGAGCTGTTTTACGAGACCTTGAAGTTCGATCTGCCCGACGCTTTCGCAGCGAAAGCGGGCGGCGCCTACCGGGCCATCTCGCACCGGGAGCTTCAGGGAAAAGTGGAACGGCTCGCCTTGGCCCTCCATGCCCGGGGCCTGCAGGCCGGAGACCGGCTGGCCATCCTGTCGGAAAATCGCCCCGAATGGGCCATCGCCGATTTCGCCTGCGCCATCCTGGGGGCGGTGAGCGTCCCCATCTACCACACCCTCACCCCCGACCAGACCGCCTTCATCATCCAGGATTCAGGCGCCCATTGGCTCATGGTCTCCAATCCCGCCCAGTTGGCCAAGGTGCGTCCCACCCTGGACCAGCTCCCGGAGCTGCAGACCATCCTGATCCTGGACGGTAACCTGGACTGGATCCTGGCCGGCCAGGACGGAGCGGGAAAAACCTGGACCCAGTGGGCCACCCTGCAGCGGGAGGGTGAGGCCCTGGACGGCCGCCGCACCGAGGTCCATGGCTGGGCCATGGAGCGCCGGCCCGAAGACCTGCTCACCCTGATCTACACCTCCGGCACCACCGGCGAACCCAAGGGCGCCATGCTCAGCCACGGCAACCTCGCCTCCAACATCACGGCGACCGTGGACGTGGCCATTGTCGCCCTGAGGCCCGAACGGGGCGACCGTTGCCTCAGTGTGCTGCCCCTCTCCCACATCTTCGAACGCACCGGCGGCCACTATGCGATGTTCTACCTGGGCATCGGCATCTACTACGCCGAAAGCCTGATCTCCCTGCCCCAGAACCTCCTGGAGGTCCAGCCGGCGGTGCTCATGGCGGTGCCGAGGATCTTCGAGAAGATCTACGCCAAGGTCCGGGACGCGGTCAGTTCGGGCGGGTTCCTGCGCCGGATGGTGTTCCGCTGGGCCACCGCCACCTGCCACCGGGTGGTGCGCCACCTGTACCTGGGGCGCCGGCCCCCGGCGCTGCTCAACCTGCCCTGGCTGGTGGCGGACCGCATCCTCCTTTCCAAGGTTCGGGCCAAGACCGGGGGGCGCCTGCGCTTCTGCGTCACCGGAGGCGCGGGCCTCAATCCCCGGATCATGGAGTTCTTCTGGGCCATGGGAGTGCCCATCTTCGAGGGCTACGGACTCACCGAAACCAGCCCCATCCTCACCCTGAACCGGCAGGGCCGGGTCCGGCCCGGCTATGTGGGCCAGCCGGTCCTGAAGACCTGGAACGGCCGGCCGTTCCTCAAACTGGCCGCGGATGGCGAGATCCTGTGCCAGGGCCCCAACGTCATGCAGGGCTACTGGAAGCAGGAGGCCGCCACCCGGGAGGTGTTCACGGCGGACGGCTACTTCTGCACCGGCGACGTGGGCGAGATCGACCCCCAGGGCCGGGTTAGGATCACCGACCGCAAGAAGGAGATCATCGTCACCAACGGCGGCAAGAATGTGGCGCCCCAGCCCATCGAGAACGAACTGCGGCAGGATCTCTACATCGAGCAGGCGGTGGTGGTGGGCGACCACCGCAACCACCTGGCGGCGCTGGTGGTCCCCTACTTCCCCGCCCTGCGCGCCTGGTGTTCCCGCAAGATGCTCTCGTTCAGGGATGATGCCGAGATGGTGGCGCACCCCAAGGTGGTCGCCAAGCTCATGTCCCGGGTGAACCATGTGAACGCGCATCTGCCCGCCTACGAGCGGATCCGGCGGATCGCCCTGCTGAGCCAGGAGCTGACCCCGGCCAGCGGCCTGCTGACCCCCTCGCTCAAGCTCAAGCGCCGGGTGGTGAACGAGACCTACCGGGACCTCATCGAAACCCTTTACCGCCCCGGGGTTTGAAGTTCTGGTCGAGGCGGTTGAGCATCCTGCCGCTCTTTTCCGCCCAGGCGGCAAAGCTGGTGCTGGCCAATTCGGGCGGGTGGGCTTCGGGGTGGACGCCCAGCACCTGGTCCAGGAACCTTCGGTGCAGCTTCACCCGGTTCAGGCCGTTGGCCAGGCCCAACAGACTCCGCTCTGACCGGCCGTGGTGCGGATCCGGTTCCACACCCCCTGCGGAACCTCTGCGGAAACCCTGCGGAAACCCCTGTGCAAAGCCCCGCACTTCCCATGAGTCCCGGGGCCGTTCAGCGGCTGCTGCATTTTGAGGGCAGGGATCGTTGCCGCCGGTCCCTACCGGGATGGGCTTTTCGCCGGCCTGGGCGAAGCGAAGGCGCGCAGGGGGCGGCCTGCCTTCCAGTGTGCGGCGAGCCGGGCCAGCACCGGCCGGCAGTGGCGGAAGAAGCGGCGGTAGGCCGGGCACAGCCAGTTCACCCCGGGTTCGCCCGTGGGCTCGGCCAGGATCCGGTCCTTGGGGCAGCCGCCGTTGCACCATGGGAGCACGTCGCAGGCCCGGCACCGGGCCGGCAGCCCATCCCGCTTGCGCCGACCGAAGGCCGCCAGGGCCGGATCCGCGATCAGCTCGGCCAGGGACTCCCGGCCCAGGTTGCCCAGCAGGTGCCCGGGGCCGACGAAGTGGTCGCACGGATAGAGGCTGCCTTCGTGCTCCAGCGCCAGCACGTCGCCGCAGGTCTCCCGGAAGGTGCACAGGGCGTGGGGCTGGCCGGCGGCGGGCCGGAACGCCTCGTCGAAGGTCTGCACGGCGACCCGGCCCAGATCATTGCGGATCCACTGGTCGAACACCGCGCACAGGAACTCGCCCACCGCCTCGGCAGCGGCGGTGGCCGGGCTCACGCCGGCCCCCGCGGGCTGCACCAGGGGCAGGAACTGCAGGTGGGTGACCCCCAGTTCCCGGAAGAACCGGTAGACTTCCAGCGGCTGGTGGACATTGGCCGCGTGCAGGACGCACAGCACGTCGCAGTGCACGCCGTAGGCCTGGAGCAGGCGGAAGGCGCGCACGGTCTCGGCATGGGTTGAGCGCCCCGAGCAGGTGAGCCGGTAGGCGTCATGGCATGGGGCGGGACCGTCCAGGCTCAGTCCCACCGAGAACCGTTCCCGGGCCAGGAACCTGACCCAGGCTTCATCCAGCAGCGTGCCGTTGGTCTGCAGGCCGTTGCTGATGCCGGCCCCCCCAGGGCGGAAGGCCCGCTGAAGCGCCACGATCCGCTGGAAGTAGTCCAGCCCCAGCAGGGTGGGTTCGCCCCCGTGCCACTCGAAATGCACCGCGCCCCCGGCCGAAGCCTCCAGACGTTGGCGGATGTAGCTCTCCAGTAGATCAATCGCCATCCGCGGGGCGGGCGCCTGGGGGAACAACTCGGCCCTTGGCAGATAGTAGCAGTAGGCGCAGTTGAGGTTGCAGCGCGCGCCCGCGGGCTTGGCCATGACCAGGCAGGAACCCGGCCGGGCCTGGTCCGGGCCCGGGGCGGTCACGTGGCGGTCGTCCGCCGCAGGAATTCCAGCAGCCGGGCGAAGCTGTCCCGGGCCGCTCCCACGTGGTAGGCAGGCCGGGTGTCATTGAAGAACGCGTGGGCCGCGCCCGGGTAGACCCGGGGCTCGAAGGACTTCCCGGCGGCGGCCATGGCCTCGGTGAAGGCCGGCAGCCCGGCGTTCACCCGCTCGTCGAGCCCGCCGTAGAAGCCCACCACCGGGCACTGGATCCGCACGACCCGGTCCAGGGGCGGGGCGCTGCCGTAGAAGATGGCTGCCCCGGCCAGTTCCGGCTCCTCACAGGCCAGCAGGGCGGAAAGCCCGCCGCCCATGCAGAAGCCCATGCAGGCCACCGGCTGGCCGGCCGAAACCGAGCCTTCAGCTTTCAGGTGGCGCAGCGCCGCGCTTAGGGCCGGCACGAAACGGTCCAGCTGTCCCAGGCGGCCAAACAGCGCGCCCAGGGATTCCTCGATCCGGGCCCGGTCCGGGGCCGGCAGACCGGCCATGGCAGCGCCCCGGGCCGTCGGGTCGCCCCAGGCGGTGGCCGGCAGGTTGTTCATGAAGGCCTGCACTTCAGTGATCCGTTCCGGCAGCATCGGCAGGGGCCGTTCGCCCCCGGCGCAGTAGAGATCCGGGGCCAGGGCCGCATAGCCCGCCTCCGCCATCCGCCGGGTCACGTCCTGGATGTGCCCGTCCACGCCCCAGATCTCCTGGATCACCAGCACCCCGGGCAGAGGCAGGGCGGCCCGTTCCGGCCGGGCGAGAAAACCGGTGTGACCTTCGAACTGAACCCACTCGGTGTGGACGGGCATGCTGGACTCCTTGGCGAACCTGGATTGCCAAGCATTCTATCTCCACTGGGGCGGATGTGTCCCGGCCCGGCCGTGCCAGGCACAAGCAGCCGTAGCGGAACTGGCTTCGCAACGGCTGCTAGGATGGAAGCCGAGACGCCCAATGATTCCTTTACAAGGCCCCACCCCCGACCAGGACCTGCAGCAATGGGTCGACCAGCGCATGGCGATCCTCCCCTTTTCTCGCATGGCCGGGATGACCGCCACCTCGGTGGAGCAAGGCCGGATCGGCCTGCTGCTGCCTGCCCGTCCCATGTGGTGCGGCGACCTGGAGCGCAACCGGATCCACACCGGAGCCATCTGCGCCCTGGCCGACACCGCCTGCGGTTTCGCCGTGGGCACCTCCGTGAGCGAGCCCGGGGCCTTCGCGACCCTGGACCTGCGCATGGACTACCTGCGTTCGGCCGACGCCGGCCGGGACCTGGTCTGCCAGGCCCACTGCCACCGCCTGTCCCGCAGCGTCGGCTTCGTCACCGGCGAGGTGCGTCAGCCAGGCGGCGAGGACGTGATCGCCGTGGTCAACGCCACCTTCATGCGCTCCCTGCCCCCCGCCGGCCGCGGCCTGGGCGGGCGCCGGTCCCTGATCCCCCAGCCGGCCCTGAACCAGGTGTCGGCCGAGGCGCTCCAGGGCGCCGCCCAGGCGACCAGCCCCGCGATCCCCGAGGGCCGGTCGCCCTACGTGGATCTCCTGGGCGTCGTGCAGCACCCCCAGGTGAACGCCGGTCCCGTCTTCCGGCTGCCGTTCAGGGAGGACCTGATCGGCAATCCAAAGGTTCCCGCCATCCATGGCGGCGTCCTGGCGGGTTTCGCGGAAACGGTCATGTACCTGCACCTGGTCGCCACGGCCCCACCCAGGGGCAAGGGCGTCCCCAAGGCCGTGGACTTCGCCATCGACTACCTGCGGCCGGCCAGGCCCATGGATACCTTCGCCCAGGGCATCACCATCCGCCTGGGCAACCGGGTGTCGCTGGTCCAGGCCAACCTCTGGCAGGAAGACCCCCAGCGGCCGGTGGCCGCCACCCGGGGGCACTGGCTCATGCCGCGTTCCTGAGTTCCAGGAGGATGCCGATGCCCCTGTTCACCCCCTTTGCCTGCCTCATCCTGCTCTGCGCCCAGGCGGCCTGCGTCATGGCGGACCAACCGTCCCCCGCCGTGGTCCACGACCTGGCCCCCAGCGGCCGGTTGCGGGTGGCGATCAACCTGGGCAATCCGGTCCTGGCCCAAAAGCCGCCGGGCGCCAACGGACCCCAAGGCGTTTCGGCGGACCTGGCCCGTGAGCTGGGCCGGCGATTGAAGCTGCCGATCGAATTCCTCACCTATGACGCGGCGGGCAAAGTCGTCGCAGCGGCCAGGGAGCACGCCTGGGACATCGCCTTCCTGGCGATCGATCCGGTGCGGGCCGACACCATCGCCTTCACCCATCCCTATGTGGTCATCGAGGGGGCCTATCTGGTCCCGGCCGATTCGCCGCTGCGAACCATCGAAGCCGTGGATCAGCCCGGCGTTCGCGTGGCGGTGGGGCGGGGCAGCGCCTACGATCTGTTTCTCACCCGGGAACTGCATGAGGCCCGGCGGGTGGAGGCGGCCACGTCGTCCGAGGCCCTGGAGATCTTCCTGAGGGACAAGCTTGAGGTGGCCGCGGGGGTGCGGCAACCCCTCGCCCTTTTTGCCGGATCCCACCCGGAGGTCCGGCTGCTGCCGGGCCAGTTCATGGCTATCCGCCAGGCCATCGCTTTTCCCATGGGGCATGAAGCAGGCGCGCACTACCTGAACACCTTCATTGAAGAAATGAAGGTTTCCGGATTCGTCGCCAAGGCCCTCGCTGCGAGCGGCCAGGACCCCAGACTGGCCGCGCCCCAGGGGCTCAGCCAATAGAGGGGACACTGGCACCAAGGTGCCCAGCTACCCGCAGGCGCCCGGTCTGCATCCGGTGTCGGGTGCCATGTTCAGCCCCGCGCTTTTGGCCAGCTACTGAGGGCGAATGGCGGAGAGTGTGAGATTCGAACCCACGGAAGCTTACACTTCGAGGGTTTTCAAGACCGTTGATTGATAGGCTTAACCCCAATTATTGCAAAACAGGCAGCTTGTTTTGCAATCAATTTGTAACCCGACGCTCCCAACAGCCTCAGCATGGACTATGGCGCCGTGACATGGCAGACTCTAGTGACTTGGAGGGATGCCGGAGCGGTTTAACGGGCCAGTCTTGAAAACTGATGTGGGGCAACTCACCGGGGGTTCGAATCCCTCTCCCTCCGCCAACCTCAGTAGCCGGCCCCTAAGGCGGCGCTGAGAATGCCGTAAGGGATGCCTGGAAGACCACCATGGGCAACTACTGGCTTTGATTGGCCGAAACGCCGAAAAGGGGAAGTAAATCCGGCGAGGCGTTATGGCCTTCCATCGGGCCCTCCCCGCTGGGAAATCGAACCGGGTATTCCTGGTCAACGATTGAAATAGCGGCTCCTGGCCCTTGATTTGCCCCCCCAGGGATCGACACTTGCCCTGAGGGTCCGCTTTTGGCTAATGGAACCCCAAGGCAGCAACCTCCACACCGGGAGGCTGTTTCGGTAACTGACAGCGGGAGGGGAAGCGATGGGTGAGGGGCTCAAGGACGCGAGGCGGGTTTCCCATCCCATGGTCTGTGGCCTTTGCGGCCACATCAGGGCCGGCATGACCTGGGTGGAGAACCGCAGGGCCACCTACGACCGTTATTACGCCGAAGGCGTCTGCCCGGATTGCCGGGTGAGCACCTTCGTGGAAAACTTCTCCCGGCACGCTTCCGGGAAAGGCTGAATCCCCTAGTGGGAAATGTAGTGCTCCAACTGGCCGATGATGAAGGTCTGCTCGGAGATGGTCTCCTTCACCAGATCGCCGATGGACAGGAATCCCGCCACCGACCCATCCTCCGCCAGCACCGGCAGATGCCGGATCCGGTGATCGGTCATGATGGCCATGCACTCTTCCACCGTCTGGGCGAGGGTCACGTACATCACCCTGTCGCTCATCACCTCCCGCACCGGTGTGTTCTTGGAGTCCTTGCCCAGCAGGACCACCTTCCGGGCGAAGTCCCGTTCGGAGAAGACGCCCACCGGCTTGCCGCCATCCATCACCAGAAGGGCGCCGATGTCATGCTGGGCCAGCAAGGTCAGGGCCTGGAAGACGGTGTTGTCGGGGTCGACCGAAATGAGCCGGTGGGGCTTGGCGCTGAGGAGTTGCTCCAGTAGTTTCATCCTTAGTCTCCTTCGGCCGGTTCCAGGGCGCCTGGAAGGGTGGTCAAGGATAAGCTAACCCCGGTGGATCCCGGAAAAGAAAAAACCGGCCGGCCCGGCGTGGTTCCGGTCAACCCTCCGGTCCCGGTTCGACCCCATGCTGGTCCAGCCAGGCCAGCAGCCGGCGAATGCAGCCCTGGGCCAGGGCGATGGTGGTGTCCGCGGCGCCGTAATAGAGGTTGAGGGTGTCGCCGTCATCGCCGAGGGTCGTTCCGCACGGGAAAGTGACTAGCCCCACGTCGCCCTGGAGTTCGTAGCTGGCCTCGGGCCCGAACACCCAGGATTCCCCCCGCAACAGGCAGCGGCCGGGATCCTCCAGGGCCAGCAGGGCGAGGCCGATCCGGTAGATGCAACCCGAGACGGAGGTGCGGACCCCGTGATAGATCATCAGCCAGCCCCGCTCCGTCTCGATGGGCGGGGGCGAGAGCCCGATCTTGTTGGCGTCCCACCAGCCGCCTCGGCGGGCTTTCAGCACCTGCCGTGGCTGACCCCAGTGCCGCAGGTCCGGCGACAGGGAGAGCCAGATATGCGCCCCGTCCATGGACACCGGGCGGTGCAGCAGGGCAAAGCAGCCCTGGAAACGCCGGGGCAACAGGGCGGCGTCCTTGTTGTCCGGCAGCATGATCATGCCCAGGCGCTTCCAACGGCTGAAATCCTCGGTGAGCGCCAGGGCCACCCCCGGTCCGGCCCGGCCATAGGCGGTGTAGGTCACGGCATAGCGCCCCAGTTCCGGCACGAAGGTGACCCGCGGATCCTCGACCCCCCAAAGCTCCTCCGGATGGTGTTCCGGATCGGCCGGAAAGGACGGCGGCGCCGCCACTTCCCAGTGGTCGACCCCATTGGCGGAGCGGGCCGCGGTGAGGTGGGAGTGGCCACGCCGATCCTCCACCCGGCACAGGAGCAAGGTCGTGCCGTCGGCCAGACGCGTGGCCCCCGGGTTGAAGACGCTGTGGGCCGGATAGGGCCAGACTGCGGCGGTGAGGATGGGATTCCGCCCATGGCGGGCGAACAAGGCTTCAGGTTCGAACGGGCCGGTCATGGCCCTAGCCCTGGGGAGGAACGGTCAGGGCGGGCGAGGCACCGGCTCCGTCCCGGGCGGCAGGGCTGAGCTCCGGCAGATCCAGCGGCAATTGGGCCGCCTGCCAGGTCGGTGGGCGCGGCGCCCACCGGGACGCGTACTCCCGGCTGGCCCGGCTGAAACTCTTCAGGTAGCTGGCGGCCACCACCGGCCAGGCCATGGTCCGGCCGTACTCGGCGCCCCGGTGCCGCAGGGCCAGGCGCCTGGTATCGTCGCCGAGCAGGTCGAGCACGTGCCCGGCGATGGCGGCGGGATCCCGGCAGGGCACCAGGATTCCCCGCCCGTCGGCGAGCAGTTCCTGGGCATAGAGGTAGGGGGTCGAGATCACCGCATTGCCCGAGCCGAGCGCATAGGCCAAGGTCCCCGAGGTGATCTGCTCCATCTTGAGGTAGGGGGTGATGTAGATGTCCGCCGCCGCCAGGAATTCGGTCAGCTCCTCCTGGCTGACGAAACGGTTGTGGAAAAGCACGTTGGCTTCCACCCCTAGGCCAAGGGCCCGGCCCTCCAGCATGACCCGGTAGGATTCCCCCTGCTGGGCCTTGAAATGGGGATGGGTCGCCCCCAGAACCACGTAGACGGTCCCGGGAAAACGGCGCAAAACCTCCGGCATCGCGTCGATGACATACTCGATCCCTTTGTCCGGCGCCAGCAAGCCGAAGGTGAGGATCACCTGCCGGCCGTCCAGCCCCAGCTTGGCCTTGCTCAGACCATGGGAGGGCACCGCCGGAATGCCGTGGGGTATCAGATCGATCTTGCGGGCGGATACGCCGTGGATCCGCCGCAGGAGTTCGGCGCCATGGGTGCTCATCACCACCAGCCGCTCGGACAGGCTGATGACCTCGTCCATGGTGGTCCACTGGTGCGCCGTGGGTTCCGCGAGGATGGTGTGGAGGGTGGTCACGATCGGCATTCGGGCCGCCCGCATCAACCCCAGGACATGCGCCCCGCCCTGGCCGCCGAAAATGCCGTACTCGTGCTGGACGCTCAGCAGATCCAGGGACCGTCCGTTGAGGATCTCCGCGGCCCTCCGGTAGGATGCGGGGTCGTCCTGGTCGATTTCCACCTGCACGCAGGCCGGATAGGCGTAGCGCTTCATTGGATCGTTCATGGCAAGGACGAAGCAGTCCAACCCGGGGCACCGGTGCCGGAGGGCGGCATGGAGATCGGCGGTGAAGGTGGCGATTCCGCATTGGCGGGGGGTATGGTTGCCCAGCAGAGCCAACCGGCGAGGGGCGCCCGCGGCGCCTGGAAAATTCATATTACCTCCTGGGAAGCATGCAGCGGCAGAGGGCAGTCACTCATCCGCTCCCATGGATTGGGAGCCCCTGAGCCCCAAATCCTGGCGGCCCGGGTACGGCCCGCGCTGCGCCTTGGATCGTGCCCTCCTGGGTCCGGGAACCTGGGTCGGAGAACATGGCCACTTCCACCAAAGCAAACTTCATGCCGCCTGAACAGTTTGTAGCTATAGGGTAATTTTTAGCCGTTTTTACATAACCATCATGAATTCTGTAACTTTGCGATCAATCAATCCGGCGCTAACCCGATCATTCTGATCGCCCGAAAAACCATTTGTATCTAATCATAGAAATAAATAAACCAATTCTGTTTCAATTTTGATTATTTTTGTTTAACATGTGCATTCAAGGTTCAATTTCATGGTAATTATAGCTAACATAAAGTCGATAGATCGTCCTTTTTCTGGCAAAAACTAAAGCATTTCTGTTTTTTCATTCCAACCCTTTGATCCTTGAATCCCTGGCAGATCCCCAGGCCTTGGCTGACCGCCGGGGCCCGGATGGCCGCCAGCCCCACTGATGGAGCCCGCATGCAGACCGAGGACCTGGACATCAAGGATCTGTTCCAGTTCGACCTCGAGGGCGGCCTGATCCACTTCGCCGGAGTGCGTTCCCTGGTGGTCGACGTGTGCGCCATGGGCATCCTGCGCCGGGACCTGATCGCCCAGCTGGGTCTCGCCACCGCCCGGACGGTGCTGACCCGGTTCGGCTTCAACCACGGCCGGCGGATGGCCGAGGCCATGGCGGCCCGGTTCCACGGTGGTCGGCCGGACCAATGCCGCCGGGCCAGCGCGGTCATTCCCATGCTCGAGGGCATGTACCGCCTCGGGCCGGGAATCCTCGCCGGGAGCGGGTTGAGCCTGATCGATTCGTTCGAGGCCGAACAGCACATCGCCCACCACGGCCTGGGCGACACCGCCGTGTGCTGGACGATCTGCGGCTTCACCAGCGGCTACCTGAGCTGCGCCTTGGGCCAGGACGTGGTGGTGGTGGAAGACCGCTGCGCAGGCAAGGGCGACCGGGACTGCCATCTCCTGTGCCGCACCCGGGAGGAGTGGGAGAGCGTGGGGACCGGGGAGTTCCGCCAAGGCCACCCGGATCCCCCGGCCGGCCCGGACCGGCAGGAGTCCACCGGTCTGGTCGCCCGGAGCCAGGCCATGCGCCACCTCATCGACCTCGCCCAGCGGGTGGCCAAGGTGGATTCCACCGTGCTCATCAGCGGCGAGAGCGGCACGGGCAAGGAACGGGTGGCCCGGCTGGTGCACAACGCCTCCTCCAGGGCTCCGGGACCGTTCATCGCGGTCAACTGCGGCGCCATCACCGAGACCCTGCTGGAGAGCGAACTGTTCGGTCACGTCAAAGGCGCTTTCACCGGCGCCCTGCAGGAACGTCCCGGCCTGTTCGAGTCGGCCAACGGCGGCACCCTGCTCCTGGACGAGGTGGGGGAGGTGTCCCCGGCCATGCAGGTCAAGCTGCTGCGGGTGCTCCAGGAACGGGAGATCCGGCGGGTGGGCGAAAGCACCAGCCGCCCCATCGACGTGCGGGTGCTGGCGGCCACCAACCGGGAGCTGGCCCAGGAGATCGCCGAAGGCCGTTTCCGCAAGGACCTCTACTACCGCCTGCACGTGGTGGAACTGGGGGTGCCGCCGCTGCGCAAACGCAGGGAGGACATCCTCCCCCTGGCCCGGCTGCTGCTCGCGGAGGCCGCGCACCGCCTCAACCGGCCGGTCTCGGGCCTGTCCTCCCGGGCCGCGGACCAGCTCCTGCGCTACAGTTGGCCGGGCAACGTGCGCGAGCTGGAAAACGCCATGGAGCGGGCCGTGGCCCTGGCCCAGGATGGCCATGCGGAACTGGATGACCTGCCCGAGGAGGTCCGGCAGGCGGTCCCGGTCCCGGTCATGACCTGCCCGGTGAAGCGGCTCGAGGACATCGAGCGGGAATACATCCTGGCCGTGCTGGAGGTCAACGGCGGCAACCAGGCCCGCAGTGCGGAGCAGCTGGGCATCGGCTCCGCCACCCTCTATCGCAAGCTCAAGAGCTACGCCCTGGCCTTTCGCGGTGCCAGGAAACTGGACCAGCCCTGAACAGGAGCTCCCATGGCAACCCCCTCCGCCCCGGCCATCCGGAATACCCAGCCAGCAACGGCCTGCCTGGACGCCGGGGCCGCCAGCGGCGATCCGAAGTGGCAGGAACGGGCCCTGGAGGCCTTCACCTGGTTCCTCGGCCGGAACCAGCTCGGTCTGCCCCTGTATGATCCGCGCACCGGCGGCTGCCGGGACGGACTGCATGCCGGCAGCGTCAACCAGAACCAGGGCGCGGAATCGACCCTCTCGTTCCTGCTGGCCCTCGTGGAAATGGATAAAATCAGAGTGTAGAGTGGACCAGGGCCTGCCTGCCCAGCCGACCCACCTTCCGGCCCACCGCCTTCGGGGAGATTCCTTGCCCATCCTGCACCCTGATCCACCCCGCATCCAGCCCCACCGCCAAGCCGCAAGGGAGGTGCTGGCGTCCCTGCGCAGGCTGCCGGCCGAAGCCCACCTGTTCGTCCACCTGGGCATCCCGGAGGGGGACGGGCAGGGACTCGGCGAGTTGGACTTCCTGGTGCTCCACCCGGAGCTGGGCCTGGTGATCGTGGAGCTGCCCCAGCCCGGCATGGAGCGTTCAGAGGATGGCTGGGTCCGGGTCCGGGAGGACGGCACCCGCATCGCCGAGGTCGAGACCCCCGGGGCGGCCCTGGCCCGGAAGCAGTATCTGCTGCTGAATTTCCTGAAGAAGGCCGGCCTGGAAGTCATCCCGCCCATCACCCGGATCCTGGCCGTGCCCGACCTGCCCTTGAAGCCGGGCCAATCCCTGGGGCCGGACCTGCCGGCCTGCAGGATCCTCACCCGGGCTAAGCTAAGGCAACCCTTCGCCGCCCTGCAGGAAGCGGTGGCGGGAGGCCGGCCGTGGGCCAACTGGCGCGCCCTGGATGAGGCCGCCCATGCCAGCCTCGGCAAAGAACCGCTCCAGGCCCTGGTCGAGATTCTGACCCCGGTGCTCCTGCCCCAGCCCCATCTGGCCGCTCTCATGGCGGCGGAAGGGGTGGTCGGGGATCCCGAGGCCCAGCACATGCTCGATCATCTGGCCCACAACTTCAGCCAGGGACGCTACCGGGTCAGGGGCGCGCCGGGATCGGGCAAGTCCCTGCTGGCCCGCAAGGTGACCCGGCTCTGGGCCGCCGAAGGTCGCAGGGTGCTGGTCCTGGCTTCCACCCGGGCCCTGGCCTGGGCCACCCGGACCGCCCTGGACGAACTGGTGCGCAACCACCAGGCCCGGGTGACCACCTGGGAGGATCTGGCGGTGAACCTGCTGGAAGACGCAAGGGCCCTGCCCCCTTCCCTTTCCGGACTGGACCTGGCCGCGGCCCTGGCCCGGGCGCTCCCGACCATCCACGAGCGCTGGGACGCGCTGGTGCTGGACGAGGCCCAGGACCTGGAGCCGGGCTGGATGGAACCGCTGCTGGGCCTCCTGGGGGATCCGGCCCGGGACCCGGTCCTGGTGCTGGAGGACCCGGCCCAGAATCGCCACGGCGAGGCCAGCGGCCTCACCGGCCAGCCCTGGCGCCTGGATCTCAGCCTGAGGCACGGCGCCGCCATCCGCCGGGCCACCTTCCAGGCCATGCCCGCCTGCGGCTGGGCCCTGCCCGAGGAGGCCGGCGACCCGGAGGCCCTGGTCAGCCGCCCATCCTCTCCGGCCACCTGGCGGCGGGATCTGGGTGAGATCCTGGCCGGACTGCAGCAGGACGGCCTTGCCGCCTCCCAGGTGCTGATCCTGACCCCCCATCCGGTGGCCCAGTTGGGGATCGGCCACGGCCACAGCATCGGTCCCTGGCAGGTGAACGCCTCCGCCGAGTGGTGGGAGGGGGCCCCGGAACAGGTCCGGCTCGGCCCCGTCCAGGCCTTCAAGGGCCTGGAGGCCGATGCGGTGGTCTATCTCGCTCCGGCCTACCGCCCCAAGGACGGCGGCCGGTCCCGCTACGGTGCCCTGTCACGGGCCAGGCAGCGGGCCATCGTCCTGGACCAGGCCCTGGAGGAGCCCCTGCGCCCCCATGACGCCGACGCCTCGGGCGAACGGGACCGGCGACCCATCCCGGCCCCTTCCCTCCCCCGTGAGCTGGCCCCCGCCGCCGCAGCTGCCCTGCTGGCCTCCCTGCGGTCGTAGCAACCGGTTCTAAGCCCCGCGCTTGGCGAAGTCCTTGAGGGCAGTCTGCACCTGGCGCAGTTCCTCGGGGCTCCAGGCGGTGGGCGATCGCTTCTCCCCCAGGGCTTCGTTCACCAGGGTGGAAAGTTCCAGCCACATTTGCGGGGCCGGCATTTCCAGCGCCTGCAGCGCCACCACCAGCCGGTGCCGCAGGGGCCATGGGTTGCGATCGTTCCAGGCCTGCCGCGCCTGGCCCAGCAGCAGCTCCCCGGTATCCGCCGGCACGGGCTGCCCGGCGTCCCGCAGGGCCGGGACGGCCAAGGCCAGCGCCTCCACGGCGATCACATGGAGGGTGGTGACCTTGATGTCATCGGCCTTGGCGCATAGGGCCCTGGCCACGTCCATGGACTCCATGGCCCGCAGCGCTTGGGCGATGGCGGTCTGGAGCCGGAGGTTCTGGCCGGAATGGAGCATCAGCAGCAGCGGTGCGGAACCCTGGGCGGCCACCAGCGGGCCCATGGCCCCCAGGGCATCCACCAGTTGCAGGACCAGATCGTCCCGGGTGGCGGCCTGGAGCAGGGCCAGCAGGTCCGGCACCAGCTCCGGGAACCGGTGCTCGGACACCAGGCGCAACCCCAGCTGGAAATCCGCCGGCGCCGGCGAATGCAGCAGGTCCTTGGCCAGGTCCGCCGCGTCCGGCAGCTGGCCGATGAAGAACCGGGCCCGGTCGGCGATGTCCGTGAGCGGATCGCCGCAGGCCTGAAGCAGCGCCGGCTTCAGCCCGGTTTCGGCCCGGGCGCCCAGGATCTCCACCGCCGCGGCCCGCTGGGCTCCGTCCGGCCCGTTGAGGAGGAGCTGATGGAGCTCCCTGGCCTCCACCGGCACCAGCCGGGCGATGGCCCGGGCCACGCCTTCCCGGCCGGTCTGGTCCCGGTAGCTCTGCACCAGCAGCGTCAGCACCTTCGAGCCTTCAATGAGCCTTCTGGATACCATTTCCCCAAGGCCCTCGGCGGCCGCGTCCACCGCGAACCCCAGCCGCCGGCTCCGCAGGTGCATGCCCTCCGCCGCCGCGGCCAGGACCGCGGCCAGCTGGCTCGGCTTGGCATCATGGGTGGCCCCCAGGATCTCCCGGTAGAAGGAACCCAGCAGAGCCCCGGGGTCACCAGCCCGTCCGGCGGCTGTCTGCAGCGGCACCAGCGCAGCCGAGGCCGCCTCGTTGGCGGTGGCGGGAGAGGCGGTGCGCAGGCTGGCCAACGCCTCCTTGAGCACCCGGTCGGCCAGAACCTCCCGGTGGCTTTCCTCGAAGATCTCCAGGAGCGCCAGCGCCGCCTCCGGGGTGAAGATGTGCGCCAGCAGGACCAGCGCATGGCGAAAGACCAGCAGATCCGGATGCTGGACCACGGCCTTGAGCGGCTCGATGCTGTTGCCATCCACCAGATGCAGCAGCCGCTGGGCCGCCTCGTTGGCCACTCCGGCGTTGGCGCTGCCCTGGAGCAGGCGGCTGATGTAGTGGTTGAAAGCCTCCTGGGGATCGGTCTGACTTAGGACTTCCGCCAGGGTCTCCTTGAACTCGGCCCCCTGGCGCATGGCGTTGAGCTGACGGAGCACCTCCAGGGCGTCCTCGGTGCCCAGGCGGCCCAGGGCGCGCACTCCGGTCACGAAGATCTCGTAATCGGCCTCGTAGCGCAGGATCCGTTCAAGGATGTGGATCCATCCGGGCCAGGGATAGTAGAAGCTCGCTTCCAGGGTGAGCCTGCGCAAGGCCTTGGGGGCCCGTGATCCGGGCAGCCGTCCGTCCAGTTCCGGGATGGCGTCCGGTCCCACTTCCAGGATGGTCTGGAAAAAAGCCAGTTGCTGGGTGCGGTCCTCGCCATCCAGGTGATCGAGAAGCAGGCGGAGGTGGTCGAGGGAGTGCGATGCCATTGCTTTTTCAAAGTCCTTTCCATCTTGCCGTTGAATCGGTCAGGGGCTTACTGGACGGCGACCTGGGCCTCCACGTGGTCCCGGATCAGCCCGCTGACGAAGGGGGTGATCGCGGAGAACTCCACTCCCGCCAGGACATACCCGCTGGTCTTGCCCGGCACCTTGCCCAGCAGTCGCACCACCGTGGCCTGGAGCGGCACGCAGGGGAGATCCGGATGGAACAGGAACAGGTCCTCCAGCACCATCCCGGTATCCATGTCCCTGGCGTCGGCCATCTGGATTTCCAGTCCGCAGCCGCTGGCGCTCACATTGGCCAGCACGGCGTTGCCCACCTGACGGTCCCGGAACCGGAAGCGGACCTGGTAAAGGCCACCCGAAGTGCTCAACCGGAGATCCCGCCGACGTTCGATCCCGTTCGTCTCCACTGCGCAACTCCTTGAACCCAAGCCCATTGTTCCAGCCTGCCCGGGTCCGCGGCAAAAAAAGAAGATCAGCGCGGAGAATCGGGGTCCAATGACAGGGTCCGGAAGGCGGGAAGCCGCTCCTGCACGGCCTGGACCAGGGCCTCCACCTGCAGGGGCTTTTCCATGAAGAACACCTGAGGCCACCGCTTCATCCGTTCCACCCCCTCGCTCGCCCAGCGTTCCACCAGCAGGAGCAGGGGCATCCCGCACAGGATGGGATCTTCCCGGACGATCCGGACCATGGTCTCGCAGTTGCAGAGCGGTATCTCATAGTCGATGACCGCCAGATTCGGCAGGACCTCTCTCAGCACCACCAGCACATCCAGCAGGCAGGTGGGTTCCGCCTCGGTGATTGCGAAGCCATTGACCCGCAGGTTCACGTTGGCGGAGGTCCGCGTGAAGCCAGGCTCGGCCACGATCATGATCTTCACTCGGCTTGTCCCAGGAAGTTCATGACACAATAATAAGCAAAGAATATAATTTATATCTAATTTTTTCCCAGTTCCCACCAGCATCTGGGCTGCTATCCCCACGGGGGCGTCCGGGTTCCGGCCAGGCTGTGCCTGCCGGCGGCTCCCGGGGCGCGGTACTTCTGGGTCGGCGCATCTCCACCGGATCCGGTCTGGGTCGCCGCAAGACCACCGCGGGCACACCGCGCCCAAGGGGCCGCCGGCAGGCACAGCCGGACCCGGACCCGGACGCCCCAGTGGAGCCAGGAGCCTGACTTGGTAATCGACCGTGTCAGGCTCCCAGGAGCGCCAAAGCTTCCAGCCAGGGTGCGCGCTCCGGAGCGGAGACGAAGCTGGCCAACAGGCTGTTGCGGGCCAGGGTGACCAGTTCCGCCCGGGACAGCCCCAGGGCCTCGGCCAGTTCCAGGTAGTTCTGGGCGATGTAGCCGCCGAAGTAGGCCGGGTCGTCGGAGTTGACGGTGACCCTCAGGCCGGCGTCCAGCATTACCTTCAGGTTGTGCTCGGCCAGGCGCGGGACCACCCGCAGTTTCAGGTTGGACAGCGGGCATACGGTCAGCGCGACGCCCTCCCTGGCCAGCCGGACCATCAGCGCCGGATCGTCCGTCGCCCGGACCCCGTGATCGATCCGTTCGACCTTGAGGCCGTCCAGGGCCTCGGTGATGAAGGCGGCCGGGCCCTCCTCGCCTGCGTGGGCCACGGCCCGCAGCCCCAGCTCCCGGCAGCGCTGGAACACCCGGCAGAAGCCCGAGGGCGGGTGCCCCACCTCCGAGGAGTCCAGCCCCACCCCATGGATCCGGTGCAGGTGCGGCAGGGCCAGTTCCAGGGTGGCGAAGGCGTCCGCTTCCGGAAGGTGGCGCAGAAAGCACATGATCAACCGGCTGCTGAGCCCCAGTTCGGCCCGGGCCTCCCGGGCGGCCCGTTCGAGCCCGTCCAGCACCGTCTCGAAAGCGACGCCGCGGCGGAGGTGGGTCTGGGGATCGAAGAAGATCTCCGCGTGGACCACGCCGTCCGCGGCGGCCCGGCGGAAATAGGCCATGGCCAGCTGGTGGAAATCCCGCTCGTGGACCAGGGCCGCGCAGCCGGCGTAGTAGAGGTCGAGGAACGACTGCAGGTCGGCAAAGGCATAGGCGGAGCGCAGTTCCGCGGCCGTTCCATAGGCCAGGGCCACGCCGTTGCGCCGGGCCAGTTCGAACATCAGTTCCGGTTCCAGGGTCCCTTCGATGTGCAGGTGGAGTTCCGCCTTGGGTAGCGCGCGGATGAAGGCCAGCAGATCCATGGAATGTTCCTTCATCGGGGGCGTCCGTTCGGTTCGAGGGTGGATGGCTTCCATCGTACCCGGTCGCCGGCGGAAAGGGCTGTCAGCCATCCATTCCCACGGTCAGGCCCTGCCGCTCCAGGAAATCCCGGGCCCAGCCGGTGCGGTCCGGGCCGAAGGCCGGGTCCGGGGACCGCCGGGCGGCGCGGTCCAGGCGCTGGGGATGGTCGACCCCAGCCCGGCGATATGGCACCAGGTCGAGCCGGTCCTGTCCCGGCAGGGAACGGACGAACGCTGCCGTGGCCGCCAGATTGACGAGGCTGTCGTTCACCCCCGGGACCAGCGGCAACCGCAGCCGCAGCCCATGGCCCTCCTCGGCCAGGCGGCGGGCGTTTTCCAGGATGCGTTCATTGCTCCGGCCGGTGAGCCGCAGGTGCTCGGCCGGATCCATGTGCCTGAGGTCGTACCGGAACAGATCCACGTCCGCGGCCAAGGGCTCGATATGCCACCAGGGAGCCTCCCCGCAGGTCGCCAGAACGGTGGTTCCGCCCGGCGCTTCGCGCTTGTAGCGACCCAGCAGTTCGGCGGCGAAGTTCGGCTGGGCCAGCGGCTCGCCCCCGGAAAGGGTGAGCCGGCCCCGGGGAGCCAACGGCACCTCGGCCAGCACCTGCTCCACGCTGAACCAGCGGCCCATCACCTGGAGGGCCTCATCGGCGCAGGCGTCGGCACAGGCCCCGCAGCCGTCGCAACGGGCCGGTTCCAGCTCCGGGTCGCCGTCTCGGGCGACCCGCAGCGCGCCCCCCGGGCAGGCGGAAAGGCATTGGCCACAGCCCTGACACCGTTCCGAGTCCCAGAGCAGGCCGGCGCCGGCGCCCTGGGCCTCGGGGTGGCCGCACCAAAGGCAGCGCAGGGGGCAGCCCTTGAAGAACACGAAGCTGTGCGGCCCGGCCTCGTCATGGGCTGCGCATGAATTGATTTGAAAGATCAGGCCCTCGCGGTTGCCATCCATGGCCGCCCCCCCATCCCTGGTCCATCGGATCCCATACCGGGGTCGTTGCCCGTGCCGACCCATAATTAAATTTTTATTTCCCTTCCAGTATAGGTTTTCCCGGGCCCATGGAAAGCCGTGCCAAGGAAGCCATAGTGTTTCCACGGACCTGAAGCACAATCTTTGAACAGGATCCGCGGATCCGGCCAAGCCTTGGCCATGGGAGAAAGCCATGAACCACGTTTTCCTGGGTGCCCAAGGGCCCCGCGTATCCCGGGTCGGCCTGGGCTGCATGGGCATGTCCGACGTCTATGGCCCGACCGATGACGGCGAAAGTATCGCCACCATCCACGCCGCCCTGGATGCGGGGATCAACCTGCTGGACACCGGCGATTTCTACGGCATGGGCAGGAACGAGATGCTTCTGCGCGAGGCCCTGCGCGGCCGGGCCCGGGAGTCCGTGCTGGTCAGCGTCAAGTTCGGAGCCCTGCGCGATCCCAAGGGCGCCTTCGTCGGCTACGACGCCCGCCCCGCCGCGGTGAAGAACTTCCTCACCTACAGCCTGCGCCGCCTGGGCACCGACTACGTGGACATCTACCGGCCGGCCCGGGTCGACCCGGCGGTGCCGATCGAGGATACCGTGGGCGCCATGGCGGAGCTGGTGCAGGCCGGCTACGTCCGCCACATCGGCCTGTCCGAGGCCGGCGCGGACACCATCCGGCGGGCCCACGGGGTGCACCCCATTTGCGATCTGCAGATCGAGTATTCGCTCATCTCCCGGGGCATCGAGGCCACGATCCTGCCCACCACCCGGGCCCTGGGCATCGCCGTGACCGCCTACGGCGTGCTGAGCCGGGGCCTGCTCAGCGGCAGCTGGTCCAAGGGCCGGGCCACGGCCCCTGGGGACTTCCGCCAGTTCAGCCCGAGGTTCATGGCCGGTAACCTGGAACGCAACCTGGCCCTGGTGGAAGCCCTGCGCGCCGTGGCCGAGCCCCGGGGCATGACCCTCGCCCAGGCCTGCATCGCCTGGGTGCTGGCCAAGGGCGACGACATCATCCCGGTCATCGGCGCCCGGCAGCGGGTCCGGCTGACCGAAACCCTGGGCGCCCTGGACCTGCCCCTGGACGCGGAGGCGCTGGCCGAGCTGGAGCGGGCGGTGCCGCCCGGGTCCGCGGCGGGCGACCGCTATCCGGCCCCGCAGATGGTCCACCTGGACAGCGAACGGGCTTGAGGAATGCCCCGGACCTGGCCACCTTATTTTTCGCCAAGGGCCGGGGTGGGCGCGCCCATTCCAGAGGGTGCCTGGCCGGCCACGTCCTTGAGGATCTTCGACAGCTTCCCCTTGGCGCCGAAGGCCCAGTCGCCCAGGAGTTCCAGGTCATCCACCACCCATCGGCCCCGCTCCCGGACCACTAGCGCCCGGTCCTGCCAGCGGGTGAAATTCACCTTGTCCTTGGGGTCCCCGTATTCTAGGGTGATCCGGAACGCGCCGGCCGGACCGTCCTCAGGTTCCACAGCCGTGCACCGGCTCGCCCCTTCGAACAGGGAATAGAACAGCGCGCCTTCCACCAGGGGCGGCTCCTGGCCCTTGGATCGTTTGAATTCCCTGGCTTCGGCGGCCCCCGCCGCCAGCAGGGACTCCCGGAAGCGCCGGGAAAGGTAGGGCGACAGACGGTTGATCTGATTCAAGGACGGTACGCCGCCCTCCTTGAATCCCAGAATCGTGCGATAAAAACCGGCGACGACCTGGATCCGACCATCCTGCGCCGGAACCGCAGGCCCTGGTTGGGGACCAGTCTCATATCTTCCCCACCCGGGCGGTGAGGAAAAGGCCCGCGCCCGGCCTGGCCACGACCTGCCTCCACCAGCATGCCGGCGGCCACGGCTAGTGCAACATCCCCTAATTACGATCAATAAAGCCCGCTGAATGGTAGGCGAGAGGGTTGGCCCGCTCCTTACCCACAAACCGGGAG
>Ga0302190_10000609_pt1 | contig 23366 bp, 19 predicted proteins | sample II_Bog_E2_3_FD_198784 | JGI IMG/M metagenome (GOLD analysis project Ga0302190, IMG submission 198784) | Peat permafrost microbial communities from Stordalen Mire near Abisko, Sweden - II_Bog_E2_3 | ecosystem: Environmental > Terrestrial > Soil > Wetlands > Peat | place: Sweden: Abisko... | reverse complement strand
TCCGAAGAAGAAGGTGCCTTTCTCGGCACCAAGGAGAACTGCAACGCATCCTGTGCCGGGCACGCCGCAACGCACGCCATGCAAGCGGTGCACTCCGCGGATCGGATCTGCACCAACTGGTCGACCGGAAGGTGCGATGGGCAAACTTTGGAACACTTTCCACAATCGATGCAGGCTTCAGCATCCCGGCGAATCTTTGCAGGGCTGAATATCGAGGCGAGCCGCAAAAGCGCACCATACGGACAAAGATACCGGCACCAAAAGTTCTGTACCAGCATGGACAGTAGAACCAATAGCGCGATGACGATTGCTGCAGTCTGTCCTATGTCGCGGAAGAAATGCAACATCTTGACATCAGCGACCAGACCGTACGTTGTGGACATGAAGTCATGAATCGCCTCCGCAGACATTGCGCCAATGACGAAAATGAAGAATCCCAGCAGCAGGTACTTCAGGCCGCGAAGTGGAATATCAAGCCACTTGGGCAAACGCGGATTGCGACCAAATACCTTTCTGCCAACCGTACACAGCAGTTCCGAAAGAGTTCCCACCGGACAAAGCCAGGAACAGAAGGCTTTCTTCAGCAAGAGGCTCATGAGCAAGAAAGCAATGAACAGAACCATTGCAGCCGGATGGATGGCCGGCACATGGCCAGTAAGAAGGAGGTACTTTGTGTTCATGAGGCCTGCGATAGGCAACCAGCCCTCGGCGCCAGCCGGGCGCGGTGCATTGAAACCCTCGCCACCAGCGAGCGTTACCGGGACATCCACGGTGACTGGCAGGAACACACGGAGTGGCACAACCTGGCCGGCTTCCAGCGAACGGCCGAGATCCTGCGCGATTACGTTCGCAAGGGATCACGCCTGTATATCGAGGGCGTGCTACGAACGCGTTCCTGGGACGACCGGCAGACCGGCCAGCGCCGGTACCGCTCGGAGATAGTCGTCAATGAGATCAGCCTATTGTCGCCTCCGCCCGATGGTGGCAGTAATGATGTGGAGCACTACGTCAGCGGGCAGGGCTTTGCGCTGCCCGAGTTCAGCGAGGAACCGGAGATCACGCAGGAAGAAGTACCTTATTGATCCAAGCGCAGACTGCGCCTGAGGCAAGAGCAATCCATATTTCGGCCCTCTCACGGAATATTGGCTGCAATGGATGCAAGGCGTCCTTCGATGAGTGGAACCCGCTCGTTGTCCAGGACAAATCCAGGAAGGACGTCAAGAAATCCTGGTTCGGCAAGCAGCATCTTCGCGGCATCCGCAAGATACCGCCGAAGCGATAGTGGAGCCCCGGCAATCTCCTGCAGCAGCGTCTCCCGTCCCTCGATGACAGCAACAAAATCTTCAAGATCGTGGCTGGCCTGAAAGTCCATTTTGCCTCGTCCCCGGAATGCTTCCATCTTTGTTCCCAGGAAGAACGGTGCGGTGATCACCCGGATCGATTGTCCGCTGGGCAGAGTCACTGTGAACGCATCTTTGAGGGTTGGCTCATACCAGATGTTGGTGAACCCGAGCACTTCTTCGCTGAGCGCCAGCACATCCAATGTCAGGCCGCCGTTGTGCCAGCGGCATGTGAGAGGGTTTTCCCCTTCGTCCTCCGTGAAGTGGACCTTGCGAAGACGTTCTGAGAACGCGATGTAATCGGCATATGTGACAATTTCAGTGATTACATCGACATCGTTTGTTCCTCGAATTGGAGCGGCGGCCTTGTCGGTAATCAACAGCCCGAGCGTCACTCCACCTACAAAAACAATCTCGTCCAGAAATGGAGCGAGCTTGCGGACCGCATCTTCCAAAAGAGGCAGATTCGGATCAGGCATTGATCTCCTTTTCGAGAAGCTCGACCGCAAGGTTTCGCTCCCGCGTTCTTCCGCTGCGAATTGCATCGCAGAGAGCGAGAACGCCATAGAACTTTGGATCAAGCAACGCGGCTTTGGGCGCCCCCTTGTAGAGCGGGGCAAGGGACATTCCCCTAACCTTTCCCGCTGCGTACGGCCAAACCGCAGGAGGCTCGCCATCCTCCAGTAAGCGCGATTTGAGCGGCTCAGCCGCAGCGGCCGTGGGAACGCCTCGAACGAGAGGTCCCTTTGCGGGTGGAAAGACATACTTTATTCCATGCGCCAGAAACTCCATGAGCGCAGATCGGTTGACCCTTTTCTCTCCATTGGACAGGTAGAGCAAACCTGCATCCGCACAGCGCTTCAGAGCCTTCGATACCTCGGAAGGAGAGATGAATAGACTCTCCGCCAGGTTTTTCGATGGCACCTGAGACCCATTCTGGATGGCGAGTTTGAGGAGAAGCGCAACGTCTTGTCCTTGCATGTGTCCATTGTAGTCCTCATATTTCCAATTTGGAAATTGGAAATTCGATCCAAGCGCGGAAGATGCAATGGACCAGCGCACAAGAATTTACGGCATGAATCATAGGGAGCGCCCGCTGGAGCACTCTCAATCATCTGGTCAGAAAACGTAGGCCCCCAGCCGAAGCATGTGAAGTATGGCCGCAACAAAGTTCACAGAAGCCGAGCGCGAGAAGCTCTTCGCGCAGCTCGAAGCGCCGTTCGATCCGGCGCTCGTCAAGTGGCGCGTGATGCGCACCTTTGACTATGGCCGGAGCGGCGTCATTCTGCCCTTTGCCGATCCGCGCGCCTACACAGACAGGCTCAACGATCTCTTCACGCCGTCGGGATGGACGCGCGAGTACACGATCTCGACCGTGCCGTCGCGCTGCCGCATGCAGCGGGGCAAGGCGATCGTGACCAGCAAGGTGCTGGTGGCCACGGCCTTGACGATCACGCGGCTGGGCAGCCACACAGGCACCGGCGAGGAGTGGGCCGACCGCGAAAACGCCGTTACTGCGGCGGACGCCCAGGCCTTCAAGCGGGCCTGTAGCTGTTTTGGGCTGGGCCGCTACCTCTACCGCTTCGGGGAGACCCGCGTGCGGCTGAATTCCCGCGGCGAGCCGATGGCGATTCCGACCCTGCCCGAGTGGGCGCTGCCGCCAGGCATGACTATGGCTCAGGCGAACGGCCTGGCCAGCGACACGCGCGGCCCGGTCGATCAGCGGCTGACGGCAGAGATCGAGGGCTTTCGCGGGACGCTGGGAGAGCCAATCTATGCGGAGATTCTGCGCAGGGCCGGGCACAGCCGCAACGCGCGGACCATCCCCAACGCGGAGAGACAGAAACAGACCATCGAAAAGATGCAGGCCGCGACGCGCGGTTTCGAGCGGCTGCGTCATCTTGCCGAGTTGTCAGGCGACGCGCAGTTCTTCGCCGTGACGGAGGGCTTCAAGATCTCGTCGGTCACCGAACTGCCGAGCTTGGCGGCGTTGAAGCAACTGGTCGAGGATCTCGAATCCCTGGCCAACCAGCAGGTCGCGTAGCCAGCGCTTCAACGCCGGGAGGAAATCATAGGAGAGATCAGCATTCTGCGTCCAAGGCGCAGCCTTGTCAGTATTCCGGTTGTCGAAGCCGCCTACTGCGAGAGTTGCGCCTCGGTCTCGAACTCCAGCGGGGGATGTTGCGGCGTATGCGGCAACATCTCCGTTTGGCCGCTGGCCGAGTTGGTACCGCAGCCGCCGATGGGGCCACACTCAGGATCGGTATCGGCTCGGCGCTTCGTACCAACTATGCGAATCGAATTGGTCAGAGCGGCGTAAAAGACCCGTTCGGTCCACATCTCATCGCTATTTGAAGGCCGTGACGCTGCTCAAGCTCGCGCCAAATCGCATCCAGGCAAGCGGGCCAGCGGCCAGCCTGGCGCCACTGCTGCAAAGGCGTCGAACCCTTCATAGCTCCCGGCTTCCGCTCCAGCACATCGAGGTAGTGTTCGAGATCGAGAATCTCGTGACCGCGTCCGTAACAACGTGTGTGCCACGCCGCCACCTTGTTGTTGTGCATGATCTCTACGGTCAGTGGACCAACCACCGCTGTTACGCGCAACCCTGGCCAGAGCGAAGTCGAGTACCAGTTGGTCTTCATCTTCACGGGGCCCTTACCATCCACAAGCAGTGGATAGAGCAACTCGTGGATCGGAAAACCTTCTGCCGCCAGCGGTGACAAGTGCTCGCGTTCCAACTCGCTGGCCGCGCCGATCGTCATGCTCCTGCCGATGATGGGGCGGCCGCGGTTGGCAACACAGTCGGCCAACACTTGTTGGTTCAATGCGTTCAGATCGCTGGCCTCCGGCACGGGCACAAGCAAGTTGCGCCGGAACCAGCCCAACTCACTTTCCACGCCGCCTTTGTCGTTGCCGCTGGCCGGGTTGCAGTACTCGCTCTGATAGCCCCAGTGCGCCCGGAACGCGATGATCCGATCTGTCTCTACCCGCTGATATCCGCGCAGAATCTTCTTCACCACGGACTTCATGTTGTCGTAGCGCAGGGTCTTGAAGACACCGCCAAAGTACTCGAACGCATGTTCGTGGGCTTCAAGCAAAGCCTGTTGCGTGGCGTGCGGATAAGCCCGATGGAAGGCATCGCCAGAACCCATGCTGCGCATCGCGAAGAACTGCAGCTTCACAACTTCGCCGCCCAGCTTGGCCATCCCCTCGAACCAATCCACCTGAGCTTCCTGGCCCAACTTATAAGTCTGCGGCACGAAAACCTCCCGTTCACTGAGCCCCAGTTCTCGCTTCCGCACCTGCACATAGCGCCGCACCGTTGCTTCCCCGACGGGGTAATCCGGATGCTCGTGGCACAGGCGCATCCATATCCGATGAGCCGTGTGCCGCTGCTTGCGTGGCGCATTTACATCCGAGGCGAGCATCTGCTCGATGTGTTCCTTGACCGGACCCAGCCGCGGCGCTTCTCGGACTACTGCTTTTCGATCGGGAGGAATCGCGTTCTTGATCGCTTGCCGCACCATCCGCCGGTGCACACCATGCTTCTTCGATAGTCCCTGAATCGTCTCCCCGGCCGCATACGCCCGCCGGATCACTTCGAATAGCTCCACCTTATGCCTCCTGTCCATCTCCGAATCCTTACATCCGGGCTTGTACAGGTGGGCCAATTTAGATGAGGGAACTCATGCACGAATGGAGTCCAGGCTGACAACCAATGCAGCCGCGATCCGTTCTTCTGTCAGGCCGTTTTTCAGTGCCTCCAACAACATGAAATGCTGCGCAACGGCGGGTATGTGGTTAACGTGGCGGTTATACGTATAGGCTTCGTCGTCGGTGGCGAGCAGGCACTTGACCTCCTTCACCCCGATCGACTTGAGTATTTCGAGACGCACATGGCCATCGAGGAGAAGATAATCACCAGGACCTCTCGGATAGACCACCAGGGGTTCAATCACGCCAACATGTTTCAATGAAGCAGTGAGTTGTTTATAAAACTCTCCGCTTCGATGACTTTGCGTGACCTCCTTCTGCGGCACGATGATATCGAGTGGCAGCAATACGACTTGCTTTTCAAAAGCCGCTTTCACAGAATCGTGTGACATCGCGTTTTCCCCTACTCTAGTCGAGCCTTAAGCTGCTTGGGCATGTCGTTGATACCTTCCGCCCGCAGTAGAGTGATGAAATTCTCGTCGCCCAGAAGTTGCCGCATGACAGATGTAAGCAAAAGAAGGCGCTCTTTCGTCATCTCCGCTTTCGCGATCAGAGCCTTTTGCTCCCGAACCCTCTGCTTATATACCTCGACCAGCATGTTGCCTGTGACTTTACGCCGGACATCTTCTGCCTTGCCCGCCTTCTGCCTCTTCTCGATTCGCTTGGCGATTAAGCGCCGTGCAGCGGCCAGTTTTATTCCTCTCAATTGCCCCGATTCGTATGCCTCTGAAAGAGCCTGGGATATCTCCGCATCCTTTCCGGTCGCTATTTGTGCGGCGACGCTGATTGGCAGTCTTCCCGCCTCTACGGCTTCGATGAGCGCAGCTTCCTTGTGTTCAACCAGGTGCACAATGCCAGCAATGTACATACGTTCCATGCCGAGCTTTCTGGCAATATCCGCAACGTTATTGTCGCGCTCCCGAAGGCTTCGGACTTCGCGAATGCTATCCCTATTGGAGGGCGGCCGCCTTGCGATGTTCTCAACCAGGCTCATGAGGAACTGATCTTCGCGCGTTGCCTCGATAATGATCGCTGGTATTGCCGTTTTGCAGGGAAGCTCCGATCGCCTTCAGTCGCGCGTGCAGGCCGTCTTGATCCTGAGCCATGACGCTTCGTGTACCGGTGACGACAACGCTTTCTTGCACATCAAACTCGAGCGTCCGAAACATTTGTCTGGTGTAGTCTATGTAGATCCTGAATAGCTCGGGCTCAGGATTCCCCTGGACAAAGGCCAGGATCAGCGCTTTGCCGGCATTCTGCTCTTGGAAGCTGGGAGAAAATCGAGGTGCGAAGAGTGGGTGGAGCCGGTCGACAAAGATCTTAGCCTGAGCACTCATCTGGCCCATGAAGATTGGCATGCCCAGAACGATTGCCTGGGCCTCCAGAATCGAGTTGTGGATGCGAGGCATGTCGTCTTGGATTACGCAGCGGCGGTCCTTGGTCTTGCACGCAAAACAGGCGTGGCAAGGCTGAAGGTCAAGTCTGGCCGCGTTCCAGGACCACACCTGTGCACCCAGATCACGGGCACCTTCGAGGATGGTGCCTACCACCCAAGCCGTGCTGCCCTGAGGACGGGGACTGGCGGAAAATCCAACGATGTTCATGTGGTCTTGTCGCAATGTTGCGCTCCTTTCGCCGCAAGCATTAATCTCGCTTGGACGCTGATGTATGCGCTCGCCTGATGATCATCTGGCGAGCGCATTCGGAGACGCTAGTCGAGCCATGCCAAGGGCGTGGCTGACGTGTACTCGACGACCGACTGAGCATGTCACTCTGAAACCAAGTCGTCGTTTTTCGCGACTATGATAAGACTACATCGATTGAAGGAGGGATAGCAAGGTTACCCGCGTGGGTGTAGGGTCCGGTATCAATATGTCGCCATTGCGCACGTTTTCCGGATCTCGCCGCTGCTATGAGACTGTAATCGTCCACCGGACAGTTTCTGGTTGATCGACACTCCCACACGTATCTGGCGAGGATGATGCTGGTTCCCTCACGGGATTTCCCTCCGGCAGCCCACATCATCGAGACCGGAACAGAGTCGTTTCGCTTTCGACGAACGCTGGAAAGGAGCAAAAAACGATGAGCAGTCCAGCCGGAAAAGCGAACTCAGCAACTCACTCGGCAATCACACCGCCAAGCGCCACTTGTCCAGGCCGATGGCGGAATCTTCCGTGGCTATGCCAGCCGCCGATAGGAACTGGGGAGCATCACGCTCGCCGCGACAGTGCCCGCGACCTATAACCAGGCATTCGCGGCAATTGACTCGGTTGACGAAGGAGAGAACGGCTTCTTGGAGCATGGTCGGCTCGATCAGTTGAGAGTATCGAGGACGGCCTGTTCTTTCAGGTATCTTACTGCCCAGTTCCGCTGCCCAACAGATGTTCAGCGCTGGCTGTTCGAGCGACTCCAGGCGTCTCTTGCATGGTCTGCTCCGGCCCAATCGGCTGCACTTTGAAGTGATCGAACTCCGCATGGGCATACGCGACCGTTCCCAAGCCAACCATGCCCTTGGCAAAGCTCACATCGGAGATTGTCTCGACCGTCACTCCATCAATCTGCGCGGCGATGCGGGCGCCCTGGAATGTAAGTGCGAGGGTATGCCACCTATGAATGCCAAGCGCGGTCACCTTGCCCTGCGCCAGCACCGCTTCCTCCTGCGTGATATCTTCCTTCTCGCTTCCCTTGTCCGTCGTCTTCCGCAACGACCAATCGCCGCTATCGGCCACACGCAACACATAGGCGTTGGGCACATCCATACCGCTCATGCCCGACAGGCGTCCGATGAGATCGGCCGATCCCGGTTGCTCCAGGAGAACGTCAGTGGAGACGCGGTAATCCTGCCAATCCAGATTGCCTACCATGGTAAAAGGGCGATTGGCGGTCCTCTTCCATGAGATAGGCTCTTCCGGGACGACTTGGCGCACGCAGATGCCACGCCGGCCGCCGACGCATTGCGCGGTCTCGAATCCCCCAACCATATCCGAGAAGTATCTTGGCATCTTTCCGTCGGCATAACTCTCGAAGTTATCCGCGAAGGGCAGGGCAAGAGGCGCGGAAGCCGGAGCAACGGCGTCGCCCCTGGTCTGTCCCGTCGTAGTCGTCACGGTGTACATATGTTCCGGTTCAAGATCGAGCGAAAACTCTCCCTGCACGGGATGAATGTCAGCCTGTTTCACAAACCAGTCCGATGGATTGCCGGAACTGAGATTGGTCGTCCAGAGATGCAGCGTATCCTGGTGAAACCCTGCGAGTCTGAAGTGCTCCGTCTCCGAGCCTTTCGCCTCGACGGTTTCCACAATCAGGCTGAAGTTCGCGTTGTCCGGCGACTTCAGCGCCACATAACTTCCATGCGCGCCCGTTGCGTCTCCGCTGAAAAATCCCGATGCGCTGCCAATGTAGCGCCATCCGGGCTGGGTGAACTGGGAAGTATGCGCCATTACCCAAAGCGCGGGCGTCACAACGTAATGCCCAGACCAAGGCTGATTGCACTTGATAAAGCCTATGTCGTCGTAGGGCAGGTTGTCGTACATGGCGCTCACAATAGGCCAATAGATGGAGGCCGTAGCCTGCCCGGCGATATAGTTGCGGTTGATGTTGCGCGCGACTTCGTTGTAAGCAAGCTTCTCGTCGAAGTGGGCTTCGCTATCCCAAATTGGCTTTCCCAATTGCAGCGCGTCGGGGGTGGCGTAGCCGCTCCACCAGGGACCATGCACTCCCACTATGTCAATTGCATCGTTCACCGCCGGGTCCCTTTTCATCTCCGTGGCGATATCCCACAGCTTGACCTTCACCCAGTCATCGGAAGCGATAACTTGGATGTTGGCGAAACCGTTGGCGCGGAGGGCCACCCTCAAATCCTTGTAGAACGGAAGGTCGTAGCCGTGCTCATTGCGCCCGCCCAGATAGTCGATGGACAGATGATGATCGGATTGCGCATGTTTGAGCCACTTGATGATGTAGTCAATCATGTCGCGGGACCAGTACTTTCCATCTCCCACCCAGTGCGGAGCCCCCCACGGCAGGGCGACGAGCTTGATTTGCGGATTGCGCGCCCTGGCTTGCTCCATCAACCACCACTCGTATCCGCGCCGGTAGTTCTCGTCCGTCCTTTTATGCATGTGGCTCGCTTCGGAGCCGTCGGTCGAGTCCATGTCCGCGCCAATTTCCACCTTGAAAATCTGCATACTCGCGCCGTAGTTCGGCTTGAAAAGGTAGTCCAGAATCTGGCTCCGATAAGGCTCAGGGTAGTCGATCAGCAGCCTGGAATTCCCTCCGCCGCCGCTGATTGCGCCCACGCCGTCAAAGATCCTGCCTTTGCTCTCCCCATCAATGACAATGGTCTGCCCTGCTGCGGATAGCGATAAAACAAAAGGGACAATGACAGCGAGCGCAGCAAGACTTATCGCACGGCTTCTCCACAATGAGCGCATGATTGGGTTCTCCTGAAAGACCTGATTCTTCCATTCGTTTCATCGTCAACGCAAGCGGACTCCGCACGCAATCCATGGCATTCGCACCCGCCTGAACGGCAATCACGTTGTGTTCGAAACCGGAGTGCGCAACGGGCGCGTCGCATCCGAGTCGCGTCGGAGAGAATTGCAATTCACCTGTCTACCTCCCCTGCGAGACTCTGTACAGCACACTCGCATGGGGCCGCAAAGCCACCGTTAAAGCGGTCGCTTTTCCGCTGTCTTTGTGCAGCCAGAGATCGCGGACCGCGGCGCCTTCCCAGGGAAGGCCGATCCTGCTCCATGGCAAATCTACCGTTTGCATCGCATCCCCGACATTGAAAACACCGACGTACTTTGCCCCTCTCCTGGGGTCGTCTGCCGTCCACACAATGATGTTCGCGTCACGATATGCTTCACGGCCGTTGTCGCTGTGCTGGTCCACATCCAGGACTTCCGCGTTCGTAAGCAGCCCGTACGTGAAGGAGTCACTTGTGGGCAGGTCGCCGCCCATCATCAGGGGAGAACGAAAGATCGACCAAAGCGACATCAGCGTGTATTGCTCATCCTGCGTAAGCAGACTCTTGCGATCATCGCCCCTCTCCGCTCGAATCCCGATGTGTCCCAGAGGAAGCATATCGGCATCGGGAAAGCCATTCGCGTGGACCTTTCCCTGCCATTGCGCCATCAGGTCAAATTGCGCACGGATGTCCTTCCAGCGGTCCCAGAAGTCGTTCGAGATGCGCCATAGCTGCGCATCTGCTTTCAGCTGTTCGTATCGGTCCACGGGCGCAGGACCAGGCGACAAGCTAAGCACGATGGGGCGGCCTGACTTGTTCAACGCGGCGCGGAGGGCATGGATCTCCGCCCCATGGAAGGGCAGGCTCATGTCGTCCGCCTTCACATAATCCACACCCCAACTTCCGTACAGGCGCGCAATGGAATCGTAATACGCCTGGGCGCCAGGCTTGGACATATCCACGCCGTAGGTGTCCTCCATGCCTTCCCAGTGGCAAACATCTACCTTATCCGCAACATCTGCAGCATGATAGCTCGTGCCCTCAATGGGCAGGTTTCTATCCACAGCCTCACGCGGAATGCCGCGCATGATGTGAATGCCAAACTTCAGGCCTCTTCTATGGGCATAGTCCGCAAGGTCTCTGAAGCCGTTCCCGTTCGCAGCGGAGGGAAAGCGGTTCAGCGAAGGGACGAATCTTCCGAACTGGTCCATCGTCACTTTGCCCCGCGCAATGTAGCCATGCGCGTGAGCATCCGGCTGGTACCATTCGATATCGACCACCACATACTGCCAGCCAAACGGCTTCAGGCGGGCCGCCATGGCGTCCACGTTTGCCTTCACTTCATCTTCGTGAATCGCGGGCCCGTAGGAATCCCAGCTGTTCCAGCCCATGGGTGGCGTGGGTGCAAGCGTCTGCTGAGCAGCGGAAGTGTTGCCCAATACCGCGGCAAGCGCGAGGACGACGGGCAGGATGCAATGGCGACTGGTCATATTTTCCTACTTGCCCCATTTACTTTGACTCACGAGTAAGCGTTTACTATGCTGTGAAGAGAGTTATCGGATATCCCCGTACGTTGTCAAGGTAAGCGACGCTCTCCAAACCTATTGTGACGAATACGCACGATGCCCGCCCTCCCTCATTTGGAGTCTCCTCATGCTTGCCGCTTCCAGCCGCCTCCTTCTCTCCTGCATACTACTGCTCCTCCGCAGTCTCTGCGTCGCCCAGGCGCCAACCGACTTCCACCAAACATCGGAACAGACCTCCCCAGGTTCGACCCCACTATCGCTGTGGTACCGGAGTCCGGCGAAATTGTGGACCGATGCCCTGCCAATCGGGAACGGCCGCCTGGGAGCAATGCTTTTCGGAGTGCCGGCACACGATCGCTTTCAGTTGAACGACATCACCGTATGGTCCGGCGGTCCAATGCCCAACGCCGATCGTTCCGGTGCCTATCTGTCGCTCCCAGCCATACGCCAGGCGCTCCACAACGGAGATTACGCCGCGGCCACCAAACTCGTCGGCGAACACATGACCACCACCGGCGTCGGGGATAGTGAATACTGGCCTTCGTACGAAACGCTGGGCGATCTGACCTTCGACCACGTCCTTCCCGCGGGAGACATCACAAACTATCGTCGCTGGCTTGATATCGAGCGTGCGGTATCGGGGGTAGATTTTTCCGCTGGTGGCGTGCGCTTCCATCGCGAAAGCTTTGCCACCGCTCCCGACCATGCCATTGTGAGTCGATTCTGGTGCGACGCAAAGGGCAAAGTCAGCTTCACCGTCCGTCTATCACGCATTGCTAGCGCCTCGACCATCGCCCAGGGCAATGACATGCTGGTCATGTCGGGCGACACAACCCTCCCGCCGCAACCGGCTCAGCCTGCGCGACCCCCGGCCACGTCAGGTCCGGGTAAGGGATTTCCCGGCAGACCCGCGCAGCCGGCCACAGATGCCCGTCCAGGAAATCTCCTCTACGAGGCACAGCTCCGTGTACGTACAGTCGGCGGTACCGTGCGTACCGATGGCGACCGCATCGTTGTGCAGAACGCGGACGAAGCCACAGTCTTTCTTACCGCCGGTACCAACTATCTCCTGAACTGGGGCATGGCCTTCAGAGGCACAAATCCGCACCAACAAGTTACGGAACAGATGCGCGCCGTCTCGTCGAAATCCTATGCCGAAATCAAAGCCGCGCACATCTCCGACTACCGCCATTTTTTTGATCGCGTCAGCTTTTCCCTTCCCGCAACAGCGGCATCCGCGCAACAGACCGATACTCGCATCCGGAACTACGGCGACGGCAAACTGGACCCCTCGCTCGCGGTCCTGTACTACCAGATGGGCCGATATCTTCTCATCTCCTCCAGCCGTCCAGACAACCCTCTGCCCTCAAACTCGCAGGGAATCTGGGGCGATGGACTCGATCTTCCATGGAAGTGCGACTACAAATCCAACATCAATTACCAGATGAACTACTGGCCCTCTGAGACTGCCAACCTCAGCGAATTGCACCGTCCTGCGATTAAATTCGACGCAGCACTCGTCGAGCCTGGCGCCAGGACCGCGCAGGCCTACTACAACGCGCCCGGCTGGGTCGTCGCCTACACGGCGAACGCATGGGGGTGGACATCTCCCGGCGAAGGCATGCCCTGGGGACCCTTCTTCGGAGGCGGCGGCTGGCTCATGCAGGATGTGTGGGAGCATTATGCTTTCAGCCGCGATGTGAGCTTCTTGCGAAAGTATTACCCCGTGCTGCGAGGCTCCGCGGAGTTTTACCTCAGCATCCTCGTCCCTGACGCCAACGGCATGCTCATCACTGCGCCGTCCCTTTCGCCAGAGAACACGTATCGCACCGATACAGGCGTTACCGGCTCCGTGGTGGATGGGTCAGCAGTCGAACGGGAAATTATCTGGGACCTGTTTACTAACACGATCGCAGCCACTCAAGTCCTGGGCGTGGACCCGGAGTTCCGCGCGAAGTTGCTGGCGGCAAAAGCACACATTCGTCCACTCGAGATCGGCAAAGCTGGTCAACTCGAAGAATGGGGACACGATTGGGACTTGAACGCGCCGGAGATGAACCACCGCCATGTCTCTCACCTGTTCGCCGCTTATCCTGGCTGGCAGATATCGCCGGCAACAACACCGGCACTGGCCGCCGCGGTCAGAAAGTCGCTTGAGCTGCGCGGTGACGAGGCCACCGGCTGGAGCAATGCCTGGAAGATGAACCTGTACGCGAGGCTGCGTGACGGCGACCACGCTGCAAAGATTCTTGCCGAGCAACTAAGGCTCGCCGGAGGCGTTTCGACCGACTATCACGGCGAAGGCGGCGGCACCTATGGCAACATGTTCGACGCCCACCCTCCCTTCCAGATCGATGGCAATTTTGGCGGTACCTCCGGTATGGACGAGATGCTTCTCCAGAGCAGCCAGCGCTATAGCGAAAAGCCCGGCGGTGTTGAAGACTCCTACGTGATCGACCTTCTCCCAGCGCTACCGTCACTCTGGCCATCTGGCACGATTCGCGGACTCCGTGCGCGCGGTGGCTTCGAGGTGGATCTGAATTGGAAGGACGGCGCTCTTGAGTGGGCAACCGTGCGCAGCATTGAGGGCACTACCGCTCGACTGCGCTACAAAGATGAGACGCTGCCCATACGGCTCTCACCAGGCCAGCGGCTCGACGTAACAGTTGCAGACGGCAAGCTCAGACTCTCCCGCCCATTGCGTTAGTGGAACCCGCGAGACGACCGTCTCTTACCTCTTAGAGCCTTCCCCTCACGGCACGCTCGTCAACATGCACGACAGGGGCTTCATCGGCCGGAGCAAATCGGCCTACGGGACTACGGAGATTTGGGAAAGAATGCTCGGCTGGCTCGACGCCTGCTTGGAGTGCTTATGTCGCCCACGACCAGTTCAGATCATTGCCCACCTTATCGAGCGCAAAATGGTTCATCGGCGTGAACCTCTCCAGCAGCTTCAGTTGCGAAGTGAACTTCAGAAAGCTTTCGCTGAAGTTCCGTACGCCGTCCCAGCTTCCGTTGTCGGTCACCACATAGACGTTTCCCTCGGCATCTGCTGCCGGCCTTGGACCGAATTGCCAGGAACTCTCCTCGGTGCGGCAATTTATTTCTCGCCTCTCATACCCGAAGGGCTGTAACCTCGAGATCAAGGTGAAGCTCGGTATGAAGTTGCTGTCGGTTCGCAGAACGGGTTTGTGCTCGATTGTTCTTAGGAGTTTCTCGATTTTTGGATGCCTGGCGTTCATGATTCCGGCATTCGGCCAGCAGCCACTCCAGACCCTGCTTGTCGGAGTTGACAGGCGCGCTGCAACCAGCCTCGACGGCGACTGGCATTACCTCGTCGACCAGTCTCCCGCACGCGCCCTGTACACCGCGAGCGGCGAGATCAATGACAAGTCGTACGCCATGAATACCCACCCCAACATCGTGGGCAAGCACAACGATGAGTACGACTTTTCAACCGCCCCGACCGTCAAAGTGCCTGGCGATTGGAACACGCAGGTCGCCCAGCTCTTCAACTACGAAGGTGTTCTCTGGTACGAGCGTGACTTTGATGCGCAGCCCAAGCGCGGCACCCGCACCTTCCTCCACGTTGGCGCGGCCAACTACCGTTCGCACGTCTGGGTCAACCAGAAGCGCATTTGCGACCACGAGGGCGGCTACACGCCGTTTGATTGCGAAGTTACCGCAGTTCTTCATCCCGGCTCGAACTTCGTCGTCATCGCCGTGGATGCCACCCGTCTCCTGGATGGCATACCCTCTGTCGGTATCGACTGGTTAAACTACGGTGGCCTTACCCGGGACGTCTCTCTCGTCACCGTGCCCACTGCCTTCATCGACGACTACGATGTCCATCTTGCCCACGGCCCATCCTGGCTGGCCGGCAGCGCAGAGATCTCGGGGTACGTCCACGTCCTCGACACTCCCGCCGGCACCGCCGTCTCTGTGGATATCCCCGAGGCAGGCGTCAAAACCACAGTGATGACAGACGCCGACGGCAACGCACCTTTCAGCGTCAAGGCCAGTAAGCTCACCCTCTGGTCGCCCGAATCGCCCAAGCTCTACAAGGTGACTCTTGCTTCCGGGGACGACAAGCTCACGGACGACATCGGCTTCCGCGACATTCGCGTCGATGGCACACGCATCCTGCTCAACGGCAAAGCAGTCTTCCTGCAGGGAGCCAACATGCACGCCGAGGCGCCGGTCCGCGGAGGCCGCGCCAACACCGACGAAGACGTTGCAACCATCTTCAGCTACCTCAAAGACCTGAATGCCAACTTCGTTCGGCTCGCTCACTATCCACACGACGAGCGTATGGAGCGAGCCGCCGACCGGGACGGCGTCATGGTCTGGTCCGAGATACCCAACTGGCAACGCATCTCCTTTGACAAGCCCGAGGTCTATGCGAAAGATCTCGCGATGCTCAGAGAGATGATCCGCCGCGATCGCAACAAGGCCTCAGTCATCCTTTGGTCCGTCTCCAACGAAACCTCGAACAACCCGGTACGCACGAAATTCCTCACCGCCCTCGTCGATGAAGCTCGCAGGCTTGATCCCACGCGCCTCATCACCTCAGCCCTCAACTCAGCGCATATCGAAGGCGACAGCGCCGTCCTGAGCGATCCCTTCGCCGATGTCCTGGACGTAGTGGGCGTCAACGAATACATCGGCTGGTACAGTGGCTCGCCAGAGGACGCCGACAAGATGCAGTGGACCCTGCCGCAGAAGCCCATCATCATGAGCGAGTTCGGCGCCGAAGCCAAGCAGGGCAACCACGGAGCGGCAAACCAGCGCTGGGCTGAAGAGCAGCAGGCCTACGTCCTCCAGCACCAGTTCGTCATGCTCAACAAAATTCCGCAACTGCGCGGAGTCACCCCGTGGATATTGATGGACTTCCGCTCCCCCGGCCGCAACATCCCCAAACTGCAGGACGGCTACAACCGCAAGGGACTCATCTCGGAAGACGGGAAGAAGAAGCAGTCCTTCGAACTTATCCAGGAACTGTACAAAGAGCACTCCGTGGGCAAGGCTCAATAGGCTGAAGACCTCTGAGTGCGGGAAGCCGATCAGTTCTAAATCGGAGGCGGCCTGCTGCGCTTGGCAGGTCAACCCTCCTGGCTTGTCAAGGTCTTCACAGTCTGGCGCGGCGGACAGGCGACAACAACCTATGAGCGGGCAAATGCCAGCAATGGACGAATATCGTTCTTATCCGCATCACGAGCGCGTCAATGCCCGACGGCTCAAGGAGGGCTGCAGAGGATGTAAGGGAATCTGACGTGGCGGAACCCTCGTTGTTTTTCATGACTGTCGTGATGTCAAAGCCTACTGCCTTGTCCGGCGGCGTCAAGCGCCAGATATTCTTGCAAATTCAAAGCTTCGGGGCCGGCAAGTGGCAGCACGCGCCACCCGGCGTGATAACTCATGTTGGGTCAGCATGTCCGGTCATGCGACAACAGTTCGAAATTCGTGCGAAGAGACGGCTGGCCAGGGTTCACAAATCAGTGGACAGTGACCTACTACTGGCCGCTAATACCGGCCTTCGGCCCGAGTTCAGTCGTCAGCATTTTTTTGACCTCTTCAAATCGAAGGTGTCAGAATACAATGGCGCCTAGTGATTTAAGGCCTGCGAATGTGCATTGCCGTATAGAGGTGTCTCATTTGAATAAGCGTTTGCTCGGGGCTGCCTTGACCGGCTCATTGGGTGGGTTCGTCTTCGGCTACGATCTTGGGGCACTCTCGTCGGCAACGCAGAGTCTCCGAAGCCAATTCGATCTTGCCCCTGCGGTCTTCGGCCCAACTATCTCATCTTCTATTTGGGGAACCGTCCTTGGTTCTCTGCTCGCCGGTCGGCTGGCAGATGGAATGAAGAGAGGGCATCTGATCGCGGGGTGCGCGCTACTTTACGCCATTGCAGGGATCGGAGCGACTTTACCACCGCGGCCAGAATGGGCCATCTTCCTGACTATGAGGTTTTTGTGCGGAATGGCCATTGGAGGATTTACGGTAGGCTGTCCTCTCTATCTGTCTGAACTCGCTCCTGTTGCGCTTCGAGGTCGCGTGGTCAGCCTATTCCAGATCCAGGTAGGTCTGGGAGTGGTGGTCGCCTTCTCTGCCGGGTTGATGTTCACGCACTTCAAGCCGACAGGGGAAGCTTGGAGATTGTGTCTGGGAACCGGCGTCATCCCTGCGGCGGTGGTCTGCTTGGTTATGTTGTTCCAATCGAGGAGAGAACCCAAATTACGGATTCGTCCCAATCCGGGCAGGCTAATGATTGTCAGTAGATCTCATGGGGACAAATCTGCTGATTACGAAAGGCTGTTTTGCCGGTCAAACGCGCGGCCTATTCTTTTGGCAACCAGCGTTGCGATTTTCAATCAGCTGTCAGGTGTGAATATTCTGCTGTTGTACATGCTTGACATCCTGACCGGCGCTGGTATCAGTTTTGCTCTGGGGCATAGGTACACTGTCCTCATCTCGTGCCTGAGTTTGGCAATGACGTTGCTTGGCATGGTCTCCGTCGATCACTGGGGGCGCAAACCACTCTTGCTTATCGGTTGTGCGGGGATGGCCGTGTGCCTCCTCTGCCTGGGACTGTCGATACCGCATAGGTTTGCCTCGTCGTTATATTTGCTCATCCTGATCGTGTATAACGTGTTTTTCGCATTCTCTCAGGGAACCGTGGTTTGGGTATATCTGAGCGAGCTATTTCCGCCGGGAATTCGCGGGGCCGGTCAAGGGTATGCGGCATCTGTTCACTGGATTACGAATGCTGTTCTGGTTTCGATATTTCCGATCATCCAACATGTCTCGTCTGTGGACGTATTCTATTTTTTTGCCCTGATGATGGTGTTGCAAATCGGCGTCATTTGGCGGTGGTATCCGGAGACGCGGGGAACTACTCTTGGTTCTTTTGCTGGGGTGGTAGCACATAATGAAACACAGACGTCTTGTGTGTTGCATGAGGAGATTGGCTAAAGAATGACGATAAGCAAAACTGGCGCTCCCACACTGGTAGATGTCGCGCGAGAATCTGCGGTGTCTTTGAAGACCGCCTCACGGGTCTTGAATAACTCGAAGAACGTCAGTGAAGAGAAGGCGATTCGCGTCCGGGAGGCCATGGAATCGCTCGGATATCGGCCAAATGAACTGGCGCGCGGTTTGAAAGCGCAGAGGTCGGCAGCAATCGGCATGGTTGTCCCCAACCTGTCCGATCCTTTTACTGCTAACGCTGTCCACGGCCTTCAGGAAGTTGCAAGGGACAACGGGTATTCAGTCATTTTGGCAAGTCACGGTGGTGATATAGATGCCGAGCGCTCCGAAATTCAGACCTTGGTGGGACGGCAAATCGATGGGCTGGTGATAGCTCCGGCCGATAGTCGAAAGGACACCTTCAGCGACATCATCCCCGCCGGTGTCCACGTCGTGACATTCGATCAACTGATCCGGAATGCCCAAGTCGACTCCGTAACCGTGACCAATCGCCGCAGTGCGCAGGACGCAACCAAGCATCTCGTGGGGCATGGCTTGCGACGGATTGTTGCAATAGGCGCTCGCCCCCAACTGTATACGTGCAAGGAACGCATTGCGGGCTACAAAGCAGGCATGAAATCAGCGTCTCTTCCGCCTAGACTGTGCCTGGTGGAACATGAATATTCTCTTACCCCAGAATGGCTTGCAGAAGAAGTGTTTCGCAAACATCATGCGGACGCAATTCTTACCTTGAACTGGGTTTGTACGATGCTCACTCTGCGGGGATTGCGACAACTACGAAAACTCCCAGGTACAGACATCCCGCTATTTTCCTTTGATGACTTCGATTTGGCGGACATGTTGACTCCCGCGCTTTCTGTAGTTCGACAACCTGCGGAAATGCTCGGACGCGAAGCAGCTCGTTTGCTTTTTGAGCGATTGAAGGGCAACGAAAAGAAGCCCCAAGCCGTGGTTCTGGACACGAACTTAATAATTAGGCAGTCCTGCGGCTGCAAGGAATCTAAGAGTTCGGGGCTGCGCGGGAAAGGGTAAGAGAATCGCCTCCGGGATCAGCACCTATTCTCTCGTTGCCGTATTTGCGTACTGCTAAACTTAAAAACCTGAACTCCACCTCCAGCGTACTGTGAACTCAGTCGACTGGCTTGAGCGACCGGGCAGTGCTCGACATACAAGTTGGTTGTAAGATGCGGGTCGGCGACGAAGGCAACGAACGTCTGCGCCGATTTTTGACCGAGGCAAGCATACAGACAAAATAAATCTTGACAACGATGTCACGATCGTCATAGGCTTGCGCCGTCAATCTGTGACAGCTATGTCATAGGTTGCGAAGGCAGCGCTGCGCTTGAGCTACCATTGACTCGATCCGGAATTTGAGAGGTACCAATTCCGCTTGAGACCGCCACTTTGGTGGCGTTAATAAATAAAACCAGGAGACAAATGCGACATTGAGCACAGACTCATGCATCGCCAGTTGGATCGTATGCACTCGATGGCGCTGGCCAGCAAAGAAGACAGTAGACCCCGATCTCTGCTGAACCAGGAAATCTATTTCTACGAGGTATGTCATGTCTATCGGATGTACGCGTCGCGAGTTCTTGAGCAATACGGCGATGGCCGTGGTCGCTTCGAATCTGCCTGTCAATCTCTATTCCAAGAGCGCAACAGAGAGCACGCTGCCGCTCCGTCAAATCAGCATTGACGACGATTGGAAGTTTTTGAAGAGCGATGTACAAGGCGCCCATCTACTCGACTTTGATGACGAGAAATGGAACAAGATCAATTTGCCTCATGACTGGAGCATCGAAGGTCCCTTTAGCCAGGATGCTCCAGGTGGCGACACGTGTGCCTATTTGCCTACGGGCATCGGATGGTATCGCAAGAAATTCACACTGCCACCTTCCCTGGCCGGACGAAACATAGTCATTCAATTCGATGGCGTTTATCAGCGCAGTGAGGTTTGGATCAACGGTCATTCTCTGGGAACGCGTCCCAATGGCTATGTAAGTTTCGTTTACGATCTCACGGCGCATCTTCATAAAGATCATCAGCCAAATGTTCTCGCTGTGCGCGTCGACAACTCTTTGCAGCCAAATTCGAGGTGGTATTCAGGCTCGGGCATATATCGGCATAGCTGGTTGATCGCGACAGGGCCTGTGCGGATCGCGCAATGGGGAACCTGCGTACACACCCCTCAAATCAACGGCAAAAGCGCAATAGTCGAAGTCACAACCCGTGTGCAGAATAATCTTCTGCAAGCGGCTCCATCCTTGCTGCGTTCTTTCATCCAGGACAAGGACGGAAAGACGCTGCAAGAGGCGACAATGAATGCTGAGATTGACGCCGATGGCCATTTTGTTTTTAACCAACGGATAGAGATATCGTCGCCGACACTTTGGTCGACCGAAGTGCCTTATCTCTATTCCGTTCGCCAGATGCTTGAGCACAACGGCCAGGTGGCGGACACGACAACGACACCTTTCGGTGTGCGCTCCATCTGCTTTGACGTCGATAAAGGGTTTCTGCTGAATAACGAACGCGTCAAGTTGAATGGCGTTTGCCTGCACTCAGACGGCGGCGCCGTGGGAGCGGCTGTTCCCGAAAGAATATGGCAGCGGCGGCTTGCTTTGCTCAAAGAGATGGGATGCAATGCGATTCGTTGCAGCCATAACCCCCCAGCGCCAGAGTTTCTCGATCTATGCGACAGAATGGGCTTCCTGGTCATGTTTGATGCCTTTGACGAATGGCGCCGGGGCAAGGCGCAAACCCCACAGTATGGCTATCACATGTATTTTGATGAATGGTCTGATCGTGATTTGAAGGACATGATCGTGCGCGATCGTAATCATCCTTCTATCGTTATTTGGAATTCGGGCAACGAAGTTCCGGACCAGGGTTCGCCGCAAGGAGCCGACACTCTGCGTGCATTGAAGAACATTCTGCACACGGAAGACCCGACGCGCCCGGTGACGGTGGCTTGTGACGGGATCGCAGCCGAGCCCAGCGGCACGCTTCCAGAGTTTCTTTCGGAACTGGATGTGGTGGGATACAACTATGTTGACCGCTGGCGCGACAGACGGGAGAAGTTCTACAGCATTGACCGGCATCAGTTTCCCAATCGGCGGTTTGTCGGCACGGAAAGCGTCGCATTACGAGGTGCGCGCGGCGATTATAAGATCGGTGTGGAAGGAGCCCTAAGTGTAAACAAAGGCACCAACCTGCATGTCGAGGTCGAGCAACTGCAGAAGTTTGTTCAGTCGTATGACTACGTGAGCGGCGATTTCATGTGGACAGGCATCGATTACCTGGGCGAGGCGAAGTGGCCCGCAAAAGGCTCGTCGTGCGGGGTACTCGATACATGCGGCTTTCTGAAGGATAGTTACTTCTTCTATCAAAGTCTCTGGACCAAAACGCCGGTTCTTCATCTTTCCCCCCATTGGAATTGGAAGGGGCATGAAGGCACAATCATCTCGGTTATCTGCTATACCAACTGCGATACCGTTGAGCTCTTCGTGAATGGAAAAAGCTGGGGAGTGAAGGGCTATGCGTTTCCGAGACCGGGGATGGAGAAACGGTACGGAAATTATCCGGCACGCGCGGAAGTATTGCAGTCTACAGGCGATCTTCACCTGTCGTGGGATGTTCCGTATGAAGCGGGAACCTTAAAGGCTGTGGGCGTCAAGGATGGAAGCGTTGTCAGCCTTGCAGAGGTTTCTACGACAGGAGAGCCAGTGCGCCTGTTCTTATCCGCAGATCGAGCGACGCTCACCGCTGCTCGCGGCGACCTGGCACACGTTACGGTTGAGGTTCAGGACAGCGATGGACGTCGCATGCCCACCGACAATAATGCCGTTACTGTGCAGATTCACGGAGAGGGCAGGCTTCTCGGAATGGATAATGGTGATCCAGAAGATCATGAGGATTACAAAAGCGCACAGCATCGTGCGTTCAACGGCCTCTGCCTCGCCATGGTTGGTGCAACAGATCGCGCGGGAAATATCGAAATCGTGGCTTCTTCTCCGGGTCCCGCGCAAGCAACTCTTACGTTAACAACCCAACGCTGAAAATCATCGTCGATGGTTGGCTAACAGATTGTATGCCTCTCTCAAAGCCTCGCTTGGAAGAAGGTTATGAGTTTACATTCACGGTGCAAGAAACGGGATTCCGAACGCGCGTGCAGAGGGGAATCACGTTGACCGTGAGGCGGTTGCCAACTTTTGATGACTAGCATTCATGACGATGAAAAAACACAAGTTTGCCATTCTTCGCTTCCGTCACATGCAGAAAAGGTGAAACAGGGTCGAGCGCGTGGCAAAAACGATAGGGCGCCACACGGCAACAGGCTACAAGAGTTCGCTATTGTGATCCTCGATAGAAGGCGCTTAGCCTGTCAGTTTTTCAGGTGGCGAATGCGGCATGCGGAAGTCAGTGGGAAGTCAAAGTTGCGAGAATAGTCATTCGCGCTGCGAATTTGCAGGTTCGACAGTAGCCAAGGAGGTTTAAATGCAGCGGACGGCCGTTCACATCTTTTCATTTCTTCTCGCTATTGTCCTTTCCGCACCGGCCATGGCCGAAGATATGTATGTGTACTTTGGCTCGCACGGAGCGGGGCCGCATATCGGATTCTCGGTGGCGCAGTTTGATACCGATACCGGGGAACTGAAGCAGCCAGCCTTTCTTGAGGAAGCAGTGGCGCCGGCATACTTTATCATTCGACCAGACGGCAGACGATTTTACACGTGCAACTCGTTTCCAGGCAGTTCCGTGAGCGCGTACGTCATTGATCCCGCCTCTGCGAAACTGACATTTCTGAACCAGCAACCGAGCGGAGGCGGCAACCCCAGCTATGTGAGTCTGGACCCAAGCGGCCACTATCTGATGGCTGCCAATTTTCTTGGAGGAAGCGTCGCGGTATTCGCCCTGCGCCCCGACGGCAGCATCGGCAGGCGTACGGCGTTTGTTCAGAATATTGGAGCCAGTATGGACCCGAAAGACCCAAGACATGCGCGTGCGCACTCGATCCGCTTCGATCCCAGCCATCGCTTTGTGCTTGTGGCCGACCTCGGGTTGGATAGGATTCTTGTCTATCGTCTGAACTCTAAGACGGGCGCACTGACGGCGAATGATCCGCCCTTCGCATCCGTTGCTCCCGGTTCTGGCCCACGTCACAGAACGTTTGATCCGCAGGACCGCTACGTATATACAATCAACGAGACAGCCAGCACTTTTGTTCGCTTCGGTTGGGATTCAACTCGCGGTGTCCTGACGCAATTCGAGACGGTATCCACGCTTCCGGAGGGCTTCAACGGTGAGAATACGGGAGCGGAAATC
>Ga0302190_10000594_pt1 | contig 23680 bp, 19 predicted proteins | sample II_Bog_E2_3_FD_198784 | JGI IMG/M metagenome (GOLD analysis project Ga0302190, IMG submission 198784) | Peat permafrost microbial communities from Stordalen Mire near Abisko, Sweden - II_Bog_E2_3 | ecosystem: Environmental > Terrestrial > Soil > Wetlands > Peat | place: Sweden: Abisko... | reverse complement strand
GCCGACGCGATCCACCCCGGCTATGGCTTTCTGTCGGAAAATGCCCGCTTTGCCGAAGCAACGATCGAGGCGGGCATGATTTTCGTCGGTCCCGATGTCGCCAGCCTGAATGCCATGGGCGACAAGCTCATGGCGCGCTCGGTGGGTCTTGCCGCAGGCCTGCCGGTCGTGCCGGGCGGCGAGGCCGCGACGCCCGAACAGGCCATGGCCCGCGCGCGGGAGACCGGCTTTCCCGTCCTGTTGAAAGCGGTCGCCGGGGGCGGCGGCAAGGGCATGAAGCGCGTCGATCGCGCAGACGACATGCCCGCGATGATCGCCATGGCGATGAGCGAAGCGCAAGCCGCTTTCGGCGATCCGCGCATCTATGTGGAGCGCTTTATTGCCCGTGGTCGCCATGTCGAAGTGCAAGTGCTAGGCGACGGGCACGACGCGCTCCACCTCGGCACGCGCGACTGCTCGATCCAGCGCCGTTTCCAGAAACTGGTCGAGGAAGCCCCCGCGCCGCAGCTTGCCGATGCCACCCGCAACGGGCTCGAACAGGCCGCCGTCGCGCTGACCCGCCATCTCGCCTATCGCGGCGCGGGCACGGTCGAATTCCTCGTCGATGCGCAGACCGGCGATTTCTTTTTCCTCGAAATGAACGCGCGCATCCAGGTCGAACATCCCGTCACCGAAGCGATCACGGGCGTCGATCTCATCGAACAGCAATTGCTGGTCGCGGCAGGCTCTCGCCTCGGGCTGACCCAGGACGCCATCCGCCCGTCTGGCCACGCCATCGAAGTGCGCATCAATGCCGAAGATCCTGCCGCCGATTTCCGCCCTTCGCCAGGGCGGGTTACCCGCGCGCGCTGGCCCGCAGGCCCCGGCATCCGCATCGACAGCCATATCGCCACCGGCTGGGTGATCCCGCCCACTTACGATTCACTGATGGGAAAGCTGATCGTCTGGGCCAGGGACCGCCCTGCTGCGGTCGCCCTGCTGGCATCGGCGCTTGCCACGCTGTCGATCGAGGGCGTGCCCACCACCGCCCCGCTTCACCGCCGCATCGCCGCCGATCCGCGTTTTGTCGCAGGCGGGGTCGATACGCGCTTTCTGGAAGGGCTTGCCTGATGGCCGAGATTTCCCTCGTCGATGTCTCGATGCGCGACGGCAACCAGTCGCTGTGGGGCGCAACCGGGCTCAACACGGCGCAAATGCTGGCGATTGCCGGTGCGACCGACCGGGTCGGCTTTTCGGCGATCGATTTCACCTCCTCCACGCACATGGCTGTCGCTGTGCGCTATTTTCGCAATGATCCGTGGGAACGCATCCGACGCATGCGGGCGGCAATGCCGAACACCCCGCTGCAATTCATCACGACCGGCATGCGTTTCATCGCCTGGCAACAGGCGGACCCCGATTTCATGGCGCTGGTCTATCGCCATCTTCAGGTGGCCGGTATCCGCAAGTTCATCATGCTCGATCCGATGCATGACGCCGAGGCGGTGATCGAGGCGGCGCGACTGGTAAAGCGCGAGGGTGGCGCGCAAGTGATGGGCGCGCTGACGTTCACGCTTTCTGCCGTCCACACCGATCGGTTCTACGCGGATTTCGCGCGCAAGCTCGCCGCCAGCGACGATATCGACTGTTTCTACATCAAGGATCCGGGCGGTCTGTTGAGCCCCGATCGGGTGCGCACGCTGGCCCCGGCGGTCAAGGCCGCGATCGGCGCCAGGCGGCTCGAAATCCATGCCCATTGCACCATCGGCTATGGCCCGCTGACCAGCCTTGCCGCCGCAGATCTGGGCATTGTCGATGCGGTGCACGTGGGAGTGGGTCCACTGGGCGACGGATCATCGCTGCCGGAAGCGGGGCGGATGCTGGCCAATCTCAAGGCCGGTGGCCACAGCGTAAATGTCGATGAAGCGATGCTGGCCAAAGTGTCCGACTATTGGTGGCGTCTTTCGCGCGCCGAAGGTCTGCCCGCAGGCGCGCCGCAGACTTTCGACGCCAGCTTTCTGCGGCACCAGATTGCAGGCGGGGTCATGACCACCACCCGCCGCCAGCTGGAGGAACTGGGTCTGGCGCATCGCTTTGACGAAGTGGTGGCCGAAACGGAGCGCGTGCGCGCGGAACTGGGGCATCCGATCATGGTCACGCCGTTTCCGCAGATGGTGATGAGCCAGGCGCTCTACAACGTCATCGGCGCGCGACGCTATGCGCAAGTCTCTGACGAAGTGCTGCGGTATGTCATGGGCAAGTTCGGTCGGCCGACCAGCCCGCTGGACCCGGCAGTCGAATCCGCCATTCTCGACCGACCGCGCGCCGCCGAAGTGGCTGCAGAGCCGCCGTTCCCGACACTCGCAGAACTGCGCCGCAAATGGGGGGCGCATCTGCCGGAGGAGGAATTTCTGCTGCGTGCGGTGATGCCGCCTGCCCAGGTGGATGCCATGTATGCGGCGGGTTCATCATCAGCCCATTACAATCCCGCTGCGGCGCCTGTGCTGCGCCTGCTGAAGGAATTGGCGGCGCGTCCTGCGGCTCGCGACATCGTGATCGAAACCGCCGACACCCGCCTCGCTCTCCACGGAGGCGCCCATGTTGCCTGACACCCTGCCCGAAGCTGTCGCCGCGAAAATCGCAACCGCGCGCGGCTTCATTTTTGACATGGACGGCACGATCGCGCTGGGCAACGCCGCCAGCGGGGGTCACGAAGCGCTGCCCGGCGCGATCGATCTGCTGGCAACCTTGCGGCGGCGCTCGATCCCGTTTCGCGTATTCACCAACGGCACGGCCAAGGCTCCGGCCATCTATGCCAAGGGCCTGCGCGCCGCCGGTTTCGATATCGCCGACGACGAGATGATGACCCCGTCGACCAGCGCGGCGATCTGGCTGGAACGCCAGGGGCTCACCCGCGTGCGCGTGCTGGGCGATCCCGGCGTCGCCGAACCCTTGCTGGCCCGCGGGCTGGACGTGATCGGGCCATCGCAAAAGGCCGAAGTCGATGCCGTCTATACCTGCTGGTTCCGGGGCTTCACGTTTCCCGATCTGGAGGCGGCCTGCGCGAGTGTGTGGGACGGCGCGCGGCTGACGACGGCCAGCCATGTGCCCTTCTTTGCGACAGCCAACGGGCGCGGCATCGGATCGAGCTTTGCCATCAATCAGATGATTGCCTCGCTGACGGGCAAGCGCGCCAAAGTGCTGGGGAAGCCGTCGCGGGCCGCGTTCGATGTGACGCTGGCGGCGATGGGCCTGCCGCGCAGCGCAGCGGGCGACATCATGGTGGTGGGCGATGACCCGGCGCTGGAAATGGCCATGGCAAGGACAGCCGGCGCCACCGGTATCGGCATGACCACCGGACTGATGCGACCCGAAACAATCTCCAGCCTGCCCGACCGGTTCCAGCCCCATGCGGTGATCGGACGATTGCAGGCGATCACCCGGGCGCTTGCCGATCACGCCACCGTGTGACGCGTCCGGCTCTGATCAAGCCATTGGTTTTGGACCGCGTGGTTGCTGCATCGCGGCCACTTCGGCCCGCACCATCTCCAGCGCCAGCATCGCCACCTGCGCGATTTCGTCTTCGGGCTGCATCGACCGCTGCTGGATAAGGCCGAGCGACATGGCGAGAATCAGATTGGCCAGTTGCACCCTGCGCATCGCGAGATGTTCGCCCGGTGCAAGCGCTTCAAGCGCACGAAGGATCGCGCCAAACACATCTTCGCGCATCGCCGTGAAAATGGCTGCGATCCGTTCGTTGCGCCCCGCCTCGGCGACAATCTCGGCCAGCAGTACCTCTGATGCGTCATCACCGGGCCCGAGGAAATCGGCAAACCAGTACCAGATCGACTCGGTATGGCCGTCTTCAATGTCGCGCTGAAGCGATTCGAACTGGAGAAACTCGGCGCAATCGGTGCGCACGATCCTTGCGATGATTTCCTCCTTGCAGGAAAAGTCGCGATAGAGCTGTCCGACGGCGACCCCTGATTCCCTGGCGATCTGCGCCACCCCCGTGGCGTGAAAGCCGTTTATCAAAAAGAGCCTGCGCGCAGACGCCATAATCCTTTCGCGCCGCGCATTCGCGCGCTCGGCGTGGATTGTGATTTTCTCCGATCCCTGATCCATCATCTCCATCTCTGATTTAACTCTGATTTTTCCGTTGACGATAGCACCCGCTTCGCAGTAGCAGCAAATGTGAGTGAACGCTCTCTCTCATAAATCATTCGGCAGACATACGCATGACATTTTTTCGTCGCACCACGCCGGCTCTGGTCCTCCTCCTTGCCGCCTGCGGCGGCCAAGCCCCGCAAGAAACTGGCGCGGGCGGTGCTGCGCCGGTTTCTTACGTCGTTGTCAAGCAGGATACGATCACGCTGACGACCGAATTGCCGGGCCGGACCTCTCCGTATGAAAGTTCGGATGTGCGCCCCCAGGTCAATGGCCTGATCGTGGCGCGCCTGTTCACCGAAGGCGACATGGTGCATCAGGGGCAGCCGCTCTATCGGATCGATCCCGCTCCCTACGAGGCCTCTGTAGCCAGCGCGCGCGCGGCGCTGGCCAAGGCGCAGGCCGCGATTGCCTCGAACGAGGCGCTGGCGCGGCGCTATGGCGAACTGGTCAAGATCAACGCCATCGCCAGGCAGGATTTCGAGAATGCGCTGACAACCGCCGCGCAGGCCCGCGCCGATGTGGCCGCGCAGCAGGCCGCCCTGCACAGCGCGCAGATCGATCTGGCCCGCACCACCGTGCGCGCGCCGATCAGCGGCAGGATCGGACGCTCGCTCTTTACCACCGGCGCGCTGGTTTCGGCCTCGCAAAGCAGCGCGCTGACCACGATCCAGCGGCTCGCCCCGATCTACGTCGATATTCAGCAATCAAGCGCCGATCTGCTCAAGCTGCGCCAGCAGATCCTGGCCGGCAAGATCGCCCGCGATGGCAATGCCAAAGTGCAGTTGATCCTTGAGGACGGCAGTACTTATGCCCCGCTGGGCGCGTTGCGCTTTGCCGATGTAACCGTGGATCAGACCACCGGATCGCAAGTGATCCGCGCGCTGTTTCCCAATCCCGACGGGCTGTTGATGCCCGGAATGTTCGTGCGCGCGCGGCTCGTCGAAGGCACGCAGCAAAACGCCATGCTGGTGCCGCAACGCGCGGTGGGCCGCGATGAGCGCGGCAATCCCACCGTGATGGTCGTGGGCACAGACAACAAGGTCGAAGTGCGTCCGCTCCAGTCCGGCCGGACATCGGGCAGCGACTGGGTGGTGACCGCCGGGCTGCGCCCGGGTGACAAGGTGATCGTCGAAGGCGGCATGATGCTGCGCCCCGGCATGCCTGTCACGCCCCAGCCGTGGAACCCGAACGCACCGCAAGGCCAGGGCGCTGCCAATCCCTCCTCACAGGCCCCCTCCTCTCAGGTAAAGCAACACTGATGTCGCGCTTTTTCATCGATCGCCCCATCTTTGCGTGGGTTGTCGCGATCATCCTGATGCTGGCCGGTCTGCTGGCTATCCAAACGCTGCCGATTGCCCAGTTTCCGACGATCGCGCCCCCTGCGGTCTCGATCACGGCGACATATCCCGGCGCGGATGCGGAAACGCTGGAAAAGACCACGACCCAGATCATCGAGCAGCAGATGAAGGGGCTTGACCACCTTCGCTACTTCTCGTCCTCCTCCTCGTCTTCGGGTACGGTGACGATCACCCTGACCTTTGAGCAGGGCACCAACCCGGACATTGCGCAAGTCCAGGTGCAGAACAAGTTGCAGGCGTCCACCCCGCTCCTGCCGCAGGAAGTGCAGCAGCAGGGCGTTCAGGTCGCCAAGTCCACGTCCAACTTTCTGTTGGTGATCGGCCTCTATTCGACCAACGGTTCGCATTCGGCGGTCGATCTTGCCGACTATGTCGCCTCGAAATTGCAGGATCCGCTCTCACGCGTGAATGGCGTGGGCGATACGCAGGTATTCGGATCGCAATATGCGATGCGTGTGTGGGTCGATCCCGTCAAGCTGAGCAAATATGCGCTGACGATGGATGATGTGACCACCGCGATCAAGGCGCAGAACGCGCAGGTTTCGGCGGGCCAGATCGGCGCGCTGCCCGCGCCCAAAGAGCAGATGCTCAACGCCACCGTCTCGGTCCAGTCGCGGCTGACCACGCCCGATCAGTTCGCAGCGATCCGGCTGAAGAGCGCCACCGACGGGTCGCAAGTGCGGCTTGGCGATGTGGCGCGCGTGGCCATTGGCGCGGAAAACTACGGCTTTGAATCAAAGTGGAATGGCCAGCCGGCCGCAGGCATGGGGGTCAAGCTGGCGCCGGGCGCCAATGCGCTTACCACGGTCGATGCGGTCAAGGCCCGCATAGCCGAGATTTCCAGGCAATTTCCGAGCGATGTGAAAGTGGTTTACGCTTTCGACTCCACACCTTTCGTCCGGCTCTCGGTCGAACAGGTGGTCCACACGCTGATCGAGGCGGTGGTGCTGGTCTTCCTCGTGATGTTCCTGTTTCTGCAAAACTGGCGCGCCACGCTGATCCCGACCATCGCCGTGCCGGTGGTCTTGCTGGGCACTTTTGCCGTGATGTCGGTGGCGGGCTATTCGATCAATACGCTCACGCTGTTCGGCATGGTGCTGGCGATCGGCCTGCTCGTCGACGACGCCATCGTGGTGGTCGAAAATGTCGAGCGCCTGATCGTCACCGAACATCTCAGCCCGCTCGATGCCGCGCGAAAGTCGATGGACGAGATTTCCAGCGCGCTGATCGGTGTGGCGCTCGTGCTTTCGGCGGTGTTTCTGCCGATGGCCTTCTTTGCCGGATCGACCGGCGTGATCTATCGCCAGTTCTCGATCACCATCGTTTCGGCCATGGTGCTTTCGGTGGTGGTGGCGCTGATCCTGACGCCCGCGCTTTGCGCAACGATCCTGAAGCCCCACGATCCCGACAAGAAACAGGGCAGCGGCCCGCTCGCCCGCTTTTTCGACTGGTTCAACGACAAGTTCGACCGCGGGCAGGTCCGCTATGAACAGGGCGTCCGCCGCACCGCGCGGGACTGGAAGCGTTCGATGCTGGTCTATGCTCTCATCATCGGCGGGCTGGCGGTGCTCTTCGTCCGCCTCCCCTCCGGCTTTCTGCCCGACGAAGATCAGGGCACGGTGATCGCCGTGCTGCAAGGTCCGGCCGGATCAACCGCCGCGCGCACCGAAAAGGGGCTTGAGCTGATCCGCAACACCATGCGTCAGGATGAAGCCCGGAATGTCGAAGGCGTGTTCACCATCAACGGCTTCAGCTTTGCCGGAACCGGACAGAACACCGGCATGGCCTTCATTCCGCTCAAGCCCTGGGCCGAGCGTTCGGGCGCGGTCAATTCGGCGCAAATGATCGCGCGGCGGGCGATGGGTGCCTTCTCGCACTATCGCGATGGGCTGATCTTTGCCATCACCCCGCCTGCGGTGCAGGAACTGGGCAATGCGACCGGCTTTGATCTGCAATTGGTGGATCAGGCCGGGATCGGGCATGAGGCCCTGCTTCAGACGCGCAACATGCTGCTGGGCATGGCGGCGCAAAATCCCAAGCTGGTGGGCGTGCGGCCCAATTCGCTGGAAGATGCGCCCCAGCTCAAGGTCAATGTGGATCAGGACAAGGCGCGCGCGCTGGGTCTGGATCTGGGCACGGTCAACAACAGCATTTCCTCCGCCTGGGGCGGCGCCTATGTCAACGACTTCCTCGATCGGGGCCGCGTGAAGCGTGTCTATGTTCAGGCCGACACTGCCTATCGCATGGCGCCCGAAGACCTTGGCAAGCTCTATGTCCGGGGCAGCAGCGGGAGCATGGCCCCCTTCACCGCCTTTTCCACGCTGTCATGGGCGCAGGCGCCGGTGCAACTGACCCGCTATGACGGCCAGCCCGCGATGGAAGTGCTGGGCGCGCCGGCGCCGGGCGTTTCCACCGGCGACGCGATGGCAGCCATGGAGGCGATCCACGCCAAGCTGCCGCCGGGCACCGCGCTCCAATGGACGGGCCTCTCCTATGAGGAAAGGCTCTCCGGCGGTCAGGCGCCGCTGCTCTATGCGCTTTCGCTGCTCATCGTGTTCCTCTGCCTTGCCGCGCTCTATGAAAGCTGGACGGTGCCGGTTTCGGTCATCATGGTGGTGCCGCTGGGCGTGATCGGCGCGGTACTCGCCGCAACGCTTACCGGGCTGAACAATGACATCTATCTGCAGGTCGGACTTATCACCACGATCGGCGTTTCGGCCAAGAATGCGATCCTGATCGTGGAATTTGCCGAAGAGCGGATGCGCGACGGCATGAGCGCGTTTGATGCGGCGATCGCGGCAGCGCGGCTTCGCCTGCGCCCGATCCTGATGACCAGCCTTGCCTTCATCTTCGGCGTTATGCCGCTGGCGATAGCGCATGGCGCGGGGGCTGGCGGCCAAAACGCGATCGGCCGGGCGGTGGTCGGCGGCATGCTCTCCGCCACCGTTCTGGCGATCTTTCTGGTGCCGATGTTCTTTGTCGTCGTGCGCCGGATGGCCGGTCGCGTGCGGGGCCAAACCCCGCCGGACATCAGCGAGCCGGACCTCAGCAAAAATGACGGCGCCGATATGCGCCGGGGAGCATGATGCCCGTGACCAAGCCTTTCTCAACCCTCATGCTGCTTTGCGCGGGCAGCCTGCTGGCCGGGTGCAATCTCGCGCCGAAATATGTGCGCCCGTCGGCGGCTGTCCCGCCCGCGCTGCCGCAAGGCGGGGTCTATCCGGCGGCCGCGAGCGATGCGGCCGACATCAGCCGGGTCGGCTGGCGCGATTTCTTCATCGACGCGCGGCTGCGCCAGGTGATCGAGATTGGGCTGCAAAACAATCAGGATCTGCGGCTGGCCGTAGCCAATGTGCTGGAAGCCCGCGCGCAGTTTCACACCCAGCGCGCCAGCCTGTTTCCGGGGCTGAGCGCGAGCGGGTCCGGCACGTATACCAACACCGCCTCGATGACGGCGACCACCGGCGCATCGGCGGGCAGTTCTGCCGACATCCAGTATTTTTCGGGCAGCGCGGGCGTGTCTTCCTATGAGATCGATCTCTTCGGGCGGGTGCGCAATCTGACCAAGGCGGCGCAAGAGCAATATTTCGCGAGCGAGGAAGCCCGGCGCGCCGCACGCGTCACGCTGATCGGCGAGATCGCCGCCGACTGGCTGACGCTGGCCTCGGACCGCGACCAGCTCAAGACCTCGCAAGGCGTGCTCAAGGCCTATGAACAGACCTTTGATCTGACCCGTGCCAAATTTGCCATCGGCACCAGTTCGGAACTCGACACGCGCCAGGCGGAAACCAATTATCAGTCCGCCCGCAACGATATTGCCGTGTTGCAAACCCAAATCGCGCAGGACATCAACGCGTTGCAACTGCTGACCGGCGCCACGCTGCCCGCAGACCTGCTGCCCGACGGATTGGGCGATCAGGCCATTACGATCCAGAGCCTGCCCGGCCAGCTGCCATCGCAAGTCCTGCTGCACCGCCCCGATGTGTTGCAGGCCGAGCATCAGCTTATCGCGCAAAACGCCAATATCGGCGCCGCACGGGCAGCCTTCTTTCCGCAGATCTCGCTGACCGCGACGATCGGGACGATCAGCCCGGCGCTGGGCAGCGCCTTTGGCGCGGGCACCGGCACCTATACCGTAGCACCGTCGGCCAGCCTGCCGCTGTTCGACTTCGGCAAAAATCAGGCCAATCTGAATTATGCCCGCGCCGCGCGCGAAGCGGCGGTCGCCACCTATCAGAAAACGATCCAGACCGCCTTTCGCGAGGTGGCCGATGCACTGGCCCAGCGCGGCACGATGGATGAGCAGATGGCCGCGCAAACCGCCCGCGCCAAATCCGCGCGGCAGGCCGCCAATCTGTCGGATGCCCGCTATCGGGCCGGGGTGGATTCGTTCCTTGTGGCACTGGATTCGCAGCGCACCGCCTATGCCGCCGAACAGCAGTTGGTGACCACGCGACTGAGCCGGGCGAGCAATCTGGTGACGCTGTATCGGACGCTGGGTGGCGGACTGGATTGACCCCTTGCCGAAAGACAAAATCGGCATAATCTCTCCCCAATAAAACCAATTTGGGAGTGGTGAGGCCGTGGACGATTCAACCGTAAATGCGGGCGTGAATGCGGGCAGTGCAGGAAATTCTGGTGAGGAAAGCCTCATCATCCTTGAAAGCCTGTTGTGCCTGATGCGTGAGAAAAACCTGCTGACGCGCAGCGACATCGAGCTGCTCTGCGCCAAAGTGGGCCGCCGGGCCGAGGGCGAGAGCAAGAACCCCCTGCCCTGCCGCTCGGAAAGCGCGCAAGTGGCGCATAGTTACCTGCGCCAGCTGACCACGTATCTGGGCCAACGCTATGGCGGCAAGCATTCGCGGCATCTCAGCTAGTGGTCCGATTCTGACATTTGCTACCGCTCTCGGCTAGGTAGTGCGCAAATGTCAGAATCTTTTCGGACCACTAGAAACTTTTGATTCTAGTGGATTTTTCCGTTTTTGACATTTGCGACCGTGCTATCCGGATGGCGGGATGCAAATGTCAAAAACAATCCACTAGCGCGACAGCGCTGACAAACCGGGCAACAACGCCGCGCGGCCGTCGACGATGCCCGCGCCCGGGCCATGTCCGCCCATCAACATGTCCGCCCATCAATCGGCTTGCCGCAGCGGTGCGCCGGTGCGCGCGGCAATGGCGTCCAGCGTTTCCCCGGGAGCTGCGCGCAACAGCCTGTAGGTTTCGCCCATGGGCTTGAAAATGCCAAGCTCGGTATAAATCCGGTCGACCACGCCGCGCCCGGTCGCGGGCAACGACAGCATTTGCAACAGCTTGGGATGGCCCGCGCGCGTGGTGTGCGTGGTGATCACCCGCACGCTGCGCGCCCCGGCGACGAGATCCATCGCCCCGCCGACCGCCGGGACGCCGTCCTTGCCCGTCGTCCAGTTGGCAATGTCGCCGTTGGCCGCGACTTCGTATGCCCCCAGCACACAGATGTCGATGTGCCCGCCGCGGATCATCGCAAAGCTGTCGGCATGGTGAAAGAACGCGCCGCCGGGGATCAGCGTGACCGGCTTCTTGCCCGCATTGATCAGCTCCATGTCTTCCTCGGCTGCGGGCGGGCGCGGCCCCATGCCGAGAATGCCGTTTTCGCTGTGCAGCACGACTTCGCGCCCGGCGGGGATAAAATCGGCGATCCGTTCGGGCTGGCCAATGCCCAGATTGACGAAGGCGCCTTCGGGAATCTCGGCCGCAGCGATCGCGGCGATTTCGTCGGCGGTCCAGCTCATCGGGCTTGCTCCAAGGCGAGAATATGGTCGCGCTCGCTGATCGGGTCAGCAATGGGAACGACCCGGCTGACGAAAATCGACGGCGTCACGATCGCTTCCGGGTCGAGTTCGCCCAGCGGTACGACCTTGCGGACTTGCGCGATCGTGGTCTTCGCGGCCATCGCCATGACCGGGCCGAAATTGCGCGCGGCCTTGCGATAGACGAGATTGCCCCAGCGATCGGCCGCTTCGGCCTTGATCAGCGCAATATCGCCGCAGATCGCGTGTTCGAGGATATGGTCGCGTCCGGCAAAAGTGCGCGTTTCCTTGCCTTCGGCCAAGGCCGTGCCCACGCCCGAAGGCGTATAGAATGCCGGGATACCCGCGCCGCCCGCGCGCAGCCGTTCGGCCAGCGTGCCTTGCGGGACAAGTTCGAGCGCGATCTGCCCGTCGCGATACAGCGTTTCGAAGACATGCGCGTGCGAACCGCGCGGGTATGAACAGATCAGCCGCGCCACCCGCCGTTCGCGCAGCAGCAGGGCCAGCCCGATTTCGCCGTTGCCGGAATTGTTGTTGACGACGGTCAACTCGCGCGCGCCCTGTTCGATCAGTGCATGGATCAGCTCGGTCGGATTGCCCGCTTCGCCAAAGCCGCCGATAAGCACGGTGTCGCCGTCGCGCACGCCGTCTATCGCGGCGCGCGCGTCGGGAAAGATCTTGTCGATCATGGTCGATGCCTTTCGCGCGCGATCAGGCGGGGACTTTGGCCGCGCCGACCAGATCGGCCCAGGCGCGGACAAGATCAGCCGCGTCGCCCGATCCGAACACATAGCGATCCGGGCGCACCAGCACGGCTTCGCCCCCGGTCGCGGCAATCGTCTCTGCGACTGCGGCGCCGAGCGCCGGAGGCAGATCGCGCCGCACATCGACCACGCGCAGCCCGGGCGTGGCAGCGACGGCCCCGCTCTGGCCGGTATGGAGCAACCACGCCCCCGCCCCCAGCACATCGTCGAGCCGCCCCTCGCGCGGATCGGTTGCCTGGGGAAAAGGCAGCCCGGCCATGGCATCGCCGTGACGCAACGCGCCGACCAGCGCCGGCAGTATAAAAGGCCCCGAAACCAGCGGATTGGCGAGCATTTCGGCATCGCGGGCGGCGGCGCGTTCGCGGTCGAACGTGCATACCACGCGGCCCATTTCGATCGCCTTGGTAATCAGGAAACGGCAGTGCGGCTCGCGTTCGCGCATATAGCTGTCGAGCAGGGCCTGATCGGCGCCATCCAGCACCGCGTCGAGCTTCCATGCCAGATTGACCGCATCGCGCAGCCCCGAACACAGCCCCTGACCGAGAAATGGCGGGGTCTGGTGCGCGCTGTCGCCGACCAGCAGCACGGAGCCCTTGCGCCATTGGTCGGCAATCAGGCCGTGGAACTGATAGACTGCCGTGCGTTCCACATTCAGCTCGCCTTTGGCGCGCCAGGGTTTCAGCAGCGTTTCCAGGTTTTCGGGGTGCAGCATCGCCTGCGGATCTTCGTCTGCGCGCAGCATGAATTCCCAGCGCAGCCGGTTGGGGCCCATGTGGACGAATGATGTCGGCCGCTCCGGGTCGCAGAACTGGATATTGCTTTCGGGAAAGCCGGATTCGTCGGGAACCCAGGCATCGAGCACAAGCCAGGGCTCGTCGAAATCGAGATCGTCGAGCCCGATGCCGAGCGCTTCGCGAACCGGGCTTCGCGCGCCGTCGCAGGCGGCGAGATAGCGCGCGCGCACCGTGCGTGGGCCGTGTTCGCCGTCAATGCGCACCACCACCCCGGCGTCATCGTGTTCGACAAGTGCGTCGAAACGGCTGCCGAGTTCGACCGTGACGTCATCCAGTGCGTCGAGCCGCGTGCGCACCGCGCGTTCGATGCCCGGCTGATAGACATTGTACGACACCGGCCAGCCGCCCGTGCCGTTGAGCCCGTCGCGCTGAAAATGGATCAGCGGCTTGCCGTTCGATGCCAGGAATTCATAATCGGGCGCAACGCGCATATGCGGCAGAACCGCATCGATCACGCCCAGCGCCTGAAAGATCCGCATGACCTCGTGATCGACATGGGCTGCGCGCGGAAGCGGATAGACTTCGTGCTGCGGCTCGATCGCGAGGACCGAGTGCCCCAGATCGCCCAGCAGCGCGGCCATGACCGCGCCCACCGGGCCCAGGCCGACGACCAGTACGTCGCAATCATACGAAATGTCCGTCATAGGCGTTCAATCCCTCTGCCCCGGCGACCCTGCGGGCGATTTCGAATGGTGGAAATTCGTGTCCCGGCGGACGCGATCCGCGCCCGCATGGGCGGCTCGCTCCGCGTTGCCGACATCAGGCGAACCAGTCTGGTTTGCCCGGCGGCGATTGACTCTCCCGTTGAAGTTCTGTTCGATATGTCTTGACCTATTGTGCGATGGTCGCGGAACGCCAACAACGCGATCATTGTTGGCGTCCGCCTGGCGGGACAGGACCTATTTCATCATGAGCGAATCTGCGCCAACGAACATCGAATCGGGCGACAATGTGCGCAGCCTGCAACGCGGGCTGCGGCTGTTGCAGGCGATGAACCGGTTTCCCCACGCCTCGGTGACGCAGCTGGCCCAACGGGCGGAAATCCCGCGTTCGACCGCTTATCGCCTGCTTGAAACGTTGGCCTCGCTGGGCTTTGTGCGGACCTCGTCGGGCGAGGGATACCGGCTGACCCGGGCGGTCCGCACGCTGAGCGACGGGTTTATCGACGATGGGTGGATCGAGCCGGCGTGGCAGGAAATGCTGCGTCTCGGGCGTGAGATCGTCTGGCCGCTGTCGCTGCTCACGCCCGAGGCGGGGACCATGGTCGTCCGGCGGGCGACCCATGAATTCAGCGCCTTGTCGATCGATTACGGCATGGTCGGCCGTCGCATGCCGATGACCGAAGTCGCGTCGGGGCGAATCTATCTGGCCTATTGCACGCCCGAAGAACGTCGCCTGATCATGGCGCTGCCCGACGCCTATGCGAACCGGGCGGTCCCTGTCGACACCACCTTGCTCGACGAACGGCTCGCCGCCATTCGCGTGCGCGGCTATGATACGCGCGTCGGCGGCGTGGTGGAAAAAACCGGCGGTCTGGGCGTGCCGATTTTCAACGACGATCGCGTGATCGGGGTGCTCAGCCTGATTTTCATCGCATCGAGCCTCGATGTCGCCCGCGTGGTCGCGCAATATGAAGCGCCTCTCAAGCAGACAGCCGCCCGGATCAGCGCCGAGGCCGTCCGCCTGATGGACGCGCCGTCCAAAGTGACTTGAAGACAGCGACCGCGAGCCCCCTTTTCCCGCGAGGGCGCCGGCGCGCTGCCTCGCGCAGCCCGGCAACGCCTCTCGACAAGACACCAACGGGCAGAGGATCGGGCATGACTATCAAAAGCCTGGGTTATCTCGGCATTGCCTCCGGGCGCGCCGGGGAATGGGATCGGTTTGCAACGCGGTTGCTGGGCATGCAGCGCGTCGATGATGCTGCGGGCGTTCAGGCGTACCGCATGGACGACCATGCGCAGCGGCTCATCATCGAGCCGTCTGCGCACGAAGGACTGGCCTATGTCGGCTGGGAAGTGGAATCGCCTGCGGATCTTGAAGCCCTGTCAAAGCGGCTGGTCGATGGCGGACACGCGGTTCATGTCGGCGCGCCGTCGCTTGCCCGGTCGCGCCGGGTGGCCGAACTGGTCTGGTTCAACGATCCCGAGGGCAATCGCATGGAGGTCTTCCACGGTGCCGAAAGGGCCCATGAACCGTTCGCGCCCGGCCGCCCGCTGTCCGGCTTTGTCACCGGGACGATGGGCATGGGGCATGCCGTTCTGACGATGGGCAATCCGGCGGCGACGATGCCGTTCTATCGCGACATGCTCGGCTTTGCCCTTAGCGATTTCGGGCAGACGCCGTATGAGCTTTATTTCTTTCACATCAATGGGCGGCACCACAGTTTTGCACTCGTCGGCACCGGGCAAAGCGGCTTTCACCATTTCATGATCGAGCTGAAATCGCTCGATGACGTGGGCCAGGCCTACGATCTGGCGCAACTCGAACCCGATTGCGTGTCGTTCACGCTGGGGCGGCACAGCAACGATTACATGACATCGTTCTACATGAAATCGCCGTCGGGTTTCCTGATCGAATATGGCTGGGGCGGGCGCGTGATCGATCCCGAAACATGGGTGCCGCACGAAACTTTCGACGGGCCGAGCTATTGGGGGCACGAGCGGCTGCAGATGGCCGAGGCGCAGCGCCTGCATTTGCGCGAAATGCGGCTCGATGCGGCGCGACGAGGGTTGCGCGCGCCCTGATCGCCTAATTCCCACCAGCCCGATTCCCACCAGCCCGATTCCCACCAGGCGGACGCATCCATCGTCGCGCTTGTTCGGATCGCCCCGGACGAAGACATTCCAGGTGCTGCCCCGGGCCCGTCTCGGGTGTTTGTTATAACCATAATGGTTCGGCGCACCGCCGAGGGGAGAAGGCTGCCGTTCGACCACCGCATCCGGTGATCGCGGATCGCAAACTTCATTCGCCCGATCGGTCGTGCCGCCAACCGGTGAACCCGGCGAAGGATTGAAACATCATGAAACTGGTCAGCTTTGTCAGCCGGGGCCGTGCCTCGTGGGGCGCTGTGACGCCCGAGGGCATTCGCGATGTCGGCGCAATGCCCGGCGCGGCGTCCTCGCTCAAGGCAGCACTGCCCGATCTGTCGGCGCCCGATCTGTCGGCGCCCGATCTGTCGGCGATTGCCGCTGCGCTCGATGCGGCGCCGCTGCTGCCGCTTGCATCGGTCAGCCTGTTGCCGCCGATTCCGGATCCGGCGAAAATCCTGTGCGTCGGGCTCAACTACAAATCGCACATCGCCGAGACCGGGCGCGAGGCGCCGCGTTATCCGATGCTGTTTCCACGCTACCCGGACTCGCTGGTCGGATCGGGGGCGGCGCTGGTACGGCCATCCGCGTCGCACAATTTCGATTTCGAAGGCGAACTGGCCGTCGTCATCGGCAAGGCCGGGCGCCATATCGCCGTGGCCGACGCGCTTGGCCATGTTGCCGGTTATGCCTGTTTCAACGATGGGTCGATCCGCGATTGGCAGCGCCACACCACCCAGTTCCTGCCGGGCAAGAATTTCGCGCATTCCGGCTCGTTCGGTCCCTGGCTGGTGACCGTCGACGAAGCCGGCGACATCGGCGCACTCCATCTCGAAACGCGCCTCAATGGCGAAGTCATGCAACGTGCGCGGCTGGATGATCTGCTGTTTCCGGCGGCCGAACTGATCGCCTATATCTCGACGATGGCGCCGTTGCAGCCGGGCGATGTGATCGCCACGGGAACCACCGGGGGCGTCGGCCTGTTCCGCGATCCGCCGGTGTGGATGAAGCCCGGCGACACGATCACGGTCGAAATCGAACGGCTGGGCACGCTGGCCAACACGATCATCGATGAAGAGCCCGGCATCGATGAAGAGCCCGGCATCGATGAAGAGCCCGCCATTGCACGCGGCTGACCCCGTGCGCGCCGCCGCCGATGCACAAACCGATCACGGGCCCGCGTGGCGTGTGGCGATCGGTTGCGCGATCGGGCTGGCGGTGGCGTTCGGCCCGGCGCTGATCGCGTCGTTCGGACTTTACGTGAAGCCGATCGCCGCCCAGTTCGGCTGGAGCCGGACGCAAGTGGCGCTGGCCTTTTCGATCTTTTCGATCATGGGCGCGTTTGGCACGCCCCTGCTCGGCATCGTGCTCGATCGCCATGGATCGCGACCGGTGCTGTTGTCGAGCGTGATTGTGCTGCCGCTTGCCCTGGCCCTGCTCGTGCTGGTGCCGCCGTCCTATCCCGCATTTCTGGGCTGGGCGGTGGTGGTCGGTCTGGTCGCGATCGTCGCGTCGCCTGCGGCCTATATCAATCTCCTGCCGCAATGGTTCAACCGACGGCTCGGTCTGGCGGTGTCGCTGGCGATGACCGGTTCGGGCCTGGGCCAGGCGCTGTTCACCATGGGGCACGGCCTGTTGCTGTCGCACCTGGCCTGGCGGCAGGCATGGTTGATCATGGCTGGTGTGGTTGCGGCGGTCGGTATCGTCAATGCCGTGACGCTGTTGCGCGACCGGCACGATCTGGTGGCCTTGCGGCGCGCAGGCCGACACAGCGACTTGCCGGGCGATCCGCCGTCGGTGGCGCTGCGCTCGAGCGCATTCTGGTTTGCCACGGCGGCGTTCTTCATCGTCATGCTGGTGATCGGCGCGATGCTGACACACCTCGTCGCGCTGCTGACCGACCGGGGCATGTCGGTCGGGCAGGCCGCGATGATCGCCGCAACGATCGGCTTTTCCTCGCTGGTCGGGCGTTTGCTGACCGGACTGGTGGTCGATCGGGTCGGGTTCGGGCTGATGGGCGTGATCACGTTTCCGCTGCAGGCGGCGGGATGCGTTCTGCTGATTGCAGGACACAGCGTCGCTTCGGCATGGCTGGCGGCCGGACTGATCGGGCTGACTTATGGGGTCGAGGCGGACCTTCTGCCGTTCATGCTGCGCCGGACATTCGGGCTGCGCTGCTTTGGCCAGCTCTATGGCCTGGCGTTCGGGATCGTTCAGCTCGGCCCGGTTCTCGGCCCGATCCTGCTCGGCGCGTCGTTCGATCGGCTTGGCAGTTATGATCCGGGGCTGGCGGTGCTCGCGGTGCTGTCATTGCTGTCGGCAGTGCTGGTCGCGCTGGCCGATCGGCAGGCGCGCACGGTCGGCATGCTGCGGCGGAGCGCGCATCGGCCCGGCATGACAGGCGGACAGGTCGATGCCGCCTGATCGCGGTTTCAAACAGACAAATTCAAGCAAAATCGTAAAAAAGGGAGAGAGAAATATGAAAATTCAGCATTTTCTTCTGTCATGCGTATGTCAGGCAGGGCTTGTCGCGGTGCCCGCACAGGCACAGAGCGCAGCATCCCCCCCCGCCCCCGCCCCTGCCAATGATAGCGCGGCGCCTGGCGCCAGTGCGGTTCCGGACATCATCGTCACCGCGCGCAAGCGATCCGAAACGGCGCAGTCGATTCCGATCTCGATCGGCGTGGTCGGCGAAAAGGCTCTGGCCATGACCGGATCGGCCTCGTTGTTGCAACTCGCCGACGTGGCACCGGGGCTCAATCTGGCGAAAGGACCGGTCGGCGCGGAAATCGGCGTGACCGTGCGCGGGCTCGGATCTGCCCCCGGCGCGACATCATTCGACAGTTCGGTCAGCCTGTTCGTCGATGGCGTCTATGCGCCGCGCGGACGCGAATTCGCATCGTCGATGTTCGATGTCAGCCGCATCGAGGTCATCAAGGGGACGCAGGCGGCTCTGCTGGGCAAAAACACCAGCCTCGGCGCGGTCAACGTGATCACGCGCAAGCCGGGGGACAGCTTTGCAGGCGATCTGCGCGCATCGTATGAATTCGAACAGGGCTCCACTCTGGTCACCGGCGGGCTCGATCTGCCGATCACGCAGAATCTGGCCTTGCGCGTGTCGGGACAGACGCTCGACGATGAAGGCTGGGTCAGCGACAGTTACAGTGGACGGGCGGCGCCGCGCACCCGCGACGACGCGGTTCGCGGGGTACTGGTGTGGAAACCGACCAGCGGGATCGACGCCACGCTGATGGTGCAGCACGATGTGTCCACCAATTACGGCAACATGACCGAATTCGCCACGGTCAATCCGCTGGCGCAACAACTGGCAACCGCTGCGGGCGCGGCTCCGCTCAGCACCAGCCTCGACGATACCAACCAGGTCGGGCTCAATGGCAAGGGGACCGAGCAGTTCGAGCGCCTTGCGGTCGATCGAGCCGCGGGAACGGTCAACATCGAAGTCGGCGGCGGGACATTGACCTCGGTCACGGCCTATTCGCATTACACCGACGCCAACAACATGAACCTCGCGTTCCTGCCCGGCGACTATGCCACCCGCGCGATCGCTGAAATTTCGCGCGAGTTTTCGCAGGAAGTGCGTTTCGTGTCGCCCGCGCATCAACCGTTCGAATATCTCGTCGGCGCGCTTTATCTGCACAACGAGCTCCAGACGGTTTCCTACAATTACGCCAATTATCCGTTTGGCCCGGTAGAAGGGGTGAATTTCACCGGTGCCTATCAGAATGATTTTTTCCAGAAGACCGACACCTTTTCGGTTTTCGGTCAAGGCACGTACAACGCTTCGGACAAGCTGCATTTCTTGGCGGGCTTGCGATATACCAATGAACACAAAGTCGTCGATCTCGATCGTCTCGTGCTGACGCCCGGGCTCTACAGCGAGGCGGTATTTCCACCTTATGCCCCGTTCACGATGGGGCGGCGTGACAAGCCGGTCGATTATTCGTTCGGCGCACAATACGCGATAACGCCCGGCATCATGGGCTATGTCAGCTATGGCAAAGGCACCAAGAGCGGGGGCTTTGCCTCGTCCGCGACGTATCTCGATCAGTCGGGATACAACAGCGAAACGGCCCGCACGGTGGAAGCCGGGATCAAGGCGCAGGACAGCGCCCGACGCTGGCTGTTCGACCTGTCGGTCTTTCAGACAAACGTCGACAACTTTCAGGTCGTGACGTTCAACGGCGTTTCATTCGACATCTTCAATACCAATTTGCGCAGCACCGGTTTCGAGCTTCAGACATGGTGGGTGCCGGTCAAGGGTGTGAGGGTCTTCCTCAACAACACCTATGACAATGCCCACGACCGCAATACCGGGCAAATCGTGCCGCTCGCGCCGAAGTGGAGCGGGTCTGGCGGGGTTTCGCTGCGCGAACCGATGACGAGCAGCCTTGACGCGATCATCGACGGCTCGATCGATTATCGATCCAGCCGATCGTATCAGCAGGACCCGGCGGCATCGGTGATGGGCAATGCCTTTACCACGTATAATCTCGGCCTGGCCGTCGCCCCTGCCGGTGATCGCTGGGAAGTGCGGCTGATCGGGCGAAACCTGACCAATGCCAAGGGTATCGCCTTTTCGTTCCCGACGCCGTTCATCGGCACGCAATCGGTGATGCTCGAACGCTCGCGCACGATCGCTTTGCAGGCGTCGCTCAAGTTTTGATGCCGTTTTGCCGGATCAGACGTTGAAGCAGGCCGGTGTGGGGGCTCTTGCGCCCCCACACCGGAACCTGCGGGCAACTGCGCGCGCCGCCTTGCTCAGAGCGGCATGAGGTGATGATAGCGGCGCCCGTAATAGACGAGCGCGCCATGCCCACTGCCGAGATGAATGCGGGTGACATGGCCGATAAACACGCTGTGCGTCCCGGCCTCGATCACCATCATCACCCGGCAGGCGAGCGCGGCCTGCGCATCGGCCAGCGCGGGCACTCCGGGTTCGAGATCGATGAGCGGCCCCACGCTGCCGAAACGCTCGTCCATCGACAGCGAACGATCGGAAAAAGCCTGGCTGATCGCATCCTGCCCGGCGGCAAGAATGTTGACGCAAAACACGCCGTTGGCTGCCAGCACTTCGTGCAGGCGCGCACTGCGATTGACGCATATCAGCAACGATGCGGGATCATCGCTGACCGCGCAGACCGCAGTCGCCGTCATCCCGTGCCGCCCCGATGGTCCATCGGTGGTGATCACACTGACCGTCCCGCCCAGTGTCGCCATCGCGGCGCGAAACGCCTGGGCATGGGTCGTGTCAACGCATGAAGAGGCCGCCGTTGGCATCCCACACTGCTCCGTTGGCAAAGGCGGCATCCGCGCCTGCGAGGTGGACGGCGGTCCGCGCGATGAACGCCGGATCGCCCAACTGGCGCACGGGGATGGTCTCCACCGTCGCGGCCAGCTTGTCGGCGGGAACCAGCGCGCGGACACTGGGCAGATCGAGCGGCCCGGGGGCGATCGCGGCGACGCTGATCCCAAAGGGCGCAAGATCACGCGCAAAGACTTTGGTCAGCGTGATGATCCCGCCCTTGCTCGCGGCATAGTGCGCGCCGGTCGCCGTGCCGCCGTTCTGCCCGGCGAGGCTGGCGATATTGACGATCCGGCCAAACCCGCGTTCCTTGAAATAGCGCCCGAACACCTGGCATCCAAAGAACGTGCCATGCAGATTGACTTCGAGCACGCGGGCAAATTCGTCGGGTGTGATGTCCAGCACCGGGCGAACCACGGTGATCACTGCGTTGTTGACCAGAACCTCGACCGAGCCCCAGCGCGCGACGACTGCATCGCGCGCAGCGACAAAGCTGTCGGGGCTGGTCACATCCAGCGCCACGGCAAACGTCGTGGTGCCGCCGGGATCCAGCCGATCGGCGAGCGCCACGGCCCCGGCGAGATTGATGTCGGAAATCGCCACGCGATACCCTGCGCCATGAAATGCGCGTACCAGGGCTTCGCCCAGCCCTTGCGCGCCGCCGGTAACAAGAACGGTTCCTGCCACGATCAAAGCTCCGGAATCACGAGTTCGCGACCAAGGCGCGCTTCGAGCCGGATATATTTCCACAGCCGGTATTCCTCGACATGGATCGTGCGCAAAAGGTTGCACGCCGCGACCACCGCATCGCGATCGGGAAAATCGGCGAGGATGTAAAACGTCCAGGGCCAGCCGGTCGGCGATGTGCCGACCATGGTCTGATCGTCATCGATCGTGCCGATGATGGCAACGCCCGGAATATCGCGAATGCCGCGCAGCAATTCGCCGGTCGCGGCCCAGACTTTGCCGATTTCGGTCGACGGCAGATCGAAAAAGCCCTGGAGCACCGCGCCGCACAGCAGCACGCGCAACGGGGGACGGGTATCGGTCATGAAATGGATCCTCTCTCGGAAAATGCGTGCGATCAGGGAAAGCCAGGGGGGGGCGTGAGGCCGAACAGCACTTTGCCCACACTCTGGAAAGTGCCGTCGGCAAGAAAGGCATGCTGCGGCACGATCAACGCATCGCGCAAGTAATGCGCAACGGGATGGCTTTCAAAGATCCCGCTGGTCCCGCTCATGCGATAGACCGCATACGTCACGTCTTCGCCGACCCGTGCAGCATGGCTCGCCGCAAGGCGCAGCATGGCCTGTTGCTGCACGCTGACCGGATCGCCCTTTTGCAGCGTGGCATAGGCATCATCGGTCGCTTCGTAGAAAAACGCCCGCGCCGAACGCAGTTGCGCCTCGGCCCGGGCAAGGTCGGTCTGAACATTGGCGCGATCGGCCAACACCGGCGCTCCGGTAATCGAGGTCCGCCCGCCGGCATAAGCCAAAAGCTCGTCGATCGCAGCGCGGCCGACGCCCAGCGCGACCACGGCCAGCACTTGCGCCGCCAGCGACATCGCCGGATAGCGATAGAGCGGACCATCGAGATTGGGCTTTGCCCCCCGCACGAACGTCCATTCGCGCGGCACCACGACTTTGTCGACAACGACATCATGGCTGCCCGTGCCCTTGAGCCCTATCACATCCCAGTTACGCTCGATCCGGACCCGTTCGGCCGGCATGACCGCGACCAGCGGCAGCCCGCCGGTATCGCTTCCGCCATCGACCTTGATGCCGACGCCGATATAGTCGGCCCCGGTCGAACCGCTGCCCCAGCTCCAGCGCCCCGATACCTCGAGCCCGCCCTCGACCGGGATGGCCGGCTGGGGCGGAAAGATCATGCCCGAAAAGATCGAGTCAGGCCCCCCGGCATACATTTGCGCCTGGGTTTCGACCGGCAGCGAAGCGAGATACATCGCCGAAACGCCAAAGCTTGCGACCCAGCCCGTCGATCCGTCGGCGGCAGAGATCTTTTCGATCAGACGCAGAAATTCGCTCGGCGACACTTCGTCCCCGCCAAACCGCTTGGCGACGCAGGCCCGATAGACCCCCGCGGATTTGAGCAGTTCGACAACATCGGCGCTGATCTGCTGATTGGCGGCGAATTCGCCGCGCCGCGCTCGTGCAGCGGCCAACAGCTTTGCCAGGGCATCGCCGGAGGTCTGCATCGGTTGCACTTCAAGGACGGCCATGATCACCCCTTTCGTCGCGGGCGGGCAGGCCCGACAGGGGGCTTGGTCCCTCAATCCGGGCGCAGCCGCTATGCGACAAGCGCAAGCAATCGCCGCGACCCGAAAAATGCGGGAAACCCCGAAATACCGGATCGGCACCCACCGGAGCGCCCGTTTGCGCCGCCACGCGCAAGCCATGGCCAATTCGCGAAGCAAAGCTGCGCCGCAGTGCGCTGGCTGCGTGACGGCGGCACGCCGACCGCGCAAGGCTGCGGATCATCTTCGTTCAGCCCAAAAGGATCCCATCGTGGACGACATCACCACCGCACTTGCCGCGCTGCAAAGTCAGGTCGCCCGGCTTGAAGCCGAATCCGCCGCCCGCAGGCTGCTTGCGCGCTATATGTTCCTGTGTGATTCCCCTTTGCCCGAAGCAGGCATGGCGCCCGAGGACCGCGCCGCCGCGATCGGCGCCCTGTTT
>Ga0302190_10000526_pt1 | contig 25122 bp, 21 predicted proteins | sample II_Bog_E2_3_FD_198784 | JGI IMG/M metagenome (GOLD analysis project Ga0302190, IMG submission 198784) | Peat permafrost microbial communities from Stordalen Mire near Abisko, Sweden - II_Bog_E2_3 | ecosystem: Environmental > Terrestrial > Soil > Wetlands > Peat | place: Sweden: Abisko... | reverse complement strand
AGGTCATCGATCTGGCCGATTACTCCGCCCGTCTGACCCCAGAGGCCAATGCGGTCAAGGTCGCCCTGATCTATGGCGTCGGCACCGTGCAGCGGACCGACGGCAATAAGAACCCCTTGTCCGACGACGTGGCTTTCTCCTCCGAGCGCATCGGCAAGGCCTTCCGCGCCGCCGTCAAGGACCCTGACGTCCGGGCCATTCTGTTCCGCATCGACAGCCCTGGCGGTTCCTATACCGCCGCCGACGCCGTCTGGCGCGAAGTGGTCAATGCCCGGGCCTCGGGCAAGCCGGTGATCGTTTCCATGGGCGACGTGGCGGCGTCCGGCGGTTATTTTGCCGCCATGCCGGCTGATCGCATCATCGCCCAGCCCGGCACCATCACCGGCTCCATCGGCGTCTTCACAGGCAAGTTCGTCATGGCCGAGCTGTGGAAGAAGCTGGGAGTGAACTGGGACGAGGTCCATAGCGGCCAAAACGCCGGCATGTGGAGCGCCAACCAGCCCTTCTCGCCCGCCGCCTGGGACCGCTTGAACTTCATGCTGGACCGCATCTATGCCGACTTCACCGGCAAGGCCGGCAAGGCCCGCAACATCACGCCCGAGCAGATGGACAAGCTGGCCCGTGGCCGCATCTGGCCGGGCGATCTGGCCCAGCAGGTCGGGCTGATCGACGAGACCGGCGGCTATGCCACCGCCTTCGCCGACATCCGCAAACTGGCCCGCCTGCCCTCGCAGATGCCCCTGGACCTGGAGCAATTCCCCCGTCCACGCGATCCTTTGGAAGAGCTGATGGAAATGATGCGCACCGGCCATGTCCCCACCGACCTGTCGGCCTCGATCGGGGTGCTGCATCAGTTGTCCAAGCTGCAGGCGTCTTTGGCCCCGTTCCAGGCTTTGATCCAAGCTGATGGCAAGGCTGAATTGATGATGCCGCCAGTGAAGGTTCAGGAGTAAACTTCATCAAACGATAAAGACCGCCAGGGAGAAGATACCATGGGACATCTGCGCAAACCCGCCGTTGCCGGTGCCTTCTATCCTGCCCAGCCGCAACAGCTGGCCGCCGATGTGGCCGCCTTCCTGGCCGCCGCGCCGCCGTCGAAAGCGCCTGTACCCAAGGCGGTGATCGCGCCCCATGCCGGCTATATCTATTCCGGCCCCATCGCCGCCAGCGTCTATGCCCGACTGGCTCCGGCCAAGGGCCGCATCACCCGGGTGGTGTTGATGGGACCGTCGCACCGGGTCGGCTTCAAGGGCATTGCCGGCTGCACCGCCGATGCTTACGAGACTCCGCTGGGCATCATCCCCATCGACAAGGCGGGCTATGCCCAGGCCCTGGCTTTTCCCGACACCGGCATCCTCGACGCCGCCCACGAGAACGAACATAGCCTGGAGGTGCATCTGCCCTTCCTGCAGGCGGTGCTGGGCAGTTTCTCGCTGGTGCCGCTGGTGGCGGGCGACGCTTCCCCCGAGTTGGTGGCCAAGGTGCTGGAGGCCGTCTGGGGTGGACCCGAGACCTTGATCGTCATCAGCACCGACCTCAGCCACTACTTGGATTACGACAAGGCCAAGAGCACCGACCATGCCGCCTGCCAAGCCATCGAACATCTGGACCCGGCGGGCCTTAAGGATGATCAGGCCTGCGGCCGCATTCCGGTGAAAGGGCTGCTGATCGAGGCCAAAAAGCACGGTCTGAAGGTCGAGACGGTGGATTTGCGCAATTCCGGCGACACCTCGGGCCCTAAGGATCGGGTGGTCGGCTATGGCGCCTGGGCCTTCACCGCCCCTGAGGGCGAGACCGTCGCCGTCCCCGAAGACGCCGAGCGCATCCGCGCCAATGCCCCGATGATCCTGGAGCTGGCCCGATCCTCCATCGAGAACGCTCTGGCCAAGGGGCCGGGTGTCACTGTCGCTCATCCTTTGCCCGATCTGCTGACCCAGCCCGGCGCTGTCTTCGTTACCTTAAAGATCGAAGGCCAGTTGCGCGGCTGCATCGGCTCGCCGGTTGCTTGGCGTCCTTTAGGCCAGGATCTGGTGGACAACGCCCAGAAAGCCGCCTTCCAAGACCCCCGCTTCCCACCCCTGACCGCCGAGGAATGGCCCGAGGTGGAGCTATCGGTCTCGGTCCTCACCCCGCCGGTGCCCATGGATATCCGCGACGAGACCGACCTTTTGGCCCAATTGCGCCCGGGCATCGACGGATTGATCATCGAGGATGGCGGCCATCGCGCCCTGTTCCTGCCCTCGGTCTGGGAGGCTCTGCCCAAGCCCAAGGAGTTCCTGGGCCATCTGAAGCGCAAGGCCGGCATGGCCGACGATCATTGGTCGCCGCACTTCAAGGCCAGCCGTTTCCTGGCAGTGGAACTGAAATCAATTGATTAACGCTCTGGACTGGTGAACAGTTCACCGCCTTAATTTCGTTATTTCAGGATGAATTCCACAGTGACTGATTACGCAGCCCTTCTGCCCGGCCTTTCCGCGCTTGCCCGCGAGGCCGGGGCCGCCATCATGGAAATCTACGCCCAGCCCTTCGAGGTGGAGCGCAAGGAAGACGCCTCGCCGGTCACCGCCGCCGATCTGAAGGCCGAGGCCATCATTCTGGCCGGGCTGAAGCGTCTGACCCCCAACATCCCCATCGTCTCGGAAGAAGCCGCCGCCGCCGGGGCCCGCTACGACGTTTCGGGCGGGCGTTTCTGGCTGGTGGACCCCCTGGACGGCACCAAGGAATTCGTTGCCCGCAATGGCGAGTTCACCGTCAATATCGGCCTGATCGAGAATGGCGTCCCGGTGGCCGGAGTGCTGTTCGCCCCGGTTCTGGATCGCCTGTTCGCCGCCGCCCCCGGCATCGCCACCGTGGATGATCATGGCCAAGGCCCCCGCGCCGTCCATGTGCGCCCGGTTCCCGCCGAAGGGATGCTGGTGCTCTCCAGCCGCTCCCACCGCGACGCCGCCACCTTTGACGACTATATGAGCCATTTCAAAGTGGCCGATATCCGCCGCTCCGGCAGCTCGCTGAAATTCGCCCTGGTGGCCGCCGGCGAGGCCGACATCTATCCCCGCTTTGGCCGCACCATGGAATGGGACACCGCCGCCGGTCACGCCATCCTTTTGGCCGCTGGAGGCTGCATGAGCCTGCCCGACGGCAGCCCCCTGCTGTACGGCAAAGATGGCTTTGAGAACCCGCATGTGGTGGCCTGGGGCAGCGCCACAGCCCGTCCTCCGAAACTGTAGAAATTCTTGACTTCGACCAGTAAAAGAGGCACCATAATACCTGTGAGTGATTGATATCACCCACTGATTAGCCGCCGCACATGCCTTTGCGGTGACTTGGCTCCGGGTCACACCCCGTCTAGGGTGGCGCTGGTCCGACCATAGAAAAAAGCGAGACTGGGCCGCCCTGAAATAGGGGCGGCCCTTTACGTTGGAATGCTTGTGAATACTGTGGCGATAGTCTGACTTGTCTTGAGACATAAATACCAATGAACAGCAGCTTATCCCAACAGTCCGTCATCGCCGCAGCCACGCCGGAAAGCATTTCCCAGGCCGCAGACTATTTGCGCCAGGGTAAGCTGGTGGCCTTCGCCACCGAGACGGTCTATGGCCTGGGCGCCGACGCCACCAACGACAAAGCCGTCGCCGCCATCTTCGCCGCCAAGAACCGCCCGGACTTCAACCCCCTGATCGCCCATGTGGCCGACATGGATGCCGCCGCCCAGTTGGTAACGATGGACCAGCGCTCCCAGACCCTGGCCGCCAAATTCTGGCCCGGCCCGCTGACCCTGGTGCTGCCGCGCCGAAAGGAATCCCCCGTCTCGCTGCTGGCGTCCGCCGGGCTGGACAGCATCGCCGTGCGGGTGCCGGCCCATCCGGTGGCCCTGGCTCTGCTGCGCGCCGTCGGCCGTCCCGTCGCCGCCCCCAGCGCCAATCCGTCCGGCGGCGTCAGCCCCACCACCGCCGCCCATGTGGCCCAAGGGTTGGGCGACAAACTGGCAATGATTTTGGATGGCGGAGCCTGCGCCGTCGGCGTCGAATCCACCGTGCTCGATTTGACCACCGCCACCCCCACCTTGCTGCGCCCCGGCGGCGTCACCCTGGAGCAACTGAAAGCCCTCCTCGGCCCCGTCGCCGTCACCCAGGGCCATGATGACAGCGGTCCCAAATCGCCGGGCATGCTGGCCAGCCACTATGCCCCCGGCCTGCCGGTACGCCTCGAAGCCGAGACCATCCGCGAGGGCGAGGCTCTGCTGGGCTTCGGGCCCGTCACCGGAGCCGAGCTGTCCTTAAGCCCGACCGGAGATTTGGCCGAGGCCGCCGCCAATCTGTTCGCCATGCTGCGCGCCCTTGACCGGGCCCCCTTCACCGGCATCGCCGTCTCGCCGATCCCCGCCCATGGGCTGGGGCTGGCCATCAACGACCGCCTGCGCCGGGCTGCCGCGCCCAGAATCTGAGAAGGGATTCTTGCGCCCGCGAGCGCGAGGCGTTACATCCTTTTCCATGACCCAGGAACTCCTCACCCGCATCGCCTCCGTTGTCGGGCCGAACGGCCTGCTGACCGAGCTCACCGACATGGCCCCCTTCTTGGAAGAGGAGCGCGGCCTGTATCATGGCAATGCGCTGGCGGTGATCCGCCCGGCCTCGACCAGCGAAGTCGCGGAAGTCGTCAAGCTTTGCGCCGCAGCGGGTGTGTCCATCATTCCCCAGGGCGGCAATACCGGCCTTTGCGGCGGCGGCTGCCCCACCGGTGATCGGCCCCAGGTGGTGATCAGCACCGGGCGCATGAATCATATCCGCTCGGTCGATCCCCTGAACTTCACCATGACGGTGGAAGCTGGCGTCATCCTGCAAACCATCCAGCAGAAGGCTGACGAGGCCGACTGCTTCTTCCCCCTCAGCCTGGGGGCCGAGGGCAGCTGCCAGATCGGTGGCAATATCTCGACCAATGCCGGCGGCTCAGGCGTCTTACGCTATGGCAACACCCGCGAACTGGTGCTTGGCCTGGAAGTGGTGCTGCCCGACGGCCAGATCTGGGACGGCCTGCGCTCTTTGCGCAAGGACAACACCGGCTACGATCTGAAGCAGCTTTATATTGGCGGCGAGGGCACTCTGGGCATCATCACCGCCGCCGTGATCAAGCTGTTCCCCAAGCCCCGAGACGTCCAAACCGCTTTCGTCGCCCTGGCCGATCTGGACTCCGCCCTGGCCCTGCTGGCCCGCGCCCGCGGTGCCACTGGCGATCAGGTCACCGCCTTCGAACTGGTAGGCCGCAACGGCCTGGAGCTGGACATCGAGAACATCCCCGGCATCAGCGACCCCTTCGAGGAAGCCCACGACTGGTATGTGCTGATGGAGCTGTCCACCTCGCGCCCCGAAAGCAACCTGCAGGAAAGCCTGGAGACCCTGCTGGGCGAAGCCATGGAAGCCGGCGAAGTGGTCGATGCGGTCATGGCCAATTCCCTGGAACAGCGCCACGGCCTGTGGCGCATCCGCGAAGGCGTGCCCGAAGCCCAGAAGAAATACGGCGGCAGCATCAAGCACGATATCTCTGTGCCGGTCTCCTCGGTGCCTGAGTTCATCCACCGAGCCACTCCGGCGGTGGAAGCCGCCATGGAGGGGGTGCGCGTCATTCCCTTCGGCCATGTGGGCGACGGCAATATCCACTACAACCTCAGCCAGCCCAGGGGCGGCGACAAGCAGGCTTTCCTGGCCCGCTGGGAAGAAATGAACCGCATCGTCCATGACATCGTGGTGGAAATGCGCGGCTCCATCAGCGCCGAACATGGCATTGGTCAGCTGAAAAAAATCGAGCTGGAGCACTACAAGACCAGCCTGGAACTTGACCTGATGCGCAAGATCAAGGCCGCCCTGGACCCCCAGGGCCTGATGAATCCGGGAAAGGTGATCTGATGACGTTGGGGGAATGCCCCCCAACTTTCTTCATGCCAGCCGTTCTTTGCGCTGTTCCTATCCCCTTCGCCCGGTCATAATCCGCGCAAATGTTGGGGATAGACAGATACATCCTGCGTCAAATGGTCGTGGCCATGGTGCTTGTCACCGCTGGCCTAACGGCGATTCTTTGGCTGACGCAATCCCTGCGCTTCGTCGAGATCACGGTCAACCGTGGCGCCTCGATCGCGGTGTTCATCGAACTGACCATGCTGGTCCTGCCCAACTTCCTGACGGTGATCCTGCCGGTGGCGCTGTTCGCCGTGGTGCTGTTCACCTATAACAAATTGATCACCGACCGCGAACTGGTGGTGATGCGCTCGTCCGGCCTCAGCCACTGGGCCCTGACCCGGCCCGCCGTGATGCTGGCCTCGGGCAATATGATCGTCAGCCTGATCTTGAACGTCTGGCTGATCCCCTTTTCGGTCACCCAATTCCACGACCTGCAATGGACCCTGCGCAACAGCGCCACCTCGGTGATGCTGCAAGAAGGCATCTTCAATCAGGTGATGCCGGGCCTGACGGTCTATGTCCGCGCCCGCGACACCGCCGGCGAACTGCTGGGCGTGATCGTCCACGACACCCGCAACCCCGCCCGTAGCGTGACCATGATCGCCGAGCGCGGCGCCATGCTGAAGGGCGACGGCGAGAATCCCAAGGTGCTGCTGATCAACGGCACCCGCCAGCAAGTGACCCACGGCTCCAATCGCCTGTCGTTGCTATATTTCGACAATTATGCGATGGAATTCAGCAACGGCTCGGGTAACGACGCAGACCGGTACCGCGACGCCCGCGAGCGTCCGACCTGGGAACTGTTCACCGCCACCGAGTCGCAGGTGGGGCCGGTGAATTTTCGCCAGTTCCGGGTCGAAGGGCATCAAAGATTGGCGTCGCCGCTTTATCATTTCTCGTTTGCCTTCCTGGCGGCCGCCTGCCTGCTGCCCGGCTGGTTCAACCGGCGCGGCCAGGCCGACCGGCTGGTGCTGGCCATCGGCCTGATGGTCATGGTGCAAGCGATGGCCTTGGTCGTCTCTAATCTTGCCACCCGCGACCTGGCCTTCCTGCCGCTGGTCTATATCGCTCCGCTGCTGCCGGTTATTGCTGGCGCTTGGGCGCTGTTTTCGCATCTGCGCCACAAATCGGCCACGGCCTGAGGGAGCGACCAGCCTTTGACCTCCCCCACCCGCTCCTACTCCAGACTTTGGGCCTCCGGCCTGCTGATCCTGTCATTGTCCTTACCGGCGCTGGCTTTGGCCGCCAAGGTGCAGCCGGACGACGGATCGGGCGCGCCGCCTACCAAGACCAAGAAAAAACATAGCAACGAGCTACCCGCCGAGATCACCGCCGATCAGGTCCAGCAGGACCGCGACCTCAACACCGTCACCGCCCGCGGCCATGTGGAAGTGACCCAAAGTGGACGCCTGCTGATCGCCGACACCCTGTCTTATAATCTGAAGCAGGATGTGATCATCGCCACCGGCAACGTCAGCCTGACCGACATCGACGGCAAGGTGACCTTTGCCGATTATATGGAAATCACCGGCGACATGAAGGAAGCGGCTGCCGAGGGCATTCGCGTTCTATTGATCGACGACGCCAAGATGAAGGGTGTGAACGGTCGACGCATCGGCGGCACCCGCACCATCTTGAACAACGCCACCTATACCGCCTGCCAGACCTGCGCCGAACATCCCGACGATCCGCCGCTGTGGCAGTTGCGGGCCCGCACCGTCACCCATGACGAGATCCAGCATGTCATCGAATATGAAGACATGTGGATGGACTTCGCCGGCGTGCCGGTGGCCTATGCCCCCTATTTTTCGCACACCGACCCCTTTGTGAAGCGCCAAAGCGGCCTGCTGGCCCCTGGCATGCTTAACAACACCACCCTGGGCTCGGCGGTGCGCATCCCTTATTTCCAGGTGATCGACGATTATCACGACATCACCCTGTCACCCCTGCTGTCCACCAAGCAGGGCGAGCAATTGGGCGTAAGAGACCGTTGGCGTTTCTTAGACGGCGATACTCAAACCGCCTTCAGCATCGCCAACGAAGCCTCGGCCGGTGAAGGCCACACAGCCACCACCGGCTGGAATGTGAATGCCAAGGGCGAGTTCGACCTGAACGATCGCTGGCGCACCGGCTATCTGGTGCAGCGGACCTCGGACCAGGATTACCTGCGCATTTACGGCTATCACGCCGACAAGCCCTATCTGACGATCAATCCCTATCTGGAAGGCTTCGGCTATCGTTCCTATTCGTCCCTGGAGGCCTATTCGTTTCAAAGCCTGAGTAGCTCCACCTCGGCGCAATATTCGAACCCCTTGACCCAAGGCGAGCCGGTAGTTGCGCCGCTGGGAAACTATAACTATGTAGGCGAGCCCGGCCGTAGCGGCGGCTATTGGACCATGGACGCCCGCACCGCCGCCATCAGTCGCGAGCATGGCACCGACAGCCGGCGCATCAACAGCATGACCGCCTGGAACCTGCCGGCCACCACCTCGGACGGCCAAGTGATCCACTTCACGACCGGTGTGCGCCTCGACGCCTATAACAGCGACAATGTCACCGACATGCATAGCGGCGGCGCCGATGCCTATCGCGCCATCCCCTCGGCCTCGGTGGATTGGCGCTATCCTTTGACCAAGGTCGGGGCCATCAGCTCGCAGACCCTGACCCCCATCGTCGTCGCCACCGCCTCGCCCAATGGCGGCAACCCACTGAATATCCCCAACGAAGACAGCCTGACCTTTGAGCTGGACGATGTGAACATCTTCAGCCCCGACCCCTATACCGGCTATGATCATGTGTTTGACGGTCCGCGCGTCGCCTATGGCGGCGAATACACCATCGTCAGCCGCGGCCTGCCCTCCATGGACTTCCTGCTGGGGCAAAGCTACCAGTTCCACCCCGACCGCAGCTTCCAGCCGGGCGACGGCATGGATGACCATATGTCGGACTATGTGGGTCGCGTCGTGGTCAGCCCTTCGGCCAATATGAATGTCGGCTACCGCTATCGCCTGGACAAAGACAACGAGACCCTGCGCCGCAGCGAGGTGGACTCCACCTTGGGCCCAAGGCCGTTCCGGCTGCAAACCAGCTACGTGTTCTTCGACAAGCTGAGCCCGTCCAGCCCCTATAACGCCCGCGAGCAGCTGTCCACAACCCTGACCACACGCATCAACCGCTACTGGTCGACCCAGTTCTACGCGGTGGAAAACCTGGGCTGGAATGCCGGACCGCAAAATGACGGCGCCCGTCTGATCTATGATGACGAATGCCTCCAGGTTATGCTGGACGGCGGCAAGAACCACACCACCGCCGTCGCCGCCAACAATGGCGAATACGTGGTGCTGCGTTTCAACTTCAAAACCGTAACCCAATTCCCGGTGGACCTGTACTAGGCATGACGATGAGAACTCTCCCCTCCGCCTTCCTCGTCCGTCTCGTGCTGGGGCTTGTCCTGGCCGGCGGGTTTGTCTCCACCCTGAGCCGGCCCGCCGCCGCTCAATCCCAGTCCGAGCGGGTCGCCGCCGTGGTCAATGAAGACGCCATCTCCATGCGCGACTTCGAGATGCGCATCAAGCTGGTGCTGCTGTCCTCGAGCCTGCCCGACACCATGGAGACCCGCAGCCGGGTCGGCGGACAAGTTCTGCGCAAGCTGATCGACGAGCGCCTGCAATTGCAGGAAGCCGATAAGAACAAGGTTCCCGTTGGCACTGCCGATATCAACAACGGCATCAGCAACATCGAGCGCCAGAACAACATGCCCAAGGGGGCCATGGAGACTCTGCTGAAGAACAAGGGCATCGACCCCGAGACCCTGCGCATGCAGATCAAGGCGGAAATCGCCTGGGCCCGCACCGTGCGCCGCGAGTTGATGCCCGAGATCAAGGTTGGCGAGGAAGAGGTGGATGGCCGCCTGCAGGCTTTGAAGGAAAACCTTGGCAAGCCGGAATATCTGACCGCCGAAATCTTTCTGCCCATCGACAGCCCCAGCCATAAGGACGAGGTCGAGGCTCTGGCCAACCATCTGATGGAACAACTGCATCAGGGCGCGCCCTTCTCGGGTCTGGCCCGCCAGTTCAGCCAGACCGGCGGCGCCTCGGGCGGCGATCTGGGCTGGGTGTCCGACGGCATGCTGGATGACGAACTGATGAAGGCGCTGGCCACATTGACCCCCGGCCATGCCTCCCACCCCATCACCTCCTTCGACGGCATTCATATCCTGCTGCTGCGCGACAAGCGCATCGCCGGGCAGGCCAAGTCCGAACCGGTTCTGGACATGGCCATCATCAATCTGACCACTCTGCCCAGCGCCACCGCCGCCGAGCGCGATGATCAGGTCAAGCGCCTGCTCGATATCACCAAGGGCCAGTCCAGCTGCGACGATTTCCCCAAGGCGCTCAAGGCCATCCCTTCAGCGGACTGGAGCCGTCCCGGCAAGGCCCGCCCCTCGGAAATGCCCCGCGAGGTGATGTCGCTGGTGGATAATCTGCCGCTCATGCAGGTCAGCCAGCCTCTGTCCATGCCCGACGGCAAGCGTTTCTACGTGGTCTGCAGCCGGGCCGAGCCCGATGCCAGCGGCCTGCCGTCCCGTGACGATATCCGCGAGAGAATAGAGAACGAGAAGTTGGACGTGCTGGCCAAGCGCTATCTGCGCGACATCCGCCGCGCCGCCTTCGTCGAGTTCCGCATCTGACCGGGATCATGGGCCCCACCGTCCTTCCCTTGGCTGTGACCATGGGCGAGCCCGCCGGCATCGGCGGCGAGATCGCCATGGCCGCCTGGGCCCGTCGCCACGAAGAAGGACTGGCTCCCTTCTTCGTCATCGACGATTGCCATCGTCTGCAAGGCTTGGCCCACGGCATCCCGCTGGCCCGCATTGATGAGCCCGAGCAAGCCGCCGCTCTGTTCGGCCAAGCCCTGCCGGTGCTGCATCGCCCCTTGGCCGTGCCGTCCATTCCTGGCCAACTGAATCCCGCCAACGGTCCCGCCGTCATCGCCGCCATCAGTGAGGCGGTCAGTCTGACCAGTGCAGGCCGGGCCGGAGCGGTGGTGACCAACCCCATCCATAAGAAGGCCCTCTATGAGGCCGGCTTCAAATTCCCCGGCCATACCGAATATCTGGCCGAACTGGCCGGCGTCCGGCGGGTGGTGATGATGCTGGCCTGCCCGGAATTGCGAGTGGTGCCGGTGACCATCCATCTGTCGCTGAAAGACGCCATCGCCAGCCTGACGATGGAAGAGCTCATCGCCCAGGGCCGCATCACCGCCGAGGCTTTGCGCCGGGACTTCGGCATCGCCAAGCCGCGCCTGGCGGTGGCCGGGCTCAATCCCCATGCCGGTGAAGGTGGCGCCATGGGCCGCGAAGACATCGAGATCATCGCCCCCGCCATTGCCCAACTGCGGGCCGAGGGCATCGACGCCTTTGGACCGCTGCCCGCCGACACCATGTTCCATGCCCGCGCCCGCGCTGCCTATGACGTCGCCCTTTGCATGTATCACGATCAGGCTCTGATCCCCATCAAGACCATCGACTTCGATGGCGGGGTCAATGTCACCTTGGGCTTGCCCTTTGTCCGCACCTCGCCCGATCATGGCACCGCCCTGGATCTGGCCGGCAGCGGCAAGGCCAAGCCCGACAGCCTGATCGCCGCCCTCAAACTGGCCGCCCAGATGGCCGGAGCCCGTCATGTCTGATCTTTTGCCCCCTTTGCGGGACGTTATCGCCGCCCATGGTCTGGCCGCCCGCAAGTCGCTGGGCCAGCATTTCCTTTTCGACCTCAACTTGACGGGCCGCATCGCCCGTGGGGCGGGCGACATTACCCAGGGCACGGTCATCGAGATCGGCCCCGGCCCCGGCGGCTTGACCCGCGCCTTATTGGACAATGGGGCGCGTCGGGTCATCGCCATCGAGCGCGACGACCGCGCCATCGCCATTCAGAATGAAATCGCCGCCGCCTATCCCGGCCGGCTGGAGATCATCGCCGGCGATGCCCTGGAGGTTGACGCCGCCGAGTTGGGAGACGCTCCCCGACGCATCGTCGCCAATCTGCCCTATAACATCTCCACCGTGTTGTTGATCAACTGGCTGCGCCGGGCCGAGGCCTTTGCCAGCATGACCCTGATGTTCCAAAAGGAAGTGGTGGACCGTCTGGCCGCCGCGCCCAAAAGCCCCGACTATGGCCGGCTGTCGGTGATCACCCAGTGGCGCTGCCATGTGCGGCCGCTGTTCAATGTGGCGCGGGAAGCCTTTACCCCGCCGCCGAAGGTTCTCAGCACCGTGGTCCATCTGGAACCCCGCGCCGAACCTTTGGCCCCTTGTCGCATGGAGACCCTGGAGCGGGTCACCGCCGCCGCCTTCGGCCAACGCCGCAAGATGCTGCGCTCCAGCTTGAAAAGCTTGGGGGATGCCGAAGGATTGCTGGCCGCCACCGGCATTCTTCCGACCATGCGCGCCGAAGAAGTCTCGGTCGAAGACTTCTGCGCCTTGGCCAGAGTCATCGACGAGCGAGGTTAATCCTCCAGCTGATGCCCGCTGATATCGGCCCCGACGGTGGGGTCGAAGCGGCGGTTCCAGATCAGCGCCAGCGACGAAATGGCCGTCACCACCAGAAAAGCCGCCGAGAAATCTCCCAGCTCCGGGTGGGTGTGCCCTTGCATCGCCATGGAGACATGCAGCGCCGTCGCCGCCACGCAGATGCCCGATGACAGCATCAACTGCTGGAAGGTGGTGTAGAAGCTGGTCGCCCGGCTCATACCCTCCGGCTCGATCTCGGCATAGGCCACCGTGTTATAGGCGGTGAACTGGAACGAGATGAAAAAGCCGCAGGCCACCAGAATTCCGAAAATCAACGGGAAACTCCAGTCGGGCCGAAAGGCGGCGCACAAGGCGAAGCCGCCGCTGGAGATCAGACCATTGACCACCAGGGACCGGCGAAAGCCAAAGCGGCGCAGTACTCGGGGAGCCAAAGCCTTCATCACCAGCGCCCCCATGGCCGTAGCCAAGACGATGCTGCCGCTGAGGGCCGGCGACAGGCCGAAGCCCAATTGCAGCATCAGGGGCAGCAAAAACGGTTGAGCACCCTGGGTAATGCGGGTCAAAGAGCCGCCAATCACCGACAGCCGGAAGCTTGGCACCCGCATCAGGGCAATATCCAGGATCGGCGCAGCATAGCGGCGGGCATGCATCAGATAGAGCCCTCCGGCCACCAGTCCCACCGCCAGCAGCGCCAGGGCCAGGGTCACTTGCCCCTCTCGGCTGATCAGCTCGAAGCCGAAGAACAGGCAGCCCAGGGATAAACCCGACAGCACCAGCCCCAGGACGTCCAAGGGCGTGTCGCCCTCGCCCTTCCAGTTGGTGATATAGCGGCTGACCAAAATCATACCCAGTAAACCGATGGGCAGATTGATGTAAAAGATCCAGTGCCAGTTCAGATAGGTGACGATGACGCCCCCCAACGGCGGCCCGACAATGGGGCCCAGCAAAGCCGGGACCAGCAGCCAGGTCATGGCCGAGACCATGTCTTCCCGTTTGACGCTGCGTAGGATCACCAGCCGCCCCACCGGCATCATCATAGCCCCGCCCAAGCCTTGCAGCAGACGCGCCGCCACCAGCCAAGGCAGGCTGGAAGCCTGGGCGCAAAGGACCGAGCCGATGGTGAAGACCAGAATGGCCGAGCGAAACACCGTGCGCGCCCCATAACGATCCGCCATCCAGCCGCTGGCCGGAATGAAGATGGCCAGACTGAGCAGATAGGAGGTCAGGGCCACGCTCATATGCGGCGGCGTCACCCCGAAGTCGCGGGCCATGGTCGGCAGGGCCGTGGCCAAAACCGTGGCGTCCAGCTGCTCCATGAACATGGCGCTGGCGACGATCAAGGCGATGGTGCGGTAATTACCCAAGGTCATGCTGGCTGATATAGGCCATCAATCCCAATTCGGCCACCGTAAAGCCGCCTCATGGCTGCCATGCAGCTTCAGGCCGCAGATGGGCGTAATCTTTGCGGGTGGAAAGCGTAACGGGGAGGGCCTTCGAGACGGCCCTCTCGGGCCTCAGGCTGAGGAGCCGAGCGAAGCCGGCGTCTCGAAGGCCCTCCCCCAATCAAGCCAGCGTATAACGCGCCCGCGCCCCTCGCTCAAGTGCGGCCGAGACCAGACGGTCGATCTCCAGGCTGTGGCGGATCAGCTCAAGCACCCGCAGCTTCTCCTGGTTCATCTCGGCGTCGGCCACGGCCACGTCGCAGGCCAGGGCATAGGCGGTTTCCCGCAGCTTGGCCGGCAGGGATTGTTTGACCAGGGCCAGGATTTTCTCCAGCCCGTCGTCCATATCCAGCATCTCGGCACAGGCCTCGGCGGTCTTGGGCAGATTTCCCGCTTCATAGTCCCGAAAAATAGGCAGATAGCTGACGATCTCTCCGATGGCGCGGATTTCAGCATCCGACATATTACTATCGGCGGCTGAGACTAAAACCATTGTATAGATCAAAGCTGCGTGATGGCTGATCATGGCCCCTATCCTTTTATATTATTCTTGCCGGATAAACCCTGTATTTCCGCCATTCTAACACCACGCCAGGATTCCCCGGAGCGTTTTCGCTGTGGCAGGCATTTTAAGATTGTCATATCATTCCTCGATGCAGCCGAACGGTCTTCTTCAGTCAATTCTTGACGCCAGCGAGATTGGCCTCGTCCTCTTGGACGAGACGGGAAAGATCGCCCTGTGGAACAGCTGGATGGCCCAGGCTTCGGGTCTGGATGCCGCCAAGACTGTTGGACAAAGCCTTGATGACTGCTTCGGCAACCGCCTGGGGCCGCGCATTCCCCTGGCGGTGAAGGATGCTTTGGAGGGAGATGTTTCCTCGATCCTATCTTCATCCTTGAACCGCAAGCTGCTGCCCCTGACCAAGGCCTCGCCCAGCGGTCGCGAAGAGATCAAGCAGATCCTGGTGATCAAGCCCATCAAGGTTGATGGGATGGCAGGCTGCCTGCTGCAGGTCAACGACGTCACCACCGCCGACACCCGCGACTATGTGCTACGCCAGCAGGCCCGCACCATGCAGGCCATGGCCGAAAGCTTCCGCACCAGCGAAATGCATGTGCGGGCCATCGTCGAACATACCGCCGACGCCATCGTCAGCTTCGACTGCAACGGCCTGATCGCCACCTACAACCCCGCCGCCGAACGCATCTTCGGCTATGCCCCCGAGGAATTGACCGGCCGGGCGGTGGGCATGCTGGTGCCGGAACTCTCGGCCCTGGACACCCGCGCCAAGAAGGTGCTGGCCCCCTTCATCGAAGGCCGGCGCGAGGCTTTGGGACGACGCAAGGACGGGCGCATCCTGCCCATCGAGCTGTCGGTCAGCGCCATGATCCTGGGGGCCAATCCCTATTATGTGGCCATCGCCCACGACATCACCGAGCGCAAGGCCGCCGAGGAAACTCTGCGCCTGCAGAAGGAATGGCTGACCACCCTGACCGATTCCTTGCCCGACATCGTCTGCTTCAAGGACGGCGAGGGCCGCTGGCTGGTGGCCAATCAGTTCTATCTGGACCTCTTCCGCCTAAGCGGCGTCGATTACGTCGGGCTGAACGCCGAAGAACTGGGGGCTCTGACCCCGCTCTATGAACGTTTCATGCTGGCCACCCTGGATACCGACGTCCAGGCCTGGCAGGAAGGCCGCCCCGTCTGCTACGAGCAGATCATCCCCCTGCCCGACGGCAGCGAGAAGATCTTCGACATGCGCAAGACGCCGCTGTTCAACAGTGACGGCAGCCGTAAGGGGCTGGTGGTCGTGGGCCGCGATATCACCGAGCGCCGCCAGTCGGCCCAGCGCATCGAACATCTGGCCCATCACGACAGCCTGACCGGCCTGCCCAACCGCACCTTGTTCCTGGACCGCCTGCGCACCGCCCTGGCCATGGCCCGGCGCAACGGCTCGGAGGCCGCTCTGCTGTTGCTGGACCTGAACAAGTTCAAGGACGTCAACGACACCCTGGGCCATGCCATCGGCGACAAGCTGTTGCGGGCCACTGCCAAGCGCATCCAACATTGCGTCCGTGAAACCGACACGGTCGCCCGACTGGGCGGCGATGAATTCGCCATTTTGCTGGGCCATGTCAGCAGCGCCGATGGCGCCGGCACCGTGGCCGAAAGCATCCTGCGCATCCTGACCGAGCCCTTCGGCCTGGACGACCACGAGGTGGTGACCTCGGCCTGCATGGGCATCACCCTGTTCCCCGGCGACGGTGAAGACGCCGAGACCCTGCTGAAGAACGCCGATCTGGCCCTGTTTCGCTCCAAGAGCGAAGATATGGCCCACTATCACTTCTATGTCTCGGAAATGGACGAGGAAGTCCGCCGCCGCAAGACCACCGAACGCGACCTACGCCATGCTTTGGGCTCGGACCAGCTGAGCCTGTTCTACCAACCGCAGGTGGATATGGTCACGGGGCGGATTCTGGGGGCCGAGGCCTTGATTCGCTGGCATCATCCCCAGCAGGGCTCGATCCCGCCCAGCATGTTCATCCCCATCGCCGAACGCTCCGAGCTGATCGTGCCCCTGGGTCGCTGGGTGCTACAGCGGGCCGCCATGCAGATCCAGCAATGGAAGAAGGCCGGACTGCCGCCGTTCAAGATTGCCGTCAATCTGTCGCCGGTCCAGTTCCGCCATCAGGATTTGCTGGCCACCGTCACCAATGTCATCGAGCAAACCGGCGTCGATCCCCATCAGTTGCAGCTGGAGATCACCGAAACCATCGCCATGACCAATTTCGATTATTCGGTCGATATCCTGCAGAACCTGCGGGCCCTGGGCCTGACCATCGCCATCGATGATTTCGGCACCGGCTATTCCAGCTTGAACTATCTGAAGCGTTTCCCAGTGGACAAGCTGAAGATCGACCGCAGCTTCGTCACCGACATCGGCCTGCATCCCGACAATGCCGCCATCGTCCGCGCTATCATCAACCTAGGCCGGGGCATCGGTGCTCGCGTCAACGTCGAGGGCGTCGAGACCGAGGAACAGCTGCGCTTCATGCGCGAAAACGGCTGCGACGAGGTTCAGGGCTTCTATTACAGCCGTCCGCTGCCCGCTGACGACTTCGCCAAACTGATCTCCAATCCCCTGCCCTGGATGACCGAGTTGGTTTAAACCTCCTTCTCCAGCTTCAGCGCACTCTTCTCCGGCAGGATCAGGGTGGTGGAGCTGGTGGGCATGGTCACGCCAAGCTCGTCGAACTTCTTCTTCAGGCGATGATTGAACTCGCGCCCCGCCGCCCATTGCTTGCCGGGGATGGTCTTCAACCGCCCACGGATCACCACCTGCTCGCCGTCGAACTTATCGACGCCGAAGACCTCGATGGGGTCAGGCAGAGACGCGTTCCAGGCTTCGTCGGCCTGCATGCCGTCGCCCACGGCGCGAATGGCCTCCATCACCCGGTCCACATCCTCGTTGTAGGCGACGCTGATGTCGAAGGTATGATAGGCGAAATCGCGGCTCATATTGATGACCGTCGAGACGCTGGAAAATGGCAGGGTATGCAGCTGGCCATTGGCGGCGCGGATGCGAATGGTGCGGATGGTCAAGGCCTCGACGGTGCCGGAGTTGTCGCCGATCTTGACCACGTCGCCGACGGCGATGGTGTCCTCGAACAGGATGAAGGCGCCGGTGATGACATCTTGCACCAGCTTTTGAGAGCCAAAGCCGATGGCCACGCCGACCACGCCGGCACCGGCCAGCAGCGGGGCGATATTCACCCCCAGCTCGGACAGCACCATCAGGGTCACCATGATCAGCAGCAGCACCATCACCACGGTCCGCAGCAAAGGCAGCAGGGTGCGGGCGCGTGCACTGCGTTCGATCAGATTGCCGTCGGTATCGGTGCGCGACAGATAGCGTTCGATGGCCGCACTCACCAACTCCCAGGCCACCATGGCCAGCAACAGCACAGTGCCCATGGACAGCAGGCTGCTTAACAGCCGCCGCCCCAGATCGCTGCCGAACCAACCCAGGGCGTTGATCCCCCAGACCTGCAGCAAAGCCACCACGACCACCAGCCCCACCAGCCCGCGAAACAACCCTTGCAGACCGGCGACATAACGGTTGGCTCGGGCCTCCAGATGGGGCAGGCGGGCGCGCATCTCCTCGCTGATGGCGAAGGCCCGGCCGATCAGATCGACGCAAAGCGCCGACAGGGCATTGGCTGCCGCCAGCACCAGCACGGTCAGCAGCGAGGCCCGCACCAGGAACTCAAAGCCCCCCTTCAGCTGCAAGGCCCAGATGCCGAAGGCTCCGGCCACATAAAGGCAGGCCAGCACATGCCAGATATCGGCCAAGCGATCCCGCATGGCCTGCATCCGGCCATCCGCCTTACCCCGGCTGCGAATCCAACCGGCCACCGACTGGCGGTTCTGCAGCACCAGGATCACCACCAGGGCCGCCACCACCAGCCCCAAGGCCTTGAGCGAGAAGCCATAGCCGCTTTTGGGCAGACCCAGCAGCTTCAAAGCCTGGATGGCGAAATAGCCCCAGACCGCCGTAAGGGTCAGCCGCCGGGCCCAGATGGTCAGATAGCTGGCGGTCTCATCGTCCAGGGGCAAGGGCCGGAGGGCGCTGTTGCTGGGCACCAGCAGGGCCTGAACCGAGACCAGGGTGAAGCGGGTCAGGATATAGCCCATATTGATCAGCACCGTGGCCTGCTTGGGGTCGCCCACCAGGGACAGGCTGGGCAAAGCCCGCAGGCCGTGGGCGACGAAGATGAACAGGGCGATGGGGATCACGTCGAGCACCCACAGGCCGCCGACCAGGGGAAGCCTCATCCAGCGGCTGGCCATCTCGCGGGCTTCCAACAGGCGGCGCAAGGGGCGGAAGACCAGCATCAGCCCGCGCTCGGCCACCAGACCGGCGCCGAACAGCAAAGCGAACTTGCCCAGCACCTCGGCCCACAGGGCGCGATGCTGCGGATCGGTGATTTGCAGGGAAACCCAATCGACGGCATGACCGGCATCGCCCAGACCGCTGACCACATTGGTCAGCTCGTCGCCGGCCTTGCTGATCTCTTCGGTCAGAAGCGAGATCAGGGAATCATCCTCGACCGGTTCTTCCGCGTGGTCGGCCTTGACCAGCAGCTTGAGCTGTTCCACCAGCTTTTCCCGGGCCTCGGGCTGTTCGATGGTCTGGATCAGCTGCTCGACCTCGGGCTTGGAGACGGCCTTGCCGGCCTCCTCGGCGGCATAGGCCGAAGGGGCCTGCGACAGCGCCAGCACCGCCACAAGGGCGAAGGCGAACATACGGACGGCTTGAGCTGGGGAACGAGACATGGCAAACCCATCTGGAACGAACAAGGCAACAGGCCTCCAATTAAGCGCTTGCAAGGAGCATGGCAATGGCCGTCACCATTTATCACAATCCCAAATGCAGCAAATCCCGGGAAACCCTGGCTTTGATCGAGGCTAAGGGCATCGCGCCGCAGGTGGTGGAATATCTGAAGACTCCCCCCAGCGCCGCCGAGCTGACGGTCATTCTGAGCAAGCTGGGCATTGCCGCCAAAGATCTGCTGCGCAAGAAGGAAGCCGCCGAGGCCGGGGTCGATCCCAGCCTGCCCGAAGACGCCCTGATCGCCGCCATGGTCGCCAACCCGCAAGTGATCGAACGCCCCATCGTGATCAACGGCGACAAAGCCAAGCTGGGCCGCCCGCCTGAGCAGGTGCTGGAGATACTTTAGTCCCGAGAGGGCCTTCGAGACGACCCGATGGGCTCAGGCTGAGGGGCCTATTTTATCGCCTCAGCCTGAGGGCCAAAGGCCCGTCTCGAAGGCCCTCCCGACGTTCAGCCCTCGCCCCTCAGCCCATTCACAAAGTCCGCCAAGCCGATCTGGCGGTGACGCTTCAGACGTTCGGCGGCCAGGATGGTGTCGACGGCCTCGACGCTGGCCTCCAGGTCGGTGTTGACCACCACATACTGATATTCCGGGAAATGGCTCATTTCGTCGCCGGCCTTGGCCATGCGCTTGGCCACCACCTCGACGCTGTCCTGAGCCCGGCCCAGCAGGCGGCGCTCCAATTCAGGCAGCGACGGCGGCAGGATGAAGATGCTGACCAGATCGTCGCGGGCATTCTGGGCCAGTTGCTGGGTGCCCTGCCAATCCACGTCGAACAGCACGTCTTTCCCATCGGCCAGGGCAGCTTCCACCGGCGGCTTGGGCGTGCCGTAGTAATTGTCGAAGACGCGGGCATGTTCCAGGAACTGCCCGGCCGCCACCATCTCCTCGAAGCGAGGCTTGTCGATGAAGTGATAGTCGCGGCCATCCACTTCTCCCGGACGCGGGGCGCGGGTGGTGGCCGAGATCGACATTGCGATATCGGGATTGCGGGCCATCAAAGCGCGGGAGATGGAGCTTTTGCCTGCCCCAGACGGAGACGACAAAACCAGCAACAGACCGCGAGGACGGACACCGGGGGCACGCACCGCCTGTACGGCGTCTGGTAGAAGATGATTGCTCATTCGATGTTCTGCACCTGCTCACGGAATTGTTCGATAACGACCTTCAGGGCCAGACCGATGCGGGTCAGCTCGACCTCTCCGGCCTTGGAGCAAAGGGTGTTGGCCTCGCGGTTGAACTCCTGGCACAGGAAGTCCAGCTTGCGGCCCACCGCCTCGCCCGAGGCCAGCATCTCGCGGGCCGCCGCCATATGGGCGTGCAGGCGATCCAGCTCTTCACGCACATCGGCCTTGGCGGCGATCAGGGCGGCTTCCTGGGCCAGACGGTCTTCGTTCAGGGTCGGCACGGCATCCAACAGGGCTAGAACTTGCTGGCGCAGACGTTCCTTGATGGCGGCGGGGTCCAGGGCGGCGCTGCCCTCGGCTTGCTGCACCAGAGAGGCGATCTCGTCCAACTGACCGGAGAGAACCTCCAACAGGCGGCGACCTTCGGCGGCGCGCATCTGGGCCAGGGCCTTCAGGGCTTCATCCAGGCTTTTCTTCAAAACCGTACTGCGGGCCTCGATAGAGGCCGGATTGTCCTCGACCTCTCCGGCACTTTCCAGCACGCCGCGCAAAGCCAGCAGTCCGTCCATGGAGGCGGGAGCCAGACCGGCTTTGACCTCCCAGGTCCGAGCCAACTGGACATATTGCTCCAGCACCACCTCATTGACCGCGATGCCTGAGGCCTTCTGCAGCTTGGTGACATTCAGATTGATATTGACGTTGCCGCGCTTCAGGGCCTTTTGCACCGCCTCGCGGGCCGGAAGATCGAGGACGTCATAGCCGGGGGGCAGGCGCAGGCGCAGCTCCAAGCCTCGGCCATTGACCGTCTTCAGCTCCCACACCCAGGAGACATCGGCGTCCTGGCCCTGGGAACGGGCGTATCCAGTCATGCTGTTGAGGGTCACGGCGGGGAAATCCTTCGCGCTGTCGCATTTGCGGTACCAGGGTTATAGCCCTCTGTCCCCCTCCCCTCAAGCGCGTGCTATACTGTCGTCATGAGGGAACGTCGCCACAGCCGAAAGGGCCTCGCCGAGGTCACCGTCTGGGTCCCCGCCGAAAAGGCCGAGGCCGTACGCAACTATGCCCGGCGAATCGGCCAACGCCGCGCGCCCCCCGACCGCGAAGAAATCATCGCCGCCATTCTCGCCCATCGCGAGGCCTTGGAAAAACGCTTCGGCGTGGTGTCTTTGGCCCTGTTCGGCTCGACCCGGCGCAATTCGGCCCAGCCCCATTCCGACATCGATTTGCTGGTGGCTTTCGCCCCCAACCGTCCCTCGGGCCTGTTCGAGTTCGTCGATCTGAAGCATTCCCTGGAAGGGCTGCTGGGCCGCCCGGTGGATCTGACCACCGCCGACACCCTGAAGCCCCGCCTGAAGGAACGCATCCTGGGAGAAGCACTGGTTATATTTTAGAATATTTTCTTGGAAATCGCGTTAAAGTTGCCTCATCATATAGTCATGAGCAACGCCCGTCCCCCGTCCCATCGTCACGCCCTGGCCCTGCGCCTGAAGGCCCAGCTCGACCAATTGCACCGCGAGGCGGAGGCCGGCGGCCTAACCATGGTCGCCCATCTGGCCGGAGCCGCCGCCGAAGCGGCCCAAGACGCCATCGAATGCCAGCCCAAGCCCCTGCTGCGACTGGTCAAGACCCGGTAGCTGCCGTAAACTTTCCGTCACATCGGATGGAAAGGCTGCGGGAAATATGTCCCATAAGGACTGGCGGGTTAGAATCGAGGATATGCTCGAAGCCCTGGATCGGATCGAGCGCTATTGCTCGGACATGAACGCCGAGGCTTTCATCGCCGACGACCGCAGCGTCGATGCGGTGGTGCGCAATCTGGAAATCATCGGCGAGGCCGCCCACCGGGTGCCCATCGAGGTGCAACAGCGCCACCCCCATGTTCCCTGGAGCCACATGACCGAGATGCGCCATATTCTGGTGCATGAATATCATTCGGTGGATGCCGGATTGATCTGGGCCACTGTGCAAAACGACGTCCCAGGCCTCGAGGCTCCTTTGCGGGCGCTGTTGCGGGACGAACAGGATTGACCGCCGCCAAATCCATCCTGATTACCGGCGCCTCCAGCGGTTTGGGCGAGGCCTTGGCCCTGGGTTATGCCGGGCCGGGGGTCAGCCTGTTCCTGTCGGGACGCGACGGCGGACGGCTGGACGCCGTAACCCAGGCCTGCCGCGACAAGGGGGCTTGGGCCGAAGGACAGTTGGTCAATGTCACCGACGCCGCCGCCATGGCCGCCTGGATCGCCGCCTCGGACGCCAAGGCTCCTCTGGACCTGCTGATCGCCAATGCCGGCATCTCGGCGGGCGACCCGCAGTTGGAGGGCCAGGAGTCCGAGCAACGCATCCGCGCCATCTTCGCCGTCGATCTGGACGGTGTCATCAACAGCGTCCTGCCGATCCTGGAGCCCATGCGCCAACGCGGGCACGGGCAAATCGTCCTGATGTCGTCCCTGGCCGGCATGCGCGGCTTTGCCTCGGCCCCAGCCTATTGCGCCGCCAAGGCCGCCGTGCGGATCTGGGGCGAGGGCCTGCGCGGCCAGTTGGCCCCCAGCGGCATCGGCGTCTCGGTGGTCTGCCCGGGCTTCGTCAAAAGCCGCATCACCGGGCGCAACCGCTTTCCCATGCCGATGCTGATGGAAGCCCCCGATGCAGCCAAGCTCATCATCAAGGGCATCTCTGGCAATAACGGCCTGATCAGCTTCCCCTGGTTACTGGCCTGGGTCATGGCTTTTTACGCCACCATGCCGTGGAAACTAGTTGAATTGCTCTCCAGCAAGTTACCACGAAAAGAGTGAGTCTTTAAGGATTCTGCCCAAAACACCGGCACATAGCCAGCTATGCAAAATTGCATGGTCTTTAAAATAATTTTGCATGGTTGCTACAGTCTAATTGATTAGATTTTTCATCCTTTAGCAGGTATCAGTTCCGACTTCCGGTACAGCTGCCGGTCGTGTGTGTCTGGGGCCAGGATATCCTAATGTTAAACAGTATGAAGATCACAGCCCGCCTATTGATCGGTTTCGGGCTTCTGGTGCTGATGATGGCTGCTTTGAGCGGCGTCACCTTGTTCTCGGGACATTCCATCGAGGACACCTTCGAAAGCATGCAGCGGTCCCAAAGCAACCAGATCCTGGACGATAAACTGGTCAAGAACCTCTATATCGCCCGCATGAATATTTACGCTGGCCTTGCCACCGGCGAAGAGGCCCGCTGGACCCGCGCCCACGAGTCCCTGGCCGCCGCCCGGGAAACTCAGACCCAGCTCTTGGCCCGCGTCGTCGAACCCGAGCGCAAGGCCCTGGTGGTTCAGATCGGCAATCTGATCACGAGCTATGAGACCACCGCCTTTAAGCTGCACGAGTTCAAGACCGCCAACACCGCCCTGGAAAGCCCCGAGGCCCAGGCTGTGATCACCGAAGCCGGCAAGGCCGCCATCGGCATCGACCAGACCGGCCAGTCCCTGCAGGAATCCCTCGACGCCACCAACAAGGCCCGCGCCGACGAAACCACCGCCGCCATCGCCAGCCTGATCAACACCGCTCTGATCATCGGCGGCATCAGCTTGGCGCTGGGCGCCTTCATGTCCATCTCCATCTCGCGCTCGATCATCGGCCCCCTGGGCCAGATCATCGCCAGCGTCCAGCGTCTGGGCCATGGTCAGATCGATCAGGCCGTGCCGGGCACCAGCCGTCATGACGAATTGGGCCCCCTGGCCGCCGCCATCGAGGAATGGCGCCAAAGCCTGATCGCCGCCGAGGCCCGCAAGCGCCAGGACGAAGCCGATATGGCCACCCGCGAAGCCCGTCAGCTCCGCATTCAAGAGGCTACCGGCCGCTTTGAATCCATGATCGTCAGCCTTTTGGACCGCATCAAGCAGGCCGCCGAGCATCTGCATCAAGCCTCCAACAACCTGTCGGCCAACGCCGAGCAGACCAAGCGACAGAGCAATGCCGTCTCGGAAGCCACCGAGATCGCCAGCGCCAATGTCCATTCGGTCTCCGCCGCCGGCGTCCAGCTGACCGCCGCCATCAATGAAATCTCGTCCCAGGTGCAGCGCTCCGCCGCCATCGCCCGCTCGGCCCAGCATGAAGCCGACGAATCCACCCGCAAGGTGGCCGGCCTGCAGGAATCCGCCCAGAAGATCGGCGAGGTGGTCAATCTCATCAACGACATCGCCGCTCAGACCAATCTTTTGGCCCTGAACGCCACCATCGAGGCCGCCCGCGCCGGTGAAGCCGGCAAGGGCTTTGCGGTCGTCGCCAACGAAGTCAAGCATCTGGCCAACCAGACCGGCCGCGCCACCGAGGACATCGCCTCGCAGGTGGCCAGCGTTCAGGCCCAGACCCAGGACGCCGTCGACGCCATCCGCCGCATCGGCGAGACCATCCTCAATCTGAACGAGATGGCCACCATCATTGCCGGTGCCGTCGAAGAGCAGGGCGCTGCCGCCGCCGACATTGCCCGCAACGTCGACGACGCTTCCGCCGGCACCCAGGAAGTCGCCCGCAACATCCAGGGCGTGGCCCATGCCGCCGGCGAGACCACGGAAATGGCCCATGGCGTCTTCACCTCGGCCAACAGCCTGCTGGATGAAAGCACCACCCTGGAGCAGGCCGTGCACGGCTTCCTCGAGGAAATGCGTCGCGCCTGATCGGCCCTACAAACAAAAAAGGCCG
>Ga0302190_10000521_pt1 | contig 25227 bp, 18 predicted proteins | sample II_Bog_E2_3_FD_198784 | JGI IMG/M metagenome (GOLD analysis project Ga0302190, IMG submission 198784) | Peat permafrost microbial communities from Stordalen Mire near Abisko, Sweden - II_Bog_E2_3 | ecosystem: Environmental > Terrestrial > Soil > Wetlands > Peat | place: Sweden: Abisko... | reverse complement strand
CAAGCGGCGAAATTCAATGAGTTAAAAAGCGCGGCGATCAGGGCAAGCCTCCACGATATAGACACCAGCCATTGTAGCCGCTGGAGCACGAGCGCGGATAGAGCTTGCCCTGCTAAGCGATCAGTGGTTCACTGACCTGGACGGCGGGGCATACGTTGAATCGGCCGACGACGGGCCGCCGGGCATACCGGGGTTCAGGCTCTCGTCGCTCATAATCCTGGTCTCCGAGCCGAAGCGGTGGTATTGATTGAAGGCGACGTCGTTCAGGTAGGTCGTCTCCGCGCCCTTGTAATTCGAGCGGGAGGTTGCGCCTGTCTGATGCGCCGTATGCGCCTTCAAGCGAGAGACGCTGCGCACCGGGCAGGTGTATTTCTTTCCCGCAATGTCAATCAGGCTGTACTCGACCTGAATGCCGGCCTCGGATACCAGCTCGCCGGGTTGGAGATCGGCCTGCATGGTGATGCGCAGGATCGATCCATCGGCGGGATCGAAGGCCAACTCGCCGTGATAGGCGACGGTCTCCCGAAATACGCTCTTGTCCAGTGTTCCGTCATTGTTGAAGCCTTCCGTAATGCAGCAGAACTGCACCGGATAATGCGACTTATCGCTGGGAACCGAGTAGAGAAAGACCGCCGCCTTGCCGCCCGCGCCCTGCTCCCAGCGGCCCCAGGTGATCTTGCCATGCAGCGCATCGGAGACCACCAGGCCAAGGATGGGTCCGAACTCACCGTGGGAGGTCAGTCCGCCGGTGTAAGCGCCATGCTTCGCGGCTTTTGTATCGACCACTTCCAGGTGGTCGCGATAGGTCACCGGGAGGCTGGATTTGCCGACCACGTGCAGCGGCATGGCCGCCACCGAAGTGATGCCGGTCGCGCCCAGCTCATCCGATTGCGGCTGGTCCTCGAAGCCGGTCGTCTCGCGCACAGCCAGGAAATTGGGCAACTGGCGCGTGGTGGTATTCACATAATTGACAACTTGCGTCAGCATCTGGCGCGCCGCGGCCTGATCCGGCGGGGCGTCGGCGGGAATCTCCGTGCTGGGCGGCGGCAGGAATGCCGCTGAATCGGCCAGCATGACCAACTGCTCGCGGGATTTGTCGCCCGGTAAAGCCGCCTTCAATTCGGCGAGCTTGACCATATTCAGCCGCTCTGTGAGTACAACTCCTGCCAATTTCTGTGCCAGATCCGCATCCGGGCTGCCGTGTGCTTCGGTGAGCATCTGCTCCAGTTGCGCAACGGTTACCGGCGCGGCCTTGGCCTCTTCCTTGGCAAGTGCCGGCAGGGCAAGGCCTGCCAGCAAGACGATCAACAACAATCTCCTCATATTCCACCCACCCTTCGATTGGCCATCCGATTCCATTGCGCTCTCAGGCATTGCACCGTGCAGAGACTGAGCCTGTCTATCCGTTCGAATGATTCGACGGCGCGATTGGCCTGGATGTTATGCCGATTCTTGCACAAAAATTACTGACGCAATCGATCAAACAAGCAGCTATAAAATACCCAGCACGCGCAGCCGCACCAGTCCCCCGGCCAGCACGCCCAGGGGCGCGATTGCGACCAGCGCCAGTTGCAGCCACACCGGCTGATTGCCCTTGGTTTGCAACGCGCTCAGCGCGGCCAGAGCCAGCACAATGAGCGCGAGCGCCAGCGCATGCACCAGAGGATTGGTCGCCGCAGCCCAGGCCGTCCCATAGCCGCCCGAGGCCGCGGAGAGAAAGGACGATCCCAGATGCACGAAGCGATAACTCAATTGGCGCTTTCCTTCTTCGCTTGCCCAGCCGGGTTCGAGGCGGGTGAGGGCGTCGAAGGCCATCTGCGCGAGGATGACGACGGCAAAGCCCGTGACGAGCGCCAGGAATGCGTGCAGGATCACCACGGCAGCTTCGCCCCTTCCGGCTGCTCGCCCACCTCGCCGCGCTCGATGCGCTCAAGAAAGCTCCGCGCGAGCCTGCGTTCACCGGGATGCGCTTCGCCGTGCATGGAGCAGAGATCGAGGAACTCATCGCAGAGCGAGTTGCGCCGCTCACTCTGGGTCAGAATGCCTTGCAACGCCAGGGCCAGCTCGCGCAGCCGCTCGGCCTCCGGCCATCCTTCCTCTTCGTCGCCCACCAGCGCCAAATCGGAGAAGAGACCGCGCCGCCCGCGGGCAGCCTCATTCAGGCAGGCCATCAGTTGATCGCAGAAGGCCTGCTCCAGCGGCTCCAGAGGATTGGCTTCCAGCGGATTGGCTTCGGTTTCGTCGTAGGAGTCCATGAAAATCCCGATGGGCGCGGCGAAAAAGTACGTGCGCCTGCAATCAACAATCTCATCGACTGGGCGGCGGCTGTCAAGCGGCGCAGGGATCGCGGCGGCTTTCCGTGCCCGCGGCGATCGCCTCCTGCGAGCGTTCGTTGTCGGCGAGGAGGAGATAAAACTGCTCGGCGGTGACGGGGCGGCCAAAGAGCCAGCCCTGACCGAGGATATGCTGCGTCGCGCTGGAGCGGAAGAATCCCGACTGCTGACAGGTTTCGATGCCCTCGACGATCACCCGCAGGTGCAGCGCCTCGGCCATTGAGAGGATGTGCGGCAGGATGGAGAGGATGACCGACTCGGTGCCGATGGCCTGGGTAAAGGAGCGGTCAATCTTGATCGCGTCGACGGAGAGATCGTTGAGATAAGAGAGGCTGGAGTAGCCGGTGCCGAAGTCGTCGATATGCACCTGGTGGCCCCGTTCGTGCAATTGACGGATGGTGTCGATGGCCGCCTCGCGCAGGGCCGTAGAGCTTTCGGTGATCTCGATGGAGAGGTTTTCCGGCTTCATGCCGACGCGAAGAATCTCTTCGTCGAGCATGGGCAGGAAGTGCGGATCGGCCAGATCGGCGGCCGCCACATTGACGCTGAGGTGGAAGCCTGGATGGGTGCCGATGAGCTGTGCAAAGTCATGCGAGGCATGATGCACGGCGAGCCGCGTGATCTCGCCGACCAGGTCGTTCTGCTCGGCGATTTTGATGAATTGATCGGGTGGGACATTCACGCCGTCTTCATCGCTCCAGCGCGCCAGGGCCTCGGCGCCCACGATCTCTCCGCTCTCCAAGGCGACGATCGGCTGGTAGACAAAGCGCAGTTGATCTTTGTGAATTGCCCGGCGCAGTTGACTTTCCAGGCTGCGGTTGCGCCGGTAGAGCAAGGCGACCAGGAAGCCGAAAAAGCCGCCGATGGGTCCGCCCATGACAACCATCGCCTTCATCTCGCCGCGGTTGAGTGCGAGTGCGTCGGGCACTGAAAGATAGGCGGTGATGCAGATGTGGTCGATGCTGAGCAGGGAGCAGCGCGTGGAGTACAGGAAGCTGCCAATACGGAAGTCGCTATTCATCGTCCGTTGCGGCCAACTGGGCTGCGGGGCGCCGTTCACCACCAGAAGAGGCTGCTTCCGCTCCGGTCCAACCACCGTGGTGGCAATTTGCATGGGAGCGCTGTCCTGATGAATCTCGAAGAAGGGATATAAAACCACATAGGAATCGCCGTCCTGCAAGGCGACCACCTTGTCATTCGGCCATCCAAAGAACTGCGGATCGCGGTAAACCCTCACACCGTCGCTTCCGATCGACTCCGGCTTGGGTAGCTCGACGCTGGAGAGATGATCGCGCCCGATCGTTGTGGAGCAGAGGATCCGGTTGTCGCGGATGCGGCCAAGCTCCTTCACAAAAATCAGGTGGTAGAGCAGGTGATGGAGGAAGTCCATATCCTCCGGGGAACAATGGGGAATGGATGAAGCGTTCATCGCATCCAGCGCGGCGTGGTCGTCGCGGGCATAGGTTTCGGTTTCGACGATGGCGAGCGCCGCCTCGCGGCCGAGCCTGCCGGCGGAAAGCCGCAGAGCGATCTCATAGCCGATCCAATAGGCAACCGCATAACCGCAGAGCGCCGCCACCAGTGTGGCGGCAACAGTGATCAGCATGCGCTGCTTGAGGCTGCGCTTCATTAAGAAAGATCGCCCTCCATTTGCATACAGAACTATCCTGCAACTCCGGCATCCGCGGAACCGCAGTACCTGTTATATCGGAGAAAAACGGAATTTACTTCAAGAAAAAATTCCGTCTCTCAACCAAAGTTACTCAGCAAATTGGACGGCGCATCGATCCATTGGACGAAATGCCGCTTTCCCGCGATTCAGAGATTTGGGGATGGAAGACGCAGGCGCAGGGTTTGGTGCCAATCCGGGAGCGGATTTGGGTGTGAGCGCGGACGGTCGTTCACGGCCACCGACGCGCCGGCTGTCTTGTTTTGCGACAGTTGCGGGCTGTAAGTTAGTAGATTCGATCCGCTGCTGGATCAGTTGGGCGTGCGGCGCATCTGGTGAGGGGAACCTGGTGGGCGTGTGCCGCAACTTGCAAGGGACTATCGGTACGTCTTTTCGGAACGAATGAGAATGGCTGAGATGGCGACTGTTCTGGCCTCTCGGTCGAGGGTGAAGATCAACCGGTAACTTCCCGCCCGTTTGCGGTAATGGCTCTTCCATTCATTGCCCCTGAGCGGAATCACATCGCCTGCTATGGGATCGAATTCCATCTCGTCGATGGCGCGCCCGATCTGCTCTTGCCGGTCGCGGGGCAGCTTCTTCAACGCATTGACGGCTGACGCGGAAAGCTCAACGGCCCAGTTCATCTTTTACCGTCCGCCAGGATTGGGTGCGTCCGGCCCTGATCTCCGCCTGGCCCCGGCGAACCGTGACCGCCTCGCTGGCTGAAAGAGTGTCGTTGTCAATATCCACCAACCGCTTGGGGCGCATCCGCAGTTGTCCGCCTTCGGCGCTCACCTCGACAAAATCCCCGGCGCGCAGCTTGAGCGCATCAAAGACGCGCTTGGGAATGACCACCTGCCGCCGTTGACCGATCCGGCTCACCACTGAAGGCGCGACTGAACTTCCGCTAGACATACTTTCAGTTTAGCGGAAAAGCGGAAGATGTCAAGACAGCGGCTGAGTCGTCGTACGCCGTAGCCCCGGCTGTTCCCTGATCCCCTGTTTCCCCTGTTTCTCCACATTTTCATTGAATTTCCCGTCCAGTTGGGCTATTGTAAGGATGCAGACGCGTTTGTCCGCCGGAGTTGCCGTGACCGCACCGGCTGGCGGAGAGATGAGTGGGCTTACAGCCCACTTTTTATTTGCGGAAAAATCCCCCGTTTTCGGGGGCATTTTCCTTGGTTTTTGCTGTAGAACGGGGCAGACTCCGTAGGGAACGATGGCAGTCAAGCTGGATCTAATTCGCAAGGCCGCGGAGCGCGTGGCCGCCTCGCATGGGCTGGAGGTGGTCGAGTTGGAACTGGCCGGCACGGCCAAGGAACGCATCCTGCGGATTTACCTGGAGAAGGACGCCGCGGGCAGGGCGAAGCTGAAGGCGGCGATCGAAGCCGGGGCAGTGGGAGAAGGAAGCAAAGAACTCCCCGAGCGGCTGATCGAGGAGACGCACGCGGGCAAGCTCAAGGTCGAGCAGCTCTCCGGCATCACGCACGAGGATTGCGCCGAGTTCAGCCGCGATTTTGGCGTGCTGCTGGATGTGGAAGATCTGGTTCCGGGCGCGGAGTACACGCTCGAGGCCAGCTCTCCGGGGCTGGATAGGAAGCTGAAGCGGGCCGAGGATTTCGAACGCTTTCAGGGTTGCCTGGTCAAGGTGCAAACGTTTGAGCCGATTCGCGGCAACCGCAACTGGCAGGGACGGCTGATGGCCAGGGTTGGCGAGACGATCACGCTGGATCCGAGTGCGGTCAAGCAGAACAGCAAGAGCCGGAAGGCCGGCGTCGGCACGGTCGAGATTGCGCTCGAGAACATCGAGAAGGCGCAACTGGTGCCGGAGATTTAGCAAGTGCAGGGACTAAGGGACTAAGGGACTGAGGGACTAAGGGACTGAGGGACTAAGGGACTCGCCCTTCAACGCAATCAACTGAACCGGCGAAAGCCGCAAGCGACACCGAGAGAGCAAGCAGAGTTATGGCCAGCGTTTTGTATCAGACAATCGAGCTCTTGAGCCAGGAGAAGAGCATTGACCCCGCCATCGTCGTCGGCGCGGTCGAGGAGGCCATTGCCCTGGCCACGCGCAAGTTTTACAAGACGCAGGAGAATATGCGCGGCGAGCTGAACAAAGAGACGGGCGAGATTCTGGCCTACATTTACAAGACCGTCGTGGCCGACGACGAGCCGATCGAGGACGCGCTGAATCAGATCGCGCTCACCGAGGCCAAGGCAATCTCTCCCGAGGTGGAGGTGGGCAGCGAGCTGCGCTTCTATCGCGACACCACGCCGCTCGGCCGTATTGCCGCACAACTGGCCAAGCAGGTCATCTTCCAGAAGGTCCGCGAGGCCGAGCGCGACACCGTCTTCCAGGAGTATGCCCACCGGGAAAAGGAAGTGCTGAACGCGACGGTGAAGCGCATCGAGGGCCAGGACATTATTTACGACCTTGGCAAGGCCGAGGCGCGCTGCCCCAAGCGCGAGCAATCGCGGCTGGAGCAGTTCTCCATCGGCGAGCGGGTGCGCGTGGTTCTGCTCAAGGTGGATCGCGCGGCCAAGGGTCCGCAGGTGATCGTCTCCCGCGCCGCGCCCGAACTGGTTTCGAATCTCTTTCAGTCCGAGGTTCCGGAGATCTACGACAACACGGTGGTCATCCGCGCGATTGCCCGCGAGGCCGGCGAGCGCACCAAGATCGCCGTCCAATCCCGCGACAAGGACGTGGACCCGGTCGGCGCCTGCGTGGGCATGAAGGGCATGCGCGTGCAGTCGATCATCCGCGAGCTGCGCGGCGAAAAGATCGACATCATCGAATTCAGCGAGGAGATCACCACCTTCGCCGAGAAGGCCCTGCAGCCGGCCAAGGTGAGCCGCGTCTCCATCGCCGACCTGACGGAGAAGCAACTCGAAGTGATCGTCGACGACACGCAGTTGTCGCTCGCCATCGGCAAGAAGGGGCAGAATGTGCGCCTGGCCGCCAAGCTGCTCGGCTGGAAGATCGATATCAAGAGCGAGGAAGAGAAGCGCCAGGAGGTCGAGCAGCAGATGCAGGCTCTCTCCGGCGGAGCCTCCACGCCGATCGAGCAGGTCAGCGAGCTGGGCGACGGCATTATCCAGAAGCTGGTCGCTGCCGGCATCACCACCGTCGAGTCGCTGGCCGACATGACGCCCGAGCAACTGGAAGAGATTCCCGGCATCGGTGAAAAGACGCTGGAGAAGATCAGCATCGCCGTGCGCCACTACTTCGGCCAGTTTGAACAGGGCGAGGCGGGCCATGTGCCCGCCGAGGCGGAGAGCACGGAAGCCGCCGTCGGCGAAGAAGAGCGCGAGGCGGTTCTCGAAACCGATGCGGCGGAAGCGGAGAGCGCGGCCTCGGTCATCAAGGAAGCGGTGAGCGAATCGGCGGAAGTCGAATCTTCCTCTGCCGAGGCGGTCGAGGAAGCCGAGCAAGGCCGCGAAGAGTCGCTGCTGGAGAAGATTGAAAGCGCAACAACGGACGAAGAGGCCGCAAAAGAGGATGGCGCGTAAGATGCGCCCCGCACTTGCAGCCGATTTGTTCGATCACGAAACGTTGAAACTCAACCAATGCCAAGAGGTAGCTATGAGCATCTGACGGCTTTGGAAGACGATTTGAAAAGAGGCGGATGAGTAAGGTTCGTATTAACGATCTCGCGCGCGAGATGGAAGTCAAGAGCCGTCAGATTCTTGACGTGTTGACGGAGCTCGGCCTGGGCGCCGGCAAGACCCACTCCAGTTCTCTGGAGGAGTATGAGGCCGACAAGGTGCGGCAGCACTTCGAGCGCGGCTCGCGGCCGGCAGGCCAGTCCGGCTCGCAGGCCGGCCGCTCGGCGCAGAGTGTTGCGCCCAAGATCGATCTGTCGCATATCTCCAAGCCCGGCGATGTGCTGAAGGCCGTGCTGGCCAAGAAGCAGGCGCAGGAAGAGGAGGCGCGGCAGAGCCGTCTGCCGCATCGGCCAGCGGCCGCGCCTGTCGTCGCCGTGCCTGCCAAGCCTACTCCGCCGGTGGTTTCAGTGGCGCCGCCCCCGGCCGCTGCCGTTCGTCCCGAGCCGCGCAAGATCGTTCCTCTGCCCCGCTCCGCGCCGCCCATCGTCTCGGCTCCCGCCGCGCCCGCCATCGCCTCGCGTCCGCCGGTTGGCGCCGTCGTTGCCAAGGCCCCGGCAGGTGCTGTGCCCGCGCATCGTCCGGCCGCCGCCCAGCCGCCTGTTGTGGTCAAGCCGCCGGTCGCCAAAGTCGTTCCTCCCGCCGAGCCCGTGGCTGAGCCTGTCACTGCTCCGGTTGCCGCGCCCGAGGCCGTTGCACCCGCCGCGCCTGCGGAAGCGCCAACAGTCGCCGCTGCCGTCAAGGACTCTGGCGAGTCGACCGATCAGGCCGCGCCCGTTTCTGAAGCCGCCACAGTTGCGCAGGTCTCTGCCGCCGCGCCCGACGCAGCCCAGCCCGCGCACCGCCCCAAGGTTCATCCGGCGCCGCCTGCGCCGCCCGCTCGGCGCATGGTGATGCCGCAGACCGGCCCGCGTCCGGTCTACACCGCGCCCCCGGTCGTCGAGACGCCCGCATCGGCCAACAGCGGAATCGCCGCGGGCAGCATTCAGCGCGGACGACCGATCTTCGACCGCAACCGCCCAGCCGGCGCGCCCGGCAGTTATCCGCCGCGCAACTACTCCGGCGCGCCCGGCTCACCCGGTCAATTTGCCGGCGGCCCGCGCCCCAAGCATCCCACCCGCACAACGCCCGGCGGTTACGCCGGCACGGGCGGCGGTTATGGCGGCGCAGCCACGGGCGCACCCGGCGCGCGTCCCGGCTTTGGCGCACGGCCCGGCTTTGCTCCGCGCCCCGGCGGACCGCCCCGTCCCGGCGGCGCGCCTTCCACCGGTGAAGCGCCTCCGCGTCCCGCGCGCGCTCCTTCGCGCGGCCGTGGCGGACGTCAGCAGCAGTATCCCAAGACGAAGGAAGGCCCGATGAAGGGCTTTGTGCCGCCGCCTCGTTACGGCGGGGTGCAATACGGCGGCGAACCCCTGCCCATCACCCGCGAGGTCACCGTCACCGAAGGCATCAGCGTCAAGGATCTGGCCGAGAAGCTTGAAGTCCGCGCCAAGGATCTGATCGCCACCCTGCTGATGAGCGGCATCTTCGTCACCGTCAACCAGTCGCTGGATGCCGAGATGGTCAAGGATGTGGCGGCCAAATTCGGCGCCGCGGCCACGGTCATCAGCTACGAAGAAGAGATCGCCAATCAGGCCATCGAAGAGGTTCTCGAGGCCGAAAACACGGGAGAGCTTGAAGTTCCCCGTGCGCCCGTCGTCACCGTCATGGGCCACGTCGATCACGGCAAGACCTCGCTGCTGGACGCCATCCGCGAGACCGACGTTGTCGCCGGTGAAGCCGGAGGCATCACCCAACACATCGGCGCTTACAAGGTGAAGTTCGCCAAGGAAGGCTCACCGGCCTCGGGTCGCGAGATCGTCTTCCTCGATACGCCCGGCCACGAGGCCTTTACCCGGATGCGCGCCCGCGGCGCCAAGGTGACCGACATCGTCGTCATCGTCGTTGCCGCCGACGACGGCGTCATGCCGCAGACCCTCGAGGCGATCGACCACGCCAAGGCAGCCGGCGTGCCCATCATCGTCGCCGTCAACAAGATCGACAAGCCCGAAGCCGATCCGGACCGGGTGCAGAAGCAGCTTGCCGATCGCGGCCTGGTTCCCGACGATTGGGGCGGCGACACGCCCTACGTCAAGGTTTCCGCCAAGAAGCGGATCAATCTCGACGGTTTGCTGGAGATGATCTGCCTGGTTTCCGACGTCAAAGCGCCCAAGGCGACCCCCGGACGCAAGGCCGTCGGCTCGGTTCTCGAGGCCAAGCTCGATCGCGGCCGCGGCGCAGTCGCCACCGTTCTCGTCCAGGACGGAACCCTCCGCCTCAACGACTCCTACATTGTCGGCAACACCTTCGGCAAGGTCCGCGCCCTCTTTGACGATCGCGGACGGGCTCTGGAAGAGGCCGGTCCATCGACGCCGGTCGAAGTTCTCGGCCTCGAGGCCATGCCCGACTCCGGCGACACCTTCCTGGTCGTCGCCGATCGCGACAAGGCCAAGGGCATCGCCCAGTATCGCAAGATGAAGGAGCGCGACGCCCAACTGGCCAAGAGCAGCCGCGTTTCACTTGAAGGCCTGGCCGAGCAGATTCGCACTGCCGGCGTCAAGGATCTGCCGCTCATCATCAAGGGCGACGTCACCGGCTCGGTCGAAGTGCTGGCCGACTCGCTCGTCCTCAAGTCCACCGAGAAGGTCAGGGTCAAGGTCATCCACTCCGGCGTCGGTTCCATTACCGAGAGCGACGTTCTTCTGGCCACGGCCTCGAACGCCATCATCATCGGCTTCAACGTCCGTCCGGAGCGCAAGGCCGCAGAGCTGGCCCAGCAGGAAAATGTGCAGATTCGCCTGCACTCGATCATCTACGAGCTGCAGGACGAGATGCAGCTCGCGATGCTCGGCCTGCTCGATCCCACCTTCCGCGAGAACTATGCGGGCCGGGCCGAGGTCCTGCAGGTCTTCCGCATTCCCAAAGTCGGCACCATCGCCGGCTGCCGCGTGCAAGACGGCGTCATCCGCCGCGATGCCGAGGTCAAGGTGATGCGCGACGGCGTGCAGCTGTTCAAGGGCAAGATCAGCTCGCTCAAGCGCGTCAAGGACGATGCCCGCGAGGTCACCAACGGCATGGAGTGCGGCATCGGCCTGGGTGGCTTCAACGACCTCAAGGAAGGCGATCTGATCGAAGCCTTCTCCACGGAAAAGCTGGCCGCCGACCTCGGCGCGCTCACCTCTGCCAAGGCATAACTCAACTGGGTGCCCCATCCTCGCCGCGTATTTGTTTTTGCGGCTAGGGTGGGATTGCCCGCTCCTCTCGACGAGAAGCGGGCCGCTTTTATTTGGAGGGAATTTCATCGCTCCATCGATGGAATCCCGAGTGAAGTGCAAAAGAAGGACGCTGCCTGGGCGGGACATCCAGTCATTGGATGAACATTGTATGTTCTCTATTTTTGCTGAGAGTCGGCGCGCTCGCGGTTCAGAGCCAGTAGACGCTCCAGCAGCTCGGCATCCGTCAGCGTCGCCGGCCAGCCGTAGGCCGCGAAGACCGCCTCGTCCAGTTTGCGGTGGGCGTTCTCCAGCCAGGTGGGACGCTTGTTGTAGAGATTGGTCAGGGTCAGCTTGGCCAGGGCCTCCGGCGCGGCATCGGGCGGGTTGAGCCAGTTGTCGCGCTTGTGAACGAGCTCTCGCGCGGCCTCGGCAATGGCTTCGACCAATGGAGAATCCTGCGGCTCCTTGCCCGGCGGCCAGGGAAAGGGGAAGGTCTCGAACGTCGAGGTGGGCGTATAGCGGAAGCCGCTCTCCACCTCGCGCAGTTGCGTCCCCTGCGCCCGCGCCCAAAGTTCATGCACGCGCGAATGCAGCACGCCGAAAAAGTAATCGTCGGAGCGGGCGATGGCGAAAACCGCATGATCTGGCAATATTTCTGCTTTCATCCATGTGAATATACGGTGTTTTGAAACGCCAGGCGTCGCGATGTAACGGTTGAACATTGCAGTTGCTTTGCGGTAATCCGTTCGTGGTTCGCCGTGAATCCACCACTTGACACGATAACCCTCCCGATTATTCTCCAGCCGCTTGGCCTCCACGTGCACTCTCAGATACTCGAACGGCATCTCGTAGAGCGCTGCCTCTTCTTCCGGCATATCCACGCCAAAGTCGACGATGTACATGCCGCGCGGGCGGCGCGTGATGTCGAGGGCGTTGACCCAGGGACGCACCACATCGGAGTTGGGCCTGCCGTTCGGGTTGATAGGCGCGGCCAGCATCCGTCGCGCAGTCTCCGGATCGAGGTCGAAGGCTCCGACCTTGGTGGTGCCCATGAAGCAGAGGCCGGCATTTTCCTTGAGCAGCCGTGCGCGCGTGGCATCCGCGCCGGAGGTAAGATCGGGATTGATGGCATCGACCGCAACGCCATCCAGCGTGCGTTCCATCTGTTCGCCGCCGTCAAAGCCAACGATGGATATATGAACCGCCGCTCCCTCGTTGATCCAATTGCGATCGCTCCACGCCATGAAGATGCTTCCCGAGTCGGCGATGCGCTTGAGCACCTCGCGATTGGCGCCGCCGCGGATGCCCTGTGTCGCCACCAATCCCGCGGCGCGGACGTGCTTGCGCTCGACCATCCTCCGCGCTTTCTCAAACCAGTAGGTCACAAGATCGGCTTCGGCGGGGACGCGGTCGTTATAGAGTTTGAGGAGACTATCGACATAGGTGTCGCCGAGGTTGCGGCGTAGCAGCTTGCCACCCAGGAACGGCGGATTGCTGACGATGAAATCCACGCTGGGCCAGACCGGCTCGCGGGGATTGCCCTCCGCATCCAGCTTCGGTTTGCCCTTGCCGTCGAGTTCCATGATCGCGTCGCGATGCTGGATGTTGTCGAGCACCCTCAGGATCGGCTCTTCCTCCTCGCCCATGGCGTTATCCTTGCGCCATTGCAGGTAGCCGATCCAGACCACGACCGAGGCCAGTTCATGCGCGTAGACGTTGGTCTCGATGCCGTACAACTGCGAGGGGCCGACCTTGCAGGGCAGGTATGCCAGATGGTGGTCGATTGAGAAGACCTGCGTCTCTTTCCATAGGTTGAGCAGCAGGTTGAGCGAGAGGTAGAGGAAGTTGCCGCTGCCGCATGCCGGGTCGAGGATGCGCACGTTGGCCAGTTCATCCATCCAATCCAGCAGCTTGGATTCCAGTTGAGCGCGGAGTTTGGCCCGGGAGCTGTTGCTAGCGGTCTCCATGGCTGCGGCGATCTCTTCCGCTCCGGCCTTGACCTCGTCCCAACGGCGGCGCAGGGGGGCCATCACCACCGGCTCCAGAATCAGCAGGATGTCTTCGCGGCTGGTATAGTGCGCGCCCAACTGCGCGCGCTTGCCTTCATCCAGAATGCGCTCGAAGAGGGTGCCAAAGATAGCCGGCTCGACGCGGCTCCAATCCAACTGCGAGGCGTTGCGGAGAATGCCCATATCCTCATGCGTCAGATCGAAGACAGTCGTGTCATCGGCGCGAAAGAGTCCGCCGTTGAATTGGTGAATGCTGATGTATCCGAAGCTTTCGTCGCCGAGGGCCATGGCGCGGAAGAGATTCTTGAGTTTGCGTACGAACTTGCGCGGCTCCTGGCGATCCGCCTCGATCATCTTGCGGAAGATGTTATCCGGCAGCAGACCCACGCTGTCGGCGAAGAGGCAGAAGAGCAGCCGCATGATGAAACGCGCCAGCGCCTCGTTATCTGCTTCCGGCTTGCGCAGGTTCGGAATCAGCTTGGTGAATTCCTCCGCCGCCCTTTCCGTGACACGAACTTCGAATGCGCCCGGCTTGAGCTTGCCGGGATCTGAAAAGACGGCGCGCAGAATATCGAGCGCGGATAGGTCCGAGCCGGGATTCGGCGCGGGCAGCATCAGGTCGTCAAGGGTGAACTTGTAGATCAGCGGCTTTGTATTGGTGAAATTGGTGTGGACCTCGAAGCGAAGAAAGTCGCAGACAACCAGCAGCGGAGGATTATCGAGGTCAGCGCTGTAATTGAAGAGTTGCTGGTAGGCTGCTTTGAGGTCCTTATGCTTGCCCTTGTACTCCCAGCCGAAGAAGCCGCGCTTCCAGACGTCGGCAAAACCCTTGTCGTCACCGGTTTTGTTGACGCGCTTCTCGAAGGCGTAATCGAGGCCCTTGGGATCGGCGGCGGCCGGATGCAGTTCGTTGAGGATTTGGCAGAGATCGATGAAATGCGAATGCGAGCCCGCGCGCTCGGACAACTCGCTGTCCTTCCAGCGGCGAATGAATTCAGGCAGGCTCAGGTTCATGACGTAAGACGAGTTTACCGCGACGGGCTAGTGTCGCGTCGTGGGAAATGAGGGCATTTATTTAATGGGCGAGGATATTTTCGTTGCCGAGGATGCGATAAAGAGTTGACCGGCTGATGCCGAGTTGGCGGGCGGCGCGCAGCTTGTTGCCGCGATTCAGATCCAGAACATATTGCACGTGATGCTGGATGACGGCGTCCAGGTTGAGGGTGTCGGTGTGCAGGGCGGCCGATTGCTGCTGGGCATCCAGCGAGACTTCCATGCCGGTGGGCAGGGCGAGGTCGTCGGGACGGATGACGCCGTTCGCGGCTTCCAGCAACGCAGTTTCAAGGACGGCGGCCAGCTCGCGCACATTGCCCGGCCAGTTGTGTTGCAGCAGGCGGGCCAGGGTTCCGGGGCCGAGGATCACAGGGCGCTGCTGATAGAGATGGCAGATGCGGTCCAGCAGCGACTGGGCGAGGACGGTGATGTCTTCGCGGCGCTGGCGCAAGGGGGGAATGGCAAAGCGGACGGCGGTCAGGCGGAAGGCCAGATCGGGCAGCAAGAGGCCCTGCGCGGCCATCTGCCGCAGCGAAGTCTGCGAGGAGGCAAGCAGAACGAAGCGGCCCGGCGGACGGTCCTGGAGGGATTTGAGCACGCTCAGAAGCAAGCCTTGTCCCGGAGGCGCCAGCAGGTCAACCCGGTCCAGGTAGGTGCAGCCGGCCAGCGTGGCGGGATCGGCGTCGGTGACCAGCCACTCGCGCGCATCGCGGCGCAGGAAGCTGGTGGAGGCCAAAGGCGATCGGCTGTAAAGATAGCGGGCCAGGGTATGCTTGCCGGAGCCGTGTTCGCCTTCGATCGCGGCCACCTGCACATGAGGAGCTGCCATCTCGGCCTGCATCAGCAGCTTGCGCCAGGCAGCGCTGACGCCTACGGGCTGGGATTCGGAGGGAGAATCGACCTCGACGAGAGTCAGACGGGAGGCCGGAGCCGGGGGATGAGGCTGGAACTGAGCGGCATTTTGCATAGCTCTCAACGCACCTCGCCTCCCTGGCCGGGCAGCTACTTCCATGTCCGACACTGGTTTCATCGGCACAAGGAAAAAAAACATGAACGGGAAAGAGTTTGAATATTTGTGGAGGAGAATTGGGAGGAATTGTCTTTGATTTCAAAGGCTTCAACGCAGGGGATCGTTCCCCGATGCCGGGGATCGGCAGGCCAGTATAGCAAAACCACGATAGGTGTACCCAGCGCAACGGCACTCAAGTATTGTTTTCCTCAAGAAAACAACACCTTCTAGAAAACGCCTTGGGCATGGAAATCGTGGTTTTGCTCTACAGCATTTTCGATTCTGGTGTTTACAGAATCCATGCAGAAAAGTGGCTTTTTCCTCAAGAAAAAGCCACCTTCGACTCACTCTTGATGTCAACAAGTGAAGCGAAAATGCTCTAAATGCCACAATAGGAACAACCGCAGCTCCTTCGACTCCCTTTGCTACGCGTTGGCCGCTCAGGAGCACAGATTTGATGACGGTCGCCCAGGAGGACAGGGATATTCTCACTGCTCAGAATCTCTGTGCATCGCAGAATGAGCGCAGCTCCGGATGAGCATTCTCTAACGGAAGCGCTTGGAGGGCTCGTCGCTGAAGATCTGGCCGTCGCGGATATGCACCACGCGATGGGCGTACTCGGCGATGTCGGGCTCGTGGGTGACGAGCACGATGGTGTTGCCCTTGGCGTGCAGAGTATCGAAGAGCGCCATGATCTCAATGCCGGTCTTGGAGTCGAGGTTGCCGGTGGGCTCGTCGGCCAGGATGATCGAGGGGTTGTTGACCAGGGCGCGGGCGACGGCGACTCTCTGGCGCTGGCCGCCGGAGAGTTCGTTGGGCTTGTGGTACATACGCGATTCCAGGCCGACGCTGGTCAGCGATTGCTTGGCGCGCTCGATGCGCTCGGCCGCGGGGGTGCCGTTGTAGATCAGCGGCAGCTCGACGTTGTGCAGTGAGGAGGCGCGGGCCAGCAGGTTGAAAGTCTGGAAGACGAAGCCGATCTCCTTGTTGCGGATGCGGGCCAGTTGATCGTCGTCCAGTTCGCTGACCAGCTGGCCATTGAGCCAATACTTTCCCCTGGAAGGCGTATCCAGGCAGCCGATCAGATTCATCAGCGTGGATTTGCCGGAGCCGGAGGGCCCCATGATGGCCACATATTCGTTGTGGCGGATGCTCAGGTTGACGCCGCACAGGGCGTTCACCTGCTGCTCGGAGCCCATATCGTAGGTGCGCCAGAGATCCTCGACGACGATGACGTTGCCGGTGGGCCGCTGCTCGGTTTGCGTATCGACTTCAGTGGTGGTGTCGAACAATGCCATCGCTAGTTGTCCTTTGCCTGCGAAGATCTGCCGGTTATGAGCCGCTGCCCGGCTCGGCGGCCATCGGCTTTGCGGTATCCCGCTTGACCAGTGTATTGCTTTTGAGCGTGCGCAGCGTCTTGTAAGGGCCGAGGACGATCTCGTCGCCCTCCTTGATGCCGCTGAGCGCCTCGATGTCGGTTGTTCCGGTGATGCCGGTGGTAACGGGTACGAAGCGGGTGCGCAGCTTGCCGCTCTTGCCTTCGATCACAAAGACGCCCTGCTGCGCCGGTGCTTTGACGGCGGCCGCGCTGGAGGCGGCCTGCACGCCGCCCTTGGCTTTGTCGTCGTCGGGCGAGTGCATGACGAGCGCCTGAATGGGAAGAGCGATCACGCCCGGCTTTTGCGCGGTGGTGATCTTGGCGGTGGTCGACAGGCCGGGGCGGAGTTCGCTGCTGGGCTGGTCGAGGGTGACGACGACCTTGAAGTCCTTGGCCTCCTCGGTGCCGGAGGTCGAGGTGGAGGTGGCCTGACCGGTCGAGCGCAGCAGTGCCTGATCGCCGACCAGCGTGACATGGCCCTTGAAGACCTTGCCGGGCAGGGCGTCGACGGTGACATCGGCCGGCTGGCCCAGCTGGACGCTGACGATGTCGGTCTCATCCACCTTGATCTCGGCGGTGATGACGCTCATGTCGGCCAGGGTCATCAGCGTGGAGCCGGCCGTGTTCTGAATGCCGGTCACAACCGTCTCGCCTTCTTTGATGGGCATATTGGTCACAATGCCGTCAAAGGGCGCGCTGGCGATGGTCTTGTCGAGCATATCCTGATTGGCGCGCAGCGTGGCGACCTGCGTGCCGAGGTGTCCGCGCGCGGAATCGGTCTGGGCTTTGGCCTGGTTCAACTGCGCCACGGCCTGGGCCACGCTGGCGACGTCAGTGTCGTACAAGGCCTTCTTGGCGTCGAAGTTTGCCTTGGACTCGATGCCGGCCTGATAGAGGGCCTGCTCGCGCTCCCAATCGAGCTTCTTCTGCTCCAGATCGGCCTTGGCGTGTTCCACATTGGCTTCGGCGGTCTTTTCCGCGGCAATATAAGAAGAGATGTCGGTCTTGGCGGCGGCGATGGCCGCCTCCTGGCCAACAACGTTGGCTGTTTGCTGCACATTCTCGATCTGGGCCAGAACTTCGCCCTTCTTCACCGAGTCACCCTCTTTGACGTAGAAGCGGGTGACGCGGCCCATGACGTTGGCGCCGACGTTGACGTAGGTGGTTGGCTTGATCTGGCCAGTACCGCTGACCACAGTGGTCAGGTCCTGGCGCGCGATCTTGGCGGTCAGAACCTTGGTGTAACCGGACTGCTGCCGCCAGATGAAGAGAGCAACGAGGGCGACAACGGCCACTGCGGCGAGTGAGATCAACAGAATCTTTTTGATGTTCATGCCAGAATTAAGCTCCAGGTCTCTTCGATTCAGTGTACGCAATCGCCGCTCGTCCGGTTCCCTCGGGCTACAGCCGGCTCCTGCGCTCGCGGTTGCCCGTCTTCCGGCCCGCGATCTCTGAATGGACTTGTTTCTTGGACGCGAGAGCGGCCCGGCAGGTCTCAAACTCAGGTCATTAAAGGGCAGGGAAGCCACGGATGGTAAGGAGGAATCCAGTGGATAGGTGCACTCTGGTGTGCTGAATCGAGAAAGATGAGCAGCGGAGGATGCTGATGGGTGGCCGAATTTTCTGTCTTACATTTGTCTTACAAAGAAATTTCTCATCCGGACCGTCGGTTTTGCAACACGGTATCCGCCATCTCCGCCCCTTTACGCGGGAATGGGCGGGTCATGGAACTTGTGGGCCGGATAGAAGCTGCCTTCGCTCTCGTTCGCCTGCCGTGGGCGTCCAAGAGGCAGCCCTCTTGATCGCCGGTTGCCCGGCCCACCGGGAAGCCGTAGAATGAGGGTTTGCAGGAGTCTTCAAGGAACATGACGCAGAACCGCACTTTTCTTCTGATTGCTGCTGTTGGATGCGGCCTGGTTTTTCTTCCCGCCGCCGTGCTTCGCGCCCAGCAGACGAATAACGCGCCGACCCTACCGGCGGCCACGAGCCCCTCGGCAACGCCCGAGGATGTTGACCCGCTGAAGCGGGAGCGTACGGATCAGGAGAAGCGGGAGGCGCGCAAGGCGGTGCGCCAGGAGATCAAGGGCGCGTACAAGACCTGGCTGGAGCAGGACGTGGCCTACATCATCACGGATGAAGAGCGCAGGGCCTTCAAAGGTCTGGGCAACGACGAGGAGCGCGAGGCCTTCATCGAGCAGTTCTGGCAGCGGCGCAACCCCGATCCGGATTCGCCGGAGAATACCTTCCGCGAGGAGCATTACCGGCGCATTGCCTATGCCAACGAGCATTTTGCCGCCGGCAAGCCGGGATGGAAGACCGACCGCGGCCACATCTACATCAACTTCGGACAGCCGGATGAGATCACCTCGCACGCCTCGGGCGGAAAGTATGACCGGCCGGTGAGCGAAGGCGGCGGCGAGACGGAGACCTATCCCTTTGAAGTCTGGCGCTATCGCGAGCTGGAGGGGATCGGCGAAAATGTCGAGCTGGAGTTTGTGGACGACTGTATGTGCGGCGAGTATCGCTTCACCATCGATCGCGGCGCCAAGGATGCGATGGCGCACATTGCCAACGCCGGCCTGACGATGGCCGAGCAGATGGGCGGCGGGAAGCAGTATCGCTTTGACGGCCTGGAATCGCTGGGCCTGAGCAAGCAGGAGAAGAACGCCCATGAGTCGGACTCCTTCAACCGCATGGAGTTGGCGGAGAAGCTCTTTCAGCCGCCGCCGGTCAAGTTCGCCGATCTGGACGCCTTCATCTCCGAGCACAAGATTCTGACCGGTCCGATCTTTCCCTTCGATGTGCGCACGGATTATGTAAAGGTGACTGAGAGCGCGGTGCTGGTTCCGATCACCGTGCAGATCAAAAACCGCGACATCACCTTCGAGACCAAGGATGGCGTCTCCAAGGGATATGTCAACATTCTTGGGCGCGTGGCCACGATGACCCACAAGACGGTGCAGACCTTTGAGGACACGGTGCAGGTGGAGGAGCCTTCGGAGCTTTTGGAAAAGGCCCTCGATCACCAGTCGGTCTACTGGAAGGCGCTGCCGCTGATGCCGGGACTCTACCGGCTGGATATCGCCATCAAGGACGTGAACAATCCGGACCACAAAGGCTACTATGGGCGCGGAATCGAAGTTCCCACCTATCACGACGAGAAGCTGGGCTCTTCGACGCTGATCCTGGCCGATCAGATGAAGACCGTCTCCTCGCATGAGATCGGCAGCGGAAACTTCATCATCGGCAACACCTTCCTCCGTCCGCGCGTGAGCACGCCGACGGCCAGGAATCCCAATCCGCCGGTCACATTCCAGCGCTCGCAACAGTTGAGTTTCTGGGTTCAGTTTTACAACCTGGGCATCGACGAGACCAGCAAGAGTAATCAGGCCACGGTAACCTATCAGATTGTGAAGGTGAACCCGGCCACGGCAGCCGCCGCGGCCACGGAAACTGTTGTCTTCGAAAAGCAGGTGGATTCCAAGGATCTGGGATCGCACAGCGACCAGATCACGGTGGAGAAGTCGCTGCCGATGGCGGGGCTGGAGCCGGGAAGATACAAGGTGACGGTGAAGGTGATCGACGCGATCTCGAAGCAGGAGCTTGCGCAGTCGGCGCCCTTTGTCGTTGAATAGCGTGGAGCTCCCACAGCATCAGGACCGGGCGTTAGATCCGGGCAGCCGTGCGGAGTATTGCTCTGTGAAGGATGCCAGTGACGCCGCCAGGTCTTTTTGGACAGTGACGCCGCACCGATTCCATCTCGTTGTTTTCGCGCTGCTGATTGTTTCCATCGTCGGCTCGGCGCGCGCGGCCTCCACCGGCTCGGTCTCCGGAGTGGTGCGCGACTCGTCGGGCGTGCCGCAGATCGGCGCTGAAGTCCAATTGCTGCGCCCGAATCTGAGCGTGATCGCCAGCGTCTATACGGACGCCGCCGGCAGCTATTCGTTCTCCTCGGTCGAGCCCGGGCGCTATGCGCTGAAGGCCACCGGCGCCTGGTTTCTTCCCGCCTTGCGCGAAGACCTGCGGATTCGCTCGAAGACCATCGTCAATCTAACCCTGAACAGCCTGTACGAGGCGATGCAATGGTTGCCGGCGGAGCCGGGCACCGGCAAGACGCAGGCGGAGGATTGGGCCTGGACGCTGCGCTCGGCGGCCAACCGCCCGCTGCTGCGATGGCTGGAGGACGGACCGCTGGTGGTCGTCGAGGGCAACACGGATGCCCGCCCCAAGCTCAAGGCCCGCCTGGAGGCCTCCGGCCAGGAGAATGTCTTTGCCCAGAGCAGCGAGCGCCTCTCGGCGGCGATCGATAGCCGGCCCAACCAGCGGCGCGAGCTGATGGCCAGCGTTGCCGTCGACTCCGGCGCCGACGCGAGTGTCGAGTCGATGGCCGGCGTGCGTCAGCAACTGGGCTTTGCCGGCTCGTTGCAGTCGGTGGCCGCCGTGGCCTTTCATCCCGAGATCGAGAGCACCGGCCCGGAGCCGCTGAATGGACTGGTGGAGCTGCTGGTGAACGCCTCGGAGACGATTCATCTGGGTGATGCCGTCCAGGTGGAAGCGGGCTCGAGCGGGGTTGTGGCCCGGCTCTCCGGCGATGCTCCAGATACTGTCTCCAAGCTGCTGCCCTTTGCCTCGGTGAACTGGCGCAGTGGCAATAGTGGAATTCGCTACCGCGTGCGCACGCAACTGCCCGGCGCGGCGGATCAGGACGACTCGGAGGCAAGCAGTTGGCTGCCCGCGCTCTCCGCGCGCAACGGCGCATTGGCCATCGAAGATGGATTGCACCAGGAGATCGGCTGGGAGCGGCAGACCGATCGGTCGGAAATCACGATTTTGGTTCTCGACGACAGTGTCGACAATCCTGCGGTGGAGGCGATGAGCCATCTGGCCGCGGGAAAAGCGGCAGACTCCGCGGCGCTGCTGGATCCGGAGAGCGGGTTGCTGCGCGCGGCCGGGCCGCATTTGTCCTCTTTAGGCGCCGAGGCCAGCTTGGAGCACCAGTTGCCCGAGGGCCTGCGCGCCCGCATCGAGTATGCCAATAGCGATGCCCTGGTCTTCACGGCAGCCTCGGGGGCCTCGCCTGCCTCCTTGCTTGAACTGCTTGACGGGCTGCATCCCCGGCGAACTCAGGCCTTTTCGCTCTCGCTCTCGGGCACGCTGGACGGCGCGGGAACGCGCTGGCGCGCCAGCTATCGCTGGCAGCCGGAGAACTCGGTAACCCCTGTCGATCCCTACGAAGAGGGTGCAGTGGAGCCTTATATCAACCTTCATTTGGGGCAGACCGTTCATCTGCGGCGCATCCGCTGCGGCAGCTTTGAGGCGCTGCTGGACCTGCGCAACCTGCTGGCTCAGGGCTACCGTCCCTATCTGCTCAGCGATGGTTCGCTGCTGATCTTTGCCCAGCAGCAGCGCAGCGTGCGCGCCGGGCTGGCCTTCAACTTCTAGCGCACTCGGCAGGCAGCGCGCGCGTTTGGAATCGGCCCTGCATCTGTGATATATTTTTGATGGAGCAAGGGTTGAATTCCATCCCCTCCAGCCGCGCGCCAACTCCGCCGCACGGTTTTTTCTGGTGGCACGGACGCGTAGCTCAACTGGCAGAGCATTCGGCTCTTAACCGACAGGTTGTAGGTTCGATTCCTACCGCGTCCACCATAAAATCAATAACTTAGCTAGATTCGCGCTCTGCTTGCGCTCCGTTTGTCTGGAATGCAAGTTCAGCAACCCTCAAGCCAGCCGTACTCATCTCATCGGTGACCACATCCCCGTAAATGTTCATGGTCGTGCGGATGTCCGTGTGCCGCATCATCTTCTGTTGCACGGCAATCGGAGTTTTCACAGCGTCCAGCCAAGAGCGATAGGTGTGCCGGAAAGCGTGCGAACTGATGTGCCCGATTCCGGCGGCTTTCGATGCCCGCTCCAGCTCTTGCCGTGTGCCGGTGTAGGAGTAAGGAAGTCTACCGAGTTTGAACGGACTGGCAAAAATCCAATCCTCTGCTCCCGAAAATTGGGAAGACTGTTTCCAGGACTTCAGGCGCTCCAGCAATTCGCTCGCAAGGTTGAATGTCTTTGCGGACCCTTGCGTCTTCACATCGCCCACAATCTGATTCACGATGCCACGCCGGATGCTCAGCCTTGAGTCTAGCCAATCCACATCACTCCATCGAAGCGCAAGCGCCTCACTGAAGCGAAGACCCAAGCACACAGAGAGCAACGCCATAGTCCCGAATGGTTCTTGCAGTTCTCGCAACAGAGCGTGGAACTGCTCCGCTGTGAGGCTCCGGGCTTTTCGCACCTTCCGCGTTGCCCCAATGTTGCGGACGAGGGAGACTGGATTGCGGCTGATGTCCAACATGCCGGACCACATCGCAAACTCCACAAGCCCGTGCATGAGTGATCGCACGTGCGTTTTGGACTTCGGCGACAAGGGCAATTCACGGAGCCACAATTCAACCGGGCGCGGCTGCACGTCCTGAATCCGCGTATCGGCCCACTTGGGCAGAACGTGGTTATTCAGGAAAGAGCGATACACCCGTGCCGTCGATTGCCGTGAGGGCATCCGCTCCGCTTCGTACCTTGCAACCACACTCCGCACCTTGTCTCCTTTGTCTCCGTCCTGTGGCTTTGCCTGGATTTCAAGGCTCTCGACTTCCTTCCATGCGGCGGCCTTGGTTGGAAATTCTTGCTTCGTCCCAATTCGCTTGGACCGGCGACTTGGGCCGTCGTACCAGAGGTAGTTCCATGTCCCGCGCCGCTTGTCGAAGCGGACGGAACCCGTTTTGTGTCGCTGTACCCTCAATACTGCCTCCCTCCAGCAGGGACAGCGGATGACGGGTTCAGCATAGCATCTAATTCGTGCCGCAAGAAGCGCCAAGTCATACGCTGGCAGCCGGAGAGCCGGTGCGCGGGAACTTTCCCCTCACGCGCCCATTGTGCCAGGGTTCGCGGTTTGATTCTGAGGTGATGGGCGGCCTCGGTTGTGTTGAGCCATTCGGCGGTTTCCATGCTCCCTCCTTTGCCAGGACACTCGGAACGCAGGCATCCTCTGCGAAGAGAGATTCCCGACTGATTCCAGATTGGCGGGCATCCGTTGAGTTGTCTAATGAATTCCACGGAGAGCGTTATTCCAAGTGGGAATGACAAAACCATAGCAACGGGGCTTTCAGTTTTTGATCTTCTGTCGGGTTGCATAGTTCGAGCGATGCAGCACGGCGATGCCACGTTGGCTGGGTTGCCGCCCGATTCGCTTTCCGGTTCCGGTTGGAACAGGAAAAGCAAATGCTTTTCCTTGCTGAAAACAGCCGTAGCGGAGGCGGCAGTCAAGGCCGACCGAAGGGAGCCGCGCCAGCGGTCGGAGCGAAGCGCAGAGCCTTTACGGACGACCGGAGCGGAGGCTACGCGCGGCCACGCCGCGCCCGCGATGCCAGCAGCGCCGGACAACCTCGCCGGTCAAGGCTGCGCCGCGTGTTCCTCGGCGATGCCCCTGGCCACCTCGCCTTTGCGCTTATTCGTTTCCGCTATGTAGGCCTCGAAGGTCTTCACCGGCATCGGCTGACCCGTCGCTGCGGGCCGCAACAGGTTGACCAGCAGCAGCCGAACCGCCGTGATCTCCTCCAGCTCCGCGCTGGCTTTCACGCCCCGCCGGTCGCGCTCGATCTCAGCCAGGATCAGACCACGGATCAGCTCGCCCTGTGTCTGCTGGCGCTTCGCTCGCAGCGCCTCGAACTCGCCAAGCTCGCGCTCGTTCAGCTTCGTTCCGACGTGATGCAGTCGGAACTCCGCACGCTTGGCAACCCGCGCCGCGATCTGCTCCGCATCCTCTTGGATCATGCTTCTGACCTCCATCCCAGACAGATTGACGCCTGTTTCCTCAGGGAACCCCAAGCGCCCTATCTCCTTGAGACGCATAACTCGCTCGCAGGGTACCCACAGGGTTCCCCTGCACGGTGCAAAGCACCGTGCCTTTCGCTGGCCGTGCCGAGGACGCGGACGGAAACCCCAAAAGCTAGCAATCTGCGACAACAGGCGTCTCTGTTGCTCGAGCAAATATGCCCCGCTCGGTTCTCGGCCGCCCTGTAAGACGATTCGCGCACTCCCAAGGTTCGGATTTTATAGCCTTGCGCTTCCGATTCTATATTTGCTAAGATCTTGCCAGAATCCAAAGAAATCGTTTACTTCGAGACGCGGAGATTCTACCCCGCACGTAACACACTGATCTACTCTAGTTGCCTCGGTCACAGGAGACACGATGAATCGCTTGACTGGCACTTTTTTCCGTGCGTTTTTCCTCAGTTTCTTACTTGCCCTCCTTTCCGGATGCGGAGCGCCCTACTCGGGGCCAAATTCCTGGCAACCAATGATCACCAGCTTCGCGGCCAATCCCACTGCGGTGACGGCAGGCGGATCGACCGGCTTGACTGGGGTCTTTACTAACGGCACGGGCGTCATCACGCCGGGAAACATCAGTGTCACCAGCGGTACGTCGGTCAGTGTTTCCCCTATCCAAACGACGACATATATTCTCACGGTCACGAATACCTCCGGTGGTTCGGCCGTGCAGACGGCTACTGTTACAGTGAGCGCCGCCGCGCCCGCGATTACCCGCTTCGTGGCCAATCCCACAACGGTCACGGCGGGCGGAACGACAAGTCTCACGGGAGTCTTTACCGGCGGCACGGGTGTGATTACGCCAGGAAATATCGCTGCAACCAGCGGCACGGCGGTCAGTGTTACCCCTACGGACACGACGACTTATACTCTTACCGTTACCAATACCGCCGGAGTTACAGTTATCCAGACGGCCACAGTGACTGTGAATCCCGTCGCGCCTGCAGGACCAACGATTACCAGCTTTACGGCCAATCCCACGACGATCACGGCCGGTGCGTCGACTAATTTGACGGGAGTCTTTACCGGCGGAACAGG
>Ga0302190_10000513_pt1 | contig 25350 bp, 42 predicted proteins | sample II_Bog_E2_3_FD_198784 | JGI IMG/M metagenome (GOLD analysis project Ga0302190, IMG submission 198784) | Peat permafrost microbial communities from Stordalen Mire near Abisko, Sweden - II_Bog_E2_3 | ecosystem: Environmental > Terrestrial > Soil > Wetlands > Peat | place: Sweden: Abisko... | reverse complement strand
TCCCTTTCTTCGTGCTGGTTGGTGGGGGCATTGCTGCCCCCGGTTGGCTACTGATAGACCGCGATGCCGTTCGAGTAGTTGGTATCGGTCAAGCCTTCGCCGATGTAAAGCGCGCACCCGCGAGGATCGCCCTGGACGTATGCGGTGATCTTCGGATGCTTCGCCATGATTGCGGCCAGCCTCTTCAGTGCGCCGCGTTCCTTGTCGGCCAGCAGCGTATAACTGGGCTTGTTCTCTGTGTTGCTGTGGCGTTCTAGGTACGGCTTGCCGTTGTCGTCATACTCGAAGACTTTCCCGGTCTTCACACCGCGCACGATGCACCATGAGGCGTAGTTGTTGCCGTCGCCACATTCCAATTCATGCCAGCGGTGAAGCGTCATAGAGATGCGGCGGAGTGCAGATGCGTCCGCGAAGCTGATTCCTGCCGATATGAGCCGATCAAAGTTGTATGCCATTTTATTCACGCCTCCCAGCGTTCGTCCTGTTGTATTGCGGTTTATGTATGCAGAGTAGAGCGGCCTGATTACCAGTCGGACGCTACCGCTTACCGTAGGATCGGCGCGGCGGAGGTTATTCGATAGTGAGATTGATTTCTTCGCAGGCGTCTTCAAGAATCGCGCGAAGTTCCTTGTCACTCACCAGCATCAAGTCTGGATTATCAATCGGTGAATCGCGTCCCGGAAGTTCTGCAACTTTCCGCAAGATCGAATCAATCCACAATGTAACCTCATTTTCCACAATGACCCTCCAATGCAACCGCGATACGCTCGAAGCGGTGCAAATCGGCCTTGAATGCGTTGATCTGGCTGGAAAAAACTTTAGCGGTTCCATCGGTCATCGCTATGATGATCATAATTATTGTATCGGTACGATTGCTCATCATTGTGTTGTCACCCAGTCTGTTTGTCCACTCCCTCTACTACTGACACCCGGAGAGCAGCAACACAATCACAGTAGATCTACCATGCAATCTGCGCAATACAACTTTAGTGTTACGACTTTAGTAACCTCCATCTACAACGAAAGTAACCCCCTAAAATGGTTACTACGCCATGCGATATGTGTATAGAGAGACACACTCATGTTGCTCCGTTTGGGCTGATTCCGCGATGGGGAAAGGGCGCGACTTCGCTCCCCCACTCCTGCCTCTGAGCACGAGCACCATGCAGGCACACATCTACCCTATTGATTACAGGCCATTTATGTTCGGATTGGTTCGGAATCCCCTTGTGCGGCCTGGCTGGGTTTACAGTTTGGTCGCTGCCTGGGCCTGTTGGGGGCGTTTTCGCCTCGGTCGGATCTCTCCGATGGCCAGCTTTTAGGGTAGGTAGAAGTTTAGGGGATTCCGCCAGCCCTGCATATCAACAGTTCGATCATGGGGCATTGGGTGGGCGCGGCGCAAGGTCTGACGCAGATTTATTTACTTGCGCTAGTAGATGGCTGTGGTATGCTCTCAGTTGGGACCGCGAAGCCTCAACGTCTCGAAGCACTGCTGTCAACCGTCTCTGACCACTCTTCGGGGTGGTCTTTGACGTTGTGGTATGCTGTCATTACTGGGCGACGTCGGGTTGCCATGCCTGCGCAGCATGGTCCGAGGTCGAGCGACGATAGCAGCCAACCATGGTGCGAATGTCTGCTGAGTCCTTCCAATGGCAGCGCGGCGGGCTACGGCTCGCCGTTGCTGTGTGCGGTGGTAGGCGTTGCGCTTGTCTATTCTGTATCACCGATGGTAGACTAATATCTACCCTGTAGACGGCGGTTCAGGTGTTTAGTCTACGTTGGGAACATGGGAGCGTCTACGATGGAGACCACTGTTAGGGCGTGGTAATGTGAGCATGCGGAATGTGGCCGGGTCTGGCTGGCTAAGGATTCGATCCCGTCCCGCCTGTGCTCTGGGTGTAAGCGTACAGGCTGGCACAAGACGGCATCTGTGCGCGAGTTGATACGCGAGTCTGGTGTTGGCCTCGATGCGCGCATCCGCGAGGTCGCGTTAGAGGTGCTCTCTGAGCACGCGGCCTACCGTGCGCCGGTCGCGTCAACGCCGGTCGCGCTGGTGGGTGAAGTCCTGCCGCCGGTCAAGCCGGATTTGGCGGCCTTGCGCGCCATCTGCGCCGGTAATATCGCGCCGGTTGCCATGCAGGTCGATGCGGCCTCACCGGTCGAGCCTTGCCCCCACGTCGAATGGCTGGAGCAGGAGGGCGAGAGCTATGCCTGCCGCCTATCTGCCGGTCACAGGGGCAAGTGCGCCCGCGGCGAGCGGATCGCCTGAAACTGCCTCCGTAGGACGCCCCAGGACGCGCCGCTGGCGATTCGACCATATTACCCCACCACCCTTTTTACCCCTCTAAGCCCCCTGCGAGCCTTCCGTCTCTGTTACCCTACAGGCGGAGGTCTCACCCAATGCCAGTCCAACCCGTCAATCTCGGTCGATCAACTCCCACCCGCCCCGCCCCGCGCCCAGCTACCGTCTACCTCGGGAGAGACGAGCGCACCGTCTCTATGCCCCAGATCCATCCCGTCTCCATGCCCCAGCCGACGAAGGATACCAAGCCCGCGGCGAAGGCCAAGACGGTGAAGCTCGGATCCAGATAGCGCGCGCCGGATTCAGATTCCCCCGGCCCCCGCTGCACAAGTTCTCCGCCTGCCGATGCGTTGCCCCCTCCCTGTGATGGCCGTTGCCCCCTCCCCTTCGAGGTGTGCGGCCCTCCCTGCCGGCCCGACTGCGCGCGAGGCGAACGACGACGCGGCGGGAACGCGCGATCAAGGGGTGGCCCTCCCATGACCCGTCAGACTTCGGCGGATGATCACTCCCGCACGATTTCCTCAAATCCCCCTTCTAAGTTATTTCCAAAAAAGTAAAGATTTCTCTTGACTCCACCTTTCCAGTGTGGGAAACTCTGGTATGCGGTTTCTGAGTGTATGTTCGGGGATTGAGGCGGCGTCAGTCGCTTGGCCTTCTTGGGAGTGCGCTGCGGTGGCGGAGATCGAGAAATTTCCGTCGGCGGTGCTGGCGCATCACTATCCAGATGTTCCGAATGTAGGAGATTTCACGAAGATCAGAGGTGATGAATTTGGAGCAATCGACGTTCTGGTCGGAGGAACACCTTGCCAAGATTTCTCAGTCTCAGGACTCCGAGCCGGGGTACACCAAGATCAGCGCGAAAACCGCCGATGGGCCGCGATACCGCGCACTCGGAAATAGTATGGCAGTACCAGTGATGGCCTGGATTGGCCGTAGAATCCAGATGGTCGAGGAGATCGCCTGATGCGCGACTACACACGGGACGACGTGGTGAAGATGTTGGAGGCGAAGCAGGGCGCCCTCAAGCAGAAAGAGTTCGCGGAAAAGATCGGTGTCTCGGCCCCTTTTCTGGCGAACGTGGTTGCGAAAGTTCGGATGCCGGACGGAACGATCTTGAAGTTTCTCGGTCTTGAGAAGGTGGAGCAGTTGTACCGGATGGCGGGGAAAGGGAAGCGATGAGAATTCACTATCTTGGCGAGGATGGGCAGCCGATGTGCAATGTTCCAGTAACTATTGCCAAGCTTGGAATAAACCCTGGGGAGATCACCTGCAAGCGGTGCCTGAAGCAGTTGAAACCCTGCGGGGCGATCCGCAAGCAGGTCGGCAAGTACGCTGTCTGCGTCCTCGATGCTGGCCACAAGTCAGCGCACTGGGACAGCGAGTTGAGGATCAGTTGGAACGAAAAGCAGGTTGTAGATATTGAAGAGGTGAGGTGATGGAGAAGAAGATCGTAATTCCTGAAGGTATGTTGACAGCGGCTTGGCAAGCAGTTTCATCTAAGATGAAGACTTATATCCCTGGCCATGGGCCCGGAGAACTACACATCGCAAGGATCGCCGTCGAAGCCTCCCTGAGATGGCTCTTGGATAACCCGATTGTTCCGACGAAGGAGCAATTAAGATCCTTAGCCAAAGAATGCGTGAAACTCAGCAATTCATTAAACGGATACAACGGGTGGATATGGATGATTACCGAGTGGCAGCGCCGCATGTTACTCGCCCCAGGGCCAGATGTGCCGGAAGCGGTTTCCAAATTAGAGCCGGGGAAATGCCCTCATAGATGGCAGGATAAAATTGATTACATTACGATGGAGCGAGTCGTCTACTGCGAACTTTGTTGCTGGGAGTATTCTCGGACTGTGGGTGGCGAGAAAGAGGTACGGTGATGGCTGAAGAGTTGAAGGGCATGAAACAAGCGGAGCTGGTTGCTCTAGGAAGCTGCGGCGTATGTCACAAAAAGATCGGGGATTCAGAAGGACTGCCGGTTTTCTACGTCGTGGAAATATCGCGTGCCATGTTGGACAGAAGAGCTATCCGGCGGCATGCTGGGCTTGAAATGATGTTAGGTTCTCCTGCTGTTGCCGCTGTAATGGGGACGGATGAGGACATGGCAAAGTTTATCTGTGAGCCAAAGAGGATGTTTGTACATGATAGATGTGCAGACAAAACACCTCATCTTGCAATGCTTTTAGAAGACTAAGCAGTAGCCCCAGCGGCGAAAGGAGTGAAATGAATCCAGTATTTGAGTGGTATCGAATGTGGCGCGATGATGAAGGCCGAGTAATCTACATGCAGCTTATTTACACAAACCAGTGGGCATAGCCCCAGCGGGCGAGAGGAGTGAAATGATGGATGAACGCGTATTTGAATCGGCTGAGTGCTACATCTGCGATGAGGTCTACAAGGGAAAATTCAGCAGCCCGGTTATCTTCTGCCACCGGCACAAACCTGACGAGGTTGACTTCCATCAATCACTGCAAGCTGGCCCGCTCTCGAAAGATCAGAAGGCTCAGAAACGACTTTACGAAAAGAGATGGAAAGGTCAGCGCGTACAATGATTCCGTCACACTCCGCATCGCAAACCCCTTCCCCCACGGCGGCTCCATCTGGGGCCGCTCCCGCCTGGATCAGCGTGAAAGATCGGTTGCCGAAAACTGATTGTGATGTCCTAGTTTACCGCGTCGGAAACGGCATCGGCTCTTGGATCGAGATTGCTAGATGTTTCGGTGACCAACACGCACGGCAATGGGTAGGGTGTGTCACTCACTGGATGCCATTGCCCGAACCGCCAAAGGGAGTCCAATGAGCAATACCCCTTCCCCCACGGCGGCTACTCCGGTAGCCGTCCCGCCCGCATATTATGAGCATGGCGGCATCACAATCTACCACGGCGACGCGCGTGAATTCCTACCGTTGTTGACGGCAGATTGCGTCATCACCGACCCGCCGTATGGACTCGGTGAGTTATCTGGTACCACGTCGAAGGCCCGTAATCGAAACGCCTATGGCGGCGGCGAGTTTGAGGACACCGAGGGCTATGTGCGCGACGGACATCAACTTTCGAGGAGAACCGAAGTGAGCAAAATCCCCAATCCGCTCAGTATTGGCGAAGAAACATTCGCGCTCCAGTGCAAGGCGTACGGATTGACTCCGATACGCGAGTACCAATTCTGCGATAGAAAATGGAGATTCGACTTCGCCTTCATAAGCAGGAATATCGCAGTCGAGATTGAGGGTGGAACTTCATTCGGCAAATCGCGCCACAGTTTCGGAGGTGGATTTGAGGGAGATGCAAAAAAGTACAACGAAGCAACAAAACTTGGATGGAGAGTCCTTCGCTACTCAACCGCAATGGTCGAGCGAGGAGACGCAATCAATGACGTATTGGAGATGATGCCATGAGTATGATTTGGGGCGTCTACGAGCAGTGGGACGATGACGACGAGTTTATTTCCTTCCATGTCATGCCGTGCGTTGTGATCGAGGGCGAGTATGTTCGTAGCGGCGACCATGAACTATCGAAGGATTGCCCCTGCGGTCCACTGCTAGAAGTAAATAATCTGGGGTACGATGTTTTGACGCATCATGCACCCGATCATCCCGGCGCATTTAGCGACGATGAGTGGAAAAAGAAAGAGGCACAACTTTGAGCAAAGCCACACAAGAGCGTCACAAGATGCAGCGCATGAGTAAGGTTTGGACCGCGTGGCAAGAAGTGCCAATCACCGATGAGATTAGAGACTCCTCTCCACAGATGAAGCGCGTTGCGAAAATCTATGCGAACTCGAAGTTCGAGGTGCAGACGTTCAACTGTGCAACCAGTATCGGCGGGGTCGTCCAGGTTGTGATCGCCCACCACGGCCACTTGTTGCCGGTCACATGGAACGATGTTCTCCGCATCAAGAACGAACTGTTTGGCGCGGACCAACTCGGAGTTGAAATCTATCCACGCGAGGTGGTGTCGAAGATGCACATACGAATCCTATGGATGCTGCCGGAAGGAACAGATTTACCTTATGGAATCGACAAAGAATCGGACTGGGGAGGAACACGATGAAAGAACGCAGCGCAAAAGAGATGATCGCGGACACGCTGGACGAACTCAAGGACGCGGAAGACGCGATGCTTATTATCAGCCACAGTGACGGCTCGATCAGTTGGCATGAGTGCCGCGATAGAATCTCGGCTAACCTCGGACTCGTGAGCTACGTCAAAGTCTGCCTCGAAGAGGAAGTTCGGCGGACCTCGGCGATTGACGAAGGGCCGACGCCAAAGGAACTCGTCAACTAATTATGCCGCATTGCGTAGGCCATTCCCATCTGCAGGGCCCCGATTATGCGGAATTTGTCCATACTCGAACACATTGAAACGTCGCCGCTCTTGTGAAATCTCATTACAACAACGTCATCGACCGAATCCATGCCCTCCATTGCCTTGATGAGTATCGAGGTACAGTCAGCCCCACACTCTTGCTGAAGTTGCTGCACGGGGTCGCCAGCGGCCTCCTGTGGCGGCTGTGGCGTGTTTTGCCCCTTGGTGAGCCACGGAGTCGATCCGTCCGCAGGAAGACGCTGTAGGCCACCCTGCTCGTCATTCTGAGGAATCTCAGGGGATTCCTTGAACTGAACATGGCCCAGCCAGTCGGGGTCGCCCATCAGCATCGCCGGTCGCAGGATGATCGCTCCGCCGGGGATCTGCGGGTTGCAGACCAGTTTCAACCCATCGAACTCGTACTGGGGTACGGGGCCAGATTTGGGTCGGCGAATCCGATCAATCAAACTGCGAGTGTCCGGCGGAACGACGGGGCGTAATCCTGCTTCGAGGATAAATCCGTCGATGGTGCCTATGTTGGCATGGAGTTCTTGTGGCGCAAGTCCGATGATTCGCTGCTGTTTAATGAGAAATCGAAGTGTTTGTGGGCGGTTCATGCTTGCACCTCAGTAATCTGATTCTACATAAAATCCATTAAGTTTCTACTGTTCTTTTGCTTTTGTCTTTGTTTCTATTATGTCGGGACTGAAGACCTGGGGGCGCACCAAGACTAATGAGTGCGCACGAAAGCGTATTCGCCCGTCGCAACATTAGCCTTAGCGTGTGCTGTCGGTTCAGTGAGCCCGAGAGCGCATTGCCTATTCCAGAGTGAGTTCCTACCCAACCAAAAATTCTTGGCCGTCTCGCGGAATCGGAGGACTCTGGAAGCTCGCAATAAGCCGACCATTCCCCCACGCCTCATTTCGGACACAACTCTTCCGTGTCGTTATAGTGGCGATTTATTTATCGGCTCCAGGTGTTCGGGAGACGGGAATTTAGGTGCCGGGCTTATCTTTCCAAGGGTAAGCTCGTATTCCAATTTCTCACTAGTTGAAAAAAAAAGCAACCCCTAACCCATAATTTATGTCATAATAGTTTGTATGGGCTTGCCTGGCGGCGATCTCATCTGGCTGGCGATCTCCCCATCCTCTTCCAAGGGTAAGCATGGGTCGAGGTCGCCAGCCGTTCTATTTTCCCTTGCAATCCAACTGCAAGCGTCGTACAGTAAATTCATGTCCACGGTAGCCGTCTCGATCATCTCCGTCTTCGCCAGTTTCATCCTGCTCATCATCGTCTTGGGGCTTGCCGCGCTGATTATTCTCCATCTCCGGGCGCAGAAGGCGAACAAGGAACTCGCCGCCTTTCTGACGCAATACAAGACGGACTTGACCGTCCTTGTCGATGGCGCGCGGTCGAGCTTCACCGGCATCCGGCAGGAGATCAAGACCTCGCAGGAGAGGCAGGATAAGCTCTTGGCGGCTGCGCTCAAGGCGCACGATGCTGGATTCCGCGATGCCATCGGCAAATTCAACCCTACAGCGCTGGAGGCGGCTTCGATCAAGATTTTCAATGCGTCCGCAACGCTGGTGAGGGTTGCCAGCACACTTCAGGCTCTCTTGGTGACGCACGAGGTTCCCGAAGGCGCGGCGGACTTGCTCCCCGAAGAGTACGCGGCTGGCGATACGATATACTCCAGCATTAGCGAGTCAGCGCGGCTCGATCAGGCTGACCAGAGGGCGCAATCGGAAGATGATGCGCCATTGTTCTCTGGGGTGGCGGCGGAATGAAGGCGACTGTCGGCACGACGTTTACGGTGGAGTCCACTTCCTGCAATCCGCATCTCTGTGGATTCATCCAATTCCGTGTGTCCGAAGAAAAACTGGAGGTCAGATGGGAAGGCGAGGAGGAATGGCAGGAGATGCCGTGGTACGAGGTGATGGTATGCCTCTCTGAACCAAACCCAGCAACCAAGATAGACCTCATCCGGCTAAAAGAAGCGGCAGAGCAAGAGGGATTCAAGTTTGGTTACGAGCAAGGGAAAGAGGCGGCGCGTAGGGAGGGTGCCCTGATCGACGGAGAGGCCGCTTTCAAACGATTCGAACTCTACGTGGAAAACAGGAAAGTACCGGCATAGGCAATGGCGACCAACACAGCACTGGCACTTTTGGAATCTCCCCCCGGCTTCATCACGAAGACGACGAAGCGGGAGCGCGAACTCTGGCTGGGGAAAAAGAAGGGCTGGACAGACGACCAGCTTGCCGTTCGATTCAAGATGACAGAGTTGGCAGTGAAAGCCGCGATTGGGCGGCACGAACTCTGGCGCGCGCAGTTCGACAACGCGGAAGTTGATCTCGAAGTAAACCGCCTGATTATCGGCCAAGCCCTGCCGCAAGCAGCCAAAGTCCTCATCGACGGCATGAAGGCGACGACGACCGAGAATGTTGGGCGCGGCAAGAACGTCATCATGCGCAAGGTGGCCGACCACGCAACCCGGTTGAAGAGTGTCGAGATGATGAAGACCCTCATGGACACGACGCGGCCAAGGGGCGGCGGAATCCAATTCAATCAGCAAATCAATGCCGCCGGGGGCCAGCAAGACGGGGCGGTGAGCGGACGTGGATTCGATTACGAGACCCGGCTGCGCCAGATACGCGAGAGCAAGGGAATTTCCAATGACGCTGGCATACCCGACGCAGATTTTGAAGACGTAGAGCAAGGCGGGATCGCCGAAGAGTTGGCGGAGATTGGCATTGAGATCCCCGAAGAGGATGACGACGACGAGGGCGACGACGAGGGTGACGAGTGAGTATTGCTCGCAAAGACCCGACGTTGAACGATGCCATCGAATACCTCGATGACCTGTACGTCCGCGCTAACAAGAACCAGAAGGTCGCCTACTCGATGCTGGACGACAGCGACAAGTCGTTTATCTACGGCGAGACTGAGCAGTGTTTATACCTGCGCTACTACCTCGAAAATTACCACTGCATCCAAGACGAAAACGGAAACTGGAAATCGTTCTATCCGTGGTTCGAGTATCAGGAGATTCTGTACGAGGCCATCGAAGAAGAGTTGGCGGAGAACGGCCAGTGCAAGATCATCGCCGTGAAGCCGCGGCAGTCGGGAATCTCGACGTGGACCGCCGGAGCCATTTTTCACCGAACCATCTTCGTTCCGAACTCCTACTCGATGATCGTCGGTCAGAACGGCGACACGTCTGAGCATCTTTACAACATGAGCATCAACGCCTACCACGCGCTCCCGTGGTGGATTCGCCCAGAGTTCCTCTACAAGACGAAGGGTGACGAGATTGTATTTCAGCGCGAGGATGACGCGGAACGATCCGTGAACCCAGGACTTGGTTCGATTCTGAAGTGCTCGAACGCGATGAAGATGAGCGGAGTTGCCATCGGTCGATCACTGCGTAATCTTCACGCGAGCGAGGCGTCGAGATGGCCTGACGATGGCATGTTCGAGGCTGACATCAAGCCGTCGATGAATGCGCGCGATACGTTTGCTGTCATCGAATCCACTGGATTCGGGCGGCAAGGATTCTTCTACGATCAATGGCGCGGCTCGGTCGAGGGAGACACGGGATACCGTGCGGTCTTCATTCCTGTCTATCGGTCGAAGAAGTATTACCTGCCGTTCAATCGCCGGAACCCGGCCAAGAACGATGCACTGCGTGACGCCTTCACGCTGCGAGACGACGAAGAAAAGTTCAACTCCCGCGTTGAGAAGGAAGAACACTTCAGCATCCCGAAAGAGTTCTGGAACTTCCATCGAATCGGTATGCTCGCCGCGAAGAGGGGACAAGCGAAAGCGGGATTCATTGAATCGTATCCGCTAACCCCGGCGCAAGCGTTCCAAGCATCCGGCATCTGCGCGTTCGACCGTGAATCCCTCGAAGAACAGGAGATGAAGTACATCTGCAAGCCGATCTTCGCGGGTGAGATTTCGCTGGCATTCGATAACAAAACTCCGAACACAGACATGATCCGCGAGGTGATGGACGACGAGATTCTGACGAAACGAAAAAGCGACAGGCCATCGGCACGGCTTCATGTCTGGGAGTTGCCAGAAGTCGGGGAGACGTACTACGTCGGAAGTGATTCAGCATTAGGAGTTTACGGAGGAGACTATAGCGTGGCCTCTGTCTTCCGTTGCGGACAGGGCTCTGCTTCGGATACGCAGGTTGCCGAATGGTGGGGCCACTGCCCTCCAGAAGAGTTCGCGCGTATCAACTGCGCTCTCGGCTACTGGTACAACGGAGCGGAGGTTGCGACCGAGTATCAAGGGCCAGGCATCTCGACCGGCGACAAACTGGTGGAACTGGATTACCCGAACCTCTACCGCGAACGGATGAAGGACCGGCCCGGCGGCGCCTACAAGCCGTATTTCCACTTCGTCACAAACATCAAGACCCGCGACGCCATCATCTCGACGATGAACGAAGCCCTGCTGCACCACAACCGCAAGGGCGATCCCGGAGTAATTCTGCGCTCCGTCGAACTTCTGGACGAGATGATCGACTTCGGATCGACCGGCGGAAGGATGGAGGGGCAGGGAAATCACGATGACTCGGTTTTCGGCCTGATGATCGCGCTCTACTGCATGAGGGAGACGACAACTCACCTCAAAGGGACGGCAAACGATCGCTCCTCATCCGAGCATGTTGGCGACATCAACGTCTATGGGGTCTACGACAACATCATGCGCCAGCGGGGGCAGTATCAGGACAGGCTGGTTGCTCTGGGCGTCATCGAAGGCAAGCCGGGGTGGACAGTGCAGCCCATCCTGATTTGCAAGGCGAACACGATGTACTCTCCGACGTATGACGACCCAAACAGCGCGGAGTTCAAACTGCGACATGCGCATGGTTTATCATCGGATGAGATCGTGCCTGCACTGGTTTCGAGCTTCAAAGCGGCCTACGATCAAGCCGCGATTGGCGGCAACAGTTCCAACGATTCAGATTGGTAAAGACGAGGAGAACACTATGTCAGACCGAGCAATGATGTACTGCCCAACCTGCCGAAATTTGGCGAACATCACCAGCAACGCTTCCCTTAAGGTCGTCGAACTGGTGCGCGACCCGGACGCCTTCCGCTGCGCAAACGGACACGTCTTCAAAGCCTACGCGGAACTCATGGCGATGGAGCCGGAACTAATCAAACTCATCCCGAAGGAGACTCCCGGACCGAACGATACGAAGGTAGAGGTCTGGGTCAACAAGGACATCTGGACTCAGTTCGCGGCCAAGTATCCGGCACAGGTCAACGCCACGGTCGAGTCGATTCTGCGGCTCTATCTGGTCGGCGAGCCAGTCATCATCGACGGCGGACAGGCGGCGCATCTGCGGAAACTCGGGGTCAAGAACGGCTCGGAGATGGTCGCTGCGCTCGAAGTTGCGAAGACCCTCGAAGCGCAGTTGCAGACGGCGGAAGAGAAGATTTCTCTCATGCAGTCCCTCTTCCAAGGGGCAGGCGTTCAGGCTCCGGTATGAAAAACATAATGCTCCCCTTTATCGCCATCGTGTTTGGATTTGCGTTGTATTTCTGCCTTCACTAGAAATTCTCTCGCGCTAACTCCCCACTCCGCAGCCATTTCGCGGTAGGATGAAATCGACTATGGCCGCTGCGGAACTACTCAACGAAACGCCGGAACAACGCCTCGAACATGAGGTGCTGGAATGGACTGAATCAGTCTACGACGAGGCGGAGCGCGAGCTTTCGGACTCGAAGGAACTCAAACTTACCGGCAAACTGATCGACTACATAGAGGGGCGCCAGTGGAGTCCGCAGGCTCGGTTTGGTCGCTCTCGCCCGGTCGAGAACCGCTTCGTTCGCCAGTTCATCGAGATGGTGGGGCAGTTGACCGACATCCTGCCGGACTTCAAAGTCACGTTCCACGACCACCCCGAAGGATTCTCGGAACTCGAAAGCCTACTGAACCAGTACATCAGCCTTTGGGCAGAGAACACCGACTTCGAGGGAGACCTCAGCCAGACCGTAATCTACGGGCTGTTGCACACCGGCTACGGGAAAGTCCAGTGGAACCCCGCGCTCGCCAACGGCTACGGCGACAACGAGTACATTCCAATCTCACCGGTCAACCTGATGGAAGTAGGCACCGACAACAAGCTCAAAGAGGCGGAGTGCGTCATCTACCGCGTCCCTGTAACCCTTCAGTACCTCAAGCGGAGGTATGGTAGTATTGCGGATTTCATCAAGCCCGATTCTAATATGCAGAACCAGCCGGCACAGATGATGCGTCCGGCGAAAATGTCGGCATCGCAGTGGTCTAAGCTCCCGAAGTCCCTCCAGAACATGCTCGGCCAGAAGAAAGACGGCATGATCGGCACGAAGTACCCCATCGCGTTGATGAAGGAGTTCTGGTTCAAGGACGATTCACAGAACGAGTCGAGCACGAGTTTCCGCGTCGGGCCGGAGAATGCGAACTGGAGCTACATCGTCGAGCCTGGAATGCCGATCTATCCGCGTGGCCGTCTCGTCGTATCGGCGGGAAGAAAGATTCTTGCGGACAGTTGCAATCCCTACTGGCACGGAAATCATCCGTTTGCGAAGTATCGACCATACCGGATGCCGTGGAGTTCCAAAGGATTGTCGGCACTTGAACCGATGGCAGCAATTCAGAACATCCTGAACCGCATCAACGGCGGCGTGATGGATACCGTCAATGCCGCGATCGAGCCGACGCTTATTGCACCGAAGGCCGCGTTCTCTGACCAGTCGTGGGATTCGATGGACCCCGGCGCGCCCGGTGGAAAGCTGCGGTACAACAACAACACGCCGAAGATTCCTGAGTTTCGCAAGCCGCCTGAGCTTGCTTCGTACGTTCTCGCCGTCAAACAGGGACTCGAAAAAGAGCAGGACATGTCCTCCGGCTCTGCGGCGATGAACCAGTCATTGCAGAAGAAGCAGGTCCCGAGCGGCGATTCGCTCGACATGATTCTCAACAGCAAGTCCGTCAACATTCGCTTGATGGGGAAGAATCTCAAGAGCTATCTCACGGAAGTTGGCGCGATGACCGCAGCGAACATTATGCAGTTCTCGCCGGTAAAGCGCAGAGCGCAACTATTCGGCGGAACAGGGATTCTGGATTCGGATTTCACAAAGTCGTATGGCGAGATGAAACCGGCGGGAATGGAGCCGGAAGAGTTCGTGCGTTCGATGAGCTTCAGTATTCGCAAACTCAACATGGCCGCAGAGCGAAGCGAGGATTTGACGATCGCTTTCGGACTTAGAAAAAATAAGGACATCAGCCGGACGCGACTGTTGTTGAAGCTCGATCCGAATTTCGACATCAAGCAGAACGAGCAGGAATTGCTTGCGGAAGCCATGCAGGCAGCGGGCGTTCAAGGACTCATCGGCGCGGCGGGCGGCGGACATCATGGCGGTAAGAAATAGCCGTTGATGCTTGCAGTGTGCGCCAATCCAGCGTTTTCAAGCCTAAAAAATAATTTCAAAATAATCGCTTCTCAGCGTGTGTGAGGCATTGCGTTTTGTTTTCCGTTGTAGCAACGTAAGAGGCGAGGCAGAAACAATCCGCCTGAAAGTCAGTGCAGGCTGACTCAAATCAAACCGTGATTCGATGGGGAAACCCAAAGGAGAAACAATGGCACGCAAGATCGTAAAGCGCAGCAAGAAGGAACGTAAGGCGAAGCGTCACAGCAAGCGCGGCTAAGTTCGCGCTGCTCCTCAACCAATCCGGGGGCCGGAGTAATCCGGCTCCCACAACACGAGAGAGGCAAATTCTCATGGCAACGAAATCCAAGCCTGGCCAGAGCTACACCGAAGAGTCCTTCGGCCATCGCATTCCGCAGGTCGCATTGTCGAAGGGTGGCATTGAAATCTTCGGCGACACCGTTCACGACGGCAAGCTCGGCGGCAAGCCCACGAGCGTAAACACCAAGACCGGCTACCCCGGCAACCAGAAGGCATAATGCCAGAGCCAGCCGCAGCCCCTCCGAATCCGTACTCGAACATGGCGTCTATGCCCGGCCCCATGCCTCCGCCCAAGAAAGACGCGGACGTTGAGGAGTTGATGAAAGGCTTCCATGGGATTTTCAAAGCCCTGAAGAAGATGGAAGCCATGAATCCAGCCCTGGCCGAGAAACTCACCGTGGCGAAGAAGGCTATGAAGGATGCAGTCGCCAACGTTCTGAAGGGCGATCCTTCGACGCTGGACGACGACAAAGACGCAACACCTCCACCTGTACCACCCCCTGCTGACGCATCATCGAACACCGCGACACCACCCCCTGACGTGGCGACGACGGGATCAAACACCGCAGATTAACCAAGACGAGGAGAGTGAATTATGGCAGACCTATTGACCGATCTCGAAGGGTTCCTGGGCAAAGAAGCAGCCGACAAGCTGCGCGCCACCCCCGATGCTGTGACGCGCCTTAGCCGCGCCAGCGAGATTATGAGCTTCTACGACGGCGACACCGAGACCCCTCCCACTGCGCCGCGTGTGCGCGAGGCGCCTCCCACTGTTCGTTCGGCCACTGGAGCCGGAGATGAGACCTTGGCGCAGATCATGGCGCGGCTTGACGGACTTGGAAACATCGACGAGAAGATCAAGGAAGGCGTCAACAAAATTGTCGAAGCCCGTGGCGCGGAACTCCGCAGCGGAGCAGTCGCCGACTCCATCAGGATCGTCCGAGACCTTACCCGTCTCGATGCGCGTAACCGCGCAGACTTCGGCGAGGACATGGATGACGCGAAGCTCCAGGCGCACATTGACTCCGCCACTGCTATCGGTCGCCCCTTCCGTACCGTCACCGACGCCTACGAAGACATGACGCGGCAGGCGCGGATCGACAAGCAGGTTGCCGCAGGAATTGAGTCCGGCGTCCGCGAGAAGCTCAAGGATCGCGCATCCGGTGCTGTCCCAGGAGTTACGCCGACAGCGGCAAGCCCGATGCTGACCATGCTGCACAAGAGGCCGAACGGGTCAACCGATTCAGGAACACATTTGGACAAGGCTGCGCGCGCTCTTGAGGAACGTCTCGAATCGCGCGGAGAGCACGTAGCATAACGATTTTTAACGGAGGCAATTCCAGTGGCTCTTACATACAACGACATCAGCGCGATCACCACGAATCACATCATCCCGGAGATCGTGGACGAATACTACAAAGTCTCCCCGGTATTCACTCTGATCTTCAAGAGTGAGGGCCAGAAGTCGTTCCCTGGCGGTCTCCAGATCCAGCAGCCGATCCAGTACGCGCCGCTGAAGGCCGGCGCCTTTGCGCCGGGCGGCACATTCGACATCAGCTACGTCCAGACGGACACGGCTATGATGTTCAACGTGAAGTTCTACTACGCCAACGTCACCATTCGCGCCACCGACCTCGCGCTGAACCGCGGTGCCGACGCCAAGATGTCCTACGTCGAAGAGAAGATGGTTAACGGTTCGCAGGCGCTCGTGCAGGCTTTGGCTACCGACTTCTTCGCCGACGGTCAGGGCGTAGTGTCTTCGCAGATCGCGCTCGACGGAATCCTCGCCGGGTACGACGACGGAACCAACTACCCGTCGTACGGCAACATCGCGCGCGCGGCCATCGGTTCCGGCGCGAACACCGGCATCAACGGCTACTACCAGAACGTAGCCGGCCCGCTGTCGCTGACCGGGCTCCAGAAGGCGTATGGACAGGCCACCTTCGGCAATCACCAGCCGAATCTGCTTGCGACCACGCAGAGCATCTACAATCAGATTTTCAACAAACTGACCCCGATGCAGCGCGTCGCCGATGCCACCCCGGATCTGGTTAGCTACGGCTACGAGGCCATCCGGTACAACAACCGGCGTCTCGTGGTTGACCAGTATTGCCCGGCAGGATACCTGTTCGGCATGAATACGGGCTTCCTCAACGCATGGGTCTCCGACCACGAACTCTTCGGCTTCGGCTGGACCGGGTTCAAGGAACTGCCGAACTCGCTCGACGCGGCTTCGCAGTGCATCTTCGGCGGCAACATCGTTGTGAGCGCACCTCGCTTGGGCTTTGTGTTGGCCGGAATAACTGGCTGATCGTAGTCGGCTGCTTGGCAAGGTTTTGATTTTCGTACCACAGGAGAAGCATCATGGCTTTCGGAATCGACTACCCGGACTTTGGCGCAACCAATCCGCTCACCGCTGGAACCACCGTTTACACGGCGGTTGACACGTACAACACGGCACTGGAGAACAACGGCGCGAACCAGCCGCTTGGCAGCATCTACCAGGCTCCGCTGAGTCTCGGAGTAGTTGGGGCCGCGACCAAGGGGATCGGCCAGAACAACTACTTCAAGTACGTTCGCTATAACCCGACCGTCAGCCAGAACTTCCTGACCGGGCCGCAGCTTGTGTACTGGAAGGACAACACCTTCACGACCGTCACCGGACTGGCGTCCGAAGCCCTGAGCATCAACCTGATTGCCGGCTGGCTGCTGTTCAACACGACCACGACCCCACTGGCGAGCGGGCAGACTGCGGCGCAGCAGGCCGCTCTGGTCAATGGCAACTTCGTCTGGATTCAGGTGGGCGGATACTTGCCTGGAGCGTATGTCACGACCGGAACCGCAGCTGGCGGAGTAATCATCGGTGCATCCAGCACCTTTGGAGCCAACGCGTACATTGCCCCCGGATCGAACATCACGAACGAGGTCGCCGGTATCTTGGTTGCGGCAGCGTCATCGAACCTGGCCGATCTGTACGTCCCGCTCATCGTCTGATCGTGGAGAACGACCGGCTGCGCTGAACCTGTTTGAGGAGAACTCGCAATGGCATTGACAATCACGAAAATCCCGGACATCCGGTACTTCCTCGGAGAGTCGGGTATTATGAACGGATTCACGTTCAAGCCGTCCGTGTCCGACTACGTTACGGGCGGATATCCAATCACTGCGGCTCAAGTCGAACTCAGCTACCTCGTGGGCGCGATGCTCCTCGGAACCAACTCTGCGGGCGCAACCTACCTCGCGCAGTTCGTCGAGCCAACGGCTCTCTTTGGGACGACTCCTGCGGTTGGAACGCAGTTGAACCTGAAGGTGGTGGACTCGACCAGCGGCGGTGGAGCATTCACAGAGGTTGCCGCCTCGACCGATCTGAGCGGATGCTCCTGGGCAGCCCTCGTACTCGGGTGGTGACGGCTCGTAGTTCTAAGAAGGGAGGGGGCAGTCGCCCTCTCCCTCTTGTTATCTGAGAGGGTGAATGCCGATTGTTCCGAGTCCGGGCGTTGTGATACCACAGCAAGTTCTTCCTGATGGGTCGAACCCCGCGGTCAATCAGATGAATACTGGGCAGGCGATCGGACAAGTTCAGTTCTGGAATCCCGATCTCTCCCAACCTAAAATACTCGGTCTTCTCAACAACTCACTCCGTCGAACGGTAGACCGTAAAACCTGGGCGAGCCTCTTCGTCAAAGGGCAAGTGATCGCACCACAAGCCACCACAAAGGGGCAGGCGACGACTACCCTTGGGTCGCCTATCGTAGTCGGCACGGGCACCGTCTGGACGCAGGCTCTCGTTGGTCAACAGTTCAGAATTGGCTACAATTGCCCCATCTACTCGATTGTGGCCGTGGATGACACAGCAACGCCGCAGACGTTGACACTCGAATTGCCTTGGGGCAGCCCTTCGGTTACATCGGGGTATTTCATTGTTCAGTATTATTTCAACTTCGGGCCTAACGTCAAATACTTGAAGACCATGATTAACACCCAACTTGGTTACAAGTTTGATCTGCACTGGACGCAAGACGGACTCAACACCCTGGACGCCTGGAGATCCAACCAGAACTTCCCCTATATATCCGCAGGGATGCCTCTTGCGCAGGACGGTTCGTATCTCCAAGAGCTTTATCCCGCTTCGTGGATTCAGCAAGCGTTTCCGTTCCAAGCATATATCCAACCATTCAACTTGGTAAACGACTCTGATCCCTTCCCTCCGTATTTTCGCGCAGATGTAATTATTAAAGACGTAATTGCAGACGCGCTAGTCATCGGAGGCCCCAAGAATAATAGGTACTACGATCCAGCCGAGTCGAGGATTAAGCGCCAAGATTACGAGGGAGAAATCCTTCGCATGGCCAACGCCGACGAAAATCTCTATCGTACTGAAGTCACAAAGATGGGAGAGGATATGCCATACTACCAGAGTGGAGGCGCACTGTTCAATGCGACCCATCTTTGCGCGGCTGGAGGAAGTGGAGGAGGATACGAGTTATGAGTCAAGCCTGTGGTAGTTGTGGAGTCCCGGTTTTTCGTACACGCTTCAGCGCGGGGAAGTGGCTGGGCGTGGACTGCGGCTGCTCGCGGGATACTGTTATCGCTGACCCCGACAACCCGTTCCACAACGATGGGTCGCTCACCTTGGAGCATATCTACGACGAGCGCGGCGAGAAAGTTCGCGTGACCAGTAGGCGGCAACTGGAAGAGGCAGAGAGCCGGTTCCACTTCAACCACATCCCGACGAACATGGATCGGGCGAACTGGGACAGGCCGAAGCAGCAGCAGGCATACACGGTGGGAGATCGCTACCAGAGAAAATTTTCGGGGGTACAGCAATGAGCACTGACGGTTTAGGAACCTTTCGGCAGGTGGAGCGCGGCGACCACAAAATCAGCGTCAACTCGAAGTCGATGAATCAGGGCAGGTTCATTGACCAGTCGCGCTTGGCGAAGCGGTACACGGAGGAGTACGTTCCTTCGATCGTCCCCGGCAAGTATGGGCAGTATGTCCCGAAGGTGGAGATCGCTTCGCCGGAGGATAACGCGCGCCTGTCCTGCGACGCGATGAAGCACAAGTCGAGCTTTGTTGACGAGAGTGTTCCGGCGAACGAGAACAGGGGTAATTGCTGTGTGCCGTCGTACTATGGTGGCGATGGGCCACTGACGCGGCGAAGAGGGGATGACTGAGAGGAAGCCATGAAAAAAGTTTGCTTACTGCTTTCAATTCTCGCGTTGACGCTGACGGTTGGGGCGCAGAAGCCTGTGCCAATGGCCGCTTACTTATCTCTGTCGGCTGGCACATGGAACCCGTGGACTTCTTCTGGAGGTTTTGGATCTCTTTCTTTTACTCCACCCGCGATAGGACTATACTGCCAAGCGACATCAGGAGGACCGTGGCAGCCATGCAATCCGGGAAGTGGCAGTGGTGGCAACGCGACCTCGCTTCAGGGCAATCCCGTCTCTGCGACCGCGCCGACACCGGGGCAGGTATACGTTGAGAACCCCAGCAAGGTACTAACTCCGGAAACTATTACGGGGACGTTCAACTGGCCGTACCAACCACTAGCAGACTATGACACGCGCAACGTGGTTGGTACGACATTGATAGACAGTAGCGGAAATGGATATGACGGTACGCTCGGCGGTGGCAGTGCAACACTTCCTACGGTAACTCCGCAGGGATTGAGTTTCAATACCAACCTAACTACCGGAGTCTATGACAACACACGAGGAGACGGAGTGTTATTGCCGTCTGCAGTCAATGCAGCACAGTCGTTTGCGTTTAGTTTTTATGACAACATTCCTCCGACTATTTCTGGAGGAATAGCATTCCCAGCCTTCGGGACATTTCTGACGAGTTCGAATGTTGGGAGTGGATTTAATATCCTAAATTGGTTGCACCCTGTTGGAGGTGGGTCTGCCTCTGGGTCGTTTGGCATAGGAATCTATGCCAATAATGCTAATGGGACGCAAGGCGTTAATTCAACTAGCGGATTTCACACAGCGATTGTAACTATTGGATCGGGTGTTGGAACCGGGCTGACCCATATTTACATTGACGGCCAAGAAACAGGATACACAAACCAGACAACGGATGGAGGTTATGCACCAGCGGGAGGTAATTTTTATCTAGGCTCAGTAAATTCGGGGGTTTTTGCAAACAACAGCCTGTTTGGGATGTTGCCGAGAGCTACCTTGTTTTCTCAGCAGCTTACGCCTAGCCAAGCTCAGGCGGTTGATAGCATACTTCGGTCCGACGCCCTTGCGCGAGGTATACAGATTTCCCCAATTAACATTCGTCAGGCAGTCCCAACGATTAATTGTGTTGGTGATTCGATAACCTATGGTCTTGGCGTAACCACTCCCTACTGCACATCCTTTTCGCTGGACGCCGGACAGCCAGTATACACTACTCGAATACTTGGCGTAGTCGGAATAACACTTTGGCAGATAGCTGCGATGGAGCCAGATCGCATGGCTACTTACTGCAAAGGGGATTACGGTCCAGTTTGGTTGATATTGGATGCCGCCACTAACGATCTATACTATGGATCTTACGGGACCATTGCCAACATCCAATCCAACATGGCGGGGGTTATATCTAAGTATACGAATGCCGGATGCAAAGTTTTAGTCGCAGACATGATTTCGCGAACTGGGAATAGTAATGCAACAGGGAACCCTACGATGGATAGCCTTAAAAATAGTTGGGATGCTATCGTAGCGGATAACTGGAAAGCATGGGGGGCTGCGGGGGAAGTTGTATTTTCATCTAACCCGTTGTTAGGTGCCGATGGCGCATATTCTGGCTCAGATTTTCTGTCTGACGGCACGCATCCCAATCAGACCGGTCAGAATGCAATGAATGCTGAGGCTGTTGCAGAGATGAATTACTTGGGTGGCCAGAACGCAGGAAATCCGAACCTAATAACTGCAACAACTGCAACGCTGCTCAATAGCCAAGTATTCAATTTGGTCACTCCTGCCACCAACACGGCGATCACCATGCCGACATGCTATGGGCTACAGGGTGGAGCGACTTATACAATCAACGTCACCAACAGCAACGCTGTAACAGTAGTCGAAGGTGTGAGCGGGCAAACGATTAACGGATCGGCCAGTGCTGTGACTCTTCCGACTGGGCCGCACGTCACAAATCTTATCGTCACACAGCTATCAAAGACCACGGCAGGGTGCATCTGGAGCTTCTAATCTCACGCATACACGGAGAATTAGCGGCATGACAGCGCGTAGGGTTCACTAGGATAGGAGAAAGCATGAAGAGACTCATCGGACCACTGCTGCTTCTGCTTGCTGCACAGACTTTTGCGCAACAACAGATTAACCCGGCCACGCAGATCAAGTGGCCCGCCATCACTGGTGCTGGGCTTCCTACTTCAATCCCAGTGGCCTGCACAACAGCCAACTATGGGCAACCGTACTTGAATACGGCATCGACTCCGAACACATCTTACGTCTGCAGCGTCAGCGGGTGGATTCTGGGGGTCCCCACCGATTTGGTAAAGACCGACCCAATGGCAACGCAGACGATAACGCAGCCGGTGAATACTAGCCTGAATGTGATTACGAGTGGTACGGGATCGTTGAAGAGTAATGGTTCTCCGGTGCTGACTACTGTTAACGGTTCAATCAATCTTTGTTTATTCTCAGGTTGAATACTATTCGGGAGCAGCTCCAGCGGGGCTGTATCCCGCAACACAGAATGTCTTTCACATGGTGACGAACGATTGGAGAACATCTTCCATTGTGCCGGATCAGGTTACTACCTTTTTCCCGTCCACCACCGGTATAACCGGTGAATTGGAAAGCATTTACTTTGTCTCCTCAGCAGCGGGAGCTATTTATGGGGCTACCAACTGGCTTGAATTAGCTCCTGTAATTGCATTCGACGGGAATACCTTTACCTATCGTGGGTGTGAGGATTTCTTTGGCACTCAATTCTACGGGCAGAACGGACTAACGCGTGGCGATGAGTGTGGGCAGGCAATTGCTTTTCAGGGCCAGAATCTTGGCACATCCGACGCAGTAACTTATTGGACCGGGTACCGATATTTCAAGGAAGCACCGCTGCGCTTCAATTCCAGCCTTTTGATTAACTGGCAGAATGTTGACACTGCCTACGGCAATCCGGCAACCCAGGTCGGTTCGTGTGTCGTGTACTACACGGAGAGTTAGTTATTGAAAGTGTTGAGGTGCGTTTGGAGTTTCTAACACTGACCGGAACATTTCGACCAAAGATTGCGAGCTAATATGAAGAGAATTTTAGGGTTTTTTCTTATGATGTCCGGCGTGATGCAGGGACAGATTCCCGCGCCTCAGATCAATCTAAGCGGCAACATTGGGTGCCAAGGGTTCCCCTGTATCAACAGTGTCACATTAATCATGACTACGGACGCAAATCGCACCATGACAGCACTTGAGACGAGTGCGATGTACATCAAGGTAACCAGCTCTGTTGCCTTGACTGATACACGAAACCTGATTGCGCCGGCTGGAAGATTCAACTTCACCATCGAGAATGCTACTACGGGTGGGCAAGCAATCCAGATCATCGGCGTAAGCGGAACTGGTATCACTATTCCCAACGGCAATACTGCAAGCGTATGGAACGATGGGACAAATTTAGTTGGTACTAACACGCTCACGTCGGTCACGGGCACAGCCCCGGTGGATTGCACGACGAGCGGATCGAGCGTGAATTGCTCGATGGCCCAGGCAACCTCATCGGTGGATGGCTATCTATCGCAAATTGACTGGACGACGTTCAATAATAAGCAGCCCGCTGGTACCTACCTCACGCCATCTAGTACTGTATTCAATAGTGTAAACTACCCATCTAGTTACTCACAGTATGCACTGCTTACTGCGCCTACAACTGCGTCTGTGGGGAGCCTATTACCTAGCTCATGGACAACAACGCGCTGTACTTGTCCTCGAACGCAAGTAGGACGCATGAAGGATTAGGATTGACGGTGACGAGGTAGGAGTTATACTTGCAGTGAAGGAGTAGCAAATGCCAATTCGGACATTCCAGGGAATCCAGACGGTAGCCTCGGCATCGCAGCCGGTCTTCGGCACAACTTTGACGGCGGCAGTCAACTTCTCTGTCGATCGCTTCACTGGCACCAATCGCCCCGGAACCACTACGGCTCCCGTCGCCGTGCCCGTGACCTCCAGTGTTGGGATGAAGGTGGGCGATCGTGTAGCCGTCGGCCCAAAGGCCAACTTCACGACGGCGAACCGCGGCCTGCTCGACCAGGGCACCATTGCTTCCATTGTGAGCCCAACCTCGATCACCGTCACTGGACTTATGCAGAACCACGTCTCCGGAGAGTACATCGTACTCTGTGAGACCTCCGACCATGTGCAGATCGTTCCTGTGACTCTGAGCGGGGCTATCTATCTCGGAACCGACTCGACCATAAACGCGTCTGACTCTTCGATGTTTGCCGGCGGGCCTCCGCAATACTGGCAGGACTCGAATCCGACAACCGGAACCGGGCAAGCGTATCAGACCGATCAATACTGGCTGTTCGGCTCAACTCCCGGCGATACATTCATCGCGCGGTTCGACCAGATCTAAATGGCGACGATCAGCACACTCCTGCCGTATCTCTATAGCCGGGTCGATGAATCCGTAGAGAACGGTCCTGTGTTCTGGAGCCAAAATGAGGCGACCTCAGCTTTGATGGAGGCAATGTGCGATCTTCTCCTTCTGGTCGGTAGACCCGACATGATCGTGAGCGTTCCGTTCGAGGTGCAACCAAACACGCCGTTCCAGATCGTTCCCAAGGGAGTATTTGCCGTTACTGGGCTACAAGGCCCAGTGTCCGAAGTCTGGAAAGTGACGATGCAAGACCTCGACGGCGCGCAGGTGGCAGGGCCGGACTGGGAGCAGGACATCGGCGATTCGATCACGACATGGGCGCCGCTCGGCTTCACAAAGTTCATCGTGCATCCATCGGTTGCGCAAGCACAGACTGTGCTTCTCACCGGCATCGCATCGCCAGTGACGGATATGTGGCCGTACGGGGGGAGCGAAGCGGTTCCGTTCCATTCGGAAACATTTCAGGCTTTGGAGAAATATGCAGCTTCATACCTGCAATTTAAGGCGGGCGGCGGGGACTTCAAGGCGTCGATGGCCGATTATGAATCGTATCTTGCAGATGCGAAGCGCATGACGGCTCTGGAAAACAGGCGCGATCCATTCGTGTTTTCTGGCTCGGTTGGTGCTCAGATAGTGGCCAACCCCACTACGCAGCGATAGACGAACAGCGGTACAATTCAAAGACGAGGTGAACCGATGAAAATTCAAGACCTACATGGACGTGTTGAGAAGTGCTGGTGTACTAACAGCGACCCTGCGAAGCCGATGTCCTGCGCGAGGTGCTTTTGCAGAGGATTCGTCGCCGCTTGCCTTCAGTGCAATGCGACCGGACAGATCGAGGAAGCGGTTGCTGGCGGAGCCAAGGGGACGATGCTCACCACATGCCCCGGATGTGGCGGAACAAAGTTCTTCGGAGTCAACAAGCCTGCCGACTGGGATCAAACGCATCCCGAAGCCATTCCACAGCCAGACGGCGATTCCGCGCCCGTAGAGGCCGCTGGTGACCGTCCTGCGGTTCCGGTATATCCAGACGCCAAGGCTGCGCTCAAGGCCGACACTGCGGGCTGGCAGACGCCTCCGCTGCGTCCTTCTGGCAATGCGGCGGCGTAGAGGAGTGGTGAAGCATGGCGAATCCCGGTGTTGGCCTCAGGACGGTGTGCGATGTCCTATGCGAAATTTCATACCATCTACTCGAAAATGTCGTCCAGGCGGTCTGCACGAACTTCGCCGCTGGCCCGATCATCACGGTCTCCAACCAAACTGCGATGTACGATGGAGCGCAAGTTGTGGTTGGCTGGGGACTGAGCAACGCAGAAGTTGTGACCATCACCTCGGTCAATGGCGGCGGGACGATCAACACGACTGCGCTGGT
>Ga0302190_10000505_pt1 | contig 25522 bp, 20 predicted proteins | sample II_Bog_E2_3_FD_198784 | JGI IMG/M metagenome (GOLD analysis project Ga0302190, IMG submission 198784) | Peat permafrost microbial communities from Stordalen Mire near Abisko, Sweden - II_Bog_E2_3 | ecosystem: Environmental > Terrestrial > Soil > Wetlands > Peat | place: Sweden: Abisko... | reverse complement strand
CAACGAAGACCTTCAACACATTTATATGCTATAGATCCATATATACCAAGTTAAAGCACCAGGAAATGAAAAGGAGCTCCCACCTACGATGAATATAGTGCTCGGGCTTGAAATACTAGAGGTGTATAGTACTGAAGCAGAAGTTGAATTTGGTGGAATTGCAGCAAGACTAGTTTCCATTATTACGGACAAGAACCGAACAGTCGCATATGTAACCCCCGTTGGTAAGGGAGCCGAGATGCTAAAACTAGCTCCAGGACTAGTCGCGGTAGCTACCCCATAGTAGACCTTAATAAATGGCATTGCAACATTAAACCGTTTAACGATGCCGCCATGATCAAGGGGTATGATGGCATGTCGTATACCATGTATGCCTAAAAAAAGTAAGCCTCTTTTTTCTAGATAGTGTGCTAACGATGAGGGCATTGTTAGAGTGTCCAGAACCACACGTAAAAGGATAGGTTAGCGGTAGATGAATATGATGGTCCAGTGGTGATGACCATATTGCTACCTTGAGCATAAGCTCGCCACGATCGAGTAGCACTGAGGTCATCCATCATAATGAAATACGTGCCATCGTATAACCCACCTTGTATGTTGATGACTAGAGAGGCAGTTATGCTCGGAGGAAGAGCAATAGTGGCTACAGTAACGTTAGAGCCAAGACTGCCAGTAGTAGTGACTTTTAAGTACCATATCTGAATTACGGGCATTGAAGGATACGACGCAGGGGCACCGCTCCAGGTGTTGTTATTGAGGTTTAAGTTGAGACCGCTGTAGAATTGCGTTGTTACCTCACAGTTGATCAGGGAATTAGAGGTGTCAACAGCAAACAAGGTACTTGGCGTAGAGTTCTGGACAGAGAAGGCAGCAGGAGAGCCTGCACTTGTCTTAACACTTAGCGCATTATCAAGTCCAAAGCCATTGGAGGAAAATACAATGTTACCTAAATTGGTCCCAAGGGCAAAGTGCTCAGATAGGCTTCCAACACTGTTATTATTCGTGAATGAGGAGGCGACAAGATTTGACGAGGAGGTGCCAGAGTAGATGAACTCATTGGCGGTGACAGAGCCGGAAGTAGTCAAATTACCACTCCCATCATCTAGGGTATTGTGTAAAGTGCTTACAGCTGCTGTGTTTGTGTTAACGTTAAAGCTTGTCACTGAGGATGCGTTGTTAACAGATAGAGCAGTGTTGCTAAGACCGGAGATGATAAGAGGCGGAGGTATAGTGGTTGCACTGGAGACAAGACCGGAGGAATTGACTAGCAGGAGGCCTGTGGATAGAGAAGGCAGATAAAAGGATCCATTGACAGTGCTAGCGCCAGTACCAGTTGAGAAGGTCGTGGTACCAGTCTGAGCAATGTTAGTAATGATGGGTCCATTGATGCTCACGTTGCCTGTGCCAGTTGAGAAGGTGTTAGACCCGGTCTGAGAGATGCCTGTTACAATCGACCCGTTAATGCTCACGTTGCCTGATCCAGTTCCAAAAGTCCCACTCCCACTGATGCGCATGCTGTCATTGAACCACCAGCCAGTTGAGTCATAGTTGAGTAGGGAGGACTTGGCAGAAGTCTCAAATTCTAGGGCCACCCCCCCGCTACCAGTGTTTTGAGCAAAGAGGCAAAGTTGATTTGAAGAGGATGATAGATTGGAGGAAAACAGAGGAGCAGTCACAGTATTATGAAACGTGGCACTGCCGGAGCCATTGTCGAGCGTGTTGTTTTTTGTCGTCACGGCGTCCGTGCTGGTGTTGACCGTGAAGGCCGTCGCTGAGCTGGCGTCGAGGACCTGAAGCTTGGTGGCGCTCGCGGTCCCTGAAATACCGAGCGTTCCAGTGACGGTGTTAGTGCCAGTCAAAGTAATCCCCGCGAGAGTGCTCGAAACGCTAAGGACTCCGGCACTGCTGCTGACCACAGGCCCAGCCGTGCTGAATCCGCTGACCGTTAGCGCGCTGGCAGTAACGATATCGGTGCTTGTATTCACGGTCAGGACGGCGGCCGAAGACGCGTCCAAGACCTGTAGCTTGGTGGCGCTCGCTGTTCCTGAAATACCGAGCGTTCCAGTGACGGTGTTGGTGCCAATCAAAGTTAACCCAGCAAGAGTGCTCGAGACGCTTAAGACCCCGCCACTGCTGCTAACCACGGGCCCCCCGGCACTGAAGCTGCTTACAGTTAGTTCGCTAACAGTGACGGTATCGGTGCTTGTATTAACGGTCAGGACCGCTAGTGAAGACGCGTCGAGGACCTGCAGCTTAGTAGCGCTCGCTGTCCCTGAAATACCGAGAGTTCCAGTGACGGTGTTAGTGCCAGTCAAAGTAATCCCCGCGAGAGTGCTCGAAACGCTAAGGACTCCGGCACTGCTGCTGACCACAGGCCCCGCGGTGCTGAAGCTGCTCACGGTAAGGGCTTTGGCGGTCACAACATCGACGGTGGTATCGACGCCGAGGACTATGGCGCTGCCGGCATCAAGGACCTGAAGCTTGCCAGTGCTTGCGCTGCCTGTGACGCCGATGATGCCGGTCACGCTCGTGGTCCCCGTCAGGGTCGTGTTGTTGAAGGTGTCACCACTACCACCGATGCTGAGGTTGCCACTGGAGTCGCTGACCACGGTTCCGGCGCTCGAGAAGCTGGTTACTTGGAGGGCCGCGAGGCTCACTTTGTCAGTGCTGGTGTTGACCGTCAGGACGGGGTTTGAGAGCGCGTCGAGGACCTGAAGCTTAGTCGCAGAGGCGGTCCCCGACACCGCAACTGTGCCTGGCACCGAGAGCTCAATGGCTGTGCCGAGTGCAAACTCGCCGGTACTGAGAGTTGCGACGCTCGTGCCGGCCACCTGCATGCTCCAAGTGTTAGTGGCGGTGAGGATCGGCGCGCTTCCAGTGAGGCTCAGGGTGCCGCTAGTGCTGATTGACAGGACCGATGTTGAGGCGACCACGAAAGCAAGCGTGCTAGTGCTGTTGTAAAGAGTCCCGGCGAGGGTCAGGGCGGGGAAGGACGGGGCCAGATTGAACGTCACGGAGGTGCTAGTGAGGCTAAAAATGGGCGTGCCACCGACGTTAAAAGTCACGGTTGAGTTGCTGCTGTCGTAGTTAGCGCAGGAGAAGGTCACGGCGCTCGTGAGGAGGCTCGAGGTCGCGGTCAAAACGGTTGAGAGTGCCGTACCGGAGCTGAGCTGGAGCACTGCCTGGCCGGCATTTTGGGTCGCGCTGCCGGTGGGATTGCGGTTGATGGTGAGGGCGCCGAGCTGTCCCGGCGTGGTCGGTCCTTGGCCAGACGTTGAGACGCCGTAGAAGGTGAGCTGGGACTGTTGCTGGCCTGTGCCGCCAGTGTCTGCGACTGGGTTCAGGAGAGCGAGGCTGTTCTTCACAGTGCTCGGGCCCCAGTACCCGGCCGTGTAATTCGTGATGTTCGGGAGCGACATCGGCAATTGCTATGTGTTGGTCGTTTCGTCACGCCCAATTTAAAAACGCTTGTGCTATCGGACGTTTTGAGGCGGGTTACGCGCAGCTGTGCTCCCCACTCGGCTATTGCATTCGGGGGTCGTGGGAGTGTCCCCACTCGGGTTACGTGTAACCGTGGCCAGAGACAGACTTTAATGGTTTGCATTGAACAACTGTCACGGTAGAGGTATCGTGACCAAATTGACGACGTCTCCCTCGAGCCTTCAATGACCCATTTTCATCTCGTCTCCAACGCCGACTGGTACGAGGCCCTGTACTGTGAGGACAAGACCATTGAGCTGCGGCCGTTCATCTGGCCCATGACGACCATGGCCGTGGATGATATCCTGACCCTGCGTTACCACGGCCACAAGGCGCGCTGCAAGATCACTTTCATCCGGCACTACAAGACCTATGAGGGGGCCCTTCGCGCCGAAAAGCTTGAGGCTTGTACACCGAGCGATGCCAAAATGAAGCGCTGGAAGTATGATCAGAAGCTAGCTGCGGCCATTGAGGCGCACACCCGAAGCCCGTACCGAGGGGCGACTGATGAGGCGCACGGTATCGTTGCCATCGGGCTCTTCTTAACGCACTTTGCAGACGAGCCATACGGGATGCTTCATCGGGTCCTGGACGACGATGAGCCGGAGCACGTGACGCTTAATGCCGAGCAGTTAAAGCTTGCGCGGTCTTACGGCAGACGCGACAAGGTCGATGCGAACTAGGCCATTTTAACTCGTGGCCTTGTGACACAAAAAAGATTGCTTTTTTGCTTGTTCCCGCCTCATGCGTTTTCGCTGGTCTCCTCGTCTAGCTCTTCCTCAAAGACATTGCCCATGAACTCGATCTTCTCGCCGGGCTTGGTCACGAAGCGCGTAAGGTCGTTGGTCGTGTGCATGCTCTCGAAGAGGTGCTCAAAGACCTCGATCGAGAAGTAGTGCGTCATGAGGGGGTTTTGGATGTCACGCACAAGAAGGTCGAAGAAGCGCGCGGCCGCTGGCTGTGAGAGGTCCTCCGGCGACCCCGCGGTCTCGTCGGGCGCAACTATGATGGCCAGAGGGGCCTTCGCGTAATGCTCGAGGTCAAAGGAGATGGCGTCGCCGTGGGTAAGGTCATTGAATGTCCCGCCTGCGACCCGCACGTACGGCCTCATCATGCCCATGACCCGCTCCTTGAGGGCCTCCCGAGGTAGCGTCTTCAGGCGCGCCAAAAAGACATCGTCAAACTCGAACTTCTGGGCCCGTAAGATGCGCGCTACAGCATCCCAATTCTTGGCCGCGATGGTCTTGCGGTAGTAGCGCGCCGCCATGCCATGAAGGGTCGCGGCATCGGCGCGGCTGAGGCCGAGGTGGGCGAAGTTCTTGGCACCCTTCATCTCGGCCATGATGCGCTCTCGGAGCTCCATGTTGCGGAACTTGTTGAGGACGAGTATGAAGACGTACGTGAAGTGCCGGTAGGCCATCTGATGCTCCATCTCGACGCTGGCGCTGCTCTCGATGCGCTCAAAGAAGGCCCGCTCATCGTGATCAGCAGCCTCGAGGGTCTCACTGGAGACGGGGTGGTAAAGCGCGTGAAGGATCTCATTGACGTCATAGTGCCAGTCGTCTGTGATACTGTGGCCGACGGCGTGCAGCTCGGCTTCAGTGGCGTGGAAGAAGTACATGCGATTGAGGGCGTCGAGGGCAACGATGTTGAGGGTCGTGCTATTGGTCCCCGCCTTAATGATGCGCGTCAGCGTGATATTGGCCTCGGTGGCGTAGGCGTTGAAAGCCTTGAAGGGGAGCCGGTCGAAAGGCACGTCTGAGACGACCTCGGGGGCGGCCACGGTGCCGGTCCCATCATCGCGCGTGTAGTCGCTGGGTAGGTAGATTGTGCCCTTTTCTGCCGCATGGCTCATGCTGAACAAGAAGCCAAACGTGCGGTCGCCGATGACGAGGGCGGCAATACGGGTCTCTGGGATGCGCCCGTAGTTGATGCGGTTGCCCAAGATTGGCACGGTCAAAATCGACTTAAGGCGCGCGAACTCGAAGGTCCGCTGGGTCGCGAGCTTCCAGCTCAGGGGCGTGGTGCCGGAGACGGGCACGGCGCCAAGGTCGAGGCCCACGTACGGCTCATAGATTTTGTTGGGCTTCTCGAGGACGATGCCGTTGTTGCGGTGATAACCGAGCTGTGTCCTGATAAGGTTTCGGAAGCAGTCAATGACCACGATGTTAATGCCGTAAATGGTCCATGCGCTCTCGATCCAGATCGTCTGAAGCTCTTCGGGGGTGCGCATGTTGACGGCGCCCGATGGCTTCACAAAAACGTTAAAGAGGTCTCTGATGAGGTCGATGTCCCTCTGAGCCCTGATGACGCGCCTCACGAAGGCCGTCGGCTCCTCGCCCACGATGAAGGCGACACTGTAAAGCATGCCACAGGGGCCTTTGAAGCGGTCGTGCTGAGGGATCCCAACGAGGTAGGTCGTGGAGGTGTCGCGGCTTCCACTGGTGGCCAGGACGCGCTCCATCGGAATACACTCCCCGATTCGACCGATATCAAGCGCGTATCTGCTGAAGTGGAGCACGTGCCGATTCGTCTTGGTCTCACGCTCAACGATGGCGCCCTTGGGGTCGTGCTCGAGGCAGGCCTGATAGAAGGGCTGGTCGACCTGTGAGAGCTTCTGGCAGCAAGGGATACAGTAGCCCTCACTATGAATGCCCGTCTGAAAGGCCAGGTGCGGGTACTGCGAGTTCGGACACAGGTAGTAGGCAGGCCTGTTGTGCGTGAAGTTCCAGTACTTCGTGAGCTTGCGCTGCGTGGTGGCCGGCAGGGCCGCGACCTCCTCGGGGCTGTAGGGGATCGGCTGCTTCGGGCCTTGGCACATGACGCTATAGATAAGGCGCTTTCCCGACTGCTGCTCCTTCATGAACTTGAAGAGGACCGGGTCGGTGTAGTTGAGCTTGTTAATGGGCTTCTTGAAGTTCACGATGGTTACGGCCTCGGCCTCGGCGCCAGTGCTGGCTAGGATGCCGCTGATGTAGTGCCGGAAGACGCTGAGGCCGGCCTGGTTGATGTTGTTGATCTCGATGCGGACGTCGGTGCTGCGGTGGACGATCTTCGTTTGGAAGCCATGATAGATGCTGAACCAGCGGCGGCTCACGGCCAGATTCCACATCCAGCTGTAGTAGTTGAAGTGCTCGGAGGGCACGAGGTAATCGATGAAGAAGGGCGCGACACTGGTGCCGGCCGCGTTGAAGTCGTAACAGATGACCTCGGTCTGAAAGTTCGTGAAGCGATTGGGCTCGAAAACGCCTGCTCCCACGTAGCTCTTGATGCGCGCCCGGACGTCCTTGAAGACGGTTGGGGTAATGATGCGAGGCCAATAGAGCGAGACATTGAGGAGTTTGAAGTGCGTCCTAACCGGGTCGAAGAGCTCGAATCTGCCACTCATGAAGAGGGCCGCGTGGCTGTTGAGGGACTCAATGAAGGGGTTGATAAAGTGCATCAGGATGGCAAAGTGTTTCGCGAAAGTCACGTTGTAGTCCTCGCGCCACTTCGTGAGGACCGAGAGGGTGCCATTGGCTTGAATGTTCACGAAGATGGCGTGTTCGCCGCTCATGACGCCGAGGAACTTTGTGAGGTCCACCCAGAGCACGATTACGACGCCTTTCTTGAACTCTGCGGGGGTCTTGAGGCGGGCCGTGTGGTCGAAGGCCTTCGCGGCGGGGAAGGTCTTGCGGATCATCTGCGTGTTCTGAGTGGGCAGGAGCACGGTCATAGGGATGCTGTTCGAGGTCGTGATGGCGTTGAAGAGGCGCATGACGTCGATCTTCGTTTGCGTCATGATGGAGGTGACCTCGGTGAAGGTAATGGCGAGGCGGAAGGCGGCGTCGATGGCCTTTGCGCGCTTCATGGAGCCGACGCGATTGAGCTCTGCCGTCTGCTTCGTGTGCTCGGTCAGCTGCTCGGCGTTGACGACCATGAAGGGCAGCGACTCGCGCATCTGGGACTCCTGGCCGCGCAGGATCATCGTGAAGACCTCCCAAGTGATCGTGGGCCAGTACTTTTGCACGAAGCCATAATAGAGGATGCGCAGCTGGGACTCTGAGGCCGCCGCAATGGCCTCGGCGTGAGGGGCGAGGAAGCTGTGAAGGTCGGCGCACCAGAGTGTGCCTTGCCTGCCGCCCCCAAAGAACGCCCCTGCGAGCGTGACGGTCTCGGCGGTCTCGATGCGGATGCCCGACTGTGCGCGGTTGAGGGTGTAGTCGATGGGGCAGCCGAAGAGCAAATCACGGGTTGCTGTAGAGTCCCTTCCAGGGGCGCTAAAGAGGTCTCGGGAATCGAACTCATGCTGCGTAATGCCGTTCAAGAGGATCGCGTAAAACTCGTCGATGGGTTCGTCGGTGCTCGAGTGCGGCGGCGACTTACCGCTCCAGATGTGCAAGCGATAGAGGGGAATGCCAGTGGCGAGCGCGAGCTTTTGGCGCACAATGAAGAGCGTGTCCTCGGCGAAGACCGTGAGGGTGCACTGGTGGGCGATCATGAAGGGTTTTGCGAGCGTCGTAGGAGCGATCTGGAGCTCTGCTGGGGCCTCTATGGCGCGCTTCTCGAGGGCAATGAGCTCATCATAGAGGTCGGTTTGGGTGTCTTCGGGTGGCGTCGCTGTTGGCGAAGCCAACGGTTCAGCACTGCCCGTGACCGGCGTGGGGAAGTCGATTTTGCGGATGGTCTGGCCGGCAGGATTGAGCACATGAGCCACGACCCTCATGGGTCCGAAGGGCTCGTCCATCGTGTGAAATACCTATGCGTCCGAGAGGTTGTTAATTGATTTTAATCGATATGTTGATCACGGTTTCGCGGATTAATTGATATTTTTTTATGCTAAGGTTAGATGGTCTCCATCAAAAAACACTTCATCCATGAGCACTTGCAATATCTGTGATAGGCCAGCTGGCCCAGATAATGTGATAAGGAGGGTTGAGGCAGGCGCGTATGAGCTGTACTGTGATCAATGGGCTTATGTGTGCGAGAAGGGATGTTGCTTGACCTGCGATTGCGGCAAACCATGTCGGGTTCGTGGGATTGGCGAATGTGCAGAGTCGTTCAAGTGCGTGTGGTGCAAGGCCATCGTACCTCTGCCGAAGCCCTTCCCGTGGTACGGACCGAGCACGAAAGCCCTAGCTGAGCGCCTAGGGGATGAGGTTTACGAGTGGATGGACGTCGACCCGGTGTGTGACAGTGTTAGCTGGGAGAGCCAATATTTGGCCATGGCCGTGTGCGTGACGGATGGCTTTCTGAGGCTCGGCACCCAGGCGAGCCCCGAGCAGAAACGCTTCTTCGCCATCGTTGAACAGCTGCCACTGGAGCTTCAGGGATGCATTTCTGCGCGCATCAGCAATGGCAACTATGTCCCCAAGTACGTCGAGGACTGGGCCATCGAATGGGCTTTCGAGGAATGATTAATTTTTTGAGATGGTCAAAAAATAATCACGCGAAGTACTGCACAGCTGCGCGCAAGATAGGCGCGTAAGGTGCCACTTCGCGTCGGTACTTCTGGAGCATTGGCGATGAGCTGCCGCGACTGTACAAGATGCACGCATGGACGTGCTGCCGAAGGGTGGGCTCGAAGTTGACCTCGGCGAGCAGCATGTCGGCGTCCTTCGGAGGCAGGTTAAAGAGGAGCGTGGCGGCCTGTAGTACGCATGCTTGCTCGGGCCAATTGGCACCTGAACACGCGTTATGTCCCTGGATAAGCATCAAGCAGACTGCATTGTAGATGCAGCGAGTATGCCTGTACGCGGGCCCTTCGTGGCCTCGGACGCGCACCATGAGGTCCTTAATTTGGTCCATGAATGTGATACATCTCGACGAGTAAAAAATCAAAAGTCCCTTATATGGGAGGCAGCGCACGCCTCTCGCGATGATACGCCTCTTGGGGCGCGCTGATGAGGTTTTCGCGCATGTAATTGTTGCGGTTCTGGTCCTTCCAAAGCGTGCGCTGGTGGAGGCGCTCATGGCCCTTAACGCCGAGGACCGCGTGGGCAAGTGAGATCTGCCGAGGGTGCCCATTGACCATCGCGCGGCAGCCCACGGAGCGCGTGTAGATGCGCCAGCTATGGGGACGCAAGCGTGCTTCCATGTCGCAGTCCACGAAGACGCTATTGAAGGCGCCGGTTCGGCCGTGTATGATGCGGAGCTCGAGGCATGATTTGCCATGGTAGACCGCTGGCCAAAACTCGTTGCGGAAGAGCGGCATTAAAGAGTCTGTAGAATCACTTAGAGAGGTGTAGGAAAGTTTCAAATTTGCTAGATGTTATTATTTTGCACCATCCAAGCTGCACCCCAATGACATTCTGGTGCGATGCGGTTCGCTCAAGCGCTGACCATCGTGGTCCTCCTCCTCGTCCTTGTCCTGATGATCTCGCCGACGGGGGGCCTCGCGTACGTGCGGTCGCCGCATGATGGCGAGCAGTATATCGTCTACATGAACACGAGCGACCGAGCCGAGGCCGCGGAGGCCATGTCGATTATCAACCAGCGCGTCACGGCCCTCGCGGCGTACCTAAAGAGGACGGCGCCGTACGACCGCGTCACGGTCAACATCCTCGAGAACTTCAACCCCGACCGGATCGCCGAAATCACGCCCGAGAACGCTTTCGGCTACACGAGCTACACCCTCGACCGGGGCAAGTCTATGCGCTTCTGCTTGCGTGACAAGAAGACCCTCGGGCTTCATGAGGTCGATGAGCTGACATTTGTGGCGTACCACGAGCTCGCCCACGTTGCCGACTGGGACAGCGACCACGACACGCCCTTCTGGCAGGTCTTCAAGTACCTGTTGCAGGCTGCGGCCCGCGGGAACATCTACAAGCCGGTTGACTATGCGCGACGACCCATGACGTACTGCGGCATGTACGTCGAGTACAACCCGTATTTCGACGATGGTCTGACGGCCTATACGCCGAGCAACTAAGGTACATCGCTAATTATTTTTTGATTGGCATCAACCGAGTGAGGGACACCCCCCACACCCCCAAAAATACAGTAGCCGAGTGAGGGACACCCCCCACACCCCCAAAAATACAGTAGCCGAGTGAGGGACACCCCCGAGACATCAGCCGAGGTCTAATCATGACTCTATCGGAGCAGCTTCAACAGTGTCTCAAGACACGCGACTCTGCGGGGCTGCAACGGATGTGGCGCATACCAGATGCTTCTATTCTATGTTTGATCTGCAGCATCATGAAAATGATGCTAATGTTCTTACCACCTGATGACGATCTTCGTACTTGGGTGGCCCATGAAATGTGTGTCTTCCTGAGCACGCCGAACGACGAGACCAACGCAATGTACTGGCTGCAGTGGTTCAAGCTTCTTACGGTTGTCCCCGTGGATGAAATCTTTGAGCTTTGTACCACCACCGAGCGCTTGCCAAAGATCTGGTCCGAGGTCACAACCGCGAGAGAGCCAATGGAAGTAATGATTAGTATTGCGTGTAACGACATTTGGAGGCCCTCGTGTCGCGCCATTGAGTGCCTTCTGAGTCTTGACCCCGAGTACGAGTTGACGTCATTGCGTGAGCAGCCAGCACAGACGTACGCGAGCTTGAAAATTGACCTCCTATATGTCAAGGTTGAACCACTTCGTCTTACGCGAGCTCGAGGCGTACTTCGCGGTCGCGCTCTACGCGATGATATTGGCTCTGACAGAGGCCCTGGTGCACCTACCTGAGCGCGCTGAGATGCCAACTGCGACCTCTAAAGTGGCCCTGACGCGGCGCTTCTTTCGCCTCATCGTGCAGCTCCCCGACGATCTTGTGAGGTACATTTGCAGGGTTGTGTATCGAGGTCCGCAGCACATGAAAAGCGCCGATGTGCGCTTCATTGAAAAGGCCGCCATTGAGGGCTCTTAAGATTGGTCATTATTTTTTTTGATTGCAATCTTGAGACTATTAACTCAATGTCTCTATACGGCGCTATTCGGAACGGCGATTCTCGCCAATTCCAGACGATCTGGAAGAATTGTTCAAGCGTATTCCAATTGCATCAATGTACCAGTCATATGATTGGTATATTGACATTGGCTACTACTGCACAACGCCGATGGTTTGCTCATGAGATTTGCATCTTCATTAAACAGAACGCACATGAGTACTCTGAGGCATGGTGGAAAGAATATCTGCGAATGATCGTGTCTGGTCCTCTGGACGAATTTCTTGACATGCTTGAGGATAAGATTCCCGGTCCGCTACCTGAGATGCTCACCGTCCTTGAACCATCCAAGCGTTTGGAAGCCGTCATGAAGATCTTATCGAAGGCTCTGTTTAAGTACCAACCTTGCTCGGTCCTCGAACGCATTGGTGCATACTTACCCCCTACCGCAGAGGTTGCGCGACACAAGGTTACGATCCTACGTGATGGTCGTTATGAGGCTCATGAGTGTGCTCTCGTCTTGCGTGAGCTTGAGGCCTACTGGTCCGTCGCCTTGTACGTGATGGTCTGTGCCTGCAATCCTCAAGGTGACGGTGCGCTATTGCGCCTTCCTGAGCGCGCTGAGGCTCCGTGGGCAACGTCGAAATTGGCCTTGACGCGGCGCTTCTTCCGCCTCATTATGCGGCTCCCTGATGATGTCGTCAGGTACATTTGTCGCATGCTCTACGAAGGTGCTCAACGCATGACCAGTGCTGATGTGCGCTTCATTGAAAAGGCCGCCATTGAGGGCTAGTTGAGACTCTGTACATTAGACTTGCGGGCGTTTACCACCGACAAAACGCAAATTACCGCACGTCTATTTTTTGATTACACTTTCTTGGTGATGATATCCCACGACCATGACTGCCATCATAGCAATCCACTTACGAGATTCTATGGCTTTGCAAAGATGGTTGCATGACGCCCATCACGACCATCCTATGGCAGTAGCAAACTTGTATATTGCTCCTATGATGCTGATTGCCCCGTTAAAAACGCGGGTCTGGTTTGCTCATGAGCTGTGCGTATTTATGTGCGATAGCCCCGCGCCACGTAGCCTCAGATGGTGGTTGGATTTCATACGCCTCTTTACGTGGGTACCCGTAGATGAGCTTTTTGCGCTTTATGAGAAACCAATGTGCCTTCCACCTGCAATGGTGGGGGATTACGGAGATGCCGCCTACGCGAGGCTCATGCAAGAAATTGTCACCAGAAAAAGCGCAAGAGGCTCATGGGACCCATCTTGTGCGGTTATTGAACGTCTGCTGAGGTGTGACCCGGAACGTCAGTGGATCCCAGCTGGTACGGCTTATGCTACACAGAAATTTATCATTGTACGTGATCAGACGTACCAGCTGTCGGAGGTCGCCTTTGTCATGCAGGTCATGGAATCCCATGCGGCCGTGGCACTCTATGTGATGATTGGCGCAATGGCGAATGCCGTCCCCACCAACTGGACTGGTCTCTTGCGCCTCAAAGAGCGCACCACTGAGTATGCTGGGGCGCTCTCGAAGACCGCTCTAACACGACGCTTCTTTCGGCTCGTGGTGCAGCTCCCCAACGACCTTGTGCGTCGCATCTGCCGCGTGGTCTTCACGCCGGTCGGTAGGGATGGCCTGCCAGAGACTACGTACGAATGCCCGCAACGCATGACAAGCGCTGATGTGCGCTTCATTGAGCGCGCGGTCCTGTACGCGTAGATTATTTTTTGCACATTGATTACAAAAAATAGACGCCATGAGATTAGATAGACGCCATGATCGCGTCCGCAATCTCGACAGCAGAGTCGTCCTTTCTAAACACGACAGGCTGGTAGTGATCGGGATAGTCGTAGCGTATGCCTTCGAGGACAAGCACGCGAACGGTTTGCTGGTAACCGGCCACATAGAGGTCAGACCGACTCCATTCGTGATTTTTGACCACGTAAATACACGCGTCCTGGGGCATTGGCGGCACGCGGCGAGACGCGTGAAGGAAGGACAGTCCAAGCGTAATGAGCGTGCTGATGAAAAAGCCCTTGAATGAAGACGGCTTCCCCCACGGGTTTGCGTGCAGCATGAAGTTGAAGCCGACAGCGAAACTGACCAGCTCATAGGTGGGCACGCGCAGTGTTAGAGCCCAGCTGGGGGCAGCGACGAATTGGACAGTCAGGCTCAGTGCCTCAAGCGCTTCGATCAGCTGGTTGAGACCGCAGTTCGGCTCATTGTAGATGATGAGAAGCATGGTGCGCCGTGGATTAATTCTATCATTCGAGGTAATTCAAAAAATTAATCTGCTCTTACTAAGCCAGCACGCGTCTCACGATGGCATCAACAGAATCAGTTGGGCTGAAACCAATGATTTGAATACCAGACAGACGCGGGGAGACAGCGTAATCGGGGGCCAACATAAGGCATCTTTGAGTGGCGTCGGTCGCGACGCTGGCAAAGAGCTGCTGAACATCAGACTTGCGCCAATCCTGATAACTAAGCACGTTAATCTGCGTGCTCGGAAGCGCCGGTGGGACTCGACGACATGGCCCCAAGTGCGATATCATGATGCCCAAGACCAGTCCCACACCATAGAGCCCGAGTGGTGTCGACACATGCGTCCAACGACGCATCAGAGGCACGCCAGCGCCGAGTATGGTCCACATGGCGCATGTATCAAGGCTTGGGATATGAATATCCAGGATCCACCCAGGTGCAGGAATGTGAACGGTCGGCCTACCATGGGCCTTAAGAGCCTCAATTAGGGCATCGATACCACAAGGCAGCTCGCCAACGACGATGAGAATCATGGTGGGCCGTGGATTAATTAGCCGTCTCAAACGGATTCAATTATTGAATTTTCTTTGCTGCGGTCATATTACTAGGCCTTCTACAAGTCTCATGGCGTGCTTCCTGTGTGGCCATTACGCGCCTCTTCGAGAGGGCACGGACCACTGTGTCGACTGCCCCTGGGTCGCAAAGTCACATCGTGTCTATCGCGTCGGGTCCTTGGCTGAGCTTGAGGCGCAAGAGACCGAGCGCCTGGAGCGCATGTTTGACTACCACATGGGCCGCGGCAAGCTCACTCCTGAGGCCGTCGAAGAGATCCGCGCGACTCAGCCGATATGCCTCGTGGGAGCGGCAACTACGTCGCCAGTCGCGTACATCTATTGCGCGACCATCGGGCGCATCATGGTCGATCTTGACCTCGCGATCTTCTTGATTTACGCCTTCGTGAGGCCGTTTCGAGGCGCGCCCTGGGTCGTTTGGTACGATGCGGCGGGGGGTCTACGCACAGTGCCACTCGCCACGTTCGCGCATTTTGGCCCGCGCTGTGGCGTTGATGCGAGCACCGTAGAGCCTAATTTGCACGTGCTAAACCGCCTCGGGGCACATGAGCGCCAGCCCCTCGACTACCGCCGCGCCGCGATTCAGTACACGGGCGGTCTCATTGACGACCACTGGCCGCGCGTCTTCACGCGCAAGGTCACCGCGACGCCCAACGTGTTTCAGGTCGCGCGCCCAGAGAGGCCGTTTTGCGTCTTTGCGGACCTACTTAACTACAGCACGGGCATGGCCTCTCAGGGTGCGCGATCAACCGGGGCCAAGACCCCGACCTTCATCGTGAGGCGCCACTTTTGGACGTATGAGGCGGCCACGTACTTTGCCAACCAATTGGTAAATGCCGTGATGGGGGTGCCTCCGGAGCACGATGCAGTTGCCGGGGTAATCGAAGAGATGAGAATCCTAGGCGCCCATCGTATGGCATTGGAAGTCGATTTCGGCACCTGGCAGGCCACCAAACTCGCGGACGTTTGTTGATTCGGCATCGAAAAAAGTGGAGCCAACGGTCCATACGCTCGCTCATTTTTTCGACACGAATGAGCATCAGCGAGTCGAGGTCGTAGACGAAGTTGGCCAGGACGATTTGCAGGTCCATGGGTAGTTGGCTGGCGATGCGAAAGAACGCTGCTACCTTGGAGTCTTTTTGGGTCTTTGCGGCGAGATACTCATCCGACACCAACACCATGAGGGCGAAGACGTCGGTTGGAAAGCCCTCATAGCACCGCTTTGGCGTCACATCACCACGCCTGTAATGCCAGCGTCAGAAGCGCACGGTGCGATCAAGCGTGGTTGGTTTAGACCCGTCGAAGATATGATCTGATGTGATGAACAGTCGTTTTTCGACCGCAATAGAAGGCATACATGCGAGCAAAGGTACGTACCCTGACGATGCCTGATTCACTGAGGAGGTCGCGCAAGATGAAGTCGATGAGGACCTCTTTGAGAATCGTAATATGCTCGGTGGTATAAATCGCTGCCTCAAGTAGGTTTATCACGTTTGTCTTGTCGCGACACATATCTCGAAACCAAGGGATACAGTGCCGAGCCGCGCCAGACATCAGCATGTTCATGCTATGAATCGGTAGGGATTTTATGTGCATAGTAGACGCCTTGAAGGGCGGCGTTCACAAGCCCGTCACGAAATTTCCTCATGTAGTTATGGTTGCTCGGCCATGTGAACCCCAGCTCATCAAGAGCTGTCGGGTAGCGTGTAATGAGGATAGCCCACAGAGGTTCAGACAGCACATGAATGTCGCGGTGGTGCTGCTCTAAATGCGCCTTGATGTCGGCCAGAGAATGATCGTGCATAAAAATATCGAACCATGCCGGGCCACATGCGGCTATCTCTATCATGCTGGGCACGGATGCGTGTGGCCATGTAACGGTAAACTCGTTCTGAAAATGCGTTAGCGTTTGGCCTTTGTCCTCGAATGGGTCCATGGCAACCCGAGGTATAAAAGGGACTACCTGTGGTATTCAAAAAATAGGTATCATGGACTTGTGAGGTTACCGCAGGTCTCGTGCATTACTCATCATAAAGACAAGGCCAGTTCTGATGTCTTAGGGGGCTCGTGGGGGCGTCCCCCACTTGGATAGAGCCGCACAAAGTCCGCTTCGGCCGCAGCTACACGAGCCCGATCGGCCGCGGTCGCAAGATCAGCCCGCTCCCAGGCCCACATTGGACGCGGTCGACCAGCGTCTCCGAGCGAGGTCATAAGGCCCAAGTAGCGCGCCCCCGGCAGACGCGCTTGCATGAAGAGGCACATGGGCTCACAGACGGTCATCATGCGACCGTGCACCCCTTTGAAGTCGCTAATGTGAATGACCATGTGCCCGCCTATAACGAGGCGATCCCAAGCCTTGCGGAGCGCGACGAACAGGAAGCCTAGAAGCCAAACATCGAGGGTTTTGAAGCGGTCTATTGACTGCTCTTTAACGCTCAGCGAGTCACTTGGCACATAGGTCTCAAGGTTGAAGAACGGCGGGCTTGAGAAGACGAGGTCAAACATCTCGGGCTTACCGGTCGCGTCAAGCGGCAGTTGGGCGCTCTCGAACGGCTCGTAGAGGACCGTAAAATTAGGTGCCCGTGCACCCGCAAAGCGCGCAATAGCGGCGTCATGGCCAGCCTTCAAAGTGGTGTTCGGGTCACAGCCCACGTAGCGCCCAACGAGCGGTTTTCCTGCCTTGTCACAGGCGGCCATGGCGCCAATAAGTCGGTCCCCCCAGCCGGCAGAAATGTCGAGGTACCTCGTGGGGGACATCCCCGGTCTGGCAAAGTGCTTGATCATGCTGATGACGAGGGTCGGCTTGAACTGCGTGCACTCTTTGACGGTCTCGTAGAGTGCCTCGCGGAGCTTGAAAGACGTGAGCATGCGAGGGTCGTCTTGGACGGGGGCACCCGCCGGTACCGCACTGTCTAGGGCGCGTTTCACGATGCGCTCCAGCACGCTCGGAGTGTGCCAGGCTACCCATGGGGACACGCGCTCATCGTGCCGTTGGGCCTTCATGCGGGCCTCTTCATTGAAGGCGTCACAGATGACGTCGGCGGCATTGTAGTCTTCGGGCCTAGCGGTGAAGACGAGAATGGGATCGAGCGAAAAGAGGCGCGTTGAGAAGCGGATTGAGCCGTGAGCCTTCTGGGGTGAGCCCCACGAGGTCGCTGCAATAGGACCCGACGCCGTTTCCATGACCGGCCTGTAGGCACTTAAGTATGCAAACATAGCATCTAGCTGTGGCTCAATCCATGTGCGCTTGAAGGGAAAATGCGGACCCATGACGTGTACGATGGCGCGGACGAGGTGTTTGGCGGCGTCCTTTGGCATGGTTAGAACGCAGTCTGCGTGAGAGCCAATTTCGCGAAGGTAGCCTTCCACGTACCTCTCAATGTCGGCCTTCGTGGTCGGATCCATTACTTCGGGGTCCTCGAGGGCGTGGTCATAGAAATGACCCATCTGCTCGGGCGTGACTTGGAGGTCCATTGCGCGTCGATAGGGGGTTAGCAGAAGAGATTCAAAATTTGATTTTCCTTGACAGTCAAGGCATTTGGGTTAAAGTGGATCACGCACAATGACCGATAAAACACAAATTCCCGCAAGTCCACTAGAGCACACGTGCTGTGCGCGTGCCGAGATCGCCCTTGCGACGCAGGTGAACAGCCTTAGTGCCTACCTCGCCAAGGAATGCCAAGCCCGTTGGGGCATCAACCCGCCCGAGTTTCTGCTTGTCCGCTGGCTTCATGAGCAGACCTGGGGTGATTCAAGTGGCAGCTCCCACCCGATCTTCCGACGCCCCCAAGACGTGACTAGTATTCGCAAGGAGCTCTTCAAGAACGTCCTCGGGCACACCCTCTCCGCGAGCCGCCTCGCGCATCAAGCTGCGCGTGCCTCGGTCTTGGAGCTCTATGCGAGTATGCGCGACAAGATCCTCACCGCGTATCTTCGTCACATTCAATGGGGCTGTCACGACGAGGCCGAATTGTTCATTGATGTCTGCTACCCGGCCGTCGCTGCCGGTACAACCGCGGCGATTTATGCCTTCATCCAGGACCGTGTTGAGGACTTCCAATCGGACCTTGAAGCGCACTACATGCCGGGCCTCGATGAGCTTTGTACCACCATCACTCAAGGCGCCAGCACGCGCCGTTACGAGCGCTGTGGATTAACGTGCAAATGCGCCATTGAGATCAAGGTCGTCGAAGGTGGTCTCGTCAGAATCAGTTGTGAGGGGGCCACTTGCGTGATCACGACCGAGGTCCGCCGCAAGCTCTACGAGCGCTACATGAAGCACGCGAAGACTTCGAATGGGATCGACCAAATGCAGTGGCCGGCTCGCCTCTTTTGCATGCTTTGCCGCTACAAGACCATGCGCAATGTAGGCGCCAGGACCACACATGCCGCCGCGGACTACTTCTATCAGGGGCCGTTGCCGCAGTTTCTCAAGGCTCTTGAGATGGACACCCCGTCTATTGAGGTCTACGGTACGCCCCTGAGCGCCCGCAGTGACCTGTTTTGCTCGGCCTTTCCTGACGTAGATCGTTACTTTGGTTGCATTGGCCGGCCCGATGAGCTTCGCCGTGGATGGTCCCTGCAACAGAAATTGACTGGTGCTGATGGGCTAGTTGCCACATCCGAACTGCCTCTCTCGGGTCGCTTTATCGTCCACCCGCCGCGCATTGAGGCCGTCATGGACCAAATGGCGGATCTGCTAGAGGCCGAGTTAGCGCGCTCAGAAGCTGCTGGGGCGGCCCTCACTTTCATGATCATCGTGCCCAATTGGAGCTCGCCCCCGCAGAAATGCCAGAGCGTCATGGACGCCTCAGCGTACAAACGTATGAAACCCTACGAGTTCTGGGAAGGCGCTTATGGCATGTTGAGTGGCAAGTCGCACACCCAGGCCCGCCCCGAGATCGTCGCCAGTAAGGTTCCGACGCTCGTTTATGTGCTCCAAACCAGCACTGCAAAATGCGTCTTGATGAGCGCCCTCGGGGTGGCTTGCAAGACGGCCTTCGTGAAGGTCTGAATGCCATCTAAGGTTCCCATGAAAACCCTCTTTTTTGGATATTTGAACGAGCGAGATGCACCTTCTATTGTTTGCCACCGGATAAACCGACCGAGAAACGCAAGTCTAATGGACGCCTTTATTGCCGCCCTCGAAGCCGGTGAAAGGCCCTCGGCAAGCGTCTGTGTGACGCTCGACCAGTTCCTCGCGAAAGTGCCTCGAGCACATGAGCCCACGGCGCGCTATTTCTGCCGCGATGCCCTTGTTCGAGGTCGCGGTACGACCGCATCCGTGGCTCCCGATGAGCCCCTGCGCTTCGTCGCCAACAGCATCAGCAGCAAGGACGTCATAAGCAGTCGTGCCGCGGTCTTCGGGCTTAACACCTATGAGGCCCGTTTCAACAACGAGTTTGTAGTCTACCTCTTCGGGTCCGTGGAGGATGGTCGTGCGGCCGTCGTGCGTCTGCGAGGGTTTTGGCCCTTCGTGGACATCGAGCTCCGGCACAATGGCATGGGCGAATGCCTCGAGAGCCCTGCCCAATTTGAGGCTGAGCTGCGGACCATTCTGGGGCCGAGAACTACCGCGCAGGGATCGCGTCTCGAGTACCGCGACGCATACACCATGGAGCGGACCTCTTCGGGTAAGCCCCGCCGCGTCGCGCGTCTTAGCATGCCTTCCTACGGCGCCATCAAGAACGTTTTGAAGCACGAAAAGATGGCATCCCGGACCACGCACAACAACCGCTACACGATCACATTTGCTCGCGACTATTATCGCGACTTCCTCATTGAGAGCGGCCTGACCCTCGGCAGCTGGCTAGAGGCGACGCGCTGGAAGCCTTACGAGTTCGAGAACGCGGCCGCGGCCTACAATGGCAGCTTCGTGTACGCCGAGGCCGAGTGGACCGACGTCCGCATTAGCGACAGGCCCGACCTCTTCAAGGACCCATCGCTCGTGATGGGCTGGGATATTGAGACCTACTCGCCCGTCCACCGCGACGTCCCGAAGGTCGAGGAGGCTGAGAGCGAGCTGTCGTTGGCTTGCTGTGACTTCTTCTGGCACTATGAGGCTACGTCGCTTTTCACAGTGGCGCTTTCGTTACGCCCCGCGGACGCGGCACAGTACACGCTTCGCTACCCTCAGAAGCCCACCATTATAGTGCATTGCCCGTCGCAGGCTGAGCTGTTGCGTGGCTTTTCGCTGCTCTTCAAGCGCTTCCAACCCTCTTTCGTCCTCGATTTCGCTGGCAGTAACTACGACTGGCCATGGATGTTTTGGAGGTCGAAACAGTCCCCAATGCGCAGCCTTCAGCGCGCCGATGGCTCAATTGAGGACGTCAATTTCCTCCTCAGCCTCTACGACAATATGTGCTACTCCGAGTGCGGCCGCATGGTGGACTACTGGGACCGGGACAAGAAAAAGCCTCCGAACATCGCGCGCCTCGAGGCGATTGTCGACAACTTCACGAACGTCCACGAAACGAAGATCTCGGCCGACCGCTATATGCGCTGCAGGTACATGTTCACGGACGGCTTCGTGCCCGTCGACATGATGGTCACGAACATGAAGCTCGATCAGCATGCCGAAATCACCCACTCAAACTCGCTCACATACTTTGCAAAAACGATCCTAAAAATCAAGGACAAGGTCGACCTCGACCGTGACAGCCCCGACCCGAGCATCAGGGCCCGACACGACCATTATGCCGAGCTGCGGCGTATCATTGCCGAGAGCGACGAAAACCGCATGCCCGACTACGTGTATTACTGTGCAGTGGACGCTGAGATCTGTCAGCTGATGGCCCACAAGCTCGGCCTTATTGCTGGTTGGAGGGCGCTCTGCACCGAGACCCGCCTCGGCATGATGGACATCGTGTGGCGCGGCAACACCATCCGCGTGGTCAACACGCTCGCTTGGATTGGAAAGACGCTTTATGCGGAGGCGCGCGCGACCCCAGCGGTCCCAGGTCCCCCCATGGTCTATAACAGCAAGAAGACCGAGTCTGACGAAGGCCCCAAGATCGAAGGCGCGTACGTGGCGCGATGCCTCCTCGGACTCGAGCTGCTCTGTGCCATCTTCGCCCTCGACGTGAACTCCCTGTACCCGACAATGATGCGGCTATTCAACCTCTGCCACTCGCAGATGATTGTCTACACGCACATCGTGGGGGGTCGTCTCAAGCCCGATTACGTCCGCATGTGGCAAGACGTTGAGCGCGTCGGGTACGCCAACGTGGACGAAATCAGCTTCAACTACAACAGCGAGCCATACACGTTTTTCACCATCAAGCATCGCGGCGACGTGAGCAAATACGGGTGCGTCCCGCTCATGGTCAAGTCGATTTTCGAGCGCCGTATCGTGAAGAAAGTCGCGGCCAAACGGCTCACAGACTTCAGTAACGAGCTCAATGCCTCCCTTAAGGCCGAGGCCAAGGAGTCTCTAGATAGCGTTCTAACACGCTGGGATGCCATCTGCGCGGGCACCTATATCGACCCCATCACCGGCCAGAAGGTCGCCATCAAGCTGGCCGTGGTCCGCGACCAGATCAAGGCGTACATCGACATGTTCCGCGCCGACGCTGGTGCCGCCCCTCGCGAGGCCGACTACATCTCCTTCATTGCGGCCCTCGCCCGCGCCGACGAGCAGGCCATGAAGCTGCTCATGAACGCGACTTATGGGACCCTTGGTGCCCGTTTCACGAGCCTGTTTTCCATCTACCTTGCAAGCGCCGTAACGGCCATGGGGCAAGCGACGATTCGCGCCGCTCAAGCCGAGGCCGTCAAGCAGGGCTTCGTGATTGTCTATGGTGACACGGACTCGATGTATGTGAAGCGGCCCGCCGAGTTCTGGAGCACTCAGATCGAGGCGCTGAGGGCCAAGGAAGCGGCCATTCGTGGCGACCTTGATACGTCGGACCCGGCCGTGAACACGTGGATGATGGAGCAGCTCAGGCTCGCCCGCAGGGCGTATTACGAGGCCGTTATTCCGCTCGCCATCAAGGACGCGGCCTGGCTTGAGAAGCACATCAACGTCTTCTTCGAGGAGCGCCATGATGGCCAGACGCTCATCACGTTCGCGTACGAGGAGGCCATGTTACCTGCCATGTTTTTCAGCAAGAAAGTCTATGCTGGGCTGATGCATGGATCCAAGGCCGAGTTGGACACGCGCTTGGCCCACGTGGTTGGTGACTTGTTCGGCAAGCTCGTCCTCACGAAGGGCCTCGACATGGTCAAGCAAGGCTTCTCCCAGAGTGTCACAGACAGCACGCTTAACATGCTGGCGAAGCTCATGGACCCGCTGTCCGACGAGAACATCATGGGCTTCGAGCCCGCGCGCGTGGTCGAGGACGAGTTAAAGCGCATCATTGAGCACGACGATTGGAGCGACTACGAGCGCTACGGCCTCACGGCGACCTTCAAGAAGGCCAAGCGGAACGTGCCTGTGCAGGAGTTCGTGGCCCGCCTCGTGGCCCGCAATGACCCTGCCGTGCCTGCCGATGGCGAGAAATTCTTCTACGTCGTGACGCAGGTCCAGACCGCGTCCCACAACATCTATGGGCGCCGCGTCGAGGTCCGCACGAGCATGAAATGGGAGCTCAAGGACGTCGCCAAGGAGCGCATGATACCGCTGGACCGGCGCTATTACATTGAAACCAAGCTCGGCAGCACGCTCCGGAAGCTCACGGGGTACCTGTTTGAGCACCTTGTGGCCGAGGGGGCGACCGACAAGCAGCGCTCCGATACGATCACCAAGGCGGCCGACAAATACGTCAGCGAGATCCTGGGGCGCCTCTTGAACGAGACTAAGGAGAAGCACACAGACGTGCGCCGGTACCTCAAGGAGCTTGTCAATGGCGCCGCCCCCGACGTCCGGCGCGTCTTGGAGTCGATGTTCTCGAGCATCGAGCGTGGGATCTTCAAGGTTTACGACGACGCGCCCATCATGCTCGCGAAGCATGGAGTGGCGGAGATTCCGAGGGCGATTTTCGTGGACGGCATGGAGCCGGGGTGGGCCGAGAGGCCGGGTCTTGGGGTGGTCATTGAGCCGCAACTCGCTCTTCAGGACGACGTTGTCACGCGTGCCAGATACGCGTATGAGTCGCTGACTACGAGCATCGAAAAAAGCAGACGCGGTCTCAAGGGGAACCAAACATCAGACCCGAGCCCGCCATTCGCGGCCGACGACATCGAGGCCGTGCTGCACTTCTTGAACGCCCTTGAAGGGATCCGAGAGCGCAACTTTGGGGTCATTGCCTGTCTCGCGACGCGCAGTCATGAGCTGCTCGGGCTCTAAACTGACAATTAAGAGAATTCATTTTTTTGTACTCTGGTTAAAAGGCGCCGTGACATCACATTTGCTTCGCCGTTTAATTCGCAGCGATGAACGACGTCGATCTTATTGTCTTGGTCATCGTGGCCATCACGGTTTGTGTTGTTTTGTACATGCTCGGCCAGCAGAGCAAAAACGCGGCCGCGCCTGCCCAGCAGAACTTCGTTGTGCAGCCGCCCATCAACTACAAGACCGGAGCGCCCGCCTCGCCGTACTACGGTGAGGAAAACCCCATCAACAGTTACAACACACTGTTGCACAAGACTGGGGCCTACAACACATTGGCCGAGGGCTACACCACTGTCGAGGACGAACGCCGCGGCCTGTTGAAGATTCAGGGTGTGATCAACCCCACGGACGAAGAGCAACATAGGGTCTATTACCAATCGAATATTGGTAAGTACCCCCTGCAGATCGCTGGAGACACTCATGAAATGAGGAGCACAAGGAGTCCGTATGTGGCCGGTACTCGCTCGATGCGCGCTGTCAACATTGGAGCATACGAAGGTATGGTGCCAGATAAGCTTGAACGCACTTCGAGGCCTAGTCAGTAAGTACATCGCTAGACCCACAATACAGTTTCTTTTTTATAGTCTGAGAGCGATCAAGTGTTAGTCCAATCAAAAAAGTAGTTTCCAAATCAACATAGGTGATAAACAGTCAAAAAATCACGCCGCAGCGATGAACGCCGCGATCGCCCTCAAGGTCCCGAGGGGGTCCTCGCCGAGCTTCACGGGCGCATAAACGCCGCGCCCAGTGGCGTTCACGAGGGCGTCATGAAACAAGCCAAGTACCAGAAACAGCTCGCAATAAACCACCCGATCAGCGCACTCGCGGCGCAGCACGACCACCTTCGCCGCGTTCATCCCCACACTCGCGGCGCGCGTCTCGACCCACGGCAGGTACGCCGCGAAGGCCATGGTCAGGCGCACAAGCAACGCGTACCGAGCGGGGTATCCCTGCGCCTTGATGATGCCCGGCAGGGTCACGGTCAAGGTCGGTGTCTGAAGGACGAAATCCATCTTGCCAGGCCATATACAAAATTCAAAAAACTTACATTGGCAGAAAGCCGATTTATTCAGGGATGCGCACCATGTCGGCACGAATGACTTCGCTGCCGGCCCTCGCGTTGACCTCCGCCATGAGGACCTCGAACTGCCCCTTCAGGATGCCAGCCGCGTTGAGGTACTGGTAAGCGTGCTTGCTGGCGACCTTGTCGTCGGCGCAGACCGGGTACTCGGCGGCAGTGAAGGCCTTCTTTGGGATGTCCATGTGGACGCCGCTGAGGCGATTCTTGCGGGCGTACTTGATAAGCGCCTTGTAGCGTTCGTAGGCGAATAGGTAATGGCGCCAGCTGAGGTCGAAAATGGCATTGTGAAGAGCAGCATGGTCGCCGATCACGACCACAGTGACGTCGACTACGGGCCCCATGGTCTTGCAGGTGACAGTCCCAAAGGCCTTCAAGGGTGCCATAACTGAGTCGCGGATGAAGGGCTCGGCCAGGGCATCAGACGTGGTTGGGTTGAAGCCGAACTCGGCAAAGACTGCATTACAGCTGACAATGATGCGAAGATAGTGCATTTGTCGATCGTTGGGGGGAGGGGTGAGAAGAGAAAGCTTCAGCCTGTAGAAAAAATCAAAAAATCATATGCATAGCTTAGGAGAACATGACTGTGAGGACCGCGTGATTGGTGGGAGGCAAGTAGAAGCACGCGACCCACTGGTCATTTGCCGTGGGCTGGGGGACTTCAATCATGGCACCAGGGATGACATGTGCGCAGTGGTCGTGAAGTGGAACATAGTCTTCCAGGGGACAGAACATGCTCGCGAAGAACTTGTTGTCCACGAAAATCGTGATAGTGATCCACGGGGTTTCCATAGCTATCAGGAGAGGGTAAGAGAGGGTATTCATCAGCCTGTAGAAAAAATCAAAAAACCATATGCCGGGAAGGACACATGTTAAAACTAGGGAGTAGTTTTGAGGGGGGGGGGGCT